>Ga0247730_1000557_pt1 | contig 25959 bp, 29 predicted proteins | sample UWRJL073202C2_FD_180959 | JGI IMG/M metagenome (GOLD analysis project Ga0247730, IMG submission 180959) | Plant litter microbial communities from Arlington Agricultural Research Station in Wisconsin, United States - UWRJ-L073-202C-2 | ecosystem: Environmental > Terrestrial > Plant litter >... | reverse complement strand
GCGATCAACGGTGCCGATCAATATACGCAGCGTCTCGCAGGCGCCTCGCTCGATTACGAGATCGATCTGTGGGGCCGGATCCGCAACGAAGTGTCCGCCCGCCGGGCCGAGGCCCAAGCCAGCCAGGCCGATCTTGGCAGCGTTCGGCTAAGCCTGCAGGCGGATCTGGCCGATGCCTATTTCCGGCTGCGCGGGCTCGATGCCGAACAGCAGGTGCTGGCGCGCAACGTGGAGGCGTTTACCCGCGCCCGCGATCTTACCCAGACACGTCATGACGGCGGCATCGCCAACGGCATGGACGTGAACCGGTCCCGCACCGTCCTCGCCTCGGCCCGCGCGCAGCAGTCCGAAGTCGCCAATTCGCGCGCCGCGCTGGAGCATCAGATCGCCGCTTTGATCGGGGCGCTGCCTTCGGCTTTCGCTCTGGCGCCGGACGTCCGCCCGTTCGCCCCCCCCAGCCTCCCGGCCGGCGCGCCCTCCGAATTATTGCAACGCCGCCCCGATGTCGCGCAGGCCGAGCGCCGCGCCTTCGCGGCCAATCGTCGCATCGGTGTCGCCCGCGCCGCCTGGTTCCCGTCCCTCTCGCTGGGACTTGCCGGTGGTTACAACTCCATCCGCGGCGATCTGCTATCGTCGCCCGCCAGCTTCTGGACGCTCGGGCCGGCCAGCCTTCTCCAGACGATCTTCGATGGCGGCCGCCGCGCCGCGCAGGTGAAGATCAGCCGCGCCGAATATGAGGAAGCCGCCAGCGATTATCGCGGCACGATCCTCACCGCCTTCCGTCAGGCCGAAGACGGCATCGCGGCGGCGCGCCTGCTCGCCCAGGCCTCGATCGATCAGCGGGACGCCGCCGATGCCGCCCGCCGCACCGAGCAACTGGCGCTGACTCGCTATCGGGATGGCGCCTCGGATTATCTGGATGTCGTCACCGCCCAGACGGCGGCGCTGGACGCCGAACGCGCGACCTTGCAGACCCAGACTCGCCGGATGCAGGCGGCGGTCGCGCTCGTCCGCGCCTTCGGCGGCGATTATCGCAACGGCGCTCAAGCGGCACAGGCGCACGCGCAGCCCTAACGCCCGTGCCGGGGGCTCACTCCCCCAGCAGATGCAGCGCGATCGTCCGCCGATGCGGGCTGCGGCGATGTTCGAACAGATAGATGCCCTGCCACGTCCCCAGCGCCAGGCTGCCGCGCAGGATCGGGATCGTCAGCTGCACCTGCGTCAGCGCCGTCCGCAGATGCGCCGGCATATCGTCTGGCCCTTCGTCGTCATGGGCGTAGGCGGTTGGATCCTCGGGCGCGATCCGGGCAAAGTAACGCTCCAGATCCGTCCGCACCTCACGCGCCGCATTCTCCTGAATGAGCAGGGATGCGGAGGTATGGCGGCAGAACAGCGTGAGCAGCCCTTCGCTCACGCCCTGCACGGACGTCCAGTCGGTCACGTCGCGCGTTATCTCCACAAGACCCTGCCGCACGCTGTCGACGTGCAGCATGCCGGTGGCCTGCCGGATCACCCGCCCCGCCTTATTGCGGAGCGGCGGCGCCGCTGGAGGGTGTCGATGCCTTGCCTTCCACGCCCGCCGTCGGCGGCGCATTGAGGATGTCGCGCGTTGTCGATCCCTTGTTCACGGCCTGCGTGGAGGGAGATCCCGCCTCGCTGCGGATGCCCGGCGCCGGAGCCGCACCAGCTTGCTGTAGCAGAGCCTGCTCGCCCGCGCTGGCCTTGCTCTGCCCGCCGAACAGCGCGCTCAGCGCCTGCGTGGAGCTGTCCGCTTCCTGCGGGCGAGGCTCGCCCGGACGGGGCGGCACCAGCGCGAAATCGGGCGGGACCACCAGCGGCTGCGCCCGGCCGACGACGAACTCGTCCGGCCCCGATCGGCCGGCAAACACGCCCTTGGGCGTCTTCGCCGCGCAACCCGCCAGGGTCAGGAGCGCCAACGGCACTGCCGCAACCCACAAACGCTTAGACATTCGCATTCTCCGAAGGCGGGGCTGCATCACGCACGAAGAGCGCGCGCACGGCCAGAAGGACGACACCGATGCTAATCGCCGCATCGGCGACATTGAAGACAAAAAACGGCGACCATGCGCCGAAGTGAAGGTTCAGGAAGTCAGCCACATAGCCCAAACGGACCCGATCCGCGATATTGCCGATCGCGCCGCCCAAAATGGCCCCAAGCGCCAGCGCATCCATCCGGCCCCGCTCGCGAAGCAGCCACACCAGCACGCCGATCGCGATCGCGGCGGTCACCGCCGTCAGCAGCCACCGTTCCGCATCGCTGTTGGCGACCAGGAACCCCATCGAGACGCCGCGATTCTCCACCCAGATCAGCCGGAAGATCGGCAGGATGTCGATCGGCCCGCGATATGGCAGTCGGATCGGCCCCATGATCGCCGATTTCGTGAGCTGATCGGCGATCAGCACGGCGATGGCCACGGCGAACCCGCCGGCGCGCGCCTTCATCAGGCCACCACCTGCGTGCATCGCGCGCACAGCCCGCCATCGTCGACCACTTCGGGCAGGTGCCGCCAGCAGCGTCCGCATTTCTCCAGCTCGGTCTTGGCGACTTCGAACCGCACGACATCGCTTTTCAGCGCGGGATCGCCGGCCGCGATGGCGACAGGCGCGGTGATCGCCACCTCGGCGAAGTTGATCGATCGCAGGATCGCCGCATCGGCATCGTCATAGACGATTGCCGTCACATCCGCTTCTAGGCTCGATCCGATCACCTTGCCCCGCCGCAGCGGCTCGATTTCTCCGGTCAGATCGGTACGGAGCGAGCGGATGCGCTCCCACTTCATTCGCAGATCGTCATCCGCCCAGCCCGCATCGACCGTGGGCCATTCCAGCAGATGGACGCTGCCACCCTCCGGATAGCGCGTGCCCCACACCTCCTCGGCCGTGAAGCACAGGATCGGCGCGGCATAGCGGACGAGCGCATGAAACAGCGTATCCAGCACCGTGCGGTAGGCACGCCGCGTCGGATCGCCGGCCGCATCGCAATACAGGCTGTCCTTGCGGATATCGAAGTAGAAGGCCGAGAGATCGTTGTTGCAGAAATCGCCGAGCGCACGCGCATAGCGATTGAACTCGAACGCCTCGGTTGCCGATTTCAGCTCGGCGTCCAGCGCCGCCAGCAGGTGGAGCATGTAGCGATCCAGCTCCGGCATCGCCGCCGCTCCGATCGCCTCATCTTCGGAATAACCCTCAAGTGCGCCGAGCAAGTAGCGGAAGGTATTGCGAAGTTTTCGATAGGCATCGCCGGTGGTGGCAAGCACCTCCTTGCCGATCCGCACGTCTTCGAAATAATCGGTCGAGGCGACCCACAGGCGGAGGATGTCCGCCCCGCTCTCGCCGATGATCTTCAGCGGATCGACGACATTGCCGATCGACTTGGACATCTTGCGCCCCTGCCCGTCCAGCGCGAAGCCGTGGGTCAGCACCGCATCGTAAGGCGCCCGCCCGCGCGTCCCGCAGCTTTCCAGCAGCGACGACTGGAACCAGCCGCGATGCTGGTCGGACCCTTCGAGATACAGATTGGCGCGCACGTCCTTCCCGTAACGGGCCTCCACCGTGAAAACATGCGTGCAGCCGCTATCGAACCAAACGTCGAGAATGTCGCGCTGCGGCTCATAGTCCGCCGCATCGTAATCCGGGCCGAGCAGTGCCTGATGATCGGCCGCGAACCACGCATCCGCCCCGCCCTCTTCGAACGCGGCGACGATGCGGGTATTGACCGCCGGATCAACAAGATAAGCGCCGGTCTTGCGATCGACATAGAGCGCGATCGGCACGCCCCACGCCCGCTGGCGGGAAATCACCCAATCCGGCCGCCCCTCGACCATCGCCCCAATCCGGTTGCGTCCCTTGTCCGGTACGAACCGGGTATGCGCGATCGCATCCAGCGCGAGGTCGCGCAGGGTCGGGCCATTCCCCACCCGTTCGCCCTGAGCCTGTCGAAAGGTCGTACTTCCTTCTTCCGCCTCGCCAAAAGAAAAGGACGGGGCTTCGACAGGCCCAGCCCGAACGGTGGGGGGGCGCGCCTGCAAAGGCCACGGCTCGCCTTGCGAGCCGATCTTCGCTCCGCGACCTGCCCCCGGCAGGTCGCGAGACAAGCTACGATCCATTCGATGAACCATTGCGGTGTCGCCCGGAAGATCACCTTCGCCTTGGAACGCCACGAATGTGGATAGCTATGCTTGAAGTCCGCGCTCGCCGCGAGGAGCCCGCCCGCCTCGCGCAGATCCGCGCAGATCGGCCCGTCCGGCGCGTTGAACTTCGGGTTGATGACGCTGCCCTGCCCGCCAAGCCAGCCCCAGTCCGCGCGATATTTGCCATCGCCTTCAACCGCGAACACCGGATCGATGCCGTTAGCCTTGCACAGCAGGAAATCGTCCTCGCCGTGATCCGGCGCCATATGGACAAGGCCCGTACCCGCATCGGTCGTAACGAAGTCGCCGGGAAGCATCGGCCGCAGCTTCTCGAAAAAGGCGAACCCGCGCCCGCTGCCGTCACCACGCCGCGCTTCTTCCCCGTCACCCCGGCGAAGTCCGGGGTCCACTCCACTACTCTGATCTGCGGACGAATTGAGGGATGGATCCCGGCCGTCGCCGGGATGACGGAGGAAGTCCGCCATCGGATGGCGCACAAGCGTACCGGCCAGTTCCTTACCCAGAATGGATCGCAACGGCGTCACGGTCCCTGGTCCGTCGCCCATCTTGATGACGACGGGATGCCCGATCCGTGTCCCGAACGCGTCGAGAAGATCCTTTGCAATCAGCAGTGTGCGCGGGCCATCTACGATCCCGTCGAAGCGGACTAGCAGATACTCAACCTCCGGCCCATAAGCCAAAGCCTGGTTCACCGGGATCGTCCACGGCGTCGTCGTCCAGATTACCGCATGGGCGCCGACCAGTTCCGGCACCGCGCTCTCGACAATCTCGAACGCCACGTCGATCTGCGTCGAAGTGATGTCCTCATATTCCACCTCGGCCTCGGCCAAGGCGGTCCTCTCCACGGGCGACCACATCACCGGCTTGGCGCCGCGATACAGCTGCCCCGTCTCGGCGAACTTCAGCAGCTCGCCGACGATCGTCGCTTCGGCCTCGAACTTCATGGTCAAATAGGGATCGTCCCAATCGCCCATCACGCCCAGCCGCTTGAACTGCTCGCGCTGCACGCCCACCCAATGTTCGGCATAGGCCCGGCATTCGGCGCGGAACTCGGCGACCGGCACGGCATCCTTGTCCAGCTTCTTCTTGCGATAGGCTTCCTCGACCTTCCACTCGATCGGCAGACCGTGGCAGTCCCAGCCCGGCACGTAGGGCGCATCCTTGCCGAGCAAGGTCTGGGTGCGGACGACGATGTCCTTCAGCACCTTGTTCATCGCATGGCCCATGTGGATGTCGCCATTGGCGTAGGGCGGGCCGTCATGCAGGATGAAGCGCTCGCGGCCGGTGCGCGCCGTGCGCAGCTGGCCGTACAGGTCGTCCGCCGCCCACTTGGCCAGGATCGCCGGCTCCTTTTGGGCCAGCCCGGCCTTCATCGGAAAGTCGGTCTTCGGCAAGAAGACGGTGGAGCGCCAATCTTGCGCGGGAGTCTCTACGGGTTCAGGTGTGTCGGCCATCGGGGGCGGCGTTTAGGCGGGCGCGTGCCTCTTCGCAATCGGCGTCCATCTGCGTGACGAGTGCGCCCATGCTCGCGAACTTCGCTTCGGGCCGGATGAAGGAGACCAGTTCCACCTCGATCACCCGATCGTAGAGGCTTTCGGCGAAATCGAAGAGATAGGTTTCCAGCAATTCCTTCGGCGGATCGAAGGTCGGGCGGATGCCCAGATTGGCGGCGCCGGTCACGATCCGCCCGTCATCCAGCCGCGCCCGCACCGCATAGATGCCGTAGAGCGGGCGCTGATAATCCCGCAGATCCACATTGGCGGTCGGATAGCCGATCGTCCGCCCCCTCTTGTCGCCGTGAATGACGACGCCCTCGATCGCGAACGGCCGCGTGAGCAGCGCGGTCGCCGCCTCGCAATCGCCGGCTTCCAGCGCCCGCCTGATCCGCGTCGATGAAATCGGGCCGGTCGCGTCGCTGATCGGCGCCACCGCTTCGGCGGTGAAGCCGTAAGCCGGCCCCATCGCTATCAGCATGTCGCTCGTGCCCGCGCGGCCCTTGCCGAAGGTGAAGTCGTATCCGGTGACGATCCCGGCCGCGCCATACGCCGCCGCCAGCCGCTCGGCCATGAACTGTTCGGGCGAGAGCGCCGCAAGGCCGCCGTCGAAGCCGATGACGATCGTCGCGTCAACGCCCGCCTGTTCCAGCAGGCGCAGGCGCTGGTCGATCGTGGTCAGACGGAACGAGGGCAACTCGGATCGAAAGAAGGAGGCAGGATGCGGATCGAAAATCGCCACCAGCGCCGGCCGTCCTTCCGCCCGCGCACGGTCCACCGCCCGGCCGACCACCGCCTGGTGGCCGAGGTGAAAGCCATCGAAATTTCCGAGCGCGATCACACCGCCGCGAAGGTCCGCGGGCAATGTTGCGTCCCCTGTCAGCCGCTTCATGACCTGCGCCTATAGGGAGCCTGACCAGACGTGCCAATCGTCGCGCGTTCGGGAGGCTTAATCGGTTAAGCGATCATGCTTCCAGACGGCTGCTGACCTTGACAAAATAGAACATTCCAAGTACACACTGCCGAAGTATCGGCGCTTTTGCACGCTCTTTTTCATATAGCGGGTTCGGCTTCCCCATGTGGGTAAAGCCGGTCCGAAATGCGTTTACTCCGTTCGTGTCGAGTAGGGTTCGAGCTCGTCGAGAACCCGTATCGAGACATTTGCTCGGAACGTCCAGACAAGCTCGACGGCTGCCTTCGCCGACAAAGAAGGCGCATGATGCCTAGCCAAAGATCAGCGAAGGCCACGAAAGCCACAATTTCCTTCAAAGCCACAAAGGCCACGATCCCTGTGGCTTTCGGCGCGAATTTACGGCTGACGGTCAGCGACGTTCCAGAGTGACGAAGTCGAAGTCCGGCCCACCCATTTCGCGCTTTTCCACCCGCCAGCCGGGGCCCAGCGGCGGCATCTTCGTGTCGCCCTCCACGGTGCGATGCACCTCGGTAAGCTCGATCCGCGCCGCCCGATCCATGAAGAGCGCGTAGATTTCGGCGCCGCCGATCACCGCCACTTCCGTGGCATCGCCGGCCTTGGCCAGCGCATCGTCCACCGATCCCGCCCGTTCAGCGCCCTCGGCTGACCAATCGGCATCGCGGGTCAGCACGATGTGGCGGCGGCCGGGCAGCAGGCCGGGCAGGCTCTCGAAGGTCCGCCGGCCCATGATCATCGGCTTGCCCGTCGTCAGCGTCTTGAAATGCTTGAGGTCGCCGGGCAGCCGCCACGGCAGCCCGCCATCCCGGCCGATGATCCCGTTATCCGATCGGGCGACATGAAGGACCACGACGGGCAAGCTCACACCGCCACCGGCGCCTTGATGTGCGGCTGGGCGACATAGTCGACCAAGCGGAAATCCTCATAGTCATAGGCGTCGATCGCGTCCGGCTTGCGCAGGATTTCGAGGCGGGGGAGCGGGCCGGGCGTGCGCGAAAGTTGCTCGCGCGCTTGCTCCAGATGATTCGAATAGAGGTGGCAATCGCCCCCGGTCCATACGAAATCGCCCGCCTCGAGCCCACATTGCTGGGCCAGCATGTGCGTGAGCAGGGCATAGCTCGCGATATTGAACGGCACGCCCAGGAACACATCGGCCGAACGCTGGTAAAGTTGCAGGCTCAACCGCCCGTTGGCAACGTGCGTCTGGAACAGGCAGTGGCACGGTGCCAGCGCCATGCGCGGCTGATCGGCCGGATTCCAGGCGGAGACGATCTGGCGGCGTGAGGCCGGGTCGCGGTTGATCAGATCGATGAGCAGCTTGATCTGGTCGATATGGACGCCGCCCGGCCCTTCCCAGTCCCGCCACTGCTTGCCGTAGACCGGGCCGAGATCGCCGGCCTCGTCCGCCCACTCGTCCCAGATGCTCACCTTGCGGTCGCGCAGCCAGCCTACATTGGTGTCGCCGCGCAGAAACCACAGCAGCTCCACGATGATGGATCGCAAATGGAGCTTCTTCGTCGTCAGCGCCGGAAAGCACGCCGACAGATCGAACCGCATCTGGTGGCCGAAAACGGAGAGCGTGCCGACGCCCGTCCGATCCTCCTGGCGCACGCCCTCGGCAAGAATGCGGCGCATCAAATCCTGGTAGGCTTTCACGATCGCGGGCTTAGCGCGCCGGTGCCCCAACGCCAAGCCGGTCCGATTTTCCGTCATCATCCTCCGAAACGGATTCGGTCTCGCTGGAGCCTGCCCCCCCGTCCGAAGCACCTTGGCGCGTGGAAATCAGGGGATTATGGTTGCTCGGCAGCACGATCTACAATGGCGAAATAGCAGGAACGGAAGCCGCCGTGGCGTTGCTCGGTCCTGTCTTGCTGGGGCTCGATCACGAACAGTTCCATGTTCTCCACCTCGGCCGGACGCTGGGTCTCATCGGCCACGAAATCTACGCGATCGGCGAGGGCGGACACGTCGATATCCCGTTGCGCAGGCTGTTTCGGGACGCGCTGACCTTGGAAAGCCGGGCGCTGGTGATCGCCCACAATCATCCGGGCGGCGATCTCCAGCCCAGTCTGGCGGACAAGATGGAAACGCGCCGCATCGTCGATATCGCGCGGCAATTGGATATCCGCGTGCTGGATCACCTGATCTTCGGACGCACCGATTGGGCCAGCTTCCGCAAGCTCGGCCTGATCTGAAATGATGCCAGAGGGCCTGTAAGCCGGGTTCTGTCCGCCCCTTGCGAGGCTGGGCGACCATTCCTCTAGGACGACGCTTGCGCGCCGCCTCAAGCAACCAACCCGGACGACCGGGCCGAGCAGACCCATATGCCGTCCCTATTCGGTTTTGCTCCCGGTGGGGTTTGCCATGCCGCCCCTGTTGCCAGGCGCGCGGTGCGCTCTTGCCGCACCCTTTCTCCCTTACCCGGACCTTGGCGTGAACCGAGGCCGCCGGGCGGTATCCTTTCTGTGGCACTTTCCCTGGGGTCGCCCCCGCCGGGCGTTACCCGGCACCGTCACTCTGTGGAGCCCGGACTTTCCTCCCCTTCCCGAAGGAAGCGGCGGCCGCCTGGCCCTCTGGCAAGGCCGCAGTTAGGCCGCATAGCGAAGCCTGTCGAGTCAGGCCTGCGGGCGCCGCGCGGCGGCGCCCTTGTCGCCGCCGGTCAGCAAAGACAGCAGGATGGCCCGCGTCTGGCCATCGATATTCCCATCGATCCGCTCCGGCCGATACCGCCGCTGGAAGGCGCGGACCGCCGCTGCCCCGTCGATCACTTCATAGCCGAACCGTTCGAGCGCGAGCAGGAAGCCGCCGTCACCCCAGTGCGGATCGGTCAGATATTTCTCCGGGCGGGGCAAAGCGAGACGGACTTTGGCGAGCCGTTCCCAATCGAACAACTCGCCCGGATCCTGCTTTCGCGTGGGGGCAATATCCGAATGTCCGACGACATTGCCGCGCGTGATCCCATAGCGCCCGACAATGTCATGCATCAGCGGCATCAGAGCGGCATATTGCGCTTCGGTGAAGGGCCGATAGCCATATTCATGGCCCGGATTGACGATCTCGATACCGATCGAGGCGGAGTTTACATCGTCGATCCCGCGCCAATGCGATCGGCCCGCATGCCAGGCGCGCTTCGATTCATCGACGAGACGCAAGGTCTGCCCATCTTCCGCAATCAGATAGTGGCTAGATACCTTGGCCGCGCCATCGGTGAGCCGCGTTATTGCGGATTGAGCGTCGATCATCCCTGTATAGTGCAGGACAAGCATCGATATCGGGAGCGAGCGCTCGTCGAAGTTCGGAGACGGGCAGTCGATGATCTCGGTCATGGGCTCTCGCTGCGGCGAACCTGCCCTTCATAGCCGTGCCCGTGCGTTCCGCTAGCCCTGCGCCGCTTGCCAGCCCTTCAGGCGATAAAAGCCCCGCAGCTGCCGATCGGATTCGAACGCGTCGCTCTGGCCCAGGACGGTCTCGCCCGCGCCGAGGAAGAGCAACCCATCCGGCGCCATCGCGGACGCCACCTTGTCCAAGACGATGCGCCGGGTCTCAGGCGGGAAGTAAAGCAGAACGTTGCGGCACAGCACGATATCGAAGCGGCCGAGTGGTGGCCGCTCGATCAGATTGTGCACGGCAAAGGAGATGGAGCGCCGCAATTCTGGTTTGGCCCGCCAGCTATCTCCCTCTGGTTCGAACCACGTCATCATGTCGCCGATAGGCAGCCCGCGCTGGATCTCAAGTTGGCCGAACAGCCCTTCCCGAGCGCGAGCGACCGCATGCGATGAAATGTCCGTCGCCGTGATCGAAACGTCCCAACCCCGCCACAGCTCGGCCTGACGGCGCAATTCGATGGCCAAGGAATAGGCCTCCTGTCCCGTTGAACATCCGGCCGACCAGATGCGCAGGCGCCGTGTCTCGGATCGCCGCTTGGCCAAAACCGGCAAGGCTTCGCCGGCGAACGAGCGGAAGGCAGCAATATCCCGAAAGAACGACGTCTCGTGGTTGAGCAACGCCTCAACCACCTCTTGCGCGAGACGCCTCTCCTCCGCGCGGCCAAGACGCACCGCCAGTTGGTCGAGCGTCTCGATACCCTGCGATTTCATTACCGGGCCAAGCGCGGTTTCAATTCGCCAGCGCCGGCCGGCGACGAGTTCCTGTCCAGTTTCCCGCTCCAGCAGCTTGGAAAAGATGCCAACCGCAAGTGGGCTCATCTCCATGCGCTTGCTCCCCTGTTGCCGGTCCGGCTCGCCACTTCGCGTGCGAGCGCCGCCGGCGGCAAGGCGACCCGTGCGATGCCGCTGCTGACGACCGCACCTGGCATCCCCCAAACCACCGAGCTGCCCGCATCCTGCGCAAGCACCTCGCCCCCGGCCGCGACGAGATCGGCCGCGCCAAGTTCGCCGTCCCTGCCCATTCCACTCAGAATCACGCCGAGCCCGCTGGCGCCAAAGACGCTGGCTATGCTTGTCAGCATCGGATCGACGGAAGGCGTGCAGCCCGAAGGCATGCGCTGACGCTGCAGCTTCACATAGGGAACGCCGCGCGTCCGGACGAGCGCCATGTGCGCGTCACCGGGCGCCAGCAGGATCGTACCCGGCACGAGCGCCATGCCGTCGCTCGCCAGCTTCGCCGCACGGCCTGACATGTCCTGCAACTGATCGACGAAGTAGGGCATGAAGGGCGCCGGCAGATGCTGGGTGATGAGGATCGGCGGATCCGCTTGCGCGGGCAGCGCCGCAAAGAAGGCGGCAAGCGCATGAACCCCGCCCGTGGACGCGCCAATGGCGACGCACTCGATCCGGGCCTTGCGCAGCGGCGAGAAGCCAGATGTCGTCCAAGCTCGCGGCTCTTGCGGGTTAGGCGGCCGAGAACGACCCCCGCTCTGCGGCGGTTCGGAGGCGACCCGACGAACCTTTTCGATCAACTCGCGGGAAAAACTTCCTGCCAGCCGCCCGGCGCCCGGCTTCAGCAACGTATCGGCGGCGCCCAGACGAAGCGCATGGATGCTGGCCGACGCCCGATCGCCGCACGCCGAAGACACGATCACGACACGCCCACCGCCGCGTTCGATGATTGCTGGCAATGCCTCCAGCCCACCCATGTCCGGCATCTCCAAATCGAGCAGGACCAAATCGGGCTGGTGCGTATCCAGCGCCGCGAGGGCCGAGCGGCCGCTCCCCGCCTGAGCGACCACGGTGATGTCGGGCTCGTTTTCCAACAGATGCACCAGCACGGTTCGCGCTACGATCGAATCGTCGACGACCATCACCCGGATTTGGGACATCCCTTGTTCCGCGGCCGCGCCGGCGATGCTCATCGGTGCGCTCCGCCCTCAGCGTGCGTTCAGGCCACGCCGACGATTTGGAGCTTGCTCTCGATCGTATCGCGATCGAACGGTTTCATCACATATTCGTCGGCGCCGGCTTCGATCGCGGCGCGAATATGGGCGCTGCCATTCTCCGTTGTGCAGAATACCACCTTCGGACGACGGGGAAGATCGACATCCCCCAGCGCCCGCAAGAACTCGATGCCGCTCATCACCGGCATATTCCAGTCGAGCAGAATGACATCCGGCGATGCCGCACTCGTGCAGTGCGTCAGCGCCTCCCGGCCGTCACCAGCTTCGGCGACGGAAAAGTCCAGAGCTTCCAATATATGCCGTGCGACCTTCCGGATTACTTTTGAATCGTCCACTACCAGGCAGGTCTTCATGGTCTGGTCCATCTATGGGCGGTTAACTTGAGATCGCGTTAGCAACAGGGTGTAAGCATCCGGTTAAGAGGAATTAGGCGGCTACCAGTTCCTCCGTGCCGGCGATCAGCAAGGCAGCGTCGATCAGCAGCACGTCGCCACGCTCGGTCGTAAGACGGCCGATCGCCACGCGTGCCCAGCTGGCGCCCAACGTCGTCACGCACGTTGCTGGCTGATCCGCGCTCGTCACATCTTCAACGGCTTCCACCAGCAGAGCATAGCTATGCCCGTCCGCCTTGATCACGACGGCCTCCATTATACCGTCGTGCTTGGCGCGACCCAGGCCGAGAGCGGCATGCGTATCGATCACCGTCAACACGCGGCTGCGCAACGCGAAAAGGCCGGCGATGTGCGAGGATACGCGCGGCACCGGCGTTATCGTATCGATCTCCACGACCGAGCCGACCGCCTTGGCGTCGATCGCGACGAGTTCGCCGGCAATGCGGACCAACAGGTAAAGCCGCTCCATCTCAAATCCTCTCGCGGGGCGTAGCAGCCGCCACTGCCACGGCGTCCAGCAGCCGCGCCCGATCGTAACGCCAGATGGATTCCGGCTCGTCCTCGCTCGGATCGGCCGATGCGCGCAGCCGCACGCATGGCGCCGACGATCCGTCCATCCCCCCGTGGCCAACCACCACGTCGATCTCGTCCCCGGTGCTCCCTTTACCGAACACCACCCGGTATCCCGCCGCCGCAAGCACAGGCTCCAGGAATTGTCGCGCCCAGGGATCGCCGTCATCGGCGATCAGGCAGGTCGCACCCCGTTCCCGTCCGCCGCTCAGCTGGTTGGCGAAGAGCCAATAGCCGTCGAGCAATTCGATCTGCTCGCCATCAAGGAGCGTAACGCCAGCGATCCGGCCCGGCACCGCGGCCGGCGCAAAGTCGTTCGGGAGTTCAACTACATCGATCACGGCATCGATCGCGTAGGAGAGGCGGTCATGCCCGTCGCCAAGCTGCAAGATCCGCAATCGGCCAGACTCCGGAAGCGGCCCGCTGGCGATTAGGGGGACGATCTTGTTCTGATGCGCCAGATTGAGACGTCCGCCCGTCTCGCCGACCTGTTCGCGCGCGACATCCTCGATCCGCTCAACCAGCCCCAGGCGGACGGCGCGGCGCACTCCGTCCAGATCCCGGAACAGCAAAGAAGGCTGGCTTGTCGCCGCAATCTCCGCGGTCAGTGGTTCGTCGATGACAGGCTCGCCGGTGCCGGTCACACCCGCTGCCGCCGCAAGGCCTGCCACGTCGAACAGCAGAATCGGACGGCTATTGTCGGGCAAGGTGGTGCCCGCATAGATGCCAGTCGCCATGATCGCAGGTGCCGCCGGCTTTACGACAAGCTCTTCATGATCCAGCACGGCATCCACCAGCAACGCGAAAGGCTCGCCTCCGCCAGAGCGGAGCACCATCATCACCGGCCAGAGGCCTGCCTGATCCTTCTGCTCGCACCCAAAGAACTGCCCCAGGTCTATCACCGGAAGCGTCCGCCCCCGAATATGAGCGATCGGCGCGCCGCCAATGTGCCGAAGCTGCACGTCGCCACGGCCTACCCGAACGATTTCATCGATGGCGGAGCGGGGGACTGCGAAATGATGTCCGCCCGCCGCTATGATCAGCGCCGGGATAATCGTCAGCGTCAGCGGCAGCCGCATCGTCAGACGGACGCCCTGGCCGGGGCGGCTATCCAGATCAATCATGCCGCCGATCCGCTCGATATTCGCGCGGACCACATCCATTCCGACGCCCCGTCCGGAAATTTCGGTAACGCTATTGGCCGTCGAAAGGCCGGGCAGGAAAACGAGTGCCAATTTCCGCTGCCAGGTCATACCGGCGACCTGTTCGGCCGTGACGAGACCGGAAGCGACGGCCTTGCGGGCGATCTTGTCGGCGTCGATACCGCGCCCGTCGTCGATAGCGTCTATCAGAATCTGATTGCCGGATTGGCGGGCTATCACACGCAGTCGGCCGGCGGGTGCTTTACCCGCCGCGATCCGCTCGGCGGTATCTTCGATACCGTGGTCGATCGCGTTGCGAACGATATGGGTCAGCGGATCGCGGATCATCTCGATCATCTCGCGATCCAGCTCGACATCGCCGCCATCGATGTCCAGCACGACGGAACGACCCAGCTGCGAGGCGAGATCACGCACCATCCTCGGCAGTACGGAGAAGAGGCCGTCGATCCGGGCCATGCGCGTCCGGGTCACCGCATCACGCACTTCGGCCACGCACTGTGACAATCGTTCGAACGCCACGTCGGTGGCGGTTCCCATCTCGGTGGACCGAAGCGAGCGGGACAACTCGTTCCGTGCTAGCACCATGTCCGAAACGCCCGCCATCATGCGATCAAGCAGATCTACCGGCAATCTGATACTACGCGACACTGTACGCACCGCGGTGCTGGATACCGTCTGTGTCGTTTGAGCGTCGGTCTCCCCATCCCCAGGCTGCAACGCCGCAATCAGCAAGCTATCAGCACCGTCGGGAAGCGACTCCCCGCTTTCGATCGCATCAGTCAGTTCGCCGATGCGATCGATGATCGCGAGCACCGCGCTGACGAGAGCCGAGTCGGGAGCGCGCTTTCCATCGCGGACTTCGGCCAGCACGTCTTCCGCAGCATGACTAAGGCGCTGCAGACGAGGGAGATCCAGGAAGCCGCAGCTGCCCTTTACGGTGTGGACGAAGCGGAAGATCGCATCCAGCCGCGTGCGATCGGCAGGGTCGGCCTCCCAAGCGACGAGCTCGCCCGCAATCGCATCCAGCGTCTCACGTGTCTCGGCAATGAAGTCTGTGAGAAGATCGTCCATTGCCAAGTCCCGAGCACGCCTCGGGGGCGCGCATCGGTCTTGGAGCATCAGTGGTAAAAAGAGCTTTAAGCAGCCGGCGCCGTATTGCGCGCCGTAACACCGAACAGAAGCACGCCATCCAGCTCTGAAAAGCGCACCTGCCGCTTTTCTCCTGCGGCAAGTTGGCGGATCAGCAGCGCACCGGCTGTGCGTGAGGACATGGCATCGCCTACGTCCCGGCCTTCCAGCAGCTGCCGAATCTCGGCATCGATGACGAGCCGCGGTCCTTCCGCCCGAACGACCACCTCATCGGCCTCTACCCCGACATCGAGCCGCCCGCCCCGCACCAGAGCGTCGAGTGCGATCAGCGCCAGATTGAGAAGGATGCGGGTAGCGCCGCGCGGCAGTTCGGGCTGATCCACAAGCCAGCCGAAGGCGACTCGGGCATTGCCGCGGACGATGCCCTCAAGCGCCGTCTTAGCCTCGCTTGCGTCGATCGTGTCACCGTAACCGCCAGCCGCTCCGAAAGCCAAACGGAAGAATTTCAGCTTATCGGCAGAGGCCCGCGCGCTATCCGCGAGCAGCGACATGCACTGCGCCCGCATCTCCGGATCATTCTCGTCCTGCAGCAGCTCTAGCCCGTTGTTGAGCGCACCAACGGGGCTCAACAAATCGTGGCAAAGGCGCGAGCAAAGCAGGCTTGCGAATTCGATCGACATATTCCGGTCTGGCACTTCTTGACCCACCCCCGCGCAAAGCGAGGCTTGTGACGAATCGGGCGCTGGAGCGCAACCGGGCCTTCACTCAGCGTTAAGCGCTTCCTCGTCGAAGCCGCCCGGTCTGGCGCGCCACAATCGGGCATCGCCACCGCCAAGGATCAGCCACAGACTTCCTGGCTCAGCCGCCGCAGCGTCGCGTTTCGATGGAATCACCGAGCCGGAAGGGTGCGTGTGATAACAACCGATCACACGCGGCCCACCCGCCCGCTCCGCCTTGTACGCAGCGATGAGCGTCACGGGGTCGATCTCGAACTCGTCGCCAGGCCGCTCCGAGACATTAAGTGAGGGCATGGCGCTGTCGATCCGGCCGTCGGATCCGAACAGCAGTCCGCATATCTCCCTATCCGGCGATCCGTCGGCCAGGGCCCTCAGCTCCGCAAGGCAAGCGCGCCCTATGACCGTTATATTTTGGCTCACCATCTCGAACGGACGTAGGGGGAGAGCCTCCCGGAGGGAAGTCTGCCAACCTTGCCACCAACTCCTCTTGTAACACGGCCGAACGACGCCATATGGCGAAGCCGGATGGACGCGGGGGTGTCGACCAGAGATGCAATTGTTCCCGAAGAGGCGGCCGGATGGCGCCTGGATCGGACGCTGGCGACGCTTGTGCCGACATTGTCGCGGGAACGGCTGAAGGCTCTCATATCATCGGGTAGCGTCATGCGCGGCGAAGCGGCGGTGCGCGATCCCGCGACCAAGGTGAAGGCAGGCGAAGCGTACGTCGTCACGATCCCCGATCCCAGGCCGACTCACAACGAAGCGCAGGACATTCCGCTCGTCATCGCTTTCGAAGATGAACATCTGATCGTTGTCGACAAACCCGCCGGCCTCGTCGTCCACCCGGCCTGCGGCAATCTGGATGGAACGCTGGTCAACGCTTTGCTTCATCATTGCCGGGGTTCACTGTCCGGTATCGGCGGCGTGGAGCGTCCCGGCATCGTGCATCGCATCGACAAGGACACGTCCGGGCTGATGGTCGCTGCGAAGACGGATCGCGCGCATGCCGGCCTGGCCGCTCAGTTCGCCAAGCATTCGATAGATCGGCGCTATCGTGCGATCGTCTCGGGCCGCCCCCGCCCCACCAAGGGATCGGTGGATGCGCCACTCGGTCGCAGCCCGGCGAACCGGAAGAAGATGGCGGTCGTACAGGGTGGAAAGCGCGCGGTAACGCACTACGATACGATCGAAACGCTGAATGGCGCGACCCTCGTTGAATGCCGGCTGGAAACCGGGCGTACCCATCAGGTCCGCGTTCACATGGCCTCGATCGGCCATTCGCTGCTGGGTGATCCCTTTTATGGCGCACCCAGCAAGGAACAGCGCCGGTTGCTCGCGAGTTTGGGGTTCGAAAGGCAGGCGTTGCATGCGGCGCGTCTCGGCTTCATCCATCCCGTGACAAGCGAAGCTTTGGCGTTCGAAAGTACAATTCCCGCAGATATGCAGGAACTGTTCAGTCGCCTTCTGCTAAGGTGACACAATCGACGGGAACGGGTCGGAAGCTCGTTTCCGGGGCCGCGAAGGCCCAGGGAGAAAGTAAGCACATGGCCATCAAGTCCTCCACCCCCGCGACCATCCCGGCGCTTGGCGGCGAGGCGGGTCTCAATCGCTATCTGTCCGAGATCCGGAAATTCCCGCTCCTCCAGCCGGAGGAGGAGTATATGCTCGCCAAGCGCTTTCAGGAGCATGGCGATACCGAGGCTGCGGCGCGCCTCGTCACCAGCCATCTGCGCTTGGTGGCGAAGATCGCGATGGGCTATCGCGGCTACGGCCTGCCGACGTCGGAACTGATCTCCGAGGGCAATATCGGCCTCATGCAGGGCGTGAAGAAGTTTGAGCCGGATCGTGGCTTCCGTCTGGCGACCTATGCGATGTGGTGGATCCGCGCCTCGATCCAGGAATATATTCTGCGTTCGTGGAGCCTCGTGAAGATGGGCACCACCGCCGCGCAGAAGAAGCTGTTCTTCAATCTGCGCCGCATGAAGAGCCAGCTCGACGCGTTCGAGGAAGGCGATCTCAACGCCGAGCATGTCGCCAAGATCGCTACGGATCTCGGCGTCAGCGAGGATGAGGTTCATTCGATGAACCGGCGCATGGCAATGGGCGGCGATACGTCGCTCAACGTTCCCATGCGGGAGGATGGCGAGGGCCAGTGGCAGGATTGGCTGGTCGACACCGATCCGTTGCAGGACGAGCGGCTGGCCGAGAGCCAGGAGAAGGATGTTCGTCACGATATGCTGACGGAAGCGATGGACAGCCTCAACGATCGTGAAAAGCACATCCTCGCCGAGCGTCGGCTGTCCGACGATCCGAAGACGCTCGAGGAACTGAGCCAGGTCTATGGCGTCAGCCGCGAGCGCGTCAGACAGATCGAGGTTCGTGCCTTCGATAAACTGCAAAAGGCGATGATGCGTCTAGCCGGGGAAAAACGGTTGCTGCCGGCAATGGCCTGACATGCTGGGAACGCTCTGCGTTAGCCGAAATTCGCTATCGGCATGTCCGATAGCGAATTTCTACTTGGCATAGGGCGACCTCAATGACGGCCATGTCGAGGAAACAGGCGTCCATTTATCGCATGGCGATCGGCCATTCGACGTGTCCGCACGGGCGAAAGGCGCTGCATCTTCTCCGCAGCAACGGCTTCGCGGTGGAGGACCATCTGCTCCGGACACGCGACGAGACTGACGCCTTCAAAGCGGCCAACGGCGTGACGTCGACGCCGCAGATCTTTATCGATGGCGAGCGGATCGGCGGACATGACGATCTGCGCCGATTGCTGGGCAAGAGGGTGCGGGATCCCAAGGCCGTCACCTACCGTCCCGTCATCGCCGTCTTCGCGATGACCGCCGCGATGGCAATAGCGGTAAGCTACGCTGCGCTCGGCACGCCCGGCACTCTCACCTTCGTCTGGTTCATCGCCTTCAGCATGTGCGTGCTGGCGGTGCTGAAGCTACGCGATGTCGAGAGCTTCTCCAGCATGTTCCTGGGCTACGATCTTCTCGCCCGCCGCTGGCCGCCTTACGCGTACGTCTATCCTTATGCCGAAGCGTTGGCCGGGCTCTTGATGATCTCGGGCGCGCTGCGTTGGCTTTCCGCGCCCATCGCCTTGTTCATAGGCACGATCGGCGCGGTCTCGGTCGTGAAAGCCGTCTATGTCGAAAAGCGGGACATCAAATGCGCCTGCGTCGGCGGCGACAGCAACGTGCCGTTGGGTTTTCTCTCGTTGACGGAAAACGTGATGATGGCCGGAATGGCGCTCTGGATGATCCTGGCCTGACGACTCTTCGATCACATCGCGGGCGGATGCCCGTCGGCCTCAATGTCCTTGCGGACCGCATAGCTCCACATCGCGAAGAACAGGTAGAGCGCTACAAAAGCAATAAACGGGCTTAAAAGGCACAAGGGGATCCGAAGCCACCAGACCTGCGCGCCGATCAAGTCCGCAATCGTGATATGCGTCATCGACCCTTCAGCGATGAGTTCGATGAAGTGCGCGACAAAAATGCAGATGGTGGCGACCGCGGTCGCGATCGCGAGCATCAGCACGATGCTGGCCGCGCGTCGCAAGGTAAGGATCGTCGAGCGCTTCAACATCATGGTAGGCGTTTGCTCCGTGAAGGATGCTTTATCCTACCATCCTCTAGCCGTCCGTTAATGGCGAGTGCTAGAAACGCCGGACGATCCCCCAATAGGCCTCCACGTCCGGGCTGGCATGATTGAGGCCCGCGACGCCGCCGACATCCAGCTGAAGATTGTCGCTTAGCTGATAGGCCAAGGATGCGGACGCGAGCGCAGTCGTCGCATGGCCGGATGGATCCCGGTCGCGGATCGCCTGCACTTCCAGGTCGAGATCCAGCGATTTGGTCAGCGCAAAATCGATGCCGGCGGTGGTGCCTGCCGAAAGATGTCGGCCACGGCCGCTCTCGTTGGCGGCGGCATCCGCCTCCGGCGTAAGCTGCAGATGCACGTCATGGGTAATTTCCCAAGAGACTGGCAGCAGAAAACCCGCGCTCCACGTCCCCGCGCCGATCGGTTGCCTTCCGGTCGGGACCGTCACCGAAGGAAGGACGGCTAGCGAAAAACCACTTCCATCGGGATTGGAGAAATTCTGTTTGATGGCCAGCGTTACGTCGCCCGTGCGATGCGCGATATCGACGCCGCCGCCCAAACGATCCCGTTCACGCTCCCGCCCATATCCGGTCCACCCGAGCCGAAATTCTGTCGAGTCGCTCACCCCGAGGCGCGCGACCAGATCGCCCATCAGCAACGTGTCCGTCCGGCTTTCGGCATTGGAGCCGCGCGTCCAGTCGGCCAGTCCGGCCTCGATCTGGAGATGGCCGGCGTCCACCGTGCAGGCAGGCGTATCCAGGCCCGGACGATCGGCGCAGAGCTCTCGCAGCTCGGCCGCCGTTGCCGGAGCGCTCGCCAGCATCGCCGCCAGCGCCAGTATGCCCTTCATGCCTTCCCCCTCCTTCGTTCGGCAGGTGTAACGGATGCATCCGTTGACCTGTTCCTCGCGTCGGCTAGACCGGGGCGATAGCCCGCACCACATAGCGAACCGTCGTGAAATCCAGAACCGGCTCCTCCTTTCCTCGCCGCCTTGCGCGGTGGTTCATCCGCGCGATCCTCGTCTTCGTCGGCGGGTCGATCCTGTGGGTTCTTCTCTATCGCTTCGTGCCCCCGCCCATCACGATGACGATGATCGGTGACATGATGGGCGGCCGATCCGTTTCGAAGGATTGGATGCCGTTGTCGCGGATGGATCCGGACATGGCCCACGCCGCCATCTCGGCTGAGGATGGCAATTTCTGCGCGCACCACGGCTTCGATTTCGTTGCGATCCGCAAGGCCTTTTCCGGCAACGAGGCCGGCCGACGCTATCGTGGCGGATCTACCATCAGCCAGCAGACGGCGAAGAATGTGTTCCTGTGGCAGGGCCGTTCGTGGGTCCGCAAAGGCCTGGAAACCTGGTTCACCGGCCTGATCGAACTGCTGTGGGGCAAGAAGCGGATCATGGAAGTCTATCTTAACGTGGCGGAAACCGGCATTGCCACATATGGCGCCAATGCCGGGGCAATGCGCTATTTCCATCACGACGCGCGCCGCCTTACGCCGACCGAAGCGGCGCGGATCGCCGCGATCCTGCCGCTGCCGAAGAAGCGCGATGCCATCGATCCGCATGGTTTCGTCCGCCGCTATGGCGACCGCATCACCCGTCGTCTTGGGCCGATGAAGCGGCGCGGCTATACGGCGTGCGTCGGCTGATGGCGTCTTCAGTGGGCATCGTCGTGATCGGCCGCAACGAGGGCGATCGGCTGAAGGCCTGCCTGCGAGCCGTCGCTGAAGCCGGACATGTTGTCTATGTCGATTCCGGCTCTACCGACGGCAGTCAAGACTTTGCGCGGAGCATCGGTGTGCGTGTCGTCGAACTGGCGGTGCCGCCCAACTTCACGGCGGCGCGGGCCCGCAATGCCGGTGCCTCCGTTCTCCTTTCTGATGCGGGCAATGCGCCCGCCTTCCTCCAGTTCGTGGATGGCGATTGCGAGGTGCAACCCGGCTGGATCGAGACGGGCATCGCTGCACTGGAGGCGGATGCTGGCCTCGCGCTCGTTTTCGGTCGGCGGCGGGAGCGCTATCCTGACCGATCGATCTACAACGCGCTCTGCGACGACGAGTGGGATGTGCCGATCGGCGAAGTCGGCGCGTGCGGTGGCGACATATTGATCCGTGCCGAGGCGTATCACGCGGTCGGCGGCTATCCGGACGATATGATCGCCGGCGAAGAACCCGACATGTCGATGCGGCTCCGCGCCTCCGGCTGGCGGCTGGCGCGGATCGCAGGCGAGATGACGCTGCATGACGCGGCCATCACCCGCTTCGACCAATGGTGGCGGCGCACGAAGCGCGCCGGCCATGCCTTTGCGGAACTGGCCTTCCGCCATCCCCAAAGCCGCTGGCCGGACTGGAAAGCCAGCGTCAGGCGGGATATCCTGTGGGGCGGCATAATCCCCGGCGCGGCACTGGCAGGCCTGATCGCAGCTGTCATCGTAGACCGATGGTTTCTAGCGATTACCGTGATTTGCGTCGCGCTCTTCCTGATCAATATCGTGCGAATTTTCGTGCGCCGCTCGGCAGACGGCCTGCCGCCCCGGCTCGCCCGCGCCAGCGCGCTGCTGCTGATGATCGGCAAGATCGCCGAGTTCGCTGGCATCCTGTCGTTTCACAGCCAGCGGCTTTCCGGCCGCAAGGCGGAACTGATCGAATATAAAGGGCCGAGCGCCACATGAGCGATCGGCCGGGTCTTCTCACGCTCGTCGCCGAGGACTGGCGCGCCAACGGCCGCGACTGGACACGGCCCGGCTTCCGAACCCTCGCGGTTCATCGGCTCGGGGTCTGGCGGATGAGTGTTTCTCAGCCTCTACGGGCGCCACTCTCGATCCTGTATCGCTGGGCCTTCCGGCGATGCCGCAATCGATATGGGATCGAGTTGCCCTATTCGGTTCAGGTCGGTCGCCATGTCGTGATCGAGCATCAGGGCGGGATCGTGGTTCACGGGGCATCCGTGCTCGGCGATCACTGCATTATCCGCCAGAATTGCACGCTTGGCATCCGCCGGATGGATGCGCTGGCCGATGCTCCCATTCTCGGGCAGGGCGTCGAGCTTGGCGCCGGCGCGGTCATCCTCGGCCGGGTCCATATCGGGGACGGCGCGAAGATCGGCGCCAATGCCGTGGTCCTCACCGACGTGCCGGCTGGCGCCTACGCGCTCGGCGTCCCCGCCACGATCCGTATGGCTCGCTGATCCGATGCCCCGCTCGATCGCCATCGTCATGGTCAACTACCGCACGCCGGACCTCGCGCTCGCCGCCCTCGCATCGGCCACCGCCGAGCGCATCGCCGAACCGGGGCTTCGAGCGATTCTCGTCGATGGCGGCTCGGGAGATGGATCGGCGGATCGCATGGCTGCCGGGCTTGCCGGCTCGCCTCTGGCAGAGTGGGTGGATCTGCTCCCCCTCCCCATCAACGGCGGGTTCGGCTGGGCCAACAATCAGGCTATCCAGCGGCTTCTGCAAAGCGCCGATCCGCCCGACTATATCCACCTGCTCAACCCAGATACGATCCTCGAACCGGGCGCCGTCTCCCGACTCGCCGACGCCCTTGATGCGCACCCCCGTTGCGGTGCCGTCGGCAGCCTGCTGCTGGAGCAGGACGGCTCTCCTTCCGGCTCCGCCTTCGCGTTCCCGACGATCGGGCGCGAAGCAGTACGCGGGGGACGCATGGCCATTCTCGAGAGGCTGTTCGCGCCCGGAAAACCCGTATCGTTTGGAGACGCGGCCGAAGACGTGGACTGGGCCACCGGCGCCAGTGTCATGTTCCGCGCCGATGCGCTGCGCGATTCGGGGCTCTTCGATACTGGCTTCTTCCTCTATTTCGAGGAAGTGGAACTCATGTGGCGAATGACCAAGGCCGGCTGGTCGATCCGACATGAGCCTGCCAGCCGCGTCAAACATGTCGGCGGCGCTGCAACAGGCGTCAACGGATCGCGGCCCACGGCGCACCGCCCGCCCTTGCCGCCTTATTGGTATAAGTCCCGCCGTCGTTTTCTGGTCTTAGCGGGATCGCCGGCTTGGGCCGTCGCGGCATCAACAGCGTGGCTTTGCGGCCATGCGGCGCTGCTCGTTCGCCGACTTTTCGGGGGCGCCCGGCAACATGCGATCGTGGAGCGTGATGCCCGCAACTTGATCGCACATGGTCTGTTTCTAAACACCCGTGACCGAACTGCGGCAATCGCTCGCTGGAACGATCCGCTCGACCTTCCGCCCGCCTGGATGGCCTGACCGTCGCTGCCGACGCTTACTTAGTGGTGGGAGCGGCCTGAGTCCGCTGCGGCACGGTGAAACGCCCGGTGACGCGACCTCCCTTGGCGCCCGTCGTCGTGCCGCCAACGGCGCTGCCATCGACGGTGGAACGCCCGCTGTTCAGATCGATGACGAGGCGCGCGCCGTTCACGGTATTCCCGCCGCGCACCAACGAGACGCCGCCGATCAAGGTGATAATCCGACGGTTGAGATCGTAAATCCCGAAGGAACCCTTGGCCCTTTCGCTGGGAGAGATCACCGTCACCCCGCCGGACGCGTCGATGCGCTGGATCTGCGGATCGGAATTGGGCCCGGTGCCCCGCGAATACGCAACGGTCATGCGGGCCGCATCCATCGTCAGGTCGCCCTGCACGGCATGGACATTGCCCACGAAAATCGCCCGATCCGCCCTGTCCTGCACTTCGATGCGATCGGATGTGACGTCGACAGGCGCATTGCTGTCATGCCCCCGCAGTAGGGAGACGCCCTGCGCGGCGGCAGCGGTCGCCAGAAGCGGCGTCGCCGCGAGAAGAAGCCCCCTGATCATCGCGCGGCTCTGGCCTGCCGCTGAACGATATGCAAGCGCGCCCGGCCGACGAGATCCACCACCTTGGTTTCCATGTTGGCGCGCATCTCGTCCGCCGCGAAGGTTCCGATCGGCATCGTCCCCGTCACCGCGCCCCGGCTCTTCATCAGCCGCGTTCGCATATCGACGAGCACGTCCCGCGTGTCGACGCGATAGCCACCGGAGCCATCATACCGCACCGGTCCGTCCACGGCGATTCGATCGCTGTTCATATCGTATCGCCCGCGCTCGGCCGTTACGACGGCCGGCCCGTCCGTCAGCCCGATCTGAGCCCGCAATGTCTGCAGCCGAAGAATCGGATCACGCGACGATATCTGCACCGCGGATGCGGCGGTCAGGATGAACGGCTGATTCTTTCCATCCCGTCCGCGATAAACCGCATGGCTGACGCGCATCCGCTCTGGCGCCACGTCCACGCCTTTCTTTGAAAGCACGAAGCTGATGTCGGCGCCCACCGTGAGTGGCGCCAGAGCCAGGAAAGCGGCGATGATCCCGACGGCAGCCGGCAGCGCCACCCGCAGCACCGCCATCTTCACATCGTGCCGCCCACCGGCCATCGCCCAATTGCGGCGATGGCGCTGGCGTTCGCCGGCAAGGACGGACATCGCCATGCTCACATGTGCGCGAAAATATCGATTTCCGGCCAGCCGGCGAGATCGAGCTCAGCTCGGGCCGGGAGGAAATCGAAGCAGGCCTGCGCCAATTCCATCCTCCCTTCCCGCTCGAGACGCTCGTTCAGCTTCTCGCGCAGTGCATGAAGGTAGCGCACATCCGATGCCGCATATTCTTTCTGCGCATCTGAAAGCTCGGCCGCGCCCCAATCGGACGATTGCTGCTGCTTGGAGATTTCCTGACCGAGTATCTCGCGAACGATCTCCTTCAGGCCATGACGATCGGTGTAGGTCCGGATCAGTCGCGATGCGATCTTGGTGCAATAGACCGGCGCGGCGACGACACCGAGATAATGCCGAATCGCCGCCAGATCGAAGCGGCCAAAATGGTAGAGCTTCAGCCGGGAGGGATCAGCCAGTACGGCGCGCAGGTTCGGTGCGGCATAGTCGCTGGACGGACCAAACCGGACGAGATGCTCGTCGCCACCCCCGTCCGAAATCTGCACGACGCACAGCCGATCGCGAGGCGTGATGAGCCCCATCGTCTCCGTATCGACCGCTATGGGCCCCGCCGCGAGTGCCCCCGCAGGCAGGTCTTCTTCGTGAAAATGAACTGTCATGGTCGGCCCTTAGGCGTGTGCGCGGCATCCCTCAATGGGATCTGACTGGCCCGTTCACGATGATGGCGGGAAAAAGGCCGAATTCGCTCGCGGGGCATCGGATTTTGGTATACGAAGCCTGTTGCTTAGGCATGGTCTATGCAGACTGGCCTGGCGCGACTTCGCCCGTCGCGCCCGGTTCGATGATCGGGGCGACTGACTTGGAAAGATTCTTGCGGCATGGGTTTTGATAGAGGGCGGCGCGGCCAACGCGGTGGCAGGGACAAGCGCGACGGCTTTGGCGAGGACAGCTTCGGCGGGTCTGATTTCGGTGGCGGCAGCAGCTACGGCGGTGGCGGTCGCGGTGGTTACGGCGGCGGCGGCGGCGGTGATCGCTTCGGCGG
>Ga0247730_1000556_pt1 | contig 25996 bp, 31 predicted proteins | sample UWRJL073202C2_FD_180959 | JGI IMG/M metagenome (GOLD analysis project Ga0247730, IMG submission 180959) | Plant litter microbial communities from Arlington Agricultural Research Station in Wisconsin, United States - UWRJ-L073-202C-2 | ecosystem: Environmental > Terrestrial > Plant litter >... | reverse complement strand
CGGCGCGCCTCGTCGTGCGTCACGATGTGGACGTCGATGTCACCGGACTCGGCGATCACGATCTCGCCGATGCCGGGGTTGGCGAGCGTCGACAGGCGGCCGCGGCGGCTGGCGCCGATCAGCACCTGGGTCGCGTTCTCCGCCCGCGCGAAGTCCAGGATCGCGGTCGCGGTGTCGTCACCGACGACGGAGTGGAACGTGCCGCCCATGTCCTCGGTCATGGTGTGCAGGCGGTGCAGCCGGTCGGGATCCATCTGGACCAGCCCGTCGCCACGCGTCACGTACAGCGCGAGCCACGCGCCGCCGCCCGTGCGCGAGGCGATGCGGGCGGCCCGCCGCAGCAGGACCTCGGACTCCGGGCCACCGGTGACCGCGACGACGATGCGCTCGCGCGCGGCCCACGTCGAGTCGATGTCGTGCTGCTCGCGGTAGCGGTCGAGGCCCTCGTCGACGCGGTCGGCCAGCCACAGCAGGGCCAGCTCCCGCAGGGCCGCCAGGTTGCCCTCGCGGAAGAACTGCGACAGCGCCGCGTCGACCTTGTCGGCCGTGTAGATGTTGCCGTGGGCCATGCGACGGCGCAGCGACTGCGGGCTCATGTCGACCAGCTCGATCGCGTCGGCCTGCCGGACCACCTTGTCCGGGACGGTCTCGCGCTGGCGGACCCCGGTGATGGCCTCGACGACGTCGTTGAGCGACTCGAGGTGCTGGATGTTGACGGTCGTGACGACGCAGATGCCGGCCGCCAGCAGCTCCTCGACGTCCTCCCAGCGCTTGGCGTGGCCCGCGCCGTCGACGTTGGAGTGGGCCAGCTCGTCGACGAGGGCGACCTCCGGCGCCCGCACCAGCAGGCCCGGCAGGTCGAGCTCCTCCTGCACCGTGCCGCGGTGCACGAGCGTCCGCCGCGGCACGACCTCGAGATCGCCGATCTGCGCGGCGGTGCGCTCGCGGCCGTGGGTCTCGACGAACCCCACCACGACGTCGGTGCCCCGCGCGGCGCGGCGCCGACCCTCGTCGAGCATCGCGTAGGTCTTGCCGACACCGGGCGACGCACCGAGGTACACCCGCAGGGTCCCTCTCGGACGCGGTACGGACTTCACGCTCTCAGTGTGCACCCGGCGCCGACCTCAGCGTCGCGCGAGCGCGAGATTGAGCTCGAGCACGTTGACCTTCGGCTGGCCGAGGACGCCCAGCTGACGTCCGTAGGTCGCCTCGTCGACGAGCGAGCGGACGACGGCCGTCGACAGTCCCCGCTCACGCGCCACACGGTCGACCTGGATGGCCGCGTACGCCGGCGAGATGTAGGGGTCCAGCCCGGACGCCGACGCGGTCACCGCATCGGCGGGGACGTCGGACACCGGCACGCCGTCCGTCTCGGCGATCGTGGTCTGAAGCTCGCGGATCGCGGCCAGCAGGTCGGGGTTGGACGGACCCAGGTTCGACGCCGCCGACGCGAGCCCGTCGTAGCCCGTGGCCGACGGCCGGCCGTGGAACCACTCGGGCGCGTCGAGCGGGACGTCCTGCCCGATCAGGCGCGAACCGACGTCCTGCCCGTCGACGGAGACGATCTGCCCGTTCGCCCGGTCGTGGAACGCGGCCTGGCCGACGCCCCAGACGGCTGCCGGGTACAGCACTCCGAGCAGGACGGTCATGACGAGCAGGAGCTTGAGGCCCACGAGGCTCTGGCGGAGAAGATCCGAGATGGTGTGACTGGTCATGGTGCTACCCGATTCCTGGGATGGTGGAGACGATGAGGTCGATGAGCTTGATGCCGATGAACGGCGCGACCACGCCGCCGACGCCGTAGACGCCGATGTTGCGGCGCAGCACCGACGCCGCGGACGCCGCGCGGTACCTGACGCCCTTGAGCGCGAGCGGGATCAGCGCGACGATCACGAGGGCGTTGAACACGACCGCCGAGACGATCGCCGACTGCGGCGTCGCGAGGTGCATGACGTTGAGCCGGTCGAGCGACGGGTAGGCCGCCAGGAACATCGCGGGGATGATCGCGAAGTACTTGGCGACGTCGTTGGCGATCGAGAACGTGGTCAGCGCCCCGCGGGTGATGAGCAGCTGCTTGCCGATGCCGACCACGTCGATGAGCTTGGTCGGGTCGGAGTCGAGGTCGACCATGTTGCCGGCCTCCTTCGCCGCCGACGTGCCGGAGTTCATCGCGACGCCGACGTCGGCCGCGGCCAGCGCCGGGGCGTCGTTGGTGCCGTCGCCCGTCATCGCGACGAGCCGGCCCCCCTCCTGCTCCTTGCGGATCAGGTTCATCTTGTCCTCGGGGGTCGCCTCGGCCAGGAAGTCGTCGACCCCGGCCTCCTTCGCGATGGCCGACGCCGTCAGCGGGTTGTCGCCGGTGATCATGACGGTGCGGATGCCCATGCGCCGCAGCTCGGCGAACCGCTCGGTCATGCCCTCCTTGACGACGTCCTTGAGGTGGACGACGCCCAGCACGCGGGCGACCCCGTCCCGTGACTCGGCCACGACGAGCGGGGTGCCCCCGGAGCCGCTGATCTCGTCGATCGTGGTGCGGACGCCGGCGTCGAGGTCACCGCCGGTCCACGTCGCCACCGACGCCCCGGCGCCCTTGCGGACGATGCGCCCGTCGGCGAGGTCGACACCCGACATGCGGGTCTGCGCCGTGAACTCCACGAAGGTGGCGCCGGTCGGCAGGTCGTCGTCGCGGGCGCCCTGCGTGAGGGCCAGCTCGACGATCGACCTGCCTTCCGGGGTCTGGTCGGCCAGGCTGGAGAGCCGGGCCGCGTCGCGCATCTCGTCGGCCGTGACGCCGGCCGCCGGGACGAGCCTCGACGCGCGCCGGTTGCCGTACGTGATGGTGCCGGTCTTGTCGAGCAGCAGCGTGCTGACGTCGCCGGCCGCCTCGACCGCGCGACCCGACATCGCCAGGACGTTGACCCGCACCAGCCGGTCCATCCCGGCGATGCCGATCGCGCTGAGCAGCGCGCCGATCGTCGTCGGGATCAGGCAGACCAGCAGCGCGACCAGCACGAGCGTGTCCTGGGGGGCGCCGGCGAGGTCCGCCATGGGCTTGAGCGTCGCGACCGCGAGGACGAACACGATCGTCAGGCTGACCAGCAGGATCGACAGCGCGATCTCGTTGGGCGTCTTGCGTCGGGACGCGCCCTCGACCAGGGCGATCATGCGGTCCAGGAACGTCTCGCCGGGGGCGGACGTGATCTGGACCGTGATCTGGTCGGACAGGACCCGCGTCCCTCCGGTGACGGCGGACCGGTCACCTCCGGCCTCGCGGATGACGGGCGCGGACTCGCCGGTGATCGCCGACTCGTCGACCGAGGCGACGCCCTCGACGACGTCGCCGTCCCCCGGGACGATCTCGCCGGCCTGGACCAGCACCAGGTCGCCGATGCGCAGCTGCGTGCCGGGCACCGTCTCCTCCCTGCCGTCCGGGAGGACGCGCAGCGCCGAGACGTCGGTGCGGGCCGCGCGCAGCGACGCGGCCTGAGCCTTGCCACGGCCCTCGGCCACCGCCTCGGCCAGGTTGCCGAAGACGACCGTGAGCCACAGCCAGATCGTCACGACCCAGGCGAACACGCTGGGATCGGCGACCGCGATGACGGTCGTCATGACCGAGCCGATCCAGACGATGAACATGACCGGGCTGCGCCACAGGTGGCGAGGATCGAGCTTCCGCAGCGCCGAGGGCAGCTGGGTCAGGAGTGAGTGGAGCGTCATGCGAGAGCCTCCGCGAGGGGTCCGAGGGCGAGCGCCGGGAAGAACGTCAGGCCCGTGATCAGGAGGATCACGCCGACGAGCAGACCGGCGAACAAGGGGGTGTGGGTGGGCAGGGTCCCGGCCGTGACGGGCACCTTGCCCTGCCGGGCGAGCGAGCCGGCGAGGGCCAGCACGAGGACGATGGGGACGAACCGGCCGAGCAGCATCGCGACGGCCAGCGAGATCTGGAAGAAGCCCGACGTCACCGTGATCCCGCCGAAGGCGCTGCCGTTGTTGTTGGCCGCCGACGTGAACGCGTAGACGACCTCGCTGAACCCGTGGCCGCCCGGGTTGCCCATCGCGTCGGACGTGCCGGGCAGCGCGACCGCCAGGCCGATCCCGACCAGCACGACGGCCGGGACGCTCACGGTGTACAGCGCGACATACGTCATCTCTCGCGCACCGATCTTCTTGCCCAGCAGCTCCGGCGTGCGACCGACCATCAGGCCGGCCACGAACACCGCGAGGACGGCCATCACGAGGATGCCGTAGATGCCGGCGCCGACACCGCCCGGCGAGACCTCGCCGAGCATCATGTTGAGCATCGTCACGCCGCCGCCGACCGGCGTCATCGAGTCGTGGGAGGCGTTGACGGCTCCCGTCGACGTCCCGGTCGTGACGACCGCGAACAGCGAGGACGCCCACGTGCCGAGCTGGGTCTCCTTGCCCTCCATCGCCCCGCCGGCGAGCTGTGCCGACTGTGAGTGACCGCCGACCTCCGCCCACGTCGCGACGGCCAGCGCGGCGCCCAGCATCACGGTCATCGCGCCGAGGACCGCCAGGCCCTGGCGGCGGTGGCCGATCATCGTGCCGAGCGTGCGCGTCAGGCTGACCGGGATCACCAGGATCAGGAACAGCTGCAGCAGGTTCGACAGGGGCGTCGGGTTGGAGAACGGGTGCGCCGAGTTGGCGTTGAAGAAGCCGCCGCCGTTGGTCCCGAGCTCCTTGATCGACTCCTGGCTCGCGGCGGGGCCACCGGGGATCGTCTGCGTCGCCCCGGTCACGGTCTGCACCGTGTGGTCCGTGAAGTTCTGGATGACGCCCTGAGAGATCAGCAGGACCGCACCGACCACCGCGACGGGCAGCAGGATGCGGAGCGTGCCGCGCACCAGATCGACCCAGAAGTTGCCGAGGTCGCCGCTGCGCGAGCGGACGAAGCCGCGGACCAGCGCGATCGCGACCGCGAGGCCGACCGCGGCGGACAGGAAGTTCTGCACCACGAGGCCGCCGGCCTGGGCCGCGAAGCCCAGCGTCGACTCGCCGCCGTACGACTGCCAGTTGGTGTTGGTGACGAACGAGACGGCCGTGTTGAGGCCCATCTCCCACGGCATGCCCGGAAGGCCACGGTCGAACGGCAGGAGGCTCTGGCCGACGAGGATCGCGAACAGCAGCACGATGCCGATGACCGAGAAGCCCAGCACGCTGAGCGTGTACGACCGGGCGCTCTGCCCGGAGTCCGGGCTGACTCCCACCAGGCGGTACAGGCGTTGCTCCACGCGCCAGTGAGAGGGCGAGGTGAAGACGCGCGCCATGTAGTCGCCCAGGGGGACGTGGACGACGGCGAGCAGGAGGACGAGGGCCGCGATGGTCAGCAGCCCGGAGGCGGTGTCACTCATCGCGGCTCAGAACTTCTCGGGTCGGACGAGCGCTGCGACGAGGTACACCAGCAGCGCGGTCACGATCACGAGGAGGAGGACGGATTCGAAGGTCATGGGACCAGACGACACCCGTCAGGGCCCGGATCGGCCGGCCTTGACGGAGCGCTGACGCATCTTGACGCGATCTTGACAGGCCGTCCGGCCCCGTGGCCGGGACCAGAGGGGCACGTCGGCATACTGGCCGATAGTTTGTCGTCCAACGACTCGCCTCGACAGAGAGATGAACCGCGTGCGCAATCCCCGAGCCTTCCTCCGCCCCCTCGCCGTCGGCGCCCCGACGCCCGTCGCGGACATCCCGTTCCGTCCCTCGCGGATGATCCACTTCTTCGACCCCAGCAACCCCAAGATGGCCGACAAGGTGCCGGACATCGCGAAGAAGGTCGACATCATCCTCGGCAACCTCGAGGACGCCATCAAGACCGAGAACAAGGAAGCCGCCCGGCAGGGTCTGGTCGACATCGCCAAGCGGACCGACTTCGGCGACACGCAGCTGTGGACGCGCATCAACAGCCTCGACTCCCCCTGGGCGCTCGACGACCTCATCACGCTCGTGACTGAGATCGGCGACCAGCTCGACGTCGTCATGGTGCCCAAGGTCGAGGGCGCGCAGGACATCCACTACATCGACCGCATCCTGGCCCAGCTCGAGGCCCGCGCCGGCATCACCCGGCCGATCCTGGTGCACGCGATCCTCGAGACCGCCGAGGGCGTCACGAACGTCGAGGAGATCGCCGCCGCGAGCCCGCGCATGCAGGGCATGTCGCTCGGACCGGCCGATCTCGCGGCGTCCCGTCGGATGAAGACGACCCGCGTCGGCGGCGGCCACCCCGGCTACCTGGTCCGCGCGGACGCCACCGGCGACGACGTCACGGCCAGCCGCACGACGTACCAGCAGGACCTGTGGCACTACACGATCGCGCGCATGGTCGACGCCTGCGCGAGCAACGACATCCTGCCGTTCTACGGGCCCTTCGGTGACATCGCGGACGTCGTCGCGTGCGAGGACCAGTTCCGCAACGCCTTCCTCCTGGGCTGCGTCGGTGCGTGGAGCCTTCACCCCGTCCAGATCGACATCGCCAAGAGGGTCTTCTCCCCCGATCCGGCCGACGTCGCGCACGCCAAGGAGGTCGTGGCCGCGATGGGTGACGGCTCCGGTGCCGTCATGATCAACGGCAAGATGGAGGACGACGCCTCCTGCAAGCAGTGCATCGTGATGCTCGACCTCGCCCGGGCCCTCGCCGAGCGCGATCCCGAGCTCGCCGCCGCGTACGACCTCTGACCAGCGCCTCCCCCGCAGCCCCCGACCCAGAAAGCACTCCAGCATGTCCTCTGACCTCCGTCCCCGCCGCTCCGTCCTCTACATGCCCGGCGCCAACGAGCGCGCGCTCGAGAAGGCCAAGAGCATCGATGCCGACGCGCTGATCCTCGATCTCGAGGACGCCGTCTCCCCCGACGCCAAGCCGGAGGCCCGGGACCGAGTCGTCGCCGCGGTGCGGTCCGGCGAGTACGGTCACCGCGAGCTCGCGATCCGCGTCAACGGCATCGGCACGCAGTGGCACGACGCCGACATCGCCGCGGCAGCGGCCGCCGGACCCGATGCGATCCTCGTGCCCAAGGTCAACTCGGCCGAGGAGGTCCGGCAGCTCGTCGCCGCGATCGAGGCGGCCGGCGCACCGGAGAAGACCAAGCTGTGGGCCATGATCGAGACCCCGGCCGCGCTCCTGCACGCGGAGGAGATCTGCGCTGCGCACGAGCGTCTGACCGTCATCGTGATGGGCACCAACGACGTCGTCAACGAGACCTTCGGGCTGCACGTGCCGGGCCGCAACCCCGTCGTCCTGACGTCGCTGTCGCTGTCGCTGCTGGCCGCGCGTGCCGCCGGCAAGGTCATCATCGACGGCGTCTACAACGACGTGAAGAACCTCGAGGGCTTCGACGCCGAGGCCCGGCAGGGACGCGAGATGGGCTTCGACGGCAAGACCCTCATCCACCCCGGCCAGGTCGAGCCCGCCAACACCGCGTTCGCTCCGTCCGAGGACGACATCGCCCACGCCCGCGAGATGATCTCGACGTTCGACGAGGCCAAGGCCGCGGGTCAGGGCGTCGTGACGTTCAACGGCCGCATGGTCGAGGAGCTGCACGTCCGCGACGCGCACCGCATCCTCGCCTTCGCCGAGGCCATCGCCTCCCGCTGAGCAGGACGCGCGAGGGACGTCGTCCCGGGCCGGTCCCCGAAGGGTCGGCCCGGGACGACGTCCCGGTGTCACTTGTTGGTGCGCATGCCGTAGAGCTCGGTGTAGATCCTCGTCTTGTGCGCCTCGTGCTTGCGACGCTGACGCACCGCCTCCAGGAGCACCTGACGATCGATCTCGGACAACTCGTCCCAGGCGCGCTTGCCGCGGGCCGAACGGGACTCGAACAGTGCCACTTCCTTCACCCCCTCTCCCGGGGTTCCGGTGGTCGGAGTGGGATGGGTCGTGTGCTGTGCGGGCATGAGTCGTGTGTCGAGGTTCGTGGTCATGGCGCGCCTCCTTTCTGATGGATGAATCGTTCGGACAACAAAAAAACCGCTCCAGATCCGAGGATCCGAAGCGGCAGAAGTGCCAACAGGTGTGGGCTACTTCACGGGCACAGCTCCGGAGGTCGGACCGGCGAGGAACGCGGCGGCGTCACGACGCGCCACGCGAGTCATCGGGTTGATGATCGTCATGGGTCCACCTCCTGGGTCGGCTCGTGCTGCGGTTGGAGCAGCTCCAGCAAGGTAGCGCAGCCGCGACAAGGCTGTCCACCCCCCGCCCCCCGGACCCGCGAGTGGTGTGGTCTGGACCTTCTGAGACGGCGGGTCTGTCCATCTCGCACCGCTCAAGGGCCGGATGGCGCCACTCGACGACGGGGTCAGTCGAAGTCGAGACTCTCGTCGATCTCGTCGCGCGTCGCTCCGCTCGCGTACAGCAGGTCGGCGGCGAGCGAGCGCACCTGCGCGGCGATCGCCGCGCTGTTCATCGTCATCGCGCCCGGCAGGGCCATGACGGCGATCCGCGCCGCCCCGATGAGCTCGGTCCGGGCCTCGGCGAAGTCGTCGTGCTCCGAGAGGTCGTCGGCGAAGATGCCGACCGCGCGGGCCAGCGAGTCGAGTGCGAGGTGCATGTCGGCGGGAGCCGCCTCGCCGTGACGCAGCATCGCCGAGGTGCGCCGCGCCAGCACCCGGGCGTCGCGGATCGCGTTGTCGAGGTCCCGGACGGCACCGACGTAGAGGTCGAGGTGGTCGCGCTGCTTCCATCGCATCGGCGACATCTTGGCGATCTCGGTGACGTTCGCCGCGGTCGACTCCAGCGACTGCAGGTCCGGCTGCATCGCGCGCGCCTCGGCCAGCGCCGCGTCGGCCAGACCCGCGTCCGTCAGACGCATCGACTCCGCGCACCGGGCCAGGACCGACGAGAGCCGGCGCAGCAGGGCCTGCGTCTCGACGTCGATGTCGCGCACGGGGTTGCGGGGCACCAGCAGGATCATCGCCAGGCCGCAGCAGCCGCCGATGAAGGCGTCGAGGAACCGCGTGACGGCGGGGTTGCCGGCATTCGCGAGGGGCACGACGGCGGCCAGCAGCACCGAGGAGTTGGCCGCCTGCGTGAGGGCGAGGCCCTTGATGCCCACCAAGGTGCTCACGACGACCGTCAGCACCACCACGAGCGCGATCTGCCACGTGCCTCGCCCGATCGTGAGGATCAGCAGCTCCCCGACCAGCACGCCGAGGGCCACCCCGAGCACGAGCTCGAGCAGCGTCCTGGCGCGCAGGCCGGCACCGGCGACGATGACGAGGACCGCCGAGATGGGCGCGAAGAAGGCCTGCGAGTGACCCAGCAGGTGGGTCGAGATGAAGAACGCCACGGCCGTCGCGACGCTGAGCCGCAGCAGGAGACGCCACCGCTTGCGCAGCAGCCGCAGCCGGTCCTCGAACGTCGTCTGGGGTCGTCGCAGGCGGATGCGGCGCAGCGGTACGTCGCGTGAAGAGGTCACCGGACGAGCGGGAGGACGATCGGCGGGGTCACGATCAGCGCAGGAGCCGGCGGACCACGACGATGCCCGCGATGACGGCGATCGTGCCACCGACGAGCGGGACGATCGTGCCGAGCCTGGGTGATCCGGTCTCGTCGACGAACCTGCCCTTGAGGTCGGCCAGGCCCCGTCGTGCGATGTTCTTGGGGTTGGACCGGTCGATCAGCGCGTCGACCGTGTCGGCCAACCGGTCGCGGATCTGGTCGATCTCGTCGACAAGATCATCGGGTCTGGCCTTCGCCACGTCGCGCCTCGCTCACTGGGAGTTCTCGAAGGTGCAGGCCGGGGACCCGCACGCATACGTCAGGATAGTCGCCATGACGACGCGACTGCAGCCCGGCGACACCGCACCCGACTTCACGCTCACGAACGACACCGGCGAGCAGGTGACCCTGTCGCAGCAGGAGGGCAAGGTCATCGTCTACTTCTACCCCGCGGCGATGACACCGGGGTGCACCAAGCAGGCCTGCGACTTCAGCGACTCGATCGACCGGCTGCAGGCCGAGGGCTACACGGTGCTCGGCATCTCGCCCGACCGGCCCGAGAAGCTGGCGGCGTTCCGCGAGCGCGACGGGCTGACCATCACGCTGCTGTCGGACCCCGACAAGCAGGTCCTGACCGCCTGGGGCGCGTTCGGCGAGAAGAAGCTCTACGGCAAGGTCGTCCAAGGCGTCATCCGCTCGACGTTCGTGGTGGACGACGGTCAGATCTCGCTGGCCCAGTACAACGTCAAGGCCACGGGGCACGTCGCCAAGCTGCGCAAGGACCTCGGCCTGGCCGCTTGATCGTCGCGCGTCATCGTTCGACACGACCTCGTTACGCGCAATGGGTCCGGGTGTGACCAACCCGAAACACTGCGTTCCTAGAGTCGGTCACGGCTCACGTCGGTCCAGCTCAGAGCACATCCCGCCTTTTCGACGGCCAGGGGTGGCTCGCTCGCCAGACGTACGGCTGCCGCCCGCCTCGACGACGAGGTCGAGTGGGCGGCAGCCGAGCCGTCATCACCGAACTGAGTCAGCCGGCGCGTGATTGCCGAATCGGAGCCGTCTGACTGACGAGTGATGCCGTCGACGTCCACGCTACCCGCGCGGGCACGACACGGCATCGCGTTCGGTCACGGACCGTCCCGGCCGGGGCGGCCGACGACTGCGCAAAGGATCTGTCATGCCTCCCATCACTGTTGTCTTCGTCATCACCGGCATCGCCGTCTGGCTCAACGGCCTGTACTTCCTCGGCATCGGGGCCAAGCCGAAGGAGGGCGGTCCGGACCCGCTCCTGACGGTCGGCTGGGTGACCCTCGTCGCCGGCGTCGTCGACCTGGTCAACGCGGTCTGGATCATCCAGAAGCTCTTCGGCACCGACGCGTCCGACACGGGCGTGCGCCTGGCCGGACTGATCACGTTCTACGGGATCTTCTTCGTCGCCCTCGGTGCGAGCATCGTCCGCGGGCTCGACCTGCGCCCCGTCGGCAACCTGGCCGTCGTCGTCGCGATCGTCCCGCTGTTCTGGTGGAGCTTCTTCGACGGCAGCTGGATGTTCCAGTCGATCCTCGTCGTGTGGGTGGCCTCGTTCCTCGGTGTCACCGCGCTGACCTACGGCAGGGTCAAGGCCGAGATCGCCGGCGTCCTGCTCGTCGGGACGTCGCTGTACACGTTCCTGCTGCCCGCGGCGATCCTCGCCACGGGTCACACCATCCCCTGACCGCCGCCGACTCGCTCCGCCTATTCTGGGGAGCGAGTCGGTGTGGTGGAACTGGTAGACACGCAGGATTTAGGTTCCTGTGCTCTCGAGCGTGCAGGTTCAAGTCCTGTCACCGACACTCCGCGATTGAGACTGCCATGACGGGGTAGAGGCATGGTCCGGGCCCTCGGGACGCCGGTCACCGTGGGAGGCACCGCATGTCGAACGTCGTCACGTCCTTCGCCCGCAAGCTCACGTCCAGCCGTCAGGATCCCGCCACCCAGGCCCGGCACCGCCGCGACGGCTGGTTCGACGAGTCCGACGCATGGCACGACGCCGACGCCGAGCCGGTGCTGGACGGCACGTCGGCCGGCTGACGCCGCGTCACGCCGGATCGGTCACCAGACGCCGGTGCAGCTCCTCGGTGAGCCGGTGGATCTCGCGCGTCAGGTCCGTGTTCGTCTGCAGCTCGAGCTCCTGCGCCACGAAGTCGTGGTCGGCCTTGGCCTGCGCGAGGGCCGACTGACGGTTCTGGCCGATCATCACGAACGTCGACAGGAAGATCGCCTCCAGCGAGACGATCAGGGTCAGCGTCGGCCACGGCGTCGACTCGGCGAACAGCATCCACACCACGAAGACCGCGGCATGCAGGTACACGAACATCATCGAGCCTGCGAACGCCGTGACGGCATCGGCCACCCGCAGCTGGACGTCGGCCGCGCGCTGCTGGTGGAACGCCGCCACCACCGGGTGCGAGGGCGACGTGGACGGTGCGGGGGCGTCGTGCTGGCTGTCGGTCATGACAGCTCCTTCCGGTCGCGGCCCATCCTCCTCCCCACCCGCACTTCACGGCGACGCCGTACGTTGTGCAGGACACGACACGACACTGCGTCGTCCCGGAGGAAGAAGGCCACGCCATGAAGTCCGACCTGTTCGCCCAGGCCAATCTCGAGGTCCAGACGACCGAGCGGTTCACGCTGCAGAACCCCCGCATGCTCAAGGTCACGCTGGGCGCCCCGGTGCTCGCGACCAAGGGCGTGATGGTCGCCTACCAGGGGCAGGTGACCTTCGAGCACAAGGCGGCCGGCAGCATCGGCAAGCTCATGAAGAAGGTCATGACGAGCGAGGACAACCCGCTCATGACCGTCGCCGGGCAGGGCGAGGTGTTCTTCGCCGACACCGCCAAGAACGTGTTCATCCTCGACCTCGAGGGCGACGGCATCTCGATCAACGGCCGCAACCTGCTGGCGTTCGACGCGAACCTCGACCACGACATCCGACGCGTCAAGGGGGTCGGCGTCGCGGCCGGCGGGCTGTTCAACACGATCGTCCAGGGCACCGGGCAGGTCGCGCTCGTGGCCGACGGCGACCCGATGATCCTCGACTGCTCGCAGCAGCCCACGTTCGTCGACATCAACGCCGCGGTCTGCTGGTCGGCGAACCTCGCACCACAGCTGCACAACAGCATGAGCATGCGCTCGTCGCTGCGCGGCGGCTCCGGCGAGGCCTTCCAGTACGCGTTCCACGGCCCGGGCTTCGTCGTCGTCCAGCCGTCCGAGGGTCCGGCGTACAACCAGGGCGGTGGCGGCAACGGTGGCAACGTCGCGGCCGCTGCGGTCGGCGGCGGCATCCTCGGCGGCATCCTGAGCTGACGCGTCGAGGACGCGATGACCGCCGTCTACCGTGCGCCGATGCGCTCGCGGCGCGACGACGTCGACCACGCCGCGGCGCTCGAGCGCGCGCTGCGGCTCGGTGTGGTCGGGATGGGCGAGGCGGACGACGAGCGCGCGGAGCGCCGGCTCGACCGGTTCGCCGACGTGCCCGACGGCGCGTTCGTCTGGACCCGCGACGTCACGGGCGCCGCGCGCCTCGGGCGCATCACGGGCCCGTGGCGCCGCGACGACGACGGCGCGGACGTCGACCTGGTCAACGTCCGCGACTGCGACTGGATCGCCGAGCCGGTCGACCTGGCGCTGGTCCCGGCGGCCGTGGCGCAGACGTTCGCGCGCGGTGGCCGCAGCTTCCAGCGGACCCGTCCCGGCGACGTCGAGGCCGAGACGGCGGCGCTGTGGGAGCGGCTCAGCTCGTAGCCGCGGCCCGAGCGGCCAGCAGCATCGCGGTGGAGCGCTCGAGGTGCTCGCGCACGGCCGGCTCCCCGAACCGCTGCACCTCGGCCAGGTAGGTGCGGTGCTCGGCGCACAGCGTCGCGGCGTCGTAGTGGAACCTCAGCTGGCGCAGGAACAGCAGCATCTCGGCGTCGAGGCGGGCGTGGGCCTCGCTGATGCGGGCGCTGCCCGCCGACGAGACCAGCAGCCGGTGGAAGGACGCGTGCGCGTCCTCCACCGGCACCCCGGACGCCATGGCGTCGACGCCCGCCGACAGGGAGGCGACGAGGTCGGCCGGCCATGCCTCGCCGTGCCGCACGCGGAGCAGGCGGACGGCCTCGCTCTCCAGCGCCGCGCGCAGCTGCTGCAGCGCGATGACGTCGTCGTCCGCGAACGACGTGACCCGCACGCCCCGGAACGGCTCGGAGACGAGCAGCCGCTCCGCGACGAGCCGCTCCAGCGCCCGACGGACGGTGTGACGCGACAATCCGTGCTGCTCCGCGACGACCTCCTCCCGCAGCGGCGCGCCCGGGGCGAGGGAGCCGGCCAGGACCTGCTCCCGCAGGAGGTCGGCCAACCGGTCGGCACCGGTCGCCCTACTCATGCGGCCGGCTCCATGGCGCGCGGCCGGGCCAGGGCCACGACCCCCGTGAGCAGCACCACGAGACCGATCCACCCGCCCACGGACAGGTGCTCGTCGAGCAGGGCGAGCCCCAGCACGCACGCCGTGAGCGGCTCGACGAGCGTGAGCGTCGAGACCGTCGAGGCCGTCAACGAGCGCAGGCCGACGGCGAACAGGACGTACGCGACGACGACCGTCACGACCGCGAGCCAGGCGATCATCGCGACCCCCGACGGCCTCGCCGCCCACGACAGGTCGACCAGCAGCAGGAACGGGACCCCCAGCACGGCCGCCGAGCCGAAGACGCTGCCGATCGCGACAGCCGGGGTCCAGCCGTCGTCGAGCAGACGCTTGGCGGCGACGGTGTAGGCCGCGTAGGACAGCGCCGCACCGAGGGATCCGGCCAGGCCTCGCACGCTGACGTCGTAGCCCGACCCCTCCAGCAACCCGCTCAGGAGCACGACCCCGACGACGGCGCACGCGGTGCCACCGAACCACGCGCGCGACGGCACGACGCGCGTCGTCAGCCACTCGAGCAGCCCCGTCAGCGCCGGCGCGGCGCCCAGGGTGACGACGGCCCCGACCGCGACGCCGTTGAGCCGTGCGCCGGCGAAGAACGTCGGCTGGTACGCCAGCACCGCCGCGCCACCCACCAGCACCGTGATCGCCTGGGCACGCGGCGGGGGGGTCCACCGCTCGGCGGGACGGCGCGCGAGCCACCAGGCCACGAGGCCCAGCAGCGCTCCCCCGGCGACGACGCGGGTCAGGCCGACGGCGGAGCTGGACGCCGCGTCGGGACCGTAGGCCTGAGCCGTGCCCGTCGTGCCGAAGCAGACCGCCGAGGCGATGACCAGCAGGATCGGGCGCACACAAAATTGTTACACAATCGTCGGACTCACGGAGCGAGCCGACCCACGTTCGCGGCGATGCCGGCCTGCAGGACGCGCCCGATCGCGGCGGCGAGGCCGGGCACGGGTGCGTCGAACCCGATCGTGTAGTCCAGGTGCGTCCCGCCGTCGGTGGTCGCGGTGAGAATCTGCCGACCCCAGTGGCCCCGCAGCGGCGTGCCCCGGGAGATCGCGTACTCGATCAGCGTGTGCGGCTCCCACGCTGTCGTGGTCTCCTCGAAGGCCGGCAGCGGGCCGATCACGAGCCGGCGGGTCGAGCCGACGCCGTTGCGGGACGTCTCGCCGTCACGAACACGGGTGATCCTGGCCCGGAAGACCGGCCCGAGGTTCTCGTGCTCGGACAGCTTCTCGAAGACCGTCGCCGGATCGGACGTGTACGTGTGCGTGACGTGGACGCGCTGAGGAGTGGCCATGGGCGATGAGTCTAGGGTTTGACCCCATGGAGCGGGAGATGACGACCGGTGGCGGTCGCGGCAGTCTCCAGCAGCCCGTCAGCGCCGGCGTGGTCGCCGCGCTCGTGGGGTACACGAGCTCCTTCGCGGTCGTGCTGACCGGGCTGACAGCGGTCGGCGCGACGCCCGAGCAGGCGGCGTCGGGCCTGCTCGCCCTGTGCGTGACGCAGGCCGTCGGCATGGTCTGGCTGAGCCGCCACTACCGGATGCCGCTGATCCTGGTCTGGTCGACGCCGGGGGTCGCCCTGCTCGCCGGCACCGCGACGCTCGACGGCGGATGGCCCGTGGCGGTCGGGGCGTTCATCGTCGCCGGAGCCGCGTACGTCGTCACGGGCCTGTGGCCGGCCCTGGGACGGCTCATCGGCTTGATCCCCTCCCCCGTCGCGCAGGCGATGCTGGCCGGCGTCGTGCTCGAGCTGTGCCTCGCCCCGGTCACGGCCCTCACCGACGACCCCTGGGCCATCCTGCCCATCGCGCTCGTCTGGCTGGTCGGGGTCCGGGTCGCCCCGCGATGGGCCGTCCCGGCCGCGTTCGTCGCGGCGGGCGTCGTCATCGCGGTCGACATGGTCCGCGAGGGCACGACGATCGCCGGCTCCTCGCTGCTGCCGGAGCTGTCGTTCACGGCCCCCGCGTGGAGCTGGTCGGCCATGATCGGCATCGCGCTGCCGCTGTACGTCGTCACGATGGCCTCGCAGAACGTGCCGGGCGTCGCGATCATGACCTCGCTCGGCTACGACGTCCCGTGGCGCGGCTCGATCGTCACGACCGGCGTCGCGACGATCGCCGGCGCCACGGCCGGCGCGCACTCGGTCAACCTGGCCGCGATCAGCGCCGCCCTCGCCGCCGGACCACCAGCTGGACCTGATCCTCGACGTCGCTGGATCGCCGCCCAGTCGGCCGGCCTGACGTACGTCGTGCTCGCGATCGCGTCGGCCGCCCTGGCGGCGCTCGTCGCGGTCGCTCCGGCCGGCGTCATCGCGACCGTCGCCGGCCTCGCCCTGCTCGGCACCCTCGCCGACGCCCTCGAGGGCGCGGTGTCCCGGCGCGCCGGCCGGGAGGCCGCCGTCATCACGTTCCTCGTCGCCGCCTCCGGCATCACCGCGCTCGGCATCGGCTCGGCGTTCTGGGCCCTCGTGGCGGGGCTCGTCGTCCACGCAGCGCTCGAGTGGCGCCCGGCCAGGAGGTCCTGATGTTCCGCATCCTGTTCCACGAGCCCCGCATCGCGGGCAACACCGGAGCCGCGATCCGGCTCGCCGCCGTCACCGGCGCCGAGCTGCACCTCGTCGAGCCGCTCGGCTTCGACCTCGAGGAGTCCAAGCTCAAGCGGGCGGGGCTCGACTACCACGACCTCGCCGTCATGACGGTGCATCCCGATCTCGACTCCGCCCTCGCGGCCCTGGCGCCCGGACGGGTCTTCGCGTTCACGGCCCGGGGAGAGCAGCTGTACACCGACATCGCCTACCGGGCCGGTGACGTGCTGATGTTCGGCGCCGAGCCGACCGGACTGCCGCAGGAGGTGCTCGACGACCCGCGCCTGGAGGCGCTCGTCCGCCTGCCGATGCTGCCGGGACGACGCTCGATGAACCTCGCGAACACGGCCTCCGTCGCGGTCTACGAGGCCTGGCGTCAGCACGGCTTCGAGCTGCCCGCACCCCCTGGCTGAGGCGCGGCATAGTCCGTTCGAACCATTTTCGGTGACATGTCGATTGAGTTCCCGATTTCCGCGTGAGCCGCCGTCACAGCGGACATACAGTGCTGTCACTCGGGAGAAGAAAGCACGACATGACACTGCTGCGACGGACCACGATGTCCCGCACGAACCTGCGACGATCCGTCGTCGTGTCGTTCGTGCTCGCGCTGCTGGTGGGGCCGTTCATCGCCTGGCAGGGCGCTCAGGGCGGGCAGTCCCGCCCGGTCTCGCAGCTCGCCCCCCACGGCATCGTGGTCGTCGGCGACTCGATCAGCGCGCGCTACAACGACACCCCCGGCGATGCCGACCAGGCCTGGTGGAGCGTCACCGGCCGGCGGTTCGACGCCGAGGTGCGCACGTTCGCCCAGTCGGGCTCCGGGTACCTGCGTCCCGGCCATCGCTGCACGGGCAACCGGTTCATCGACCGGCCCGATGCGTTCACGGGTCCCGCGCCGTCGATCCTCATCGTCGAGGGCGGCCGCAACGACTGGGCGCGCTGCGTCGACGGGCTGTTCGTCGAGGCCACCGACACCGAGATCCGTCACGCCGTCGACACCTACCTGGACGTGCTGCAGACCTACCTGCCCAGCACCACCCGGATCATCGTGATGGGTCCCCCGTGGGGCCCCCTCGACCCGGCCGCCGGTGCCCGGGTGACGCGCATCGTCCACGACGAGGCCGACGCCCACGGGCTGCAGTACGTCAGCACCCGCAACACGCTGACGGCCGATCGCGTGATCGACGGCATCCACCCCAACCGCGACGGCAGCCTGGCGATCGCCCGCCGCGTCATCCGCGCGCTCGAGGGCTGAGACTCAGGCCCTCAGCGCCTCGACGACGAGCGGCGCCATCGCCGTCAGGGCACGGCCCCGGTGGCTGATGCGGTCCTTCTCGGCCGGCGACAGCTCGGCGGTCGACACGTCGTGGCCGTCGGCGGCGAACAGCGGGTCGTAGCCGAATCCCCCGGCACCGTGCTCGGCCTCCAGGACACGTCCGCGCATCTCGCCGTCCTGCAGGATCTCGCGGCCGTCGGGCGTGCACAGCGCCATGACGCAGCGGAACTGCGCCGTGCGACGCTCGAGCGGAACCTCTGCCAGCTGGCTCAGCAGCAGCCGGTTGTTGGCGGCGTCGCCACCCTCGTGCTTGGGGACGCCCGACCACCGGGCGGAGAGCACCCCCGGCATGCCGTTGAGCGCGTCGACGCACAGCCCGGAGTCGTCGGCCAGCGACGGCAGGCCCGTGACGGCGAGACAGGCCCGGGCCTTGATGAGCGCGTTGCCCTCGAACGTCGGCTCGGTCTCGGCCGGCTCGTCGTAGGCCGGGACGTCCGCCAGTCCCAGCACCTCGATGCCCGGGACCAGCGGCTCGAGGATGCGGCGCAGCTCGGCGAGCTTCTTGGCGTTGTTGGAGGCCAGGACGACCTGCGGGCTCACCGCGCGAGAGCCTCGGTCTGCAGGCGCGTCAGGTCGACGCAGCCCTGGGCAGCCAGCTCGAGCAGCGCGTCCAGCTCGGCCTTGTCGAACGGCGCCCCCTCGGCCGTGCCCTGCACCTCGACGAACTTGCCCGATCCGGTCATCACGACGTTCATGTCGGTCTCGGCGCGGACGTCCTCGACGTACGGCAGGTCGAGCAGCGGGACGCCGTCGATGATGCCGACGCTGATGGCCGAGACCGACTCGACGAGCGGCTCGCCGGCCAGGGCGCCCCTGGCCCGCAGGTGCTCCACGGCATCGACCAGGGCCACGTACGCACCCGTGATGGCGGCGGTGCGGGTGCCGCCGTCGGCCTGCAGCACGTCGCAGTCGATCGTGATGGTGTTCTCGCCGAGCGCCTTGTCGTCGATCGCCATGCGGAGCGACCGGCCGACGAGGCGCGAGATCTCGTGCGTGCGGCCGCCGATGCGGCCCTTGACGGACTCGCGGGGGGACCGGTCGTGCGTGGCCTGCGGCAGCATCGCGTACTCGGCGGTGACCCAGCCGAGCCCCGAGCCCTTGCGCCAGCGCGGCACGCCCTCGCTGGCGCTCGCGGCGCACAGCACCTTGGTCTTGCCGAACTCGATCAGGCAGGACCCCTGGGCGTGGTCGAGCCAGTTGCGGGTGATCGTCACAGGGCGGAGCTGGTCGGCGCTGCGGCCGTCTTCGCGGGTCATGCCGCGAGCCTATCGGGCAGCGTCGACCTGTCCGGGCGCGGTCAGAGCTCGTACGTGGCGCCGGCGACGACCAGCTCGTACGGCCCGTCCCACGTCGACTTGACGTCGGCCTCGACCTCGGCCCGGTCGGTCCAGGTGGGGATGTGCGTCACGAGCAGGCGCCCGACCCCGCCGCGTGCCGCGTAGCCCCCGGCCTCGGCGCCCGTCAGGTGCAGGTTCGGCGGGTTGGTGCCCGACTCGACGAAGGACGCCTCGCACAGGAACAGGTCGGCACCCGCGACGAGGCCGGCCAGCGCCTCCGTCGGACCGGTGTCGCCGGAGTAGCAGATCGCGTGGGTCGCGGTGGCGATGCGGAAGGCGTACGCGGGAACGGGATGGTTGACCAGCACGGAGGTGACCGTGAACGGTCCGAGCTGTGTCGTGCCGCCGTCCTGCCACTCCGCGAACTCGAACTGCTCGAGCATGCCGGAGTCCTCCCCCGACCCGTACGCGGCGCAGAGGAACTCGCCGGCTCCTGCAGGGGCCAGGACGGGGACCGGGGTGAAGGCGCCCTCGGGGTGGTAGCGGCTGACGACGTAGAAGCCCGACATGTCGAAGCAGTGGTCGGCGTGCAGGTGCGACAAGGCGATGGCGTCGATGTCGCGGATCGTGCTGTGCCGCTGCAGCGGCCCGAAGGCACCGCTGCCGAGATCGACCAGGAGCCGGTAGGTGCGGCCCTCGAACGGCGCCTCGACCAGGTAGCAGCTCGCGGGCGAGTCGGGGCCGGCGAAGGAGCCGGCGCAGCCGATGACGGTCAGCTTCATCGAGCCGCTCACCGCGCACCCACCCAGGCGAACTGCTCGGCGGCGACGATCTCGGGGCCCAGGAACCGGCGGCCCAAGGTCGCGAACTCCTCGGGACGGCCCGTCGTCAGGAAGCGGTGCTGCGGCGCCGGCAGGGCCGGATCACGCTCGAGGCCCTCGCGGACGAGCAGCGCGTAGACGTCCTTCGCGGTCTCCTCGGCGCTGGAGACCAGCGTGACGCCGTCACCCATGACGTAGGACAGGACACCCGTCAGCAACGGGTAGTGCGTGCAGCCGAGGACGAGCGTGTCGACGCCCAGGTCGATCAGCGGCTGCAGGTAGCCCTCGGCGGCGGCGACCAGGTCGGGGCCGCTCGTGACGCCCTGCTCGACGAGCTCGACGAACAGGGGGCAGGCCTTGGTGTGCAGCGTGATGCCGGGATTGGCGGCGAAGGCGTCGTCGTACGCGCGGGACGTGGCCGTGGCCTCGGTGCAGATCACGCCGATCGTGCCGTTGCGGGTCGCGCTGACGGCGCGTCGGGTCGCCGGGACGATGACCTCGACCACCGGGACGTCGTACCGCTCGCGGGCGTCGCGCAGCACCGCGGCGCTGGCGGAGTTGCAGGCGATGACCAGGGCCTTGACGCCCTGTGCCACGAGGTGGTCGAGGCTCTCGAGGGCGTACTCGCGCACCTCGGAGATCGGCTTGGGGCCGTACGGCTGCCGGGCGGTGTCCCCGAGGTAGAGCACCGGCTCGTGCGGCAGCTGGTCGAGGACGGCGCGGGCGACCGTGAGGCCGCCGAAGCCGGAGTCGAAGATGCCGATGGGTGCGTCCACAACGAAAAAGCCTACGGGTCCTGACGTGTTACGGGAAAGTGAACGGGCCACACATCACACCACAGGTGCCGGTGCGCGGCGTCCGGACGGTCCTCAGAGCGGCAGCTTGGGCTGCGGCGGGGCGTGGGCGGGGTCGACGCCGTCGAACAGCGACGACACCGACTCGCCGGCGTGGATGCGCGCGATGGCCTCGGCGAACAGCCCCGCGACCGACCGCACCTGCAGCTCGGGCCAGTCGGCCGGGGGCGGGACGGTGTCGGTCGTGACGACCTCGGTGATCGAGGGATGGGTGCGCAGCCGCTCGACGGCGCTGCCGGTGAACAGGCCGTGCGTGCAGGCCACGGACGCCTCGGTGCAACCCTCCTCGGCCAGCTTGTTCATGAGCTCCACGATCGACCCGCCGGTCGCGATCTCGTCGTCGAGGACGATGGCCTTCTTGCCCATGACGTCGCCCACGATGGCGTCGATGACGACCTTGTCGTCGGCCTGCCGCTGCTTGCTGCCGGCCGCGACCGGGACGCCCAGCAGACGTGCGAACAGCGACGCGGTCTTGGCGTTGCCGAGGTCCGGGGAGACGACGACGGTGTCGGTGAGGTCGCGGCTGCGGTAGTGGTCGGCCAGCTCGCCGATCGCCGTCAGGTGGTCGACCGGGACGCTGAAGAAGCCGTGGACCTGGGGCGCGTGCAGCGTCATCGTGACGACCCGATCGGCGCCGGCGGTGGTCAGCATGTCGGCGACGAGGCGCCCGCCGATCGAGATGCGCGAGGCGTCCTTCTTGTCCGATCGGGCGTACGCGTAGTGCGGGATGACGGCCGTCACGGAGGCTGCACTGGCACCGCGAGCCGCGTCGATCATCAGCAGCAGCTCCATCAGGTGGTCCTGCGTCGGCGGGACCAGCGGCTGGATGATGAACACGTCCTTCTTGCGGCAGTTGGCCAGCAGCTGCACCTGGAGGCAGTCGTTGCTGAACCGCAGGGTGTCGGACGCCGACAGCGGCTGACCGAGCTCGGAGCAGATCTTCTCTGCGAGGGGGCGGTGCGCGCTTCCGGAGAAGACCACGATCTGGCTCACGTGCACGAGGGTAGTGCACCCGGCCCTGCCCGCGGCCAGGACATTTCGGCCGCCATCTCGCGTGCGCCGTCAGGAGCGGTGCCTCAGCCACATGTCGACCGACGGAGTCGCCGTCGGCGGTGGCTCAACCACCCGTCGGGAGCCCGATAGGTGTCTCAGCCACCGCCCCGGGGCGGGTCGGGTGCGTACAGGTGGCTGACGCACCGCTCCGGGCTCAGGCCCAGAGCTGGCCGTCGAGCTGGTCCTCGGCCTCGTCGAGGGTGCCCTCGTACGCACCGGTCGACAGGTACTTCCAGCCGCCGTCGCAGACGACGAACACGATGTCGGCGGACTCGCCGGCCTTGATGCACTTGGCGGCCTGCGCCAGTGCCGCGTGCAGGATCGCGCCGGTCGAGACGCCGGCGAAGATGCCCTCGGACTCGACGAGCTCGCGCACGCGTCGCACGGCGTCGCGAGGCCCGACCGAGAAGCGCGAGTCGATCATCGACGCGTCGTACAGCTCGGGCACGAAGCCCTCGTCGAGGTTGCGCAGACCGTAGACCAGCTCGCCGTAGCGCGGCTCGGCGGCGACGATCCGCACCGACGGCTTGTGCTCGCGGAAGAACCGGCCGGCGCCCATCAACGTCCCGGTGGTGCCGAGGCCGGCCACGAAGTGCGTCACCTCGGGCAGGTCGGCGAGGATCTCGGGGCCGGTGCCCTCGTAGTGCGCGTCGGCGTTGGCGGGATTGCCGTACTGGTAGAGCATGACCCAGTCGGGGTGCTCCGCGGAGATCTCCTTGGCCATGCGGACGGCCTCGTTGGAGCCCCCGGCCGCCGGTGACGGGATGATCTCCGCGCCCCACATCGTCAGCAGCTGCGTGCGCTCGATCGACGTGTTCTCGGGCATGACGCAGATGATCCGGTAGCCGCGCTGCTTGGCGACCATCGCCAGGGAGATGCCCGTGTTGCCGCTGGTCGGCTCCAGGATCGTCGAGCCCGGCCGCAGCAGGCCCTCCTTCTCGGCGCGCAGGATCATGCTGAGCGCCGCGCGGTCCTTGATCGACCCGGTGGGGTTCTGGTCCTCGAGCTTGGCCCAGAGGCGGACGTCGGAGGACGGCGACAGCGTCGGCAGGCCGACGAGCGGGGTGCCCCCGACCGAGTCGATCAGGGAGTCGAAGCGCACGAGATGCCGATCAGGAGGAGGAGCGGGCGCCGCCGGCGACCGCCGGCAGGATGACCACGGTGTCGCCGTCGGCGACCGTGGTGTCGAGGTTGCCGGTGAACCGGATGTCCTCGTCGTTGACGTAGATGTTGACGAACCGGCGCGCCTCGCCGTTCTCGATCAGGCGCTCCTTGATGCCGGCGTGGTCGGCCTCGAGCTGGTCGATCAGCTCGGTCACGGTGGACCCCGATCCCTCGACGACACGCTCGCCGTCGGTGTACGTGCGCAGGATCGTGGGGATGCGGACCTGGATGGCCATCAGTGCTCTGCCTTCTGTTGGGTTGACTCTTCGTCTGCGGTGTCGTCTGCATAACCCTCGACGACGCGGACTTCTTCCTCAGCGACCTCGCCGTCGACGATGCGGTACGAGCGGAAGTCGACCGGGCCGCTCTCGTGCGCGCCGTCACGCGTCGACACCAGGACGTAGTGCGCACCCGGCTCGCCGGCCAGGTTGACGTCGGTGCGCGAGGGATAGGCCTCGGTGGCGGTGTGCGAGTGGTAGATCACGACGGGCTCCTCGTCGCGGTCGTCCATGTCGCGGTAGAGCTGCAGCAGGTCGGCGGAGTCGAACTCGTAGAACGTCGGCGACATCGCTGCGTTGAGCATCGGCACCAGGCGGGCCGGCACGTCGGAGCCGATGGGACCGGCGACGATGCCGCACGCCTCGTCGGGGTGGTCGCGGCGGGCATGCGCGATGATCGCGTCATGCGTGGCCTGGTCGATGGTCAGCACCCGCCGAGTTTATCGGCCCCCGCGTGGGCCGCTCCGGGTAGCCCCACCCATGAGACGCCGACGCCGCGGACGATCAGTCGATCGCAGCGATGAGGGTCTCCTGGACGTAGCCCAGCCACTCGAAGATGTCGGACATCGCCGCGGTGGCCTCGTCCTCGGAGGCCGCGACGAGCAGGGTGTCCTCGTCGGTCTCGATGCCCAGGCGCACCGCCAGCGACAGCCGCACGTCGGTGAGGGCCCGCAGCCAGGCCTGGACCTCGTCGTCGTCGAGCTCGACCTCGACGGGGTCGCCGTCCTCGTCGGGCATCTCGCCGAACGTCAGGCCGCCGTCGACGAGGGAGCCGATCAGCGCCTCGGCGTTGAACACCTTCGCCGACGTCAGCGACCGCTCGGTGAACCGGCGGAACTCCCCCGCGTCGTCCGGATCGTCGCGATAGGCGTCGGGCAGCAGCCGCTGCAGGACGGGGTCCTCGGGCGGCAGGGACGGCCCGCCCATGCCGAGCTGGGCCGCGAGCGGGTCGGCGTCGGACTCCTCGGCGCCGTTGCGGTCGCGCAGCAGCTCCACGACCTGGCCGGCCAGGCTCGCCAGCAGGTGCGCCTCGCCGATCTCGAAGGTGGCGGACAACCCCCCACGCCGCCGCCGCTTAAACGGCTTCATGGACCCTCCTGACGCAACGACTGGCCGAGCGAGCGCCAGCGAACAAAGGCTTGCGCTCAGGCGAAGCCTGGCAGCGGGGAGGAACGAGCCGCTGGAGCGGAGATGAACGAGCCGCGCGCATCATGCGTCCTGCCTCTCGAGGGTCGCCCAGAGGCCGTACTCGTGCATCGCCTGCACGTGGCGCTCCATCTGCTCGCGGCGGCCGCTCGAGACGACCGTCCTGCCGTCGTGGTGCACCTGCAGCATCAGCTCGTGCGCCTTCTCCTCGGTGTACCCGAAGTAGTTGCGGAACACGTACGCGACGTACGACATCAGGTTGACGGGGTCGTTCCAGACGATCGTGACCCAGGGGTCCTCGAGCTCGACGACGTCGTCGACGTCGGGCTCGGCGATCTCGACGGGGGTCGGGGTGGTCACCCCTCCATTGTGACGCAGGGGCCTGACGAGTCCAACGTCGCTCGAGCCGTTCTAGTCTGAAGGGGTGACCGCCTCCCGCAGCACCGCGCTGCTGACCGACCGCTACGAGCTGACGATGCTGCAGGCGGCGCTGCGCGACGGCACCGCCGATCGGCACTCGGTGTTCGAGCTGTTCGCCCGGCGGCTGTCCGGGGGACGGCGCTACGGCGTCGTCGCCGGCGTCGGCCGCGCGCTCGACGCCCTCGCCGGGTTCCGCTTCGGCGACGAGGAGCTCGCGTGGCTGCGCGAGGCCGACGTCGTCGACGCCGTCACGCTCGACCGGCTCGCCGACTACCGGTTCTCCGGGTCGATCTGGGGCTACCCGGACGGCGAGGTCTACTTCCCGCAGTCGCCGGTCATGATCGTCGAGGGGACGTTCGCCGAGTGCGTCATCCTCGAGACGCTGCTGCTGTCGGTGCTCAACCACGACTCCGCGATCGCCACGGCGGCGTCCCGGATGATCACCGCCGCCGGCGACCGACCGTGCATCGAGATGGGGTCGCGCCGCACGCACGAGTCGTCCGCGGTCGCCGCCGCCCGGTCCGCGTACATCGCGGGGTTCGCGGCCACGTCGAACCTCGAGGCCGGCCGCACCTACGGCATCCCCACGACGGGCACCAGCGCGCACTCGTTCACGCTCCTGCACGACACCGAGCGAGAGGCGTTCGAGGCGCAGATCGCGGCCCTCGGACCCGGCACGACGCTGCTGGTCGACACGTACGACGTCCCGGCGGCGATCCGCACGGCGGTCGACCTGGCCGGCGCCGACCTCGGCGGGGTGCGGCTCGACTCCGGCGACCTCGTCTCGCTGGCCACGAGCGTGCGGCGCCAGCTCGACGAGCTGGGAGCCACGCGGACCCGCATCACCGTCACCAGCGATCTCGACGAGCACGCCATCGCGGCGCTCGCGGCGGCACCCGTCGACGGCTACGGCGTGGGCACCTCGCTGGTCACCGGGTCCGGGGTGCCGACCAGCGGCTTCGTCTACAAGCTCGTCTCCCGCGCGGACGACGACGGCCACATGGTGTCGGTCGCCAAGAGGAGCCCCGACAAGGTCTCCGTGGGTGGGCGCAAGCACGCGGTGCGCCGGCTGAGCCCGGCCGGCCAGGCGCAGGCCGAGGTCATCGGCGTCGGCGCGGCCCCCGACCACGACGGCGACGACCGTCCGCTCCTGGTCGAGCTGATCC
>Ga0247730_1000555_pt1 | contig 26009 bp, 35 predicted proteins | sample UWRJL073202C2_FD_180959 | JGI IMG/M metagenome (GOLD analysis project Ga0247730, IMG submission 180959) | Plant litter microbial communities from Arlington Agricultural Research Station in Wisconsin, United States - UWRJ-L073-202C-2 | ecosystem: Environmental > Terrestrial > Plant litter >... | reverse complement strand
TTAGTGGCAGCTTTCAGCCAATCTCGTGTACCTCGACTCCCATCTGAGTTAGCAATATTGCTGCTGTCAGCTATTCTCATCGACACAAATGGCATGAAGGTCGGTGGGAAAGCAGAGAAGGCAGATCACGATGCAGCAGCCTTTCTCATTCCCCAGATCCACCTCTCTAGTGATGACCCCTCTGTTACGTCTCAAGCTGCCGACCAAGTCATCAAAGATCTGACAAAAGTTCTTAACCATCGGAAAGAAGAGATTTCGCATTTGCCGCCTCGCGATCTACTGCGTAGGGATTACAAGGAGAAGACCCATGCGCTGTCTTGGATTGACAGCCATCCGACTATTCGAGTAGGGATGTCAACCGTTCCTCTTCGTCTCAAAGACTGGGCCGAGCAGGGAGTACTTGTCGAGCAGGGAACTGCTTGGATGAAAGAGCGGGGCCTAAACGTCCTGGGCGTTTTAACTGCATTCAAGAGCAAGAAGACCAAGCAGAACAAGAGAGAGATGGCATGGATCGTTCTGCAGGATGAACCTAACCAATTTGATCATTTACCAAGACGATTGTGGCAAGGGTTGGAAGCAGATCAAACCATTTTAGTTACAGAAAAGAAGGAACGGAAAGTACACCATCTCTTGGGCAAGAAGGACTTGCCGGACACTATCAAAGTCAAGGTATTTGACCAGGGCAATCCGAAAGCTAGTCGCAAAGTCACCGCTCCACTCATCGAGCAAATTCTGACAGTGAAAGCATCGTTGTAAACAAGAGCAAGAAATACTGTAATAAATACACCTAATGAATACGTACGTCTGACACCTTTGATACATGAAACTCTACTATGGACATACACACGCTGAGAATAAATAGAGAACATAAAAGCAAGTGAGCAAAATCGTGAAAGAATGGATAGTACATGTCAATAGAAATCGTCAAATTAGTTGCGATAGTGCTAAGTTATGCCGTAGAACTCCATCTCGAACTGAGATGACCATCAGTACGATATCAGTTTGCAAGACTTGGTAATGGAAGACTCACCAGATCCTAGCGTAGATGCGGTGGCTTTGGTATTCTATAAGCCGGCATATGAGCTTCTTCGATTGTTGCTAATGACTAGCAACTCACAATGACGGATGTGGGATAGATGTAGGGATTGCGTGGTTCAGGAGAATGCTTCTTCAAGATATCTCGGAAGCTCTCTCTGATGTCTAAGAGGCGAAGCGGTCAACACCACACTCGGAAAAGACAATGTGTACTCACATTTAACAACAGGTGCCATCTCGTTAGGACGGTCACCATAACTCGTCACGAACTTTTTGACTGGAACACCCCGTTGGAGCTTGAGCTTGAGCTGATCAACTTTGTTGAGGAACAGGATCAACTGCGTCTTCGTCAGAAGCTGAGATGAGCAGATGGAGCGCCATAATATCATGGAGTCTTCTAGTCTGTTCACATGTTGATCTTCCTCCAAGCGTTCATCAAAGCACGAGATAGGACACAAGAATATGATGACGTTGGTGTTTTCGAAGAAGGGTAGCCAGGCCGCGCGAGCCGTTCGACATCCACCTACGTCGTACATTCTCCAATCCCAGTGGCCCTCATTGCCTACACGAATGAGCATAGAAGGCAGCGAGGAAAACATACAATACTCACGAAGACCATCCCAAGGACCGACTTTCAACCGCAAACGATATTCTTGAATACCTAGATGCCGATGGTCGGACCAAGCAAGGAAGCAGATTAGAACGGTGCTTACCAACTGTTCGTAGCCGTGCATGAACGATATCTTCATCTGTGACAGTGTAATCCCTGCAAGCAATACGCTCGATGCTGTCCAAAAAACTATCCCATATATGAGCTTCCCTGTAGTTAGCAGGATACAAACTGCTCACTATGCAGCATAATCCGGCAATAAGACGTGTTGTCGAGTTAGAGCCATTCGAATGGAAGAGTCTTCCCATAAGCGTTTCATGTCCTCCCTCCTCTCCGCAAGCGTCACCGTAGGGGAATCAAACTCTGCGTGACTATCAGTATTTCTGCCTGCAGGGTTGATAGCGTTCGGCCAGCATCGAACAGATATATCAGACATGGGTTGCCGAGCAGCTACACTAGCTGACTTTCTTATCGTTTTGTCGAACGGTGTGGCGGACATGGGGGTACTTCCTGGAGATGTTGCATCCGCACTGACACCTAGACGCTGTTTCAGCTGTTCCTCTAGTGCCCGCAGTGGAGACAGACGGATAAGGAGTAGCTACATTGCACACACATGAGTTCCCAGTGGCAAGCACAATACACCGCTACTCACCTGATGCTCGTCTGTAAATGTTGGCCGCTCTTCCTCTTCCCTTGTAGGCCCTTCGCCGCCAAGTTCTGCATCTATGACACTCAGAATTGCGATCACTGAACGGACAAGGTTGAGCTGGACGACGGTTCTCCAGCTATTGCGCTCCTTCTGCCAGGCCTCTGCATCATACTGCATACGAAAATCTGAGAAGCATTGTAAGCCCAGACGTGTAGGAAGGGTAGGGAATCAATTCACTTTTCAAAGTCGTAGATTTGCCTGAGATTTTGAGCATAAGATGTATGCTACAAAGATGAGTAAGACGCACAAAGAACTCACCACTTTCTGCCTGGCCAAGTAAGAGGACTCTAACTATGGTCTTCTCTTTCTTAGCAAGTGCCCTCTGTGCTCTGATGTCCTCCTCGATCCTAATGCCGACGTTGGTTTGATATACTTGTACCTAGTAAAGAGCACGCACATGTCGTTCAGCAGAGTCGCGTCTTTCTCCTTTTTCTGCCTCAAGATCATCTGCGCTGGCGTCTCATTAGGTGGAGGCCGCAGGAATTCAGCCCATGGATCGTCCTCGTCGTGAACCATGATGGGAGGGAAGAGGAAGAGGGTGCCGAGTCCAACGCACTGTTTGGGGTTACGTTACATACTGTAATCGTTACATGTCCACCTCGGTCTTTTGATCCGGCCCTAATCTAAAACCTTAAACTACTGTTTTCCGAGCCATATTTGCATTGCACAGTACCTATGTAACAAGCTACAGCTGTTACGTTCAAAAAGTCCTTCGTAAAATTCGTGAAGAGCGCTCAGCTCCAGACAGCGTCTGTGTCAATTTCCCGGGCACCCTCCTGGTTTTCTTCGTCTGCTCCTGGCCTTCTTGGCCCTTCAGGCCCAGCCGCACGAGCTGGCCTGTCACCGGCACCATTATACAGTGCAGGGTGCTCAGTGTCATCTCCAGGCAGCTCGACCCTGCCTTGTTGTCTGCCCTTATACAATGCAGAATACAACAATGACAAAATCAGGGCCAATGGATGAAGGGCTGTAAACATAATGGCCGTGATCTAGAAAGGCATAACAATTAGATGTGTCCTACACTCCATTGGTGTGAACAGACTGACGTAGATGGGTGAGGGCTTGTTGCTATAACTCCACATGCTGACGCAAATCCAAGTAGCTGCTACAGCCCAAACGAAATCTTGTCTGAGAACAATGACAATTAGACCTAAAATGTTTGTTCCAAACACCACTCCAAATCCAGGCCAAGTGTGTATGGGCTTGTCATAAGTGTGCCCTAGTGTTACGCTGGTTGTAATCGGGATGAGGACAAGTCATGAGAGAGATAAGGAAGGCGACGTACAAGAGCGTGAGAGGGAACATTAGCCCAAATTGGAGAACAAGGAAGAAACGAATAGGGGTATGAATCAGTGCGATATCGAGTGGCCTCTTGGATGTAGGTGCATGGTATATCAACAATACTATGTTCGCATATACCAGCAGAATGAGAAGTAGGCCCTGGAATACAGTGGCAGCCGTGAACCATTCTAGGACCTGGTAAACGTGTTAGCCTCTTACAATAATATCATGTACCGAAAAGGCTTACCCAGCAAATCGCCCATCCCGCCATTAACCAATTGGAGAACTACGTCGCGTGAGTTTCAGATGCTGGACAATGTGAGCCTCATGCGTGAACGCACCACCAAAGTCAAACCCACGCCGCTTGTGAACGTTTTCTGTGGTATCTGTTTAGTGTCTGCGCGTGAATGAGGCCTTGAAAAGGCTAACCTTAGTCTCCTCCTTCCTGGAGATAACTAGCAAAATGCAATAGCCCAATTGTGCAGCGAATATGGCAATAACATAGATTGCGATGACGACTGGTCTGGGGCTGATAGATGTCGGGAAACGCCTCGAGATCTGACCTTATCATCCTAATTAGCATGAGACTCGGCCTAAAAAGACTGCGAGAACATACCTATTGAAGGAGTGACGACGAGACTACAGATTACAACCGTGGCCACATTTATGAGGAGGGACAATGGCGTGAGCACTTGCAATCTGAAGACTAGTTAGGCGTAGGCAGTAAGCTGTCAAACCTTGTATACAAACCTAACGAGAGACAAGTAATCTCTGATTTCTGGGTTGGACCAGTCGACTGGACTGTTAGGCATAGCTGCAGAGATGGACGTCGTGAACTGAAAGGCCTGCGCAGATCAAAGATGACCTCATTCCACAGGCTCAGTTATTAGGGTTTATGGATTACAATTAGGGTTACTGCTCTGCCATGTCCCTCTCGTTGAAGATCGAATTCAGTGGCGGGCTTGAGCTGCTCTTCGGAAACGAGCGCAAGCACAGTCTCACGATACCCAGCCATATCCAGGCAGAGGATAGCACGAAGCACGTAGACGTGGATTTTCTGATCCATCATCTTAGAGATCATCTACTGAAAGAGCGGCCAGAACTCTTCATGGAAAACGACACAGTGTAGGAAACTGAGCATACATCGTCCTTTATTCTTGGCTGATTTGATCCTAGTCGTCCAGGGATATTGGTCTTAATAAATGACACGGATTGGGAGTTGGAGGGCGAGGGGGAATACCAACTACAAAACAACGACGAAATCGTATTCATCTCAACGTTACACGGTGGATAGTGTTTTAGATTCTATGTATCTGCTACATTCAGTAAGAGAAAAAGCTGAAGAAATGCAAACGAACTGGTTGCTAGGAGCCGCCATTGCCGATCTGAGATGCCACAAAGCCGAACCTGTGACGATGGCGGTCTGAAACGTCGATTGTCTGACTCTGACTGCCACCATCGTCACTGCCGTTTTTCCGATACAATGTCCAGCGAAGAGGAAGGCAAGCGCCATAAGAGGCGCAGACTACAAAATGCGTGCGACATTTGTAGGAGAAAGAAAGGTAAGCGTCGATTATTAATATAGCCTGTCAGGAGTGGTGATGCTAACAGCGACATGGCTAAACTTCTGCCGTTCAGTCAAATGTAAGCGCGTAAGGGTCTAGTCCAACACGGTCACGAATGTTGACCTTGGGGGGTTCCATTTAGGCGATAGTGCAACAATGCCAGACAACATTTGTACCAACTGCATCTCCTTCAAGGTTGAGTGCACACATACCCTCCCTGTTCGTGTGAGTATTTTAGCATAGTAACGTCCTTTTATTTTCTTATTATATATTCCTACAGAAACGAGGCCCAAAGACAGAGTGCGTTCCCTCAAAATCCTGAAATGGACACAACTGATCCACGGCTCCAGTTATGTGGAACAGCTAGAAAGCCGTGTCAAGAAGCTTGAAGAAGCTCTCCTGGCTGTAAGCTCTCAACAACAACTCTACGTCCTTGGGAATCTAATGTCAGAAATAGTACGACCCAGACGTGGACTTGGATGAGCTAATGAACAGCCCGAAACCCAACTCCAGTAGTTTTACGAAGCCGAGTTCCACATCGAAAGAACCGCAGAACCCGAGTAGTGCTAGTTCAAGCCTCTCGCCTGTGAGCTCTACTCCAGAACTACTACCTAACGATCCTCTGCACAAGGAGCGGTTCCTTGCTATGGATGCGGAATTCGGGAAAATGTCCGTAGGAAACGCTATGAAAGGCCGATTCTTTGGTCCTTCTAGCACTTTCAAATATTTCACTGTTAGTATTTTTTTCTTTCTTTGTCATACCATGTAGGGTACTAATTTTCTTTGACGAAGGACGCAATCAAGATAAAGAAAGGCTATATCAAAGCCGAACATCCAGGACTGAGCGACCTCCAAACTCTCAAACGCACCGAGTACTGGAAGTCACCACCTGTAGGTTTACTTCCGATTTCACACGATGGCCTAAAAGTGATGATGTTCTTCAGTACGAGCTCGCTACGGCAGAGAAGCAGACAGTGCAATCGTATGATTTCCCGCCAGAGGATCTCATGCATGACCTGATCGACATTCATTTTCAAACCTCTCACTGTACAATGCCCGTTCTCTACGAGCCTAAATTTAGGAAAGATGTCCAAGACGGTCTGCACTACAAGGATCCTTTCTTCGGGGGTGTTGTGATGATGATGTGCGCAGTCTCTTCGAGATACTCAGATGACCCACGAGTTGTTGTGCCTGGCGAGAAACTGTATTCTGCTGGATGGAAATACTACGAACAGGTTCAGATCATGCGCAAGTCCATGTTCGAACCTCCTAGCCTTCATGAGCTACAAATGTATTGCGTCAGTATTGTCTTAAATTCCTCAAAAGAAAAAGAAAAAGCTGATCGTGAATACTAAGTTGGCCCTCAAATACACGTTGGGCACGTCAACACCACAGAGCACATGGATTCTAGTCAGCCTCGGAATTCGATTCTGCCAAGAGTTAGGCATCCATCGTAGACGACCGCCGGGTTTCAAGATTACCATAGAGGAAGAAGAGAGAAAGCGGGTATTTTGGTAATTGTTCACTTTTCGTTATCAAGAGTTGAGTTTAACCTCGTATCTTAGGCATCTGGTTGGATTGGACCGATTTGTCTCTTCGTTTGTAGGGCGGCCTTCTGGATATCGCGATGAAGAGTGAGTGAAAACGACTCGTGATAGCAGACGTATGTGCTAATGGCCCTGTTATAGTTTTGACGCTGACCTGCCCGCGGAATGCGATGACCAATACATTGTCGAAAACGAAGATGGCTCCCTTCTATTCATGCAGCCTATTGATAAACCCTCCGTGATGATGTATATGACGTGTATGAGCAGACTACAGGATATTTTATCCGTGGCACTGCGAGCATTATACTCTACCACTAAGTCGAGAGTGCAAATGGGACTTACAGGTGATCGATGGGAACAGGAGGTTGTTTCCGAGTTGGACTCGGCCTTAAATAGGTGGTTAGACAGTATACCTGAACATCGTAAGTATCCAGTTACTTCCACAATATCAGCTCACAATCTCACGCCATTTAAAGTCCGTTGGAATGTAGGACAGCGGGACCGCATGTTCTTCATCCAATCTGTGTCTTTGTATGTCACTTACAACATCGTACAAATTCAAATACACCGGCCTCTGGTTGCAAGTTCTAATCGTCACGAATCAACGTCGTCTAGTATTATTTGTGCCAACGCTGCAAGGTAAGCTTTCGCACCGCTGCGCAGAAGTAATGCTGAAGACGTGTCAGATCTATTGCAGGCATTATTAGCACACAAATGGAAAGACCAGACATCCCCATTGATTCTCAAAATTTGGTAAATCTACTTTCACTCTTCTTCAATGTAGGTAACTGAACGCGATATACTCCAGATTGGATGCTTCATGTGTACTGTGACGCTTCTGATGCATATGTGGAGTAGTAAACAGCAAGGGATTGTATCCTATCTACAGCGAGACACTGGAGACGTCGAAAAATGCAAGGCCTACTTGAAATTGGCAGAAAAGCGGTAACAATTAAAATTCATTTGCGTAGACGATTTGAACGCTAACCTTCGTTCATATTAGATGGTTCACTGCCGGCCGATTTGGGTGCGTACAAGCTGTTTGCGTTGCATTACTTGCTGCTTACGTTGCTTCATAGGGATCTAATCAACGAGCTGTCTTTCGTGAAGGACATTCCAATTCCGCAGACCGTTCGTGCAAGCACCAAACGGGCAAGGCATGAATCTGTTGATATGACACACGTTCCCCAACAAATCCTTCCTCCTCCTCCTTTGTCTGCTGCGCCTAGCTCAGATTCAAACTATTCTTCAGCTGACTCCTCTGCAAACGTGTGGGCAACCAACTACATTCCACAGTATGGGGGTCGGCAAGATTTTCCTTCTATCCAAATGCAAATGCCAGTCAATTCGGGCAATCCTGGCATGCCCGCGTACACCGCCGACGCTATCAATATATATGCGCCACCTATTCAGCCTGTTGTGGCACCGCCCATGCAAGAATTCACGTCAATGTCAGGTTATGATGCGAGTCATTTATTCTGGCAGGCGCCAATGGGATTTGAGTACGTTGCTTCTCGACTTCTTTAGGTCAGTTTGCTAATGTGTGCTGCGTTCTCAGCATGTCAGAGTGGGACCACTACATTGCTAGGACTACAGATGAATTACAACGGAACCAGCACACAGGGACGCTCTAGTGAGGATATACTGGAAGGAGGACTTATGTATTTGGATGGCATATTTAGATAGATCTTGTACGTTGTAATAGAACACTAATAGGTACCTTCACTCTCAAAATGCCTCCCTCGCACACTCCAAAAATTAAAATAGCGGCGAAATAGGCTGCTGAAATTCGGACGTAACGTACGACGCCCCTTGGCTTGCCACTGGGCAAGCCAAGCATGTGAACTCGACACTCCACAGGCCACAATACAGTGAACGATTCATCCGAAAATCAATCATCTTCGACCGAAAACAGTCCTTTCTACCTGCCAAGGGTCTCTCCAGATTTCCATGCCTGTCAATCCAACAGACTCGAAGATATTCCGGACGGCGGAAGCTTGCTGATATCCAACCTCAACAGCAACGATAGCATCGGGTGTTAAGAAGTTACTTTTCTGGCAGAGAGCGGCAATACTATGATAATAGTCCAAGCCTGTTGGCCCTCCGAATAATGCTCTTGGGTCTTCGTACCTGACGACATCGTCTTCAAGAATAGTCTCGGTGCTGATATACGGAGGATTTGCCACGAGAATATCCACAGGTTCTGGCGGAGAGAAGTCGGAAGTGAGATAGTCACTGTGTGCTGCATGGAATGTGTTGCCCCTCGGGTCTGTAAAGCCGCAGAGAGCTGCGTTTTCGTTGGCGAGAGAAATGGCCTCGTGGGAGATGTCCACTCCTCGCGCGGTGATTTGACCGTGGGGCAACATCGAACAGAGCAACAGAGGTATGCAACCGGAACCTGTGCCGAGGTCAAGAAGATTCAGGCGCTCGGGGCGTGCTAAGAGCGCTTGGTCTGCATTGACTCGTTCAGCCAACCTTATCGCCCAGTCTTCTGTTTCGGGGCGAGGTATGAGAACAGGAGGGCGAACAATCAAGTTCAAAGTTCCAAAAGGCTGCGAGCCTGTCAATGAAATAATGCGTGAGTAACGGGAACGTGGAGAAATGCGTATGCGCAATGCAGCGCATGCAACAACACGCGTTTCCTCACCTAAAATATACTGGAGCGGTTCATGATGTATGCGGCGCTTCACCATGGACTCGAGGGAGAACCCCGTGGCAGCCTGTTTCATCCATTTCAACTCGAGTTTCGCCTGTTCAGCACCCACTGCAGCAATGAACTGGCGCAGGAGTGTTGTGTCAACGCCTCGCATTCAGGTCGAAATGTTGAGTAAAATGTTGGCACGATTTCAGCGAGGAAGCGGCGTGGCGGACAGAATCTCGTGCCGGAGAACCGCATAGATGAGCCGGAATTGAAACTAAAATGTTCCCAAAACGGAAGGCCCGGCAGGCACATTCCTTGCTTAGGTAATCCCACTCGTTGCTCGGCCGAGCGGATCGTTCCCCCCAAACGAATCGAGCGAATTTCGTATCGACCATCGTCATGTCCTCTACCACCACCACTATGGCACAGACCGTCATGCATCCTATAGCACCGCGCATGCCGTCGTCCGCCTCTTCGTCGTCTGTAGCAGTGAACGCGACAACACCGCCCTCCATTAGTACGACACCAAAGTCCTCAACAAAACGAAAACGTACAGAGACGCCCGAGGACTCTGGCACTGAAAGCCAACCGCGCAAGGCTAGAGATGGCCCCAAGAAGAAAAAGGCAAATCGTGCTTGTAAGCACTTTTATCTAGCCGACATGTATCAATGTCCGCTGATTCTCTGCACTAGGCTTTCACTGCCAGAAAGCACATCTCACATGCGATGATTCACGACCGTGTCAACGATGTATCAAGCGTAATATCGCATCTACGTGTACGGAAGGTCATCGCAAAAAAGCTAAATATCTTCTGGACGAAGAAGAACTAGGTGCGTTGGCGTATGAGCGCATTCAGCTGCGTTAAGAGGTTAGAACTCATCACGTGTGATATTGTTATAGAGCTCCTCAAGCGCCACAAAGCTCCAGAAACATCGAGCACTGAGTCTCCTACGCCTGTCGTAGCAGTCCCTGTTGCGCCCCCTCCCCCTCCCCCAGCGGTATCGCAGCCCACCGCGTCGACCGCGTCCAGCACTTCTACTCTAGAAACTGGTGTGTGCCATCCTTCTCACCATGTGCTCCGTTCTAATCTCATCTCTCGTGCCGCAGACCCGTTCCCACTGGATTCCTCTTTCAATCTGCAATTCGATTCCAATTTTTCCTTTGGATCCGAAGCCGCCAATCTGGAGTATTCAATCTTGTCAGCTATTCTCGGAAACCCGAGTCCCCGAGATCAAGACAATACTACACCATCCCCAGCGCAACAGTACTCATGGCCATCTAACGACTCCCTTACGTTCGGCCAGAGTCCGCAAATGGGCTCGTATAGTGAACTGCTGCAAACGTCGGACGGACCCTCTGCTGCGTCTACGGGTTACCTAACATACCCTTATCAGGATCCACCGCGACCAACAGAGCTATCCGAGCTTAACTATCCCGCAGAATACCGAAAACAAGCCCAACAAGCAGAAAAACCATCACAAAACGAAGAGATACATCCCTTGGCGCCCCGATACCCCTTAGACAGCCGTCCCAGATCACCTGCATACTCTTCCTTCCTCGAACCATCGTCCACCTCATCCGAGAAAGAATCTTCCAGCACGCCAGTCGGTGTTTCAAAACTTCAAAGCATCAACGATCGCATACAGAAGCCCTATGACTATACGGAAGGTTATCATTTCTTAATGAAACATCTACCTAGCCGGTACGTGACTACTTCCAACTAGGAGTGATCCATAAATGAGTTTCCCCTGGGACTCGACCTCTGATGTGGATTCTGTGCTTCTTTCTCTCTCTTTCGTCCCCCCATTACGTTGTTGCTATTTCATTCCGCTTTGTCCATTATCTCTTGCCCTTTGCCTTCTCGTTTCGCTCTCTTTGGGGGGACTCTTCAAGGTTCGAAAAGAATGATATCCTTCGCGTCGTGCGCGCCCTGGCAATATTTCGACCGTCACTTATTGCGCTACAAATGCCACTGTCGCTAGACGACGAGATATTTGTAGAGAAGTGCTTTCAGCGGTCATTATTGGTATGTTATCTATCCCTAACTGGCAGATGATGGGATGCTAACCATTACTATAGGAACTGGATAAACTTATCTCATTCAGTGGGACTCCTACAGTGGTCTGGCGTCGGACAGGGGAAATCTGTTTGGTCGCACCTGAATTTTGTATGCTAACGGAATGGTCCATGGAAGAGCTAATGGGAAAAAAGAAATACATCTATGAGGTGCGTTTCTTACCCCTTGAAAAATTTCTGGTGGCTGATGACCTATTTAGTTGTTCGAAAATCAGTCAGTGGTTGAGTATTGGGAAAACTTTGCTTCTCATGCTTTTGAGAATACAACACAGTCTGTATATTCCCATTGTGTTCTACTGAAGCCCAGTGGCGCCCCAGTACCTGCAACATTTTGCTTTTCAATACGACGGGATTTGTTTGACCTGCCTAGTGTGGTAATCGGTAAGCAAGACGAGTTCACTAGGTATATTGAACTCATTCGCTGGCATTAGGACAATGGTTACCCTTATTATAAAGGGTTTTTGCTTTCTTCTGACACTCACTATTTATTTATTGAGCCATGTTCTACTCTTATTCTTCTACATTATCTCGTCAGCATCGCTTCTATTCTAGGATCAGTTGTGACCCTAACGCATTTTTTTTAACCGGCTGCATATACCATACTCTAGCTGTACAACATTTGTTTTATACGCGGCATGCCTATACATGATAGTATGCTATGCTGTCCAAGCCGTTGTGCGAATATTAAATATATGAGTCTAAATGGAGGTAGATGATCAAAAGTGCGATTGAGATTCCTTATCGGCTTTGGACCCGCAACTTCCGATTTCGGACCTCCTTCTCCGTCTTCCCGCTCCGCCTCGCTGGAACACCGTTTTTGCATTCTCGACAGCCATGGCACACGAGCAAGTCCCGTTAGATTCTTTTGCAGAGCACTTCACGGGAACCACTGGTCAGTGACAAGCATCTGTATATATCTTCACTTGCTCAGATCCTTATAGAGCTTTCCAGCGTGGCCATTGGTGGTGACATCGTGGCCGTATCAGACGAGTTTTTCGCAGAGGCTTTTAATCTACTACTGGTAGAGGTGCGTGCTCAGATTCTCTTATTGTCTCATCCAGCTCTGATGCCGCATCTTATAGCCTGCTCCGAGCTTGAAAGGACAATTTGGGCCAAAAGGAGCGCTGTACAGCGGATGGGAGACCAGACGACACAACCCCGCTCATGACTGGTAATGTTGCAGATATGATCTGCAAGCGCTTAATCTTACCATCGGCTACTTGAAGGTGTATTATCCGGCTGGGGACCTCTGGCACTATCGTTGGTTTTGATATAGATACTACTCATTTTAATGGTCAGTTCCCATTGTTCATCATATATCGAAAAGATGAGGCGGCTGATTGGCATTGCATAGGAAACGAGGCTCCGGAGGCGTCAGTCGAAGTGCTGCACGGATCTCCGTCAGAGTCACCAGATGCATTCGATCCTAGAGTGTGTGATTATTTCATCTATGCTTTGGGGCGAAAACATTGACTCTTTACATTAGTGGACGGAATTATTGCCAAAGGTGGCCTTAGGTCCTAGTGCCAGACACCTGTTCAAAGTACCAGAAAGCTCTGGTGTCAATTTCGTGAAGTTGAATATGTACCCGGATGGCGGAATCGTGCGTTTTTCTTTGTTACCCCCTTGTAAGCATAACTGGCTCATCATTGTGGGCAGGCGAGGTTCAGAGTATACGGGCATGTCCTAGCTGTGTCCCCAGAAAGCGAATCCCAGCCATACGATATGGCTCATGTTTTCGCGGGCGGTCGTATTCAGTTTGTATCTGATCAACACTTTGGGGTTGGCAGCAACATTATCAACCCTGGTCGAGGGAAAGATATGGGAGACGGATGGGAGACAAAGCGAAGCAGAGAACAGGGTCACAAGGACTGGGTAATCATCAAACTGTGAGCAAGGCATAAACATCTTACATCTTCACATGCTGACTATGCACAAGTGGTGCACCAGGTTATCTAGAGCATGTGGAGATAGACACAGCCCATTTCATGGGAAACTTCCCGGAGAGTTGCGAGCTACATGCGCTGGCAGTCGAAGGAGAAGCGAACTGGGAGGACACTAGAGGGCAGAGCGAAGAATGGCAGTTGATTTTGCCTAGAACCAAACTTGGACCTCACAGACAGCATTATTTTCAGTTGGAGAATGTGGAGGGGACGAAATACACGCATGTGAGGGTGACCATTCACCCAGATGGCGGTTTGAAGCGCGCGCGCATTATTGGGCGTAAGGCGCTTGAAGGATTGTCTGGTCAGGCGCCTGGCGGTTCTGAATCAACCAACGAAATACCAGCACCTTCTGTCGATTCAATAGCGACAAAGAGGGCGGTACCAGTATTACCTCTGACGCCCGAAGCATTTGCTAGCTTCGGCCAAGTGATTCAGGCATATGAGGACCACAATGCTGTCCCGAAGGGCACGAAGATTACGCCTGCGAATGCAGGCACTGCCAGCAAATTCCACAAGTTATCGTTGCTGACATCAAGCTATCTCCCCAATTCGAAAGCCACGCCAGGATTGTCCGTTTATAGATGCCAGCCTTTGCAGGGTATAGAGCAAGATCGGACTACAGTGCTGAAGGTGTTGGAACGACATGCTTTTACGAATCAGGCATTTATTCCTATGGGTCCAGGAGGAGGAGATGGACTGACTGGCCCCGGGACATCATATTTAGTGGTGGTTGCACAGAACGGGGAGGATGACAGGCCTGATTTGAAGACATTGCGAGCGTTTCTTGCTAGCAGTTCACAGGGTATAGTGTACGACACAGGAATATGGCGTAAGTGAAGCATACCGGACCACTATCATGTGTAAAACTCATCCATTCCATAGACCAACCGATGGCAGTGCTCCATAAAGTGAGTATCCAATGCCCTGGTAGATTTGCTCAATGCTGACGTGAGGTTCAGGCGATGGATTTTACATGTGTAGAGACTCAGATTGGCGATGGAAGCATTGCTGACTGTGAGATTGTAGAGCTTGATGGATCGTTAAAATTACAGCTGCCATAGATAGAGAATTAGAGAGCTTGGGGGATGTTTATAGCACAGTGGAAAAGCAGTAGCAGAATAGCAGATGGCCGTTCGCAGGCGGAGTTGAATGTGTTTGCGTCTGTTGTGGTCGCTCGTGGCTGAGGCAGCTTTCGTCCCGTCATTTCATTTCTACGACCTCAACCACCATGGACTCAAAGAAACGCGCTCAACCTGAGACCGCAGGTGGCGTACCCAAGAAACGGCGTACAGAGCTGAATGGTGACTCGCATGCTTCGGGGTCAGTCGAGCGGGAAGACGAGCCTACAGGCCATGCAGATCTTGAGGTCCGTGTAGCTATGCTTTCCGCACGTCCGCTTTACTTACTTTGTTTCTGCAGCGCTTCAGGAAAGAAGCAATTTACCGACGCATGAAGCATTACTCCAGGGAAAATGAGCGGTGTCAGTCTCGAATAGCCGACTTGGAACGAAGAAAGACTTCGTATGAAACCGGTCTTGCTGCTATCTCGGCTTGCTGGACTCAAGTGCGCCTCCTGGATCTTCTTAACTATTAGGACAAAACATATACTCACATATAATATCAGCTCATTGAAGCTATCCGAATGTTGACGGATGACAAGCAGGGTGATAATGGGCAAGGTGAATTAAGCACACTGTTCATGTTAGTAAGACAATCTCTTATATCCTTTCGCAGCTCGATTTGACCTCAAGCCTTGTCTTGAAGGCAGCTCAAGTGCCGATATCAAGCAACTCGTAGACGGGAGTAAATCAGCCACACATGAACTCGTTACAAACTTCATCCGCCTTGGCCATGGACAGCAGCAAGCAGCTTCAGAAGATGCTTTACTTAGGAAATGCCGTGACATTCAAGCTGAGGTGTGTATGTTCGTATGCCCAGGATGAAGATACATTGCTGATGCTTTCTGTGTAGCGGACAACGCTGAAGTCAGAGGTGGATATATTGGCAAATCGACTGCAAGAATCCGAAAATGAGAAGCACGAGCTTGTGGAAAGGCTACAGTCAGCCGAGAATAAATATGAGAGAATGCTGTCTCAATCTGTTCTGGCCAATCTGCCTCCTTCCAATGCAGCCTCGCCCCCTACACAAGCCCCTGACCACACTAATGGAGAAACAGTAAAGCAAGAGAACAATCAATCTGCTGTGAGTAACGTTTCTATGAGCCGACTTTGAGCAGGTGGACTAGAATCTCAACGATATATGTAGACCCCCGAGCCGACTGCTAGCACCGCCCCACCGGACATGCAATCTCTTATAGACATAGTACAGCGAAAGGAAACTGCTCTTCAACGCTTGAAGATTGATTATATCGCGCTCTTTAATCAGAAACAAGAAGTCGACGCGAAGGTCAGCTTCGTGTTTTATATCACAGCCTATTTTCTCATGAAGTAGTTAACAGCTCCTAGTGATCCCAGAGTTCGACACACATCCTCGCGCTGTAGCGCTCAATTCAATGGCTTCCAGATTACAAACACAGTTAGAGGAATCCCAATCCAGTGTCAAGTTGTTGACCGAGGAACTTGCGAAATTCTCCGACACAGGGGCGAAGGTGTGTACCGCGGCTCTATAACGTACTTGTTATCACTGACTTGAGTCGCAGGCCAACGTCGACAAGGAAATCGAGGAATTAAGACGTCTAGTATCCCAGAAAGATGAGGAGAACCATCGCCTTCGCAACAATCGAGACCAGGTGCTATCAGAGAGTAGAGAGAGAAAACACCTGGAAGCAGCGCGACTCGAAAGTGCTGACAAATTCAAGTTATTATCAGAGAACCAAGCAGTGGGTTTTGCGGACTGTCAGGATCGTCAGGGAGCTCATACCCAATACAGGCACATTTATCGATTCTGAAAGCCCAGAATACGCGGCTCAAGACGCAATTGGTCGCTCAGGCTGGGAATGAAACGCTCATGGAACTTATGCTGGAAGAGAAGGAAGATATTCCTTTAGTTGCCCAATTACAAAAGAGTCTGGAGTGCGTGCCTCTACGTTGTGCTATCATCTATCAATTAATTCTTTCTCTAGATCTGCTCAGAGACGTGCCAAGACAATGGAGCAAGCCTTTGAGAGGATGCAGAAGGAAAACCCGTCTTCAGCACATCAAGCTAAGGAACTAGCCGACACCTTGGAGGCTCTAGCCGACGTTCGCTCTCAACTCGACAGATACAAGTCGGTCTATGGAGACTCGTCAAGTCTTTTCCCTGACGCATCTGAATTAAACGTGCAACTGAATGCCAGAGCGCAAGAACTTTATTCATTGAAACTACGCCATTCCTTGTGTGAACAGGTACAGTTAATAAACAGATCGATTGAAAAATATGCTCATCTCTCACAGGAAATCGCAGCGTCACAAAATGAAGTTGATCGCATTTCTGTTGAATGGGAGAAGCTAGAGACAGAATGTAAAGACAAGATTTACAATTTGTCCAAGAAGGAGGGAGAACTTCAGCGTGCTCTGCATGAGGTGCGCACATTCAAACTCACAAAATTGACGATATTAAGCTTTCATCTAGCGAGGTAAGAGTGATAACCGGTACTTTGCTGCGCTTCGGGAGAAGGAGGCATCTGAGAAAGAATTGAAGAGAATGGCGGAAAAGTACGACAAACAGGCTACACTCCTTGACCATTCGTCTAAAGCTTTGAAACATGCCCAAGCACGAGTAGTGAGTGTCCGAAGTATAGTCATCTGAGTTTTGCGCTAAAATGTCTCGTAGGTCGCTTGTGAAGCTGAGATTGCGGCTCGAGAGCAACTCGTGAACTTGCAGGAAGCAGAACTGACGGGGCTGCGCCAACAGATGGACAGTAAACAAGCCGAAACTCAGACTCAAAGAAATCTAGAAACTGAGTTCAAGTCGCGCCTTATAGAATCCGAGAGGCGGGTACTAGAGGCAAGAGGTCTTTTAGACGAGGCGCGGAATGCAGAGAAAGATGCAAAAGCGGCCAAACAGAAAGTGGAAGAGCGAATGGAAGCCAAAGAACGGGCACCCAAACAGAGCACTAGTGACATGGAACAGACACTATTGGTACGCGCAAAAGTTGTGACCCTTCTTCCTGCCATCTCACCACTGTTTAGAAAATCATCAAGTGCTCTGTGTGCAAGAAGGATCCCCGGGCTACTGTTATAACGAAATGTGGTCACTGTGAGCGTTTTATTACTACGGTTCAGCGAGACTTCGAAACTGATTGTAGCTCTGCTGTAGCATTCTGCAAGAAATGCATAGACGACCGTCTAGCCTCTCGACAACGAAAGTGTCCTTCTTGTGGGCTTGGCTTTGCGCAATCGGACGCTGTGCCATTATTTCTACAATAACTATAGTTTTATTACCTTCCTTTGCATTTTTCAGTACTTAAGCACTCATCATATACTCTCAATAATGTCAAGCATGATACTTTTTAAAGCCCTGCCCATTGAGACACCGCATTCAGAGGTTCAGCACAGCGACACGTACGCGTTTCGGCAGTGGAGGAAACGATATTAGATTGGACATTATTAAGATATACATTAAGCCCGCAACAAAGCTTAACGTTTGACCCAGGTATACTGAAGACGTAGAACCATTAGTCCCAGGACCGGCGAGCAACATAGAAATACAACAACTTACTCGTTTGCGTGCCTTTGCCATACCTGGTTTCTTCCTCTCCACCATACGAGGGTCACGTCTGAGCAGTTTGGCTGTGGTTGGTTTGAATAAGTAGTGTAATAGGGAGAATGCCATGGCAGACGTACATGCTTTCAAGACCTTCTCTAATTCCGGCTCGTGGGCATGCAAACCCTTTGAAATGCCGTGCATAGCAGCGCCTGACTGCCCTGTCGTTCCACCACCACGAACAATGATGAATGCGTTGTACTTTCCAAGTACACCAGCGACCTTGAAAGGACGGACAACACGTTCTCTGTCCGCAGGAAGTGGGAAATATTCAGCCAAAGGGATGTTATTCACGAGCACGGTGGAGAAGGTGATTTTAGAGTCGAGGCTGGGAGCGGTTTCCACACCGAATGCATCGTCAATGGACGGTTCAGGATTGGCTGCTTTGAGGATCGCTGGCAATTCCCGCTTGGGAGTTCCATTGACGGGAATCATCCACACTCTAGCAGCGCTTGTTTTCCGCTTTCCTACAGTGTACGAACGGCCGAAGCGGTCCAGAACAACTTTCTTGCGCCTTGATCTAGTGTTTCCAGGATTCTGTAGACCGGTCTTGAACATGTTCAGAATAGTGTCAATCATGTTGGTCAAATCTCCAGCTTCGGCAGTTTTGGCAATGCGATACAGCTCGTGCATCTCATGTAGCTCCTTGAGAATGGCACGGTGTCGAGTGTTCGTGACAACAGTCTCGAGGTCGCCTGTTAACTCTTCGGGAGTCTTCCACTGAGGACGAGGGATATCTAGAAGGCTCTTCTTCGCAAACTCGGGTAAAGGGAGAAGCTGAAGGGACTTGAGAGTGCCTCGTATGCGACTGTTAGCAGTGCGCAAGTGAATAACGTTGTCGTAGTATGAAGCCCTTGCTGTGTAGAAACTCGGTGACGCTGGCCTTTTGAAAGTCTTTGGACCGTCCTGATTATACTCTGAGTCGTCTTCCTCTGCTGCCCTGTCAGCAGCTTCCCTCGCGGTCTCGCGTTCCCTCTCTTGTCGACGTTCGTCAAACAAGTCATAGGGATCACTGTCTTCGCTCTGCTTCTGCGCCGGTTTTTGGCTGGCATTACGGTTGACAGACCAGTTTAAGTCATGAAGCTGTGCTGGAGGAATGAATGGACGAGCAGCAGACGTGTAGGCACGCTTGAGACTACGAGGAGCCTGCCGGCGCAAGGCATTGACTATCATGAAGGAGGTCGGCAAAAGAGCTTGTGTGTGTCACGTGAATCACACGCATCTACTTCTCCGCCTTCATGAGCTCAAGTGCACATAACTTCTCTGGGGCTCTTGCGACATGGAAAGGTTCGCTCACTTTCTAATGACATTCGTAAACCAATGCTGAATCAAGACGCCTTAGACATTAACCTATCTGAACTACAAAAGACTTTAGATGCCCAAGGTGTCGAGTTGGTAGACAACCAGAAGGAAAGCGTCGTTGGTCGTAAATCCCTGGCAGAGAAGACGAAAGGCGCGACCTTTTCATTGACTCATCAATCTATTGGCTTACACGCATCTACCAGAGTTCAAACGTATCCCAGAAGCAGAGCGGTTGGCTGCTATTAAAGGCCTCCTCAAAGGTGCGCAGCCGTGTATGTCCAAGCATGCTACATGAGTCTGAACCCTGGTATTCTCAGCGTACCAGACTGAGATTGACAACTTAACGAAGCGGTCAAAGTTCTCCGAGAATGCATACTTGAGTGTCTACAAAGTGCTGTCTGAAGCACCAGATCCATATCCTTTGCTCGAAGCCGCCGTAGTAAGTAACACTTGACCTTGTCGTTTCGTCGCAATGTTGATGATCTATTTTAGGATCAGACCATCAAGGTTGCAGAAGTGGACGAACTACGGCTCGAAGTTCAACGAGCTCGAGAAGAGAATGCTGACCTTAAACGGCAGCTAAGTGAATCTGCCAGTTTAGAGTCTGGGAAACGTCTCGCGGAAGAGAAGACACAACAATTAGAAGAGAAGGCAAGCGTTCTGGACTACCATTAACAAGTCAAGCTTACCGGTCTTTCTGTAGGTCGAGGAGATCGTGCAAGAAAAGGTCACGCAGAAGGAGAATGAACTTCATGCGACATATGACGAGCGTTTCCAAAACTATGAAGCAAGGTTTGTGCTCCCTGTCTAAGCAGTCGTATGTAAAGCTAAGTTTGGTTATTACAAGGGAACAAGACCTGCAGCGGCAAGTATCCCTCTTTAAGAAGCAGCTTGTGGATCTTCGGTCTTCCAATGATTCGACAGAGGAGAAGCTTTTGAACCAGTCCTCCCGGCAAGGTTCGTGGAATAGATTGGCCAATGCGGTATTCATTCTAACGCTCTTGTAGATCAGGAGCTGGTTGCTAAGCTAGCTGAAATGGACTTCGTAGTCGCCGACCTTGAGCGTGCGAATAGCCGTGTTTCTACTGTCGAACGCAGAAATGTTGGTGTCCGATCTATTTCTGTCCTTCCGTCCTCACCCCAATATTACTAGGAAAGCCTCCGTGCGGAAATAGAATCTATGCGCACTGGCAACGAGTCTTCCGACAGGTAACTTTCTATACGTCCTTTACTTTTCGTACCCTGCGTTCTGAATCTGTGACAGAGTACAAACGTTGGAGGCTCAGATAGCAGATTTAGAGTCCGAAGCTGAAAGAGCGTCCAAGGCTTTAGAATTGCAGAAGGCCTTTGTTATAGATATCCAGTCATCGTCTTCAAAGCGAGTTGAAGAACTGTCCAGGACGCTCCAAACTCAAGTGGGTTGGCATTCATCAAACGCCTACATTCTATTCAACCATGTCAACTGTAGGCAGCCGAGGTGGATCAGCTACGTCGGCGTTTAAAGCAATATAGTGACTATGACGAGGTTAAACGAGAGCTTGAAATCATCAAGGTAAAGATCTCTATGGCTTACAAATTGTACAATTCTCTGATCATTCACTTCAGTATGTAGAGTTTGCAGGCCTCGAGGACGGAGATGAACAAGATACCGACTCTGAACTCCACCTCCCTGACCCGAATGCAGAGAAAGCAAATGCTCATCATGGAAAGTCTCTGGAGGCTTTACTAGCGACTAAAAACCGGCGTATCCTCGAGGAACTCACAAAATTCAGGGTGAGCTAATGGTGGTTTTGCAATGTGCTAATGTTGATTGAGTCTTTGCGTAGGTTTTGCACGGGGAACTGGAGGCCTCCCTGAGTGCTGCCACAGAGCAGCTTGACTCGACTAATGTAGAGCTGGAAAAACAAAAGGCTCTGAATGATAAACTGGAGGCGGATCTCCTGACTATGGACAAGCACCATGTGAACGGCCATGCACCTTCGCCTTCGGAATCTTCCGACATGTTGGCCAATCTAGACATTGGTCGTAAAGTAAGTGAGCTCCGCATTGATTTGTAGGAGGGTCCTTATCTTGCAATAGGAAACCTCTACGCGGTCCACCCCAATTCCTTTTACTTCTTCCGCGGACACCTCGATTCTACCAATCGTAACCAGTCAGCGAGATAGATTCCGCCAACGAAATGCAGAACTGGAAGAGGTCAGATTACCTATCTTGTCCGTGTGTCGGTCGCTCACGTCAAAACACAGGAACTTCGAAAGCAATTTCAGATTATATCTGATTTGCGGGGAGAGGTGAAGACACTTCAGGCTGATAATCTGAAGCTATACGAAAAGGTGCGCTATATGCAAAGCTATCGCGAGGACGCAGGATCGCGGCCTGTGACGACACAACTGGACCGTTTGCCTGCTCCTGCGGATGACATGGGCAAGTATCGCGCGCGTTATGAGGAGAGTATGAATCCTTTTGAAGCTTTCCGTGGAAGGGTGCGATTTATTCATTTATCTTTACGTATCGCTACTCACAGAGAACTGCAGGAAGTTACCCGTGCATACGAGAGTCTCAACCGCATAGAGAGAGGCGTTCTTATCGTGACCAGGGCAGTGTTGAGCAATAGGCGCACGAGGACATTTATGATAATTTATATGGCTACTCTACACTTGCTCGTAATGTACTCCACATACGAGCTCACGACATCGTCTGGTTCCCAACTTCAGGCGCAGCCATTCCCTCACTAATGTTCGTACACAGCTACATGGAATATATGCCAGTTATACGTATGTAGAATAATTTCAACGCGGTTCGAGCTCTGTCAGGGGGGCTGTTTTCTTGCGTCTCCGAATGTGAATCCCACCATCGTCTGCATCTTCTTCTAAGTGTGAATTGGATGTGCTGCGGCTGCTTTCCGTGAAGGCCAAGGACTTGCGGCTAAGCGTAGGGGAAGGAGGGCTGGAGGTGGCAGGCGAGAACACGCCTACGCCGGAAAGCTTCAAGCTGGTGTCAGAAGATGCGAAGAAATCTGATGGTGAAGAGGAATAGGAGGAGGTATCGGTATGAGCCCCGAAGGGATTTGTCTTTTGTCCGTTCAGACTGAGAGGGGAATCTGGAGGTACGGAAGAGGCGGGTTGGATATGAATGCTTGGGATGCTGTCGCCATTGGTTTTATGTACGGTGGATTTATCGCTCGTGGAGGCTACTGCTGCATCTACGATGCCTAATGAGCGAGCGACAATGTATGCGGAAATGTCCTGCCATAAAAAAGAAGAGCGTGAGTAGGAGAAGTAAACGGTTTCCCATCTATACACCATATCACGCACCAGGAGAGTGAGGATGAGGAAAGGGAGAATCAAGAGGAATGCCAGAACGCGAAAGGTGTATGCGGTCTGGCCTACCCAGGAGTTTGGCGTGTAGTTCCACAGGTAGTCGCGGTATGCTTCCCACAGAGCATAAGGCAGCGACGATAGGTGGATGGTCGCGTTGGGTACAAAATCCTTCAGAGACATGCTTGCAAAGATGGAGGAGGACCTATATTTTACACGCGTCTTAGAGGTAGCAAAGCATGCTCCAGCGTATTTTGGATGATGATGATGGTTTCGGTTAGCTCACCGAGAGTCTGTTCGTCTTACATAAGACCAAGTATTGTTGGACAGAAATTCGAACAACGTGCAAAATAGATAGATACTACTATGTGCTCCCAGGTAAAACCTACAAGTGGACTTGTGTCACAGGAAATACATTGATATTCTTGGTGCGGGGGGAAAGGGTATGTAAATACGGCGTGCACTGTCAAAAATAATATGGGGTTCGCGTGGAAAGAAAATATGTATATAGTCCAATGAAAGGGAAGACAGCCACTGAAGAGAATGGAGGAGGGACAGAAAAAAAATTGAAGGTCAGTTTCAAAAGAAAGTTCTCTTAAACCACAAGGCCAATCGCGTCCACCAACTAATTCGCCACCCCTCACTGCGCTGTCTGGGGCCCATCCATATAACACCAGTTCCACATTTAACTTGTCGTTCTTCCACACTATCTCCCGCCAACCCCTGTTCAACATCAGCTAGCTTCGCAGGTGGAAAACGAGGAACAATTTGTTTTGCCACAAAGGGCGGGAAGAGCTTCAACAAGCAGAACAGCTCCACATCAGACAGATCAGGCGCTATCCAAGTCCGCAGGGACACATCTTCTAGATCGTCGATAGACAAATCAGGACGTGAGAGTCGGCGTGGCTGTACGCGAGGAGTCAGATCCTCGAATGTGGATCCGAGAGGACTGGTGGGCTCAATAAGGCCGGAAGACTGCGAAGATGCTGTTGCTACTGAGCGGGATAACGCAGGTGTATCCAGAAAAGGATCGCTGGGTGCACGCAGCCGTTTGGGTCGTACAGCAGTGGGAGCAGAAGACAAAGGCTGGGATTGGGATCGGATATGAGGGGGTGGATTCAGGGTGGATTCATCGCGACTGGGATAGGGCGATAAGGACGGGGAAAGATACTCTTCGAAACCCAGCACCTGCAAAAAGCACACAGTTAACGAAAGGGACAACTTCGTAGAACAAAGCAACACTGACCCCTTTCAGCATGTCAATGGCTTCCAGCATAAAGTCTTTGCCTCTGTAGCACACGAGTCGGTTAGTTTTTGAAATGAAATCTATCCGGAAAGTCAAAGCATCTCTCACGCTGCCTCTTTGAATACTGCATCGTCAAATTCCCATTCGACACGGTGTGATCCTGCACCTCCGATGTCTCCCCCACGCGTTTGCAGAGTGAAAATCGCATGCACTGCACATGTCTGAGGATAAAACAAGCCGTTTACGCAAATATGGTTACGTACAAGATTTGAAGAACGGCTGTGGTCCTGGCATTCCCTGTGTGCACCAGGCGCGGAGAAATCGATCAAAGCGCTCTAGTCTCTCTGCAGGGACCAGTGAGCTTGGATAGGGAAAAAGATGAAACAAATCACAAACCTTTCTTGGCTGCCGAGCTCTGAGGGTTGGCTCTAGCATGCGCAGTCAAGGAGCCACCAGGCTGAGTGGCGCTGAGATGGGCGCGAAACTCAGCGGCTCGTCGGACGCTGACAGACTTGTGGTAGGCAGAGCGAGTGGAGGCTTGTATGCGGGAGTAGGCAGCACGTTGGGAAGGGAGAATGCTCGCCAGAATTTGGGTCATCAGACGACCAGCTTCGTCATCTTGGGAGAAGTACCTATTAGAAAGGATGAATGTTTGGCCTTTGGCTGCTTTAAGGGAATGGAGGGAGGGAGGCATACCAGGCTTTGCAGTGCTCTGCGAATTTCTCCAAGTCGCCTGGTGGGATGCGAGGGGGTGTAGAGGAGCGATTTCGAGAACCAGAGGCAACTCTTCTGGCGCTGGGGGTGCCGGAGCGTGAAAAGGAGGGTGATACAGGGGAGGTTAGGCGGCTGCCTGAGAAAGGACTTGGTGGAGGAGAAATGGAAGTGGTGGTAGGTAGATCATACAGAAATGAGGGTGAATCCTGACCGCTCTTCTTATAAGGAGAATCAGAATATTGTTGCTGTGAAGGAGAAGAAGGAACGTCGAAATGTAAAGGAGTTGGCCGTGAACGGTGTTTCGCTAGACGATAGGAAGGGTCGGACATGTCGTGCTCATCAGCGTAGGGAAAAACGGATGGATCTCGACCGCAGGTTTGAGGTGCCTGTAGAGAGAGAGAGCAGGTGTCCTTGAGTGAAGGCAGAGAACGAGAAAGAGTAGATGTTGGTGTGGATACCAGCCAATGGACTGGTGGTCGAGAGCTGGGCGGCAAGATCAATCCAGGTTGCGCGGTATCATCGTGCATTGATCCCAGCATTGATCCAGTGATGGCGCGTCCCAAGTTGAGAAAGCACGTGACTATTCACTTTTCTCTCCCATGCAAGTTTCTCTGCTTTCCTTCCACTATCGGTGCCAGGTGCTTTCGAATGGCTCTATCTTGCGGGCTCTCGTTGCTACCTCAGGATCTTGTAACACTGGCCTATCTGATAAGCGAGAAACAAGCAAATGCACATGGCGTGGCTGCTCGTAGTTCCTTGCAGCGAGCTCTACTGCCAGTGGTCCGAAATGGATCCGACCTCTTCCTCGAGCTTTTTGTCCCTGGATCACTCGTCTCCATGGCTTTCATTCATTCATTGTTGTATCTAAACTGCGCCGAATTTCAATATCGACTGTTACAGGCGAATACCCTTGAATCTCCGCGGCTGCTATGGTTCATCTTTCTCCATCCAAATCTTACACTGGCAGGGAACGACCCGCATTGACTAAAGACACAGTACGATGTGATCCCCCCATTTCTAGGGTGGCAATAGCGCTTGTTCTTTTCGCCAGAGCTTCTGAATTCGTTGGCAGGAACTAGTATATTACTGCGTAGGTGACCCAAGTTCGAACCGGTTCTCAATTTTGACCTCAGTCCCGGATAACAGGTACGTGATATTTTGCACCCTGGTAGTTGGCTAATCTCTCGCAATAAAGGCTCAAGAAAGCCGAAATGGCGGCCCATCCGTCCTTCGGCATATGGGTTTCTGATTAAACGAGAGGAGAGCACAATACCAGTACAATGGCTAGATATTCGACCGATAACCAACGTTCTGTGA
>Ga0247730_1000554_pt1 | contig 26031 bp, 23 predicted proteins | sample UWRJL073202C2_FD_180959 | JGI IMG/M metagenome (GOLD analysis project Ga0247730, IMG submission 180959) | Plant litter microbial communities from Arlington Agricultural Research Station in Wisconsin, United States - UWRJ-L073-202C-2 | ecosystem: Environmental > Terrestrial > Plant litter >... | reverse complement strand
CGCGCTCGGCGCTGCAGAACGCAGCCTCGATCGCGGCACTGTTCCTCACCACCGAGGCCGTCGTCGCCGACAAGCCGGAGCCTGCTGCGGCCGGCGGAGGCGCCCCGGACATGGGTGACATGGGCGGCATGGGCTTCTAGCCCGTCCCGAACCAGCGAAGGCCCCCACCGAGCGCGAGAGCGCGAGGGAGGGGGCCTTCGTCGTCCCTACCCGCGAGTGGTGCGGAGTGGACCTCCTGAGACGGCGAGTCTGTCCAGGGCGCACCGCTCGGGGCCCGATGCGCACCACTCGCGGGCAGACTGGGGGCATGTCAGCTGTCATCGGACTTCTCCTCGCCGCTGGGTCGGGCGAGCGCTTCGGGGGACCCAAGGCGCTCGCGGAGACCGATGGCGTCGCCTGGGTCGTCTCGTCGGTCCGGGTGCTGCGCGAGGGCGGCTGCGAGCCGGTCGTGGTCGTGGTCGGCTCGTCGGCCGCGGAGGTCGCGGGGCTGCTCGACCCGCAGGTCGTCGTCGTCGAGGCCGCCGACTGGGCCACGGGGATGGGAGCCTCGTTGCGCGCCGGTCTCACGGCGGTCGCCGAGCTCGACGCCGACGCCGTCTTGGTGCACCTGGTCGACCTGCCGGACGTCGGGGCCGCCGTGGTCCGACGCGTCACGTCGGCGGCGTCGCCGTCGGTGCTGGCCCGCGCCGACTACGGGGGCGAGCCCGGTCATCCCGTGCTGATCGGGCGCGATCACTGGGACGGAGTCGCCGCGTCGGCGCGGGCCGACCGCGGCGCGCGCGCCTACCTGGCGCAGCACGAGGTGACGCTCGTCGCGTGCTCCGACCTGGCCGACGGACAGGACGTCGACCTGCCACCGACCTATGCTTGAGCGATGACGTCGACGCCGGGCCTCCGCCGTGCGTGAGGTGCTCGAGGAGCTCATGACGTCCTGGACCTCCGGCGCCACGGTCGCGATGGCGACGGTCGTCGGCACGCAGCGGTCGGCCCCGCGTCCCGCCGGTGCGGCGATGCTGGTGCTGCCCGACGGCACGGTCGCCGGCTCGGTCTCGGGCGGGTGCGTCGAGGGGGCGGTGTACGAGCTGGCCGACTCCGTCGTCGCGGCCGGGCGTCCGGCGCTCCAGCGGTACGGGTACAGCGACGAGCAGGCGTTCGAGGTCGGCCTGACGTGCGGAGGCATCATCGACGTCTTCGTCGAACCGGTGTCCCGGGTGACCTTCCCGCAGCTGGACCAGGTCGCCGCCGACGTCGCTGCCGGTCGGCCGGTCGCGGTCGCGACGGTCGTCGAGCACCCGGACCCGGCGTGGCTGGGTCGCCGGCTCGTCGTGCGGCCGGACGACGTCGACGGAGGGCTGGGTCATCCGCGGGCCGACGCCGCGCTGGCCGACGACGCCCGCGGGCTGCTGGCCTCCGGCACCAGCACCGTGCTGACCTATGGTTCCGAGGGGCAGCGGATGGAGGCCGGGATGCGGGTCTTCGTCTCGTCGTTCCAGCCACGACCGCGGATGATCGTGTTCGGAGCCATCGACTTCGCCGGGGCGCTCGCCCGGCAGGGCGGGCTGCTGGGCTACGACGTCACGGTGTGCGACGCCCGCGGGGTCTTCGCGACGGCGGCGCGGTTCCCCACCGCCGACCGGGTCGTGGTGTCGTGGCCCGATCGGTACCTGCGGGTGGAGGCCGACGCGGGCCGCATCGACGGTCGCACCGTCCTGTGCGTCCTGACCCACGATCCCAAGTTCGACGTGCCGGTGCTGGACGTCGCGCTGCGTCTCGACGGCGAGCGCAGGCCGGCGTTCATCGGGGCGATGGGATCGCGGACGACCCACGAGAAGCGGCTCGCGCGCCTGCGCGAGGTCGGCCTCGGCGACGACCACCTGGCACGGCTGTCGAGCCCCATCGGCCTGGATCTGGGCGGACGCACGCCGGAGGAGACCGCGGTCTCGATCGCCGCGGAGATCATCGCCCGCCGCTGGGGCGGGAGCGGAGCGCGCCTCACCGACACGGACGCCCGCGTCCACCACGACCGCACCGCGTAGATCCCTTCCCGAGTGGTGCAAACCGGGGGCCGAGTGGTGCAGACCGGACAGACGCGCCGTCCCGAAAGGTCCGATCCGCACCACTCGCGGAGTCCTGGGGTGGGGTCAGAGGTGGGTGCGGACGTCGAGCAGCTCGGGGAAGAACGTCAGCTCGAGGGCCTTCTGCAGGAAGTGGACGCCCGACGAGCCACCCGTGCCCCGCTTGAAGCCGATGATCCGCTCGACGGTCTTGAGGTGCCGGAACCGCCACAGCTGGAAGCTCTCCTCGACGTCGACGAGCTCCTCGCACATCTCGTACGCGTCCCAGTGGGTCTCCGGATCGGCGTAGACGCGCCGCAGCGCCTCGGTCACCCCCGCGTCGGCCACGTACGGCTGCGTGACGTCGCGCTCCAGCACCGCCGCGGGGACGTCGTGGCCGTGGCGGGCCAGGTACCGCAGGAACGCGTCGTACAGGCTGGGCGCCTCCAGGTCGGCCAGCAGCGCGTCGCGCAGGGCGGGATCGTGCTCGAACACCGCGATCATCTGTGGGTTCTTGTTGCCGAGCAGGAACTCGACGGTGCGGTACTGCGGGGACTGGAAGCCCGACGCCTTGCCGAGCGCGTCGCGGAACTGGACGTACTCGACGGGCGTCAGGGTCTCCAGCACCGACCACTGCTCGAACATCTGCCGCTGGATCGCCTTGACCCTGGCCAGACGCTTCAGCGCGGGGGAGAGGTCGTCGCTCGTGACCAGCGCGATCGCCGACCGCAGCTCGTGGATCAGCTGCTTGAGCCACAGCTCGGTGACCTGGTGCTGGACGATGAACAGCATCTCGTCGTGGTGGTCGGACACGGGCTGCTGCGCCGACAGGAGCGTCGGCAGCTGCAGGTACCCCGCGTACGTCAGCTCGCCGCGCAGGTCGGTCGCGACCCCGTCCTCGATGGGTCGGACGACTCTCTCGTTCATTCCTGCACGGTATGCCCCGCGGACCCGTGGCAGGGTGGGGGCATGGCGCTCATCGAGGCTCGGTCGCTCGGCAAGTCGTTCGGGACGCAGCGCGCGGTCGACGACCTGTCGTTCACGGTGCGGCCCGGCAGCGTCACCGGATTCCTCGGGCCCAACGGATCGGGCAAGTCCACCACGATGCGCCTGATGCTCGGGCTCGACCGGGGCCAGGGCGTCACGACGTTCGACGGGCTGACCTTCGCCGAGCTCGACCACCCCGTGCGGCACGTGGGAGCGTTGCTCGAGGCCAAGCCGTTCCACCCCACCCGCACGGCCCGCAACCACCTGCGGATGCTGGCGGCGCCCAACGGCATCACCGACCGGCGGGTCGACGAGGTCATCGAGATGGTCGGCCTCGCCGGCGTCAGGGGCGGCCGGCCCGGCAAGTTCAGCCTGGGGATGGGCCAGCGCCTCGGCATCGCGGCGGCCCTGCTGGGCGATCCGCACACCCTGATCCTGGACGAGCCCAGCAACGGCCTCGACCCGCAGGGCATCACGTGGCTGCGCAACCTGCTCAAGTTCCTGGCGGCCCAGGGCCGGTCGGTGTTCGTCTCCAGCCACCTGCTGCAGGAGATGGGGGTGCTGGCCGACGAGCTCGTGGTCATCGGCCGCGGCCGCATGCTGGCCAACGGACCCGTCCGCGACTTCGTCTCCCACAGCGGCCTCGGCTCGGTCACGGTGCTCACGCCCGACGCCGCGACGCTGGGCCCGGCGCTGCAGGCACTCGGCGCGACGGTGACCCCGGACGGCGACGCCCTGGTGGTCCGCGGCGCCACGGCCGAGCAGATCGGCGACGCCGCCCACGCGGCCGGCGTGCGACTGCACCAGCTCGCGACCCGACAGGCGACCCTGGAGGAGGCCTTCCTCGAGGCGACCGGCCTGTCCGAGGAGTTCCGCGGGACGCAGAGCGGCGGCGCGGCATGATCGACGCCCTCCGCTACGAGTACGTGCGACTGCGCACGATCCGCTCGACCTACTGGCTCATCGGCCTGGCGCTCGTCCTCCAGCTCGTGCTCGCCCTGCTGATCGCCTGGTCCCTGGACCGCTCCACGACGTTCGGCGGCGGTGACGAGACCTTCGACATCCTCGCGACGATCGGCGGCTCGACGGGGGCGCCGCTGCTGATGGCGTACGTCGTGGGCCTGCTGGGCGTCTTCTCGACGGGGCACGAGTACCGCCACGGCATGATCCGGGCGACGCTCACCGCGATCCCGAACCGCACGCACGTCTTCTGGGCCAAGGTCGTGTCGACCGCCGCCGTCTCGGCGGTCACGGCGCTGCTGTGCGTCCTGATCGGCCTGGTCGGGATCGTCGCCTTCGGCCTGGACCTCCCGAGCGGGACGCGGTTCCTGGAGGTGTCCGCCGGCACCGTCCTCTACACGGCCCTGTTCGCCCTGTCGGGCCTGGCGTTCGCCGCGCTCGTGCGCAACCAGACCGCGGCGGTGGCCCTCCTGATGCTGGTGCCGAGCCTGTTCGAGTTCGTCGTCCAGAGCATCGTCGTCATCATCAAGACCAACTCCGACGACCCCCGCGGCTCCGGCGGTGTCACGACGATCCTCAAGTTCCTGCCCTACGACGCGGGCAGCCAGATGTACGTGCAGTCCTCGATCGACGGCTTCGTGCAGCGCGCGCTCGGTGCCGAGCCGTTCGGCGCGGTGGGTGGCGGCATCGTGATGGGCGTCTTCGTGGCGGTCCTGCTGGGCGCGGCCTACGCGCTGTTCCTGCGACGCGACGCCTGATCGTGACGACGCTCGACAGGACGCACCGCGACCGCCTGCGCGCCGCCGGGGTCGACGGGGCCGCCGTCGACGGCTCGTCGTGGTCGCGGGTCGCCGACCCGCTGCCCGGCTGGTGGCACGAGGCCGGCAACGCGCTCTACCTGGCCGAGCGCGCCTGGCTGCCAACGCACGTCGTCGAGGGGCTCACGATGTTCCCGGTCCGCGACGTGCTCCTGGTGGTCGGGTCGCCGATGGAGTGGCTGTCGTCGCTGCTGGTCGGCGGCGACGGGGCGACGGTGTTCCTGGGGCGCGACGTCGTCCTGACGGCGGGTGAGCTGTACTGCGGGGCCGACTCGAGCATCGTGCTGCACGGACCGGTCGTCGCGACGCGCAGCGCGATCGTCGACGCCCGCAACGGCGGCAGCATCGTCGCGGGACCGGACCAGCTGTGGGCCGCCGACGTCTACGTCGCCACCGACGACATGCACCGGCTCGAGGATCTCGAGACGGGGGAGCGGATCAACCCGTACGGCGCGCACGTCCGCCTCGGCGGTCACGTGTGGCTGGGTCGCGACGCCGTCGTGACGGGGCACGCCGAGATCGGCGACGGCGCCGTCGTCGGGATGCACAGCCTGGTCCGCGGGCAGAAGGTGCCTTCGCACACCGCCGTGGCGGGCTCGCCCGCGCGGGTCGTGCGAGAGGGCGTCACGTGGAGCCACGCCGACGTCCCCTGATCCTGCGGGAGTGACGGGCGTCACACGCGGACGTACACTGCGCACATGGGATCCCCCAACGATCTCGCGATGCCGCCGGGAGCCGACCCGGCGTCGCTGTCGCGGTACCTCAACCGGGCGCACGACGCCTTCGTGACGACGGGCTCCGCCGATCCCGCGCTGCGCACCCTGGTGAGCGAGTCGTGGGCCCGCAGCGTCGCGGGAGGGCTCGACCCCGAGCAGGCCCTGGCGCGCATCCGGCTCGACGACGCGTCGCTGGCCGCGATCCGCGACGCGCACCCGCTGGCCGCGGGCATGCCGGTGATCCGCCGGCTCCTGGTCGACAGCGCCGCCGATGCGGGCCTCCTCGTCGCCGTCAGCGACGCTGCCGGCCAGCTGCTGTGGGTCGAGGGCGATGCCTCGCTGCGCTCGCTCGCCGAGGGCATGCACTTCCTCCCGGGTGCCGACTGGAGCGAGTCCAGCGTCGGCACCAACGCCCCCGGCACCGCGCTCGCGCTGGACCGGCCCGTCCAGATCTTCGGCCCCGAGCACCTGGCACGCCAGGTCACGCCGTGGAGCTGTTCCGCGGCGCCCATCCACGACCCCGACACGGGGGCGATCCTGGGCGTCCTCGACCTCACGGGCGGCGCCGAGGTCGCGACGCCCCAGAGCCTGACGCTCGTGCGGGCCACGGTCGCGGCTGTCGAGGCCGAGCTGCGGATCGCCCGTCTGAGCCCGCCGTCGCACTCGGCCGTCGCGACGACCGGGTGGTCGGCCCCGAGCCTGGAGGTGCTGGGCGGCCACGGGGCCACGCTGAGGCACGGCTCGACGACGACGCGGCTGAGCCTGCGGCACAGCGAGATCCTGCTGCTGCTGAGCGAGTCGGACGACGGCCTGACGACGTCCGAGCTGGGTGTCGCCCTCAGCGACGACGAGCAGGCCCAGGTGACGGTGCGGGCCGAGCTGTCCCGCCTGCGGGCCGTGCTCGGGCCGATCGAGCTGGCGTCGCGGCCGTACCGGCTGGGCGGCGCGCTCGAGACCGACGTCGCGCGGGTCCGCGACGACCTGACGGCGGGGCGCCTGCGGCGAGCGGTCGCCCGGTACCGCGGGCCCGTGCTGCCGGCGTCGACCGCTCCGGCCGTCGAGCGCCTGCGCGACGAGCTGCACATGCACGTGCGGTCGCGGCTGCTCGTCTGCGACGACGCCGACGCCCTCCTGTCCTTCGCCGACACCGCGCACGGTCGCGACGACTTCGAGGTGTGGGAGCGGGCCCTGTCGATCCTGCCGGCCACGTCGCCGCGGTACGCGCAGGTCATGGATCACGTGGCCCGCCTGGACGACGAGCTCGGCTGATCGCGGCGCAACCTTGGGGCAACGGGAATGTGACTACCGTCACAGCATCCCCGAACTGCAAGGAGCCCTCATGACCGTGTTCGCCCAGCCAGGCACCGACGGAAGCGTCGTGACCTACAAGAGCCGCTACGACCACTGGATCGGCGGCGAGTACGTCGCCCCGGTCAAGGGTCAGTACTTCGAGAACGTCTCGCCGGTCAACGGCAAGGTCTTCACCGAGATCGCCCGCGGCACGGCCGAGGACATCGAGGCGGCCCTCGACGCCGCCCACGCCGCGGCGCCCGCGTGGGGCAAGACCTCGGTCACCGAGCGCGCCACCATCTTGAACCAGATCGCCGACCGCATCGAGCAGAACCTCGAGATGCTCGCGGTCGGCGAGACGTGGGACAACGGCAAGCCGATCCGCGAGTGCATGGCTGCCGACCTGCCGCTCGTCGTGGACCACTTCCGGTACTTCGCCGGTGCGATCCGGGCCCAGGAGGGCTCGCTGTCCCAGCTCGACGAGCAGACCGTCGCCTACCACTTCCACGAGCCGCTGGGCGTCGTCGGGCAGATCATCCCCTGGAACTTCCCGCTGCTCATGGCGACGTGGAAGCTCGCCCCCGCGCTCGCGGCCGGCAACGCCGTCGTGCTCAAGCCGGCCGAGCAGACGCCGGCGTCGATCATGCTCCTGATCGAGCTGATCGGTGACCTGCTGCCCGCGGGCGTCGTCAACATCGTCAACGGCTTCGGCGTCGAGGCCGGGGCCCCGCTGGCGTCGAGCTCCCGCATCCGCAAGATCGCCTTCACGGGGGAGACGACGACCGGACGTCTGATCGCGCAGTACGCGAGCCAGAACCTCATCCCGGCGACGCTCGAGCTCGGCGGCAAGAGCCCGAACATCTTCTTCGAGGACGTCGCGACCAAGGACGACGCCTTCTACGACAAGGCGCTCGAGGGCTTCGCGATGTTCGCGCTCAACCAGGGCGAGGTGTGCACGTGCCCGAGCCGCGGACTGATCCAGAACTCGATCCTGGACCAGTTCCTGCCGGCCGCGACCGAGCGGGTCAAGGCCATCACGCAGGGCAATCCCCTCGACACCGACACCATGATCGGCGCCCAGGCCAGCAACGACCAGCTCGAGAAGATCCTGTCGTACTTCGAGATCGGCGTGCAGGAGGGTGCCCGCATCATCACCGGCGGCGAGCGCGTCGACCTCGGCGGCGACCTGTCGGGCGGCTACTACGTCGCGCCGACGATCTTCCAGGGTCACAACAAGATGCGGATCTTCCAGGAGGAGATCTTCGGTCCCGTCGTCTCGGTCACCGGGTTCGACGACTACGCCGACGCGATCGACATCGCCAACGACACGCTCTACGGCCTGGGCGCCGGGGTCTGGTCACGCGACTCCAACACCGCGTACAAGGCCGGCCGCGACATCCAGGCCGGACGGGTGTGGACCAACTGCTACCACCAGTACCCGGCCCACGCGGCGTTCGGCGGCTACAAGTCGTCCGGCATCGGCCGCGAGAACCACAAGATGATGCTCGACCACTACCAGCAGACCAAGAACCTGCTCGTCTCGTACGACGAGAACAAGCTGGGCTTCTTCTGATGGCGGTGGAGCGCGTCGCGCTCACCCCGAAGGCCGCGGAGCTGCTCCGCGGCCTTCGGGCCTCGCACGACAAGCCCCTGATGTTCCACCAGTCGGGCGGGTGCTGCGACGGGTCCGCCCCGATGTGCTTCACCGAGGGCACGTTCCTCACGGGGCACCAGGACGTCCACCTGGGCGATCTGGAGTACGGAGCTCCTGAGGTGGCACCCGTGTGGATCTCCCGCGAGCAGTTCGCCTACTGGTCGCACACGCACATCACGATCGACGTCGTGCCGGGTCGTGGTGCGGGCTTCTCGATCGAGGGTCCGACCGGCAATCGGTTCATCATCCGGTCGCGGGTGTTCACGGAGGAGGAGGCGGCCGAGCTGTCGACGTACGCGCCGTTGTGACCGGGCGGCGAAAAGTCGTCGCCGCGATGACGTCATGGAGTGCGTCCCGATGTCTCTCATGAGGTAGAAGGGCGAGACGACTGGTCACGTCCTCACCTGACATGACCGAGGATCCTCCACGTGCGTGCTCCCACCCGCCTTCCTGTCCGAAGCTCCCTCCGTGCCCTGCTGGCCGGCGCCGTCATGGTCGCCGGGCTCACCGGCCTGAGCTCCCCGGCGTCCGCGGCGACACCGGTCGACGGCCTGACGCAGGCCACGGCCGCCGCGTCCTGCTGGGAGATCAAGCAGAAGAACGCGGCATCGCCCGACGGGGTCTACTGGATCCTCACCCCGCAGCTGAAGGTGCCGACCAAGATCTACTGCGACCAGACCACCGACGGTGGCGGGTGGGAGCTCATCGGCCGCGGCCGCGAGAACTGGACGTACAACTACAACGGCAAGGGCACCCCCGCCGAGGTCGCCGACACCGTCACCGGCACCGCCGCCTTCTCGCCGCGTCAGCTCGACTCGACGATCGTCACGGCCCTCCTGGGCGGCAAGCGCTTCGACGATCCGACGTACGGCAGCGGCGTGCGGATCCGGCGTGCGCTCGACCAGGCCGGCACCTCGTGGCAGGAGTCGCGCTGGACCTACCGGTCGGGCTCGCGCGACCGCTGGAGCTGGGCCCTCGGCGCCGGCTTCCCGCTCGCGACGGTCGACCTGGGCGGCACCACGGGCACCAACCAGACGACGCGCGACATCAACTCCGACAACGCGTACAAGCGCCTGTGGACGTACGAGGACGCCGCCAACGGCTACGTCCGTGGCTTCAACTACGGGTCCGGTGGCATCGGCAGCACGTCGGCCTCGAGCTACATCTACTCCAAGGCGTCCGGCGGGGCCTACGGGACGCCGTTCTCGCAGGTCTTCATCCGGCCCAAGATCGTCAGCAGCGACCTGACCTTCGCGGCCGTCCCGGACGCCGGGACCCCCGCGGAGGTCATCCGGGCCGCTCCTCGCAACGGCGCCCTCACGACCGAGTGGGGCGTCACGGGACTCGGCGCCGGAGGCACCGCCGAGACGGCCGGCGAGGTGCAGGCCTTCGCGCAGATCGGCGGCACGGTCTACGTCGGCGGCAACTTCACGACGGTCCAGAAGGGCGCGTCGGCCACGGGCACCGATGTCGTGGCGCAGCCGTACCTGGCGGCGTTCGACGCCACGACCGGGGCGTACATCCGGTCCTTCACGCCGCAGCTGGACAACCAGGTCAAGTCGCTCGCGGCCCTGCCGAACGGCAAGCTCGCGGTCGGCGGTGAGTTCACCACCGTCGCCGGCACCGCGCGCAAGGGCCTGGTCGTGCTCGACCCGCAGACCGGCGCGCTCGACCCGTCCTGGACGACCAACCTCGAGAACCGCGTCGGCGACGGCGTCGTGTCGGTCCGCGGGCTCGACGTCGGCGGCGGATATCTCTACCTCACGGGCGGGTTCACGCACCTCACCCGGCCGGCCACGGCGGAGCGGTACGCCAAGAACGCGGCGCGCATCCAGCTGTCCAACGGCATCGCCGACCCGGGCTGGAACCCGGAGTTCAACGGCACCGGCACGGCGGTCGACGCGAGTGACGACGGCACGGCGGTCTACTTCTCCGGGTACTTCACGGCGATGAAGGGTGGCGCGACGGCCGACCGGGCCGCGGCGATCAGCACCGCGTCCGGCGCGGCCCCCGTCGCCGCCTGGCAACCGACGTTCAGCACGGCCGGCTCGGCGCGCTACCAGCAGGCGGTCAAGCGGGTCGGCGACAAGGTCTGGCTGGGCGGCTCGCAGCACAGCATGTTCTCGTACGACCCGACGACGTTCGCGCTCGAGAACAAGCACATCACGAAGGCCGGCGGCGACCTGCAGGCCATCACAGGCGGCAACGGCCTGGTCTTCGGTGGCTGCCACTGCGAGAACTGGAACTACTCCGACACCGCGGCGTACGACACGACCAGCCCCGGCTCGACCAACATCACCTGGTCGCAGGCCGACAAGATCTACTACGTGGGAGCGTGGGACGCCACGACCGGCGACTACGTGCCCGAGTTCACCCCGGAGATGCGGGCTCGGCAGGGCCGTGGGGCGTGGGCCCTCATGGTCGCGTCCGACGGGACCCTCTGGGCCGGTGGCACCCTCACGAGCGCGGTCAAGGAGAACGGTGCCAACCAGTGGGTCGGCGGCTTCGCCCGCTTTGCGGTGCGTCCGCACACCGCACCGGCGAAGCCGACCGGGCTCGCCTCGGCGCTGACGGGAACCGACACCAAGCTCACCTGGAGCTCGACGGCCCCGTCGGGCACGACGTTCGAGGTGCTCCGCAACGACCGCGTCATCGGCGTCACGACCGCGAAGGAGCTGACCGTCACCGGCTCCTCGGCCACCGACCGGTTCGCGGTCCGCGCCGCCGACGCGTGGGGCAACCGGTCCGCGTCGACGTCCGTCGTCGGTCCGCCCGCGGGACCCGCGCCCACGACGGTCCCGCTCGTGGCGGCCGGTTCGGCCTGGTCGTACTACTTCGACAACACGACGGCGGTGCCGACGACGTGGAAGACCTCAGCCACCGACACGGCGTCGTGGCGTCTGGGCAGCGCCGCCCTGGGCTGGGGCACGGGCCCCATCACGACCAACATCGACGTGCCGGCGGGGACGACCCGCGCCCTGACGTCGTACTTCCGCAAGCAGGTCACGGTCCAGAACGTCGCGGCGCTCAAGACGCTCAAGCTGACGACGCGGGCCGACGACGGGATCGCGGTCTACGTCAACGGCACCGAGGTGGGCCGGTCCAACCTGCCGCAGGGCACCCTGACCGCCGGGACGTACGCCCTGACGGCACCCAGCACGGCGACCGCTCTGGTCAACCAGGTGACGTGGGACGTGCCGACCAACCTGTTGGTCAACGGTGCCAACACCGTCGCGGTGGAGGTCCACTCGAACTACCGGCTGACACCGTCCACCAGCATGGACCTGACGCTGACCGGCACCTCATGACGGCGCTCGCGCAGCCGTCGGGGTTCCGCGCTGCGTACGCCAGCCTGGCGCGTGCGCAGAAGAGCGGCGCCGGCGTCCCCTGGTACATGCGGGTCGTCAACCGGCGCCTCGGCCGGCTGATCGCGTCGGCCGCGGCGCAGACCCGGGCGACGCCGGACCACCTGACCGCGGCGAGCTTCATCGCCTTCCTCGCCGGTGCCGGCCTGCTCGTCGCGGTCGAGCCGGGGCCGACGACGGCCGTGGGCGCGATGCTGCTCCTGCAGCTCGGCTTCGCCCTCGACTCGGCCGACGGTCAGCTCGCGCGGCTGAGGGGGAGCGGCTCGGCGGCGGGCGAGTGGCTCGACCACGTGGTCGACTCCGCACGCCACCTCCTGCTGCACGTCGCGGTCCTGGTCGGGCTGTTCCGGTTCACGGACGTGCCCGATGCCGTGCTGCTGGTGCCGCTGGCGTTCGCGCTGGTGTCGTCCGTGCGGTTCTTCGCCCAGATCCTCGCCGAGCAGCTCGCCCGCCGCGACCCCGTCGCCGGGCCGGACTCCGTCCCGCGCCTCGGCGTCTGGATCCAGGCGCCGGCCGACACCGGCCTGCTGAACCTCGTGATCGTCCTGTGGGCCTGGACGTCGCCGTTCCTGTGGGTGTACGGCGCCTTCGCGCTGCTGAACGGGCTGCTGCTCGTGGCGACGGTGGTCCGCCGGCACCGGGAGCTGGCCGCCCTGCACCAGGGGGCGTGATGGCCGCGACCACTACCGCGGACCACGCTCGCGTCCGCGAGGTCGACGACGTCCACGAGGCGCTGCCGGCCTGGCCGGTCCTCGCACTGCTCTGGGGCTTCCCGCTGTTCTGGGCGCTGGGCGCGACCGTCATCGCCGGCGTCGCGCTGACCGTCGTGATGCTGTCGTACCTCGTGCACTACCGCGCGACCCGCCTCGTGCCCGGCGTGTACGCGTTCACGGCCTTCGTCCTGTGGGTCGTGCCGTGCGCGATCATGGTCGACTCGACCGCGCGGCTGCTGGGCTACGCCTACCGGTTCTCGATCCTCGTGATCGTCGGCACGGCCTTCGTCTACACGATCAGCGCCGGCAGTCGCCTCGACCGGCGCCGCATCATCAACGGGCTGACGTTCGTGTGGCTCTTCACGATCGCCGGAGGGATCGCCGGCATGCTGCTCCCCGAGGTGCGGCTGTCCACCCCGGTGGGACTGCTCCTGCCGGGCAGCCTCAGCGGCAACGAGTACGTCCACGACCTGTTCTTCCCGCCCCTCGCGGAGGTGCAGCACCCCTTCGGTTCCCCTGTGGACTTCGTGCGACCCTCGGCCCCGTTCCCCTACGCGAACAGCTGGGGGGTCGCGATCGTGCTGCTGACGCCCGTCGCCGTCGCGTGCTTCCTGCAGAACCGGTCGCGGCTCGTGCGGACGGTCCTGGTGATCGCCCTCACGCTGATGATCCCCCCGGCCCTGGCGACCTCCAACCGCGGCATGTTCGCCGGCCTGGTGCTCGCCGCGGTGTACGTCGTGGTCCGGCTCGCGGTGCGTGACCGGGCAGCACCGGTGCTGACGATCGCCGCCCTGGGGGTCGTCGGGGCAGCCGTGCTGGTGGGCAACGGCCTGCTCACCCAGATCCAGACGCGACAGGAGTACGGCGACTCCTCGGGGACGCGGTTCACCCTGTACCGCGAGACCTTCGAGCGGACCCTCCAGTCACCGATCCTCGGCTACGGCGCGCCCAGGCCGTCGGCCACGGAGCCGCTCATCTCGGCGGGCACGCAGGGATACGTCTGGATGCTGATGTTCAGCTTCGGGTTCGTGGGTCTGCTGTTCTTCCTGACGTTCCTGTGGGGCACGACCGCGCGCACGTGGCGCGCGCCCGGCGACGTCGACATCGTCCTGCACAGCGTGCTGGTCGTCGCGAGCGTCATCATCGCGTTCTACGGGCTCGACATCATGCAGCTGCTGTCGATCATGCTCGTCGCCGCGGTCCTGCTGCGACGCCGGCACGGTCTCGACACGACCGGGAACGGTGGCTGAGACCGCCTCACGCGGCATCGCGTGGGCCGGCGTCGTCAACCTCGCGGGCGGGGCGACCGGATCGGTCATCGGGCTGCTGCTCGCGGCGATCGTGGGACGGGGCCTGGGAGCCGACGGCGCCGGCACGTACTTCCTCGTCGTGGCGGTCTTCATGATCGTCTCGAACATCGCCGAGCTCGGCGCCGACACCGGTCTGGTCCGGTACGTCTCGGCCGCCCGGGCGACGGACCGTCCAGAGGACGTGCCCCACCTGGTCGTGATCGCGGTGCGTCCCGTCCTGGTGGTCGGCGCCGTGGCGGTCGCCGTGACCGCGGCCGTGGTGGCACTCTCGCCGCGGGTCGTGCCCGGGGTGGCACCGGTCTGGGTCGTCGTGATCGCGGCGCTGGCGGTGCTGTCGTCGATGATCGCGGTCGTGCTGGCGGTCGCGCGGGGACTCGGCGACGTCGTGTCGTACCCGCTGCTGCAGAACATCGCCCTGCCGCTGCTGCGTCTGATCGGCGTCGTGGCAGTCGTCGGCGCCGGTGGGGGGATCGCCGCGGTCCTGACGGCGTGGATCGCGCCCGTCCCTCTCGTGCTGCTGCTGGCCACGGTCGTCGCTGTCGTGCTGACCGGCCGACGGGCCGGGGCCCTGCGCCCGGCGCCGATGCCACCGTCGCAGCGTCGCCGCCTCGGGCGCGAGTTCTGGTCGTTCAGCGCCGCCCGCGGCGTGTCGGCAGCGGTCGAGATCCTGCTCGAGTGGTTCGACGTGATCCTCGTCGGAACCCTCACCTCTGCCGAGGCGGCCGGCGTCTACGCGGTCGTGACCCGGTGCGCCCGCGCCGGAGAGGTCGTCCAGCAGGCGGCTCGGGTGGCGGTCGGCCCGCAGATCAGCGCGGCACTCGCCCGTGGTGCGATCGACGAGGCGCGCGGGATCTACGGTCTCGTCACGGCGGCCATGATCTGGATGGCGTGGCCGTTCTTCATCGTGCTGGCGATCTTCCCGGACGCGGTGCTGTCGATCTTCGGCCCCGGGTTCGAGGACGGCGCGCTGTCGCTGACCGTGCTGAGCCTCTCGATGGGACTGGCGACCGCGGCCGGCACGGTCCAGACGATCCTGCTCATGGGCGGACGCAGCAGCTGGCAGCTGGGCGACAAGTCGGCCGCCCTGGCCCTCAACGTCGTGCTGAACCTGTTCCTCGTGCCGGCCTGGGGCATCGAGGGGGCCGCGGTGGCCTGGGCCGTGACGATCCTCGCCGACACGGCGCTCGTGGTGTACCAGGTCCAGGCGCTGATGGGTGTGCGTCCGCACGGCCGCCAGCTGTGGGTGGCGGCCGCGCTCTCCGTGGGCCTCGTGGGCTCGCTGGCCGGCGCGTCGCGGCTCCTGCTCGGCTCGTCGCTCGGCGTCATGCTGACGACGACGGCGGTGATCGCTGCGGTCTACCTCGCCGCCAGCGTCCCCCTGCGGCGGCGACTCGGACTGATCGAGCTCTTGAACCACCGCTGACACGAGCGGCGGGACGACGAGGACCGCCGGCGGGCTCACGGTGCGTCGGCCGTCGGCCGTGCCCGGAGCCCGCCGGCGGTCGGCGGCGAGAGGGACTCAGCGGTGGTGCAGCGCCACCAGGTCCTGGCGCGAGGGGAAGAGCGCCGTGAGGGCGATGTCGACACCCTTGGACTTGAGCAACCCGGCCAGGCGGCGCAGCGCGGTCGCGTCGTCGGTCGTCGAGCGGGCCAGCAGCACCGAGTCGGAACGGGTCGCCAGGGCGACCTTGTTGGCGTCGGACGTCAAGGTGGTCGTGTCGATGATGATGATCTCGCCGGCCCACGAGACGCGCTTCTTGTCGGTCGGCCAGCCGCGGCTGATCTTGCCCTCGTTGATGGCGCCGGCGTCGACGAAGCGAGCCGACCGTCCGCGGCGTGACAGCGCGTCGACGAGCTCCTGTCCGGGAGTGATCGAGCGTCCCGGCTCCTCCTCGGCGTCGACCATGATGAGGAAGGGGTCCTCGATGCCGATGTCGGTCGGGATCTTGAGCATGAAGGCCGCGATGTCCCACGTGTCGGCACGGTTGGTGTCCTTGGTGCCGTCGAGCACGATCTGGTCGCCGATCGCCTGCAGGCCGTCGACGCCGCCGATGTCGGAGTTCTCGTCCTTCTTCAGCAGCGCGAAGGGGATGCCCGCGAGCAGGCCCAGGAACAGTCCAGCGAGACCGAGCGGGACGGGGCCAGGTGTCGACGGGCTGTCGGGGGTCTCGGCGTCACCGACGACCTGGCCGGGGTTGAGATCGATGTTGCTGAGCTGGGCCAGCTTCGTGCCGAGCGCATCGGCCTGGATGCCGAGCGCGCGCTGCCGCAGGGGCCCGGCGTTCTCCGGGAGGTCGGCACTGGCCTGGACGGCGGCGATCTGCTCCTGCGCGGAGGTGACGAGCCGCTGCACCTCGGCGTCGGCCTCGGCGCGACGGGTCGCGAGGTAGGCGTCGGCGACGGCGTCGGCCCCCGCTGCGGCCTCGGCGGCGGTGTCGCCGGAGAAGCGCACGTCGAGGATGAAGGAGTCCTCGGGCGACTCGACGCTCGTCGACGAGCGGATCCGGTCGGCCGAGATCGAGTGGTCCGGCTTGAGCGCCTTGGACGCGGCTGCGGCGACCTGTGCGGACGTCGCGATGCCGACCTCGGTCGGCATGCTGATCGAGCGGGTCACGTCGGTGGACGACCCGAGGGGGTCGGCGTTCATCGGGTTGACCGACACCGTCGTGGTCGCGTCGTACCGGGACGGGATCGCGAAGGAGGCGAGCGCTCCGAGGATGAGGCCGACGATCGCGACGGCGGCCACCACGGGCCAGTGCCGTCGAAGAGAGCCGGCCATGTCGGTGAGCTGAACGGGCTGCGGGGCAGTGGCCATCGGGGGAGTGTCCTTGCGTCTCACAAGGTCGCGGGGTCGGGACCTATACAAGGAAGGAGCCGGTCGTGGGCCGGGTATGACGCGGCGCGGTGACTTTTTGTGCGTGAGCGGTAAATCACAGTTACGTCGTCATTCCGTCGGTCGCCGAATAGTCGTTGATCAAAAAACCATCCTGACCCGCTGGGATCACAGGGCGTAGTCCAAAAGAACTAGTCATCGGAATTTGTTCGACGCGTTGATTATTTTTTTCCCGCGTCCTTTCAGGCAAAAATTGCATGGAATTTGGTCTGGCGGACCTGCGGTTCTCGTGGGACGCTGCAATCGGCCCGTCACTAGCGGTCACCGATCACACAGAGCCTCCACCGAGGCTCGATCACGTACTTATCCAGGGGAATCACATGCACGACGTTGACGCTGTCGACGTGTCCGGTGCCGAGATGCAGCTCGTCGATCTCGACGATGCAGCGCTCTTGGCCATGGCACGCACAGGCCATCAGGAGGCGTACGCCACCCTCTTCTCGCGGTACAGCTACGCCGCCCACCGACTGGCCCGGCACCTGGGTCAGAAGGAGGACTCCGACGACGTCGTGTCGGAGGCCTTCGCGCAGGTGCTCGACCTGCTGGGCCGCGGCAAGGGACCCGAGCGAGCCTTCCGCGCCTACCTGTTCACCACGGTGCGCCACGAGTGCGCTCGACGGGCGAAGGCGCGCAAGCGCGTCGTGCCGACGGACGACATGCAGCAGATCGACACGCCGGTCGCCTTCGGCGACGGCCAGCTCGACTCGTTCGAGCGCTCCGCGATCCGGGCCGCTTACGAGTCCCTGCCGGCGCGTTGGCAGACCGTGCTGTGGCACCTCGACGTCGAGGGGCGCAAGCCCCACGAGCTGGGCCCCCTGCTGGACCTGTCGCCCAACAGCGTCTCCGCGCTGGTCTACCGCGCGCGGGCCGGGCTCCGCGAGGCCTACCTGCAGCAGCACGTCAAGGACGACGCGGACAGCAGCACGTGTCTGGAGCACCGCGCCAAGCTGTCGGCGTTCGTGCGCCGGACGGCGTCAGCCCGCGACCAGGAGCGCATCCACGCCCACCTCGAGTCGTGCAGCGCGTGCATGGCCGTCTACCTCGACCTCCAGGAGGTCAATCGCGACGTCGGCGTCATCACGCTGCCGGTGGCGGCCGTCGGCCTGTCCGCGGCATCCCTGGGCGCCCACGTCCTCGTCCTGCTGAAGGGCCTGGCGGCGGTCGTCGCTCCGCCCGCCGCGGCGGCCGCTCTGGCGTCTGCGGCCGTCGTGGGCGTCTCCGGTCACGTGCCCGAGCCCACCCGCCAGCCCATCGTCGCCAGTGCCGAGCCGACGGTCACCGTGCCGGCTGCTCCGGCCGAGGTCCCGCACGACCCGGCCGGTGTCCCGCAGGCAAGTCCTCGGGTCGAGCGACCGGCGACGTCGTCGGTCGAGCGGGCCACGCCCTCGACCGCCGCCCCCAGCCGTCCGTCGGCCGCGGCCGAGCCGAGCCGGCCGACCCCGTCGGCCGCGGCACCGTCGGCCGCCACCCCGGCCCCGGCGACGACCCGCTCCACGGCGCCGCGCGCGTCAACGCCTTCGCGGCTTCCCGCCGCGCCGCAGATCCCCGCGGCGGCCCTGCCGTCGGTCGATCCCTCGACCCTCCTGCCCGACCTCGGGGGACTGGACCTGTCCAGCACCGTGAGCGCCCTCCGTGCAGCCATCAGCGCCCCGGCGGTCACCGATGGGTCCGGCGAGGACACCTCGAGCGAGCCGTCCGATCCCTCGGGCACCGACTCCGCGAAGCCCGAGGACGCCCCCCAGCCCTGACCGCCGGCCAGCGCGCCGGTGTGACGGGAAACTTCCCTGATCGCCGTCACGTTCGGTCGGTGGGTCGCTCTTCATCGGTGAGACCGAGTGAAGGCAAGGCACCCATTGACTGACGCGCGACCCAGGTTCGACGTGGGCTACTCCAGCGGTGTGTTCGACATGTTCCATGTCGGCCACCTCAACCTGCTGCGGCGAGCTCGCAACCACTGCCACCACCTCGTCGTGGGTGTGGCCAGCGACGAGTACGTCGAGAATCTCAAGGGCCGGCCCCCCGTGGTGCCGTGCGACGAGCGCATCGACATCGTCTCGGCCCTCGGCATCGTCGACGAGGTCATCATCGACCGGTCCGAGGACAAGCTGGCGATCTGGCAGCAGCGCCCGTTCGACGTGATCTTCAAGGGCAACGACTGGCAGGGCACGCCGAAGGGATACCGCCTCGAGCGCACGATGACCTCGGTCGGGGTCGACGTCGTGTACTTCCCGTACACCCGTCACACCTCCAGCTCGATGCTCCGGACGTTCCTCACCGAGGGCGGCGCCGCGGAATGACGGTCTCCGAGAGCCGTGCGGATCCGCGGGCGACGCACCAGCCGCCGCCCGTCACCGCCGTCGTGCCGACGCATCGGCGCCCCGAGCGCATGCGGCTCGCGGTGCAGAGCATCCTCGACCAGGACTATCCGGGCGAGATCGAGGTCGTCGTCGTGTTCGACGCCTGCGACGTCGAGCCCCCGGACGTCGAGCTGCCACCGCACCGGACCATGCGCGTCATCGGCAACGACCGCGTGCGAGGGCTGGCGGGAGCACGCAACAGCGGCATCCTGGTCGCCAGCCACGGCTTCGTGGCGTTCCTCGACGACGACGACGTGTGGCTGCCCGGCAAGCTCGCCGCCCAGATGGCCGTGTTCGACCGGCACCCCGACGTCGGCCTGGTCGGCACCGCGATGCGCGTCGACGACGGCCGGGCGGTCCACGACCGGCTCGCCCCCGGCCCGGTCGTGACCCATGACGACCTGGTCCGCGACCGCATCGCCGGGCTGCACTCCAGCAGCTTCGTCTTCCGCCGCGACCTGCTCGTCGACCAGGTCGGCATGATCGACGAGGTCCTTCCGGGCGCGTACGGCGAGGACTACGACGTGTTGCTGACGACGAGTCGGATCGCCTCGATCCGACTCGTCAACGAACCGCTCGTCTCGGTGCGATGGTCGGGCGAGTCCTACTTCTACGGACGCTGGGCGCAGTACGCGGAGGGCCTCATGTACCTGCTCGACAAGCATCAGGAGCTGCGGGACGACGCCGACGCGCACGCACGCATCAGCTCGCAGATCGGCTTCGCCCTCGCCTCCGCGGGCGACCGCCGCTCGTCCCGACCCTTCCTGCGTCGTGCCCTGCGGCAGCAGCCGCTCGACGTGCGCGCCTGGCTGGGCGTGCTGATCTCGTACCGCCTGCTGTCGGCCCGGGTCGTCGCGCGTCTGGCCAACCTGGTCGGCAAGGGCATCTGATGGTCGCCGTCGACATCAGCACGCCGCTCCGCGGGCTCGACACCGATCTGACGCGCGGCACGTCGCGTCGCGGGGGTCTGGCCCGCATCGTCCGCTCGGCGCTGCGGCAGGGCGCCATCGGCTACGTCGCCGCGCTCGCCGTCCCGTGGTACCTCGCGACGCAGCGGTTCGTCCTCCCCGAGGAGTGGACGGCCGGCGTCGTCCTCGTCGCGGGCGGGTGGGTCGTCTACAGCTACGCGGCCCTCCCGGCGTTCGAGCGTGCGCGGTCGTTCCGGCCGTCGATCCGCCTCGTCGAGGTCCTCGGCGTGGTGACGTTCCTGCTCGTCATCGGCGGGGTCGACAACTCCACGACGGTCCGTCAGGCGATGGTCGCGACGCTGGCCGGTCCCGCGGTGCTGGCGTTGTCGTCGGTCGCGCACCGCCAGCTGCTGCGGCGGACGCCGACGATCCTCGTGGGCCAGGTCGAGTCGGTCGACCGCCTGCAGAAGCGCTGGGCGACGCGCAAGGACGTCAACGTGGTCGCGACGTGCTCGTGGCGGTCGCCCCACGAGCTGGCTCCGGTCGGTGCCGTGCCCGACCACGGGTTCGACGAGGTCGTCCGGGAGGTCCTCGCGGCCGTCGCCGAGCGGGACGCCACCTCGGTCGTCATCGCGAGCGGCCGGGCGTTCACCAATCCCGCCCTGCGGCACCTCGCCTGGGCGCTGCAGCGCGCCGAGGTCGAGTGTCTCGTCGTCGCCGACATGAGCGATCACGTCGAGTACCTCAGCCCGCGACGTGTCGGCGACCAGATCGCCCTGTCGCTGCGCGCCCCCAACGACCACCTCATGTCGCTCGTGGCCAAGTCGGTCGGCGACCGCGTGGCTGCCGGGATGGCCCTCGTGGCCCTCGCACCCGTGCTGCTGGTCGTGGCGGTCCTGATCCGTCTCGGGTCGCGTGGGCCGGCGATCTTCCGGCAGGAGCGGTCGGGGCGTGACGGGCACCCGTTCACGATGTACAAGTTCCGCACGATGGTCGTGGACGCGGAGGACCGGCTGGCCGGGCTCCGGCACCAGAACGAGGGGGCCGGGCCGCTGTTCAAGCTGGCCAACGACCCGCGCATCACCCGGTTCGGGCGTGTGCTGCGCCGGACGTCGATCGACGAGCTGCCCCAGCTGGTCAACGTGCTCAAGGGCGACATGTCCTTGGTCGGGCCGCGTCCCGCGCTGCCGTCGGAGACCTCCCAGTACAGCGAGTGGGTCTGGCGACGCCTGCACGTCAAGCCCGGCCTGACCGGTCTGTGGCAGGTCAGCGGCCGCTCGACGCTGTCGTGGGACGACTCCATCCGCATCGACCTGCAGTACGTCAACAACTGGAACCTGCGGCTCGACGTCGCGATCCTCGCGCGCACCGTCCGGGCCGTGCTGGCCCGGGACGGTGCGCACTAGGGCTGTCGCCGGCGCGACTCAGTCGTCGAAGCGGTCGTCGTCGGGCTCGCTGCCCTGGTGCACGCGGTCGTCGCCGGCCCCGCCGCTGAGCCGGTCGTGGCCCCGCTCGCCCTCGATCGTGTCGCGACCGCTGCCGCCCCGGATGCGGTCGTTCCCGGACCCGCCCGAGAGCTCGTCGTCGCCGGACTGGCCCCAGATGCGGTCGGCGCCGGAGCCGCCGTCGACCTCGTCGCGGCCGGACTGGCCCCAGATGCGGTCGGCGCCGCGGCCGCCGTCGACCTCGTCGTCGCCCGACCCGGCGCAGATCAGGTCGTCGCCGCCGTTGCCGTCGATCTCGTCGGCGCCACCCAGGGCGACGATGACGTCCCGCCCCGAGGTGCCCTCGATCTCGTCGGGCCCGGCGGTGCCGACGATCGTCGCGGCCACGCCTCGGCACTCGTGGGCGGCGGCAGTGGCGGGGGAGGTGAGGCCGATGGTCGCCAGGGCGGTGAGGCCGAGGCCGGCCGCCGCCAGCGCGGCGGTGGATCGGGTGCGTGTGCGCATGTCGTGTCTCCAGTCGTGGGGTCGTGGTGTGGTCCCAGATGACTCCTCGGGGATGAGCCCCGCATGAGTCGTCGATGAGAGCGTTCTCATGCGCCGGGACGGTCGGCATCGACAGGCCCACGGTGTAACTCGTTGTTACACTTCTAGCGTCGTCCCGGCAGCGGCTACCGTCGTGCCACCACCTCGAACGGGAGATCGCATGTCAGACCTCGGCTACACCCTGAAGGTCTTCCAGCAGATCGGGATGCTCAAGCCGGTCCTGCCGCACCGCCTGCTGGGTGCCGGGCTGCAGCTGGCCAAGTGGGGGCCGGGACTCCCGTCCGGCGTCAACGCGGCGGCCCGGCGCTTCCCCACGCAGACGGCGATCATCGACGACGCCGGCGAGGTCACGTGGGCCGGGCTAGCGCGACAGATCAACCAGACGACGCAGGCGCTCAAGGACCGGGGGGTGCGGCCGGGCGACTCCATCGCGGTGCTGTCGCGCAACCACCGGCAGATGATCGTCACCATCGTCGCGATCATGCAGGCGGGCGGCCGGGTGCTCCTGCTCAACACGATGGCCAGCCGGTCGCAGCTCGGTGACCTCGCCCGACGGGAGGACGCAAGCCTCGTCGTCGTCGACCAGGAGTTCCTCGACGTCGCGCAGGACGTCGACCGGTCCCTGCTGGTGCTCGGCTGGGCCGACGCCGACGCGCCGGACGACCTGCCCACCGTGGCGAGCCTGTCGGAGGGCCTGCCCACCGCGGCGCACCCGAAGCCCGAGCGCCACGGCCAGATCATCATCTTCACCTCGGGCACGACCGGCCTGCCCAAGGGAGCACGGCGCGAGGAGCCCAAGGACCTGAAGCCGCTGATCGCGTTCTTCGGCGCGATCCCGTACCGCGGCAACTCCACGATCGTCATCGCCGCGCCCCTGTTCCACTCCTGGGGACTGCTCAACTTCGCGTTCAACCTCTCGACCGCGCCGACCTACGTCCTGCGCCGCAGGTTCACGCCGGAGCAGGTGCTGGCGGACGTCGAGGCGTACCGCGCCGACGCCCTCGTCGTGGTCCCGCTGATGATGCAGCGCATGGTCGACGCCGATCCCGACGTCATCGCCCGGACCGACGTGTCGTCGCTGCGCATCACCGCGAGCAGCGGATCGGCGCTCGCGGGCGAGCTCGCCAACCACTACATGGACCTGTTCACCGACTCGGTCTACAACTTCTACGGCGCCACGGAGACCGGATGGGTCACGATCGCCGGACCCACCGACCTGCGCGAGGCGCCCGGCACGGCCGGGACGGCACCGTGGCGCACGACGGTCAAGATCCTCGACCCTGACGGCCGCGAGCTGCCCACGGGGGAGACAGGCGTCATCCACGTCGGCAACGACATGCCGTTCGGCGGCTACACCGACGGCAACACCAAGTCGTTCGCCGACGGACTGATGAGCACCGGCGACCTCGGCCACTTCGACGAGAACGGCCGGCTGTTCGTGTCCGGTCGCGACGACGACATGGTGGTCTCCGGCGGCGAGAACGTGTTCCCGCGCGAGCTCGAGGACGCCCTCATCGACCATCCCGACGTGTCCGACGTCGTCGTGACCGGCATCGCGGACGAGAAGTTCGGCCAGGTGCTGGCGGCGTACGTCGTGATCAGGCCCGGTGCGACGTTGACCGAGGACGAGCTCACGGCGTACGCCAGGTCGCGCGTCGCGCGGTTCGCGGTGCCGGCGCGGACGATGTTCCTGGACGAGCTGCCTCGCAACCCCACGGGCAAGGTCATGAAGCGGGACCTGCCCGGGTTCGACTAGCCACCGGCGCCGCCAGCAGCAGGCCCAGGACGGTCCCGGCCAGCGCTGCGGCAGCGATGCCCGGACCGACGCGCGACGTGGGCGGGCGCGCCGGGTCGACGACCGTCCCTTGGACGGCCGGGTGGGTGCGGCCCTGCGCCGCGTCCACCGAACGGGCCGCCAGGTACGCCAGGGCCACGGCATCGGCGCCGCGGGCGGCGTCGCGGGGCTCGGCGGCGGCGTAGCCGATGCGCAGCAGTCGCGACCGGTCGACCGCCGTGGCGTGCGTCGCCCGTTCCAGCTCCTGGATCGTCAGGGTGTCGTCACCGAGGGCGTCGAGAGCCTCCGCCGTGACGCGTCGGGAGGTGGCGACCGCCTCCTCGCCGGCCATGTCGACGTGCTCGGGGTCGTCCGCGTCGACCTGCACCAGCGTGGTCGCCTCGTACCGGGTCGGGAGCGCGAGCTGGGCCGCCGTGCCGAGCGTCAGGCCGATGAGGGCGCCGGCGACGAGCGTGCGCCAGCGACGCGCCATGCGGGCACCGAGCTCGGTCAGGGTCAGGGTCTCCACCGGCCCAGTCTCGCGGCGCGGCGCCGGGCCGTGCCGCGCTGTCCACAGCCTGTGGGCGACCGGCCGACGGCGGTCCGGAGCTGGGCGATAACAGGGTCATGACTGCGAACCCGACACGATCCATCGACGACGACGAGCTGGTCGAATCCGCGCGCCGTGGCCATCTCGACTCCTACGGCACGCTGTTCGCGCGCCACGCGGCGGTCGCGCGCCGCGTCGCCGCCCGACACGGCCCGGCTGCGGAGGCCGAGGACGTCGTGGCGGAGGTGTACGCCCGCGTCCTGGCCCAGATCCGCCGGGGCAGAGGACCCACGACGTCGTTCCGGGCGTACCTGCTCACCGCGGTCCGCCACGAGGCGGTCCGTCGCTCGACCCTCTCCCGGCGGCACGAGCCCCTCACCGACCTCGAGTCCCGCTCAGGGGGCGACGAGTCGCCCGAGGCGCACGACCGGGTGCTGGACGCCTACGCGGCGCTGCCCCCGCGCTGGCGGCACACGCTCTGGCAGCTCGAGGTCGAGGGCCGCCGCCCGCAGGAGCTGGCGTCCGAGCTCGGCATCTCGGCCAATGCCGTCTCGGCGCTCGGCTACCGGGCGCGGATCGCCCTCCGCTCGGCCTATCTGGGAGGGTCGCAGGCCGCCTAGACTGCGATCCCGGGCGGCTGTGGCAGGCTTGCCGCGTGGACATCGCCTACGACCCCCACCCCGACGGCGAGCCGGATCCCGGCGAGGTCGTGTGGACGTGGGTCCCGTACGAGGACGACCCGTCCCAGGGCAAGGATCGACCCGTCCTGCTGATCGCGCGGGAGGGCACGACGCTGGTCGCGCTCCCGATGACGTCGAAGGACCACGACCGCGACCAGGCCCAGGAGAACCGCGAGGGACGATTCTGGTTCGACCTCGGCGCGGGGCCGTGGGACCCGGCGGGCCGGCCCAGCGAGGTGCGGGTCAACCGGTTCCTGGTCGTCGACCCCGCCGACGTGCGGCGCGAGGGTGCCGTCCTGGACGAGCAGCGGTTCGACGCCGTGGCCGCCGCCGTCCGTCCGCACCTGCCGCGCGCCCCGGACGCCGCATGACGGGGGAGGCGTCCGACGCCCCGTCGCCCCGGCCGATCGGGCGGATCGACGCCTTCCAGCGCAAGCACCGCCTCGTCGGGATGCCGCTCGCGGTGATCTACAAGTACTTCGACGACCAGGGCGCGTACCTGTCCGCGATCCTGACGTACTACGCGTTCATCGCGATCTTCCCGCTGCTGCTGCTCAGCACCTCGATCCTCGGCTTCGTCCTGCAGGGCAACGGTGGTCTTCGTGACCGGCTGCTCGACTCCGCGCTCAGCCAGTTCCCGATCATCGGCGACCAGCTCGGCCGGCCCGAGGGCCTGCAGGGCAGTACCGGCGCGATCATCGTGGGTGCGGTGACGGCCATCTACGGTGCGATGGGCCTCGGGCAGGCCATCCAGAACGCCGCCAACATCGCGTGGTCGGTGCCCCGCAACAGCCGGGCCAATCCGTTCCTGCTGCGGCTGCGCAGCGTCGCGTTCCTCCTGGTCGGCGGCCTGGGGATCCTGGCGCTCGCGATCGTGACGTCGGTGCTGTCCAACCCCGACGTCCTCGGGACGAATCTCGAGCCGGCCCTCGAGCGGCTCGTCCAGGTCGCCAGCTTCCTGCTGACGGTCCTGATCTTCGGGGCGATCTTCCGGCTCATCAGCCTGGGGCGGGC
>Ga0247730_1000553_pt1 | contig 26051 bp, 29 predicted proteins | sample UWRJL073202C2_FD_180959 | JGI IMG/M metagenome (GOLD analysis project Ga0247730, IMG submission 180959) | Plant litter microbial communities from Arlington Agricultural Research Station in Wisconsin, United States - UWRJ-L073-202C-2 | ecosystem: Environmental > Terrestrial > Plant litter >... | reverse complement strand
GGCTGGGATCTGGAGCGGGACGGGCTGAGCGGGTCGCCGCGCATCACCGTGCTCGTCGGCGACGAGCGTCACGCCTCGGTCGACCTGGCGCTGCGGTACCTCGGCCTCGGCGCGCCGGTGACGGTGGCGGCGGATGGCGAGGGGCGCATCCGGCCCGACGCGCTTGGCGAAGCCCTCGAATCGACGACGGGCCCGACGATCGTCTGCCTGCAGGCCGGCAACCTGCACTCGGGCGCGTTCGACCCGATGGCGGAGTCGGTCGCGGCGGCGCACGCCCACGGGGCGTGGGTGCACGTCGACGGGGCCTTCGGACTCTGGGCGGCAGCCAGCCCGCTGTACGCCGACCGGCTGCGCGGAATCGAGGGCGCCGACTCGTGGGCGACCGACGCGCACAAGACCCTCAACGTGCCGTACGACTGCGGCATCGCGATCGTGGCGCGGCCCGAAGCCGCGCGCAGCGTGTTCGGCCTGCACACGAGCTACATCATCCACGACGAGGCGGCGCCCGCCGACCCCTACGAGAAGGTGCCCGAGATGTCGCGGCGGGCGCGCGAGATCCCGGTCTGGGCGGCGCTCAGTTCGCTGGGCCGTTCCGGCACTGTCGCACTCGTCGAGCGGCTCGCGGCGAATGCACGGGCGCTCGCCGAGGGGCTGTCGCGGCTGCCCGGGGTAGAGGTGCTGAACGACGTCGTGTTCACCCAGGTCAGTCTGAGCTTCGGCTCCGACGAGCGCACTCGGCGAGTGGCCGAACGGGTGATGGCCGACGGCGCCGTGTGGATGTCGGGTTCGCACTGGCGCGGACGCGACATCCTGCGCATCTCGGTCAGCAACTGGACCACCGGGGCCGACGACGTGGCGGTCGCGGTCGACGCGGTCGCGCGGGCGATCGAAGCCGAAGGCTAGGCGACGTACCGCTTCTCGATCTCGGCGAAGAACGCCGCGGCGAGCGCGGTGAAGTCTTGCTCGTCGAGGGCGATGGGGTCGCCGACGTCGTGGTGCAGAACCGTCTTCGAGACGTCGAACTTTATGGTCGTCTCCGCGAGCATCCGGTCGTCGTTTTCGAGAATGGATGACGCGAGCACACGCACCTCGTTGACGGGGTTGCCGTCTTTGCCTTCCGCTGCGCGCAGGCGGTGGGTGAAGTAGCTCTCGAGCACGACCACCTGGTTGTTGAAAAACACCGGGTAGAACTCGCCGAACGCGAGCTCGAGCGGGCTGACCTCGTGCGTGGCGAGGTCGCGCGCGGCCGCGACGAGCGCTCGGTATTTCGCGAGCTGCGCGTCGACACGAGCCCGGCACTCGTCGACGTATTGCTGGGTGTAGTTCTTGACGGCGAGCATGGCGCAAACGTTACCCGGTCAGGCGCCGACGGCCGCCGAGATGCCCATCGCCACGGCCGTCAGTTCGACGGACCGCAGGCGGTCGTCGAGACCGGATGACGCGTGGGCGACGATCAGCTCGTCGGCGCCGGTGCGCTCGGCGAACTCGGTGAGGAAGTCGCGCACCTCGCCCGGGTTGCCCACGGCGGTGTACTTCATCATGGTGGCGAGCTGGCGGCCCTGCGCGGTGGTGAGGAACTCGTCGATCTGCGCGTCGGTGTACTCCGGCGCGTCCACCCCGCGCTGGATCATCATGCGCACGCGGGCGCGGCGCACGGTGGCGAACTGCTGCGCCGCGTCGCCCGAGTCTTCGGCGGCGATCGCGTTGACCGCGACGATGAGGTGGGGCGCCTCGAGCTGCGCCGACGGGCGGAAGTCGCGGCGGTAGATCGTGATCGCGTCTTCGAGGGCGTCGGGGGCGAAGTGCGAGGCGAAGGCGTACGGCAGGCCGAGCATCGCGGCGAGCTGCGCGCCGAACAGCGAGGAACCGAGGATGTAGAGCGGCACGTTGGTGCCGGCGCCGGGCACGGCCTGCACTCCGGGGATGACCGACTGGCCGCTGAGGTAGCCCTGCAGTTCGACGATGTCTTGCGGGAAGGAGTCGGCCGACATCGGGTCGCGGCGCAGCGCCCGCATGGTGTTCTGGTCGCTGCCGGGTGCACGGCCGAGGCCCAGGTCGATGCGGTCGGGGTAGAGCGTCGCCAGAGTGCCGAACTGCTCGGCAATCGTCAACGGCGCGTGGTTCGGCAGCATGATGCCGCCCGATCCGAGCCGGATCGTCGAGGTCTGGCCCGCGACGTGGCCGATCAGAATGCTCGTAGCCGAGGAAGCGATCGACGGCATGTTGTGGTGCTCGGCGTACCAGACGCGCCGGTAGCCGGTGCGTTCCGCGGTCTGCGCCAGGGCGACACTGCCCGCGAAGCTCTCGCGCACGGTCGTTCCGGGTGCGATGGGGGCGAGGTCGAGCATCGAAAGCGGAATAGTCATACGGGGTACAACGCACGGCGTCGGGAATCCTTCCCCTCTCGCCCCTTCGTTATGCGTGTCTCGAATCGGCGCATGCTCGGCCGTAATCGCACCGCGGATTCGTCTCGCTGTGCGCCACGATGAAGCACCATTAGTTCGACGCGGGAAAGCAGGAGGTTCGGATGACGATTGGGCGCACTCTGGTCGCCGACTTCCTCCGGGCCCGGCGCGAACAACTGCAGCCCGAAGACGTCGGTCTGCGCCGCGATACGAACCGCCGCGTACCCGGTCTGCGCCGCGAGGAGGTGGCCGAACTCGCCGGCATCAGCGCCGAGTACTACGTGCGGCTCGAGCAGGGACGCGACCACCAGCCGTCGGAACAGGTTCTCGCCGCGCTCGGACGTGCCTTGCGCCTCGACGACGACGGATTCGCCTATCTGCAGCGCGTATCGCGCGTCGTTCCCGCCATCGTGCCCACCGACGACCCGCGCCCCGGAGTGTCCACGGGCGTACTCGACCTGCTCGACCAGTGGTCGCACACCCCCGCCTATGTCTCCGACCGAAACCACGACGTGCTCTGCGCGAATGCGGCGGCCCGGGCGATGGCGCCCGGCTACCTCGACGTCGGCTCGAACATGCTGATCTCGGTGTTCGAGAGCGCGGGCGGCCCAGACCGCACCTCCGACTGGGAGACGGCCGCACGGGCGCTCGTCGACTCCCTGCGGTTCCACGGCGACCCCGCCGACCGACGCCTGCAGGAGATCGTCGGCACACTCTCGGTGCGCGACCGCGGGTTTCGGCGCATGTGGGCCAGCCACACCGCCAAGCCGATGATCTCGGGGGTGACCCCCTCGTTCGTCGAACCGTTCGGCTGGGTGGACTTCAACTGGCAGACGCTCGAGGTCTCGGGGCAGCGCGGCCTGTTTCTCACCACGTTCTTCGGCCCGGCGGGGTCGCCCGCGGCCGCGGCGCTCGCCTACCTCGCGGCGTCGATCAACCGCGACATCGCCAGCTGAGACGCCTCGTCGGTGGGACGCCAGACGACGAGCACGTCGTCGTAGTTCTCCGGCACCCGCAGCTGTTGGTAGGCCAGCGTCATCGGACCGGCGAGGTCGTTGTCGAACCAGGCGAGGCCGGCGACCTTCGCGGGAGTCTCCTCTGCCCATGTCGTGGCGAACGTGCGGCTCTTCGCCGAGAGCTCGCCCACGATGTCGCTGAACGTGCCGTCCTGGTCGTGTTGGTCGACCGAGTCGCGCAGCTCTGCCGCGACCGCCTCCGCCACATCAGCCCACTCGGGGCTGCGGTGTTCGACCGTCGGATCGAGGAAGGTGAAGCGGGCGAGGTTCACGCCCACCTCGAAGCTGGGCGAGAGCAGCCGGGCCAGCTCGTTCGACGCGACGACGGTGAGGTAGCGGTCGCGGAGGAACGCCGGGAAGGTCTGCCACGAGTCGAGGAACTCGCGAATCTCTGCGCGCCGTCGCGCCGATTCGTCGGTGCTGTTCATTTCTTCACCGTACAGTCGCGCGCCTGGCACGCCCGTGGCCCTCACAAGGCCACCCACCAACCCGTGACGCGCGGTTATTCTGGATTGGTCACTCCATACTCGGAGTGTGCGCCAATCTGGAGGTAGATCATGACGGACGGCTCGTCGATGCTCGGCCACTACCTTCGGGCGAGGCGCGCCCTCGTTCAGCCCGAAGACGTCGGCCTGCCGCGAGAGGCAAACCGGCGAGTCACGGGCCTGCGCCGCGAAGAGGTCGCCACGCTCGCGGGCATCAGTCCCGACTACTACCTGCGCCTCGAGCAAGGTCACGACCACCAACCGTCCGCCCAGGTGCTGCGCGCCCTCGGTCGGGCCCTGGCGCTCGACGAGCCGGCGGTCGACTACCTGCACCGCCTCGCGCGCCCGGACACGCGGCGCCCCGGGAGGCGCGAACCCGACATCGCCAACGACCCGAGCATCATCACCCTGCTCGGGCAGTGGTCGCACACCCCGGCGCACATCATCGACCGCAACCAAGACATCCTGCTCGCGAACCCGATGGCCGTCGCGCTCAGCGGCGGCAGCCTCAACCCCGGGGGCAACGTCATCCTCACGGTCTTCGACCCCGACTTTCGCCACCTCTCCCCCGACTGGGAGACGCTCGCGGCCGACTGCGTGGCGGCGTTGCGCTTCCACGGCGATCCCTCCGATCCGCGGATGCAGGAGATCGTCGGTACGCTGTCCGCGCGCTTCCCCGAGTTCCGCGAGCTCTGGGCCCGGCACGACGCCCGCCCCTTCGTCAGCGGGCGCAGCCGCAACTACATCGAGGGGGTGGGGCTCGTCGAGCTACGCTTTCAGAACCTCACCGTGCCCGGCGACTCGGGCCACAGCCTCACCACCTTCTACGCCGAACCAGGCACCCCGGGCATCGACGCGATGGCGTATCTCGCCGCGATCGTCGAGGCGCGCCAGACGGCGCACTCTGCCGACGACGGGCACGGGAGCAAGGGCTCCCGGCAAATTCCTGAAACCCTGTCGGGCCTGTAGCGTTGCTCCCATGGCTCGCACCCGGCGCTTCGACGAACAGTTGCTGCTCGACTGCGCCCAAGAGGCATTCTGGGTGAAGGGCTACGACCGCACGTCGATCGAAGACGTCTCCGTGGCATCCGGAGTCGGAAACGGCAGCATCTACGCGGCGTACGGCAGCAAACTGGGCCTGTTTCTCGCGGTCTTCGGCCGCTACTGCGCGGGCCGCATCGAGCTGGTCGACAGCGTCGTGACCGCCCACACGGGCGACTTCGAGTCGATGGTGGCCAGTTACCTCGACGAGGTCGTGGCCGACTGCACGTCGCACGACGATCGCCGCGGGTGTCTTATGCTCAACAGCCTCTCCGAACTCGGTTCGCGCTTTCCGGAGGTCGTCACCGTCGGCGTGCGCACGACCGACCGCATGGAGGCGGTCGTCAGCGCCCGTGTCGCCGAGAAGGTGGAGGCGGGCGAGATCTCGCTCAGCCCAGAGCAGATCGCTCCGCTCAGCACCCACATCGTGATGGTGTCGCAGGGACTCATCAACATGAGCCGCATGGGTGTGCCCGCCGAACGGTTGCGCTCGATCGCGGCCACATCGAGCCGCATGACCGCGCTGTTCGGGGCAGCCTAAGAGCTAGAGCGCTCCCGTCTCCTCCCAGAGTCGGATCAGCTTCAGCGTGAGGTGCAGCGTGCTGCGCTTCATACCGTCGTCGAGTGCTTCCTTGACGACCGGCGGCATGTTGTCGAGCCGGTAGTAGAGCGTCGTGCGATGGATGTGCAGCACCTCGCAGGCCGCCCTGGCCTGACCGCCCGCGTCGAGGTAGGTCTCGATCGTCTCGCGCTGCACGCGGTCGCCCGCTCGGCAGAGATACTCGGCCGCGGGCGAGATGTCGACGAGCCGCTTCGAGCCCGCTGCTACCGCGTGCAGCAGCACCCAGCCGCCGAGCTCGGAGATGTCTTTTTTCGGCTGCAGCTCGGGCAGCGACGAGGTGAGTTCGGCGGCAACCCGCGCCTGCGCCGCGGTGTCGCCGAGGTCGTCGGCCGACGGGTCGTGATGCGCCGAGCCGATGGCGAGCACGGGGATGCCGAGGCGGGCGGACTCGCGCCGGATGCCCGTGTCGAGATCGACGTCGCCTCCGATTTCCCGCGTCACGAGGTAGACGATCGACTCGTGTTCGCGTACGAACGTGGTGTGCGATGGGATGGATGTCGCCAGGTGCCGCCCGAACGCCACCCGCTGGAGGGTGCCGACCGAGTCATCCAGCATCACCGCGCGCACGACGGTGCGTTTTCCACGGTCCATCCAGCGCCGCGAAACCGCGTGCAAAAAGGCGCTCCGCCGCACGGCGAGGTCGTCGTCGAGCAGGCGTGCCATCGTGGTGTCGCGGGTGCTGCCCGGGCGGGAGTCGAGGCCGTCGCTTAGCAGGTCGCGCGCGATGCCGGCCGCGGCGTCGATGAGCGCGTAGTCGGTGGAGCTCAGCGGAGGGCGCCGCTCCGACTCGAGCCAGAACGATGCGATCGTGCCGGTGCCGCCGCGGATGGGTACGGCGAGGCGGCCCGTCTCGCCGATGCCGGCGGGCGCGCTAGCCGCGAGCTCGCGGTCGTCGAGTCCGACAACGACGACGCTGCGGTCGAGTTCGTCAGACAACTGCGTCGCCACCTGTTGCAAGTTCATCTGGGCGTCTCCGATCCGGTCGCTGTCGCGTCCCGTTTCAGCCTAGGCAGCCGCCCCCGCGCAGTCGTGGCCCTGGTGTGGCCACTCAGCTCGCGGTCAAGCCGGGCGCTCGGCGTCGCCGCGCTCGGTCGTCTGGAACCGGCGCTGGTATTCGCTCGGCGTGATGCCGAGTTTGGAGACGAAGGCCCGGCGGAACGCGGTGGGCGTGCTGTATCCGACGAGGGTCGCCGATTGGGTGACGGATGACCCGGACTCCAGATACCCGGTGGCGAGCTCGAGCCGCATCGAGTTGACGTATTCGAGCGGGGTCATACCCAGCTCCTCGCGCACGACCCGGGTGAGGTGCCGCGTGCTCACGTTCGCGTGGGCGGCGAGGTCGCGCAGCGTCGACGGGCGGCTCGGGTCGCTGTTGACGTAGTCGGCCACCGCCTTGGCCACGGGGGTGCGCGGCGGGTTGGCGCGCAGCGAGGCGGAGAACTGCGACTGCCCGCCCGACCGCTGCATGTAGACCAGAAGCAGCTGGGCGACGGTGCGGGCGACGTCGGCGCCGTAGTCTTCCTCGACCAGGGCGAGCGCGAGGTCCATACCCGCCGCGACCCCTGCCGAGGTATAGATGAGGCCGTCGCGCACGAAGATCGAGTCGGGGCGCACGTCGACACCCGGGTAGAGCGCGGCGAGGCGCGCGGCGAACTTCCAGTGGGTCGTCGCCGACTTGCCGTCGAGCAGCCCGGTCGCCGCGAGCGCGAACGCGCCGCTGCAGATGGAGGTGATGCGGCGGGTGCGAGAGGCGAGCAGTTGCACCGCCGCACGCACGGCGGGATCGTCGTAGACCTGCGGCGCGCGCTCGCTGCCCGGCACGATCACCGTGTCGAAGTGCCCGGCGTCGTCGGCCGCGCCGTGCACGCCCATACGAACGCCCATCGAGCTGGTGACGTCGGCCCCGTTATGCGAGAGCAATACGAGCTCGTAGCCGTCGACGATCTGGTTGGCCTCGACGAATACCTCCGCGGGCCCGACGAAGTCGAGCATCTTCACCCCGTCGAAGAGCAGCACGCCGATGCGGCGCCGCGGTTCCGCGCCCGCCGACCCGGTCGAGTTCGTCACCGCTACCCCCTGGCCGCCGAAACTGCCCGGCGAGATTCTTGAATGGTCCCTCCAGTAAAGCAGATATCGGGCGGTTCTGGTCCGCGAATCAGTCTCCGAACGAGTCGAGAACGTCGTTCGCCGGCGCGAAGAACGCGGCCCCGGTGACCGCGGTCGAGAAGTCGAGGATGCGGTCGTACGACCCGGCCGGGTCTCCGACGAACATGCGGCGGAGCATCTGCTCGATCACCCAGAGGTCGCGCGAGTAGCCGATGAAGTAGGTGCCGAACTCCCCGTGGCCCGGCCGGCCGAACGGCATGTTGTCGCGCAGGATGTCGTGTTCCTCGCCGTTGGCGTCGACGAGTGTCGCGAGCGACTTGTGCGATTTGCGGCCGGACGCGTCGTCGTCGAGCTCGACGTTGTCAGCCTTGGTGCGCCCGATGATGTGCTCTTGCACCTCGGTCGTGAGGCCGTGCCATCCGGCCAGGTCGTGCAGGTACTTCTGCACGACGACGTAGCTGCCGCCGGCGTGCTGCGCATCTTCGTCGCCGACGAGCGTCCAGTGGGCCATCGCGCTGCCGGTGGGGTTCTCGGTGCCGTCGACGAAGCCGAGCAGGTCGCGCGAGTCGAAATACCTGAAGCCCACGGTCTCGTCGGCCACGGTGACCGCGTCGCCGAACGCGTCGAGCAGCAGTCGCTCGAACTCGAAGCACAGGTCGGCGCTCTCGGCGCGGATGTGGAAGAGCAGGTCGCCGGGGGTCGAGACGCCCGTGTGCACGGGGCCGCGCACCTCGTAGAACGGGTGCAGCTGGGTCGGCTTCGGCAGCTTCGTCACCGCGTCCCACACCTCCGCGCCGATGCCGACGACGCACGACAGCCGGCCGGCGAGGTCGCGGAAGCCGACGGCGCGCACGAGCCCGCCCACGTCGCCGAGCACGGCGCGCACCCGGTCGGCGGCGTCGGGAGCGTCCGTGAGCACGAGCGTGAGGAAGACCGCGGCGTGCGACAGCGGGGCGTCGACGCTCTGCGGCTCGATCGGCACGCGGTCCCAGGTATCGCCGGTGTTCGTCATGCCGGAAGCTTATGACTCGTCGATTCGCGACATCCGAAAAACCTTTAGACATTCGTCGCAAAATGTGTCGACTGACGTTCATCCGCAATTTGCGCGGCGCTCGGTAACGTCGGAATCCACCGACTTGAAGGAGCAGACCATGCCGTTCATCACCACATCCGACGGAACCGAGATCTACTACACCGAGCAGGGTTCGGGGCAGCCCGTGCTGCTCAGCCACGGCTGGCCGCTGTCGTCCGACGCCTGGCAGGTCGAGCTCAAGCTGCTCGCCGACGCCGGCTACCGCGCGATCGCCCACGACCGCCGCGGTCACGGCCGCTCGTCGAAGACCTACTACGGCAACGACATGGACACCTACGCGAAAGACGTCGCCGAGCTCGTCGAGGCGCTCGACCTGCACGACCTCGTCGTCATCGGCCACTCCACGGGCGGCGGCGAAGTGGTCCGCTACGCGGCGCAGCACGGCAAGGGCCGCGTTGTGAAGGTCATCACCGCGGGAGCCGTGCCCCCGCTGATGGTGAAGACCGACGCCAACCCCGAGGGCCTGCCGATCGAGGTATTCGACGGCATCCGCGCCGGCGTGCTCAAAGACGCGTCGCAGTTCTACCAAGACCTGTCGGATTCGTTCTTCGGCGCGAACCGCGAGGGCTCCTCGGTGTCGCAGGGTGCGAAAGACGATTTCTGGCGCCAGGGCATGCTCGTGAACCTCGCGGCGGCGTACGACTGCGTCAAGGCGTTCTCGGAGACCGACTTCACCGAAGACCTCAAGGCACTCGACGTGCCGATCTTCATCGCCCAGGGCGACGACGACCAGATCGTGCCGATCGTGGCCGCTGCGGAGAAGTCGATCACGCTCGTCAAAGACGGAACGCTCAAGGTGTACCCGGGCGCCCCGCACGGCATCTACGGCGACTACCAGGCCGAACTCGACCAGGACATCCTGGCGTTCATCAAGAAGTAACCGCGGTCCGGTGGGTGTGGGCCAACATGTGAATGGCCTCCGAGTGCGGCTCTGAGTTTGCATCCCGTCGCCGAGGCGACGAACGTAGCTGACTTCGAAACGCAACGGAAGGAACAGCACACAATGCTTACACTCACCGACAACGCCGCCTCGATCGTCAAGGGCCTCGCCGACCGCATTACCGGAACCGAGGAGGGCGGCCTGCGCATCGCGACGCAGGAAGCCGATCCCACCAACTTCGAGGTCACGATGACCCCGACCCCGCAGACCGACGACACCGTCGTCGAGAACGACGGCGCCCACGTGTTCCTCGAGGCAAACGCCGCGAACGTGCTCGCCGACAAGCAGCTCGACGCCACGATCGACGACGAGGGCGCGGTGCGCTTTTCGATCGACGCTCGGGCGTAGCCTGAGGTAATGACCTCACAGCTCGCAAAGCTCGAAAAGAAGGCCCCGGCCTCGGTTCCCCGCACCAGCGGGCGGATCGGGCTCGGGGCCATTCTCGTTGTCGCCGGCATCACGCACCTCACGGTCGCCCGCGACGATTTCCAGGCGCAGGTTCCCGAGTGGCTGCCCCTCGACAAAGACTTTGTGGTGCTCGCGTCGGGCGTCGTCGAGATCACCCTCGGCAGCGCACTCGTCGCCCTGCCCAAGAAGCGCGTGCTCGTCGGCCTCGTCGTCGCCGCGTTCTTCATCGCCATCTTCCCCGGCAACATCTCGCAGCTTGTCACGAAGACCTCGGCGTTCGGGCTCGACACCGACGCCAAGCGCGGATTCCGGCTGATCTTCCAGCCGTTGCTCGTGATCTGGGCGCTGTGGTCGACGGGCGCGTGGCGCGCCGTGCGCCGCTCGCGCTAGGTAGCGCCCGCTAGACCATCTCGTACAGCGTCACGACGGCCGCGCCGCCGATGCCGATGTTGTGCTGCAGCGCGAGCGAGACGCCGTCGACCTGACGCGCGCCGGCCTGACCGCGCAGCTGCCAGACGAGCTCGGCGCACTGCGCGAGCCCCGAGGCACCGAGCGGATGACCCTTCGAGAGCAGTCCGCCCGAGGGGTTCGTCACCACGCGACCGCCGTAGGTGTTGTCGCCGTCGGCGATGAACCGCGTCGCGCCGCCCTGCGGCGTGAGCCCGAGCGCCTCGTACGAGAGGATCTCGTTCGCTGTGAAGCAGTCGTGCAGTTCGACGACGCGGAGGTCGAGCGGGTCGACCCCGCTCTTCTCGTACACCTGCCCGGCCGCCGACGCCGTCATGCCGTAGCCCACCAGGTCGACGAGGTCGCCGTCGAAGCTCGACGGGGTGTCGGTGGTCATCGCCTGCGCTCGGATGCGCACTCCCGCGTCGAGCCCGTTTGCGCGCGCGAATTCGTCGGAGCAGACGATCGCGGCCGCGGCCCCGCAGGTCGGCGGGCAGCACTGCAGCCGGGTGAGCGGCCCGTACACGTGGTCGGAGGCGAGCACCTGCTCCACGGTCACCGGCTCGCGGAACACCGCGTAGGGATTGCCGACGGCGTGCAGGCGAGACTTCACCGAGACAGCGGCGAACGTCTCCGGCTCGACGCCCCAGCGGTCCGCGTACTGCTGACCGGCGCCGCCGAACCACTGCGCTGCGATCGGCACACCGGGGTTCGGGCCTTGGGCCGCGTCCGCGACATCCTGAAACACGTCGAACGGGCTGGGCCGGTCGGTCCAGTGCGACTGGATCGCGCCCCGCTGCATCTGCTCGAAGCCGAGGGCGAGCACGCAGTCGGCCTCGCCGCTTTCGACCGCCTGGCGCGCCAGCCAGAGCGCCGTCGAGCCCGTCGAGCAGTTGTTGTTGACGTTGATGATCGGGATGCCCGTGGCCCCGACCCGGTAGATCGCCGCCTGGCCCATGGTCGAATCGCCGTAGACGTAGCCCGCGTAGGCCTGCTGCACGGCCTCGAACTCGATCCCGGCGTCGGCGAGCGCCGCCCGTATCGCGCCCTCCGCCATCTCGAGGATCGGCGGCGCGGTGCGCGGTGTCGCGAACGGCACCATCCCTACTCCGGCAATGCGTGCGTGCGACACGTCGACTCCTTCGTCGTTCGGCTCTCCCCCAAGGCTAACCCCGGCGACGCCCGCGCTACATCCCGGGACGAGCGCTACACGGCGCGCTGCAGCGCGCGTTCCGAACTAGCGCGCAAGCAGCGGGGCGGCCCGGCTCAGACCGCGCGCACGTCGATCTCGCCGGGTTTCGCGGCGTCGAACACCAGCTGGCGGGTGGCGATCTTGTCGGTGAAGAACCGGTCGTGGCTCACCACGACGACGGCGCCCGGGAAGTGCACGAGGGCGCGTTCCATCACCTGAGTGCTCGCCATGTCGAGATGGTTGGTCGGTTCGTCGAGCAGAAGAACGGATGCTCCGCTGAGCAGACACTGCGCCATGGCGACCCGCGCACGCTGACCACCCGAGAGGTTGCCGATGCGGTTTTTGAGGTCGGCTTCGCTGAACTGGAACATGGAGAGGAACCGGCCGACCGACTTGCGCGTCGCGGTGAAGGCCAGGCTGTCGGGCATGGCGTTGACGGCGTGGGTGACGGTGTCCGAGTCATCCAGATCTTCGAGCATCTGGTTGTACGAGACGATCTTCGCGCCGGCGGCCCAGTCGGCGCGCCCGTGGTCGGCCTTCTCCTCGCCGGTGAGCACGCGCAGCAGCGTGGTCTTGCCACTGCCGTTCGAGCCGAGCACAACGATGCGGTTGCCGCGGCGGATCTCGAGGGTCAGATCGGTGAACAGCTGCTTGTCGCCGTAGGCCTTGCTCAGCGACTCGACGCGGCAGAGCACGTCTTTCACGTGCAGGCCGCCGTAGATCTCGGTGATGATCTGGTCGACCGGGCGCGGGGCGCGCGACTTCTTGATGTTCGACAGCTGCTTGTCGAGACCCTTGCTCGCGGCCTTGGCTGCCTCGCGGCGGTCGGAGATACCCTCGGCCTCGAACGCGAGCAGCTCGCTCTCGTGCTGGAACTGCGCCTCGAGCGTCTTCAGCCGGAACTGCTTCTGCACGACGTACTCGCCGAAGTTGCCCGGGTACTCGTGCAGGTGGAAGTTCTCGACCTCGATGATGCGCGTGACGACTGCGTCGAGAAACTTGCGGTCGTGCGACACGATGATGGCGGCGCCACGGAAGTCGCGGAACCACGCTTCGAGCCACTCGACTCCCGCGACATCCAGATAGTTGGTCGGTTCGTCGAGCAGAAGCACGTCGGGCTGCTCGAGCACGATCTTGGCGAGCGCCGCGCGGTTGCGCCAACCGCCGGAGAGGTCGTCGATGGGGCAGACGCGGTGCGCCTGGGTGAAGCCGAGCGTGGTGAGCGCGGTGTCGATGCGGCGGGTGTAGTCCCAGCCGTCGAGGCGGTCCATCTCTTCGAACAGTTCGCTCTGGCGCAGGATGAGCGCGTCGAGGTCGGCGCTCGGGTCGGCCGCGATGGTCGCGTCGATCTGCGCGAGCTCCGCTTCGACCGCCTTGATTTCGACGAAGAGAGCGTCCAAGACCTCGGTGATGGATGACGCGCCATCAAGCTCCGAGAACTGGGAGAAGTACCCCAGCTTGAGCCCGTCCTCGACGGTGACGGTTCCGCTGTCGGCGCTCACCTGTTCGAGCACGAGTTTCAGCAGCGTCGACTTGCCCGAACCGTTGCGGCCGATGAGGCCCACGCGGTCGCCGGTCTCGAGGCGGAAGAAGGCCTCGCGCAGCACCGGGGTGTTCTCGAACCGTACTTCGACGTCGTGCAGTCTGATCAGGCTCATGCTGTGGGGTGTCCTCTCGAGGTGATGCGCTTCGACAGGCTCAGCGACCTTCAGGTTACCCGCACCGCCGGTCTACAATCGCCGCATGATCGAGGTGAAGCCGGCCCACAGCTTTGACGACCTCGCCACGATGTTCGCGCCGAAGAACCCCGACTCGTCGGTGTGCTGGTGCCTGTCGTGGCGGCTGAGCTCGGCGGAGAACCGGTCGCTCACCGGCACCGCCCGGGCGGACAAAGTGCGCGAGCTCACGCGCAAGAAGATCGCGCCCGGTGTGATCGCGCACGACGACGACGAGGTCGTCGGGTGGGCCGGCGTGGCCCCGCGCTCCAACCTGCACCCGTTCGAGCACTCGCGCAAGATCCCGCACGTCGACGACCTGCCGGTCTGGTCGGTGTGGTGCATCCGGGTGCGTCCCGGCTTCCGCAAACGCGGAATCTCGACCGCTCTTATCGACGGGGCCGTCGACTACGCGCGCGCATCCGGAGCGCCCGCGGTCGAAAGCTACCCCGTCGACAACCGCGACGAGCGCGTCGACGTGACCATGGCGTTCGTGGGCACACGAAAGATGTTCGAGCGCGCCGGCTTCGAGAAGGTGGCCGACACCGACTCGGTGTCGGGCGGCATCCCGCGCATCGTGATGCGGCTGAAGCTTTAGACGGCGGCGCGCGCCTCGGCGAGCGCGCGACCCTGCTCGGAGTCGGCGAATCCGTCGACGAGCGCCTGCAGGTCGGCCAGCTCGAGGTTCGCACCGAACGCGGGGTTGCCGGGCTGCAGCAGCACGCCGTCGGCGAGCGAATCAATGGTCAGCGGGTCGAAGCCCAGTGCGTCGACGAGGTCGGCGACCGTCTGCACGGCAGCCGCGTCGTCGCCGGCGACGGCGATAGCGCGACGTCCGGATGCACCGTGGGGAAGGTATCCCTCGTCGAGGTCGTGGTAGCCCATGTGGTTGAACGCCTTCACCACGGTCGAGCCGGGCAGGTACGCCTGCACGATCTCGCTCGTCGAGGTGCGCGGGTCGAGCAGGTCGTCGCGCACGCCGTCGGTCTCCCACCAGTAGTTCATCGCGTCGATGACGAGCTTGCCCTCGAGGGCCGCGGCGGGAACCGACTGCAGCTTGCCGAGCGGCAGGGCGAGAATCACGATGTCGGAGTTCAGCGCCGCGTACTCGGCCGTCTCGGCCTTCGCGCCGGGCGCGAGCACGTCGATGATGAGGCTGATGCGCTGCGGCTTGCCCGAGCCGGCAATCAACACGTCGTACCCGGCGAGCAGCGAGAGCCGCGCGAGAATGGTGCCGACCTTGCCGGCGCCGAGGATTCCGATGGTTGTGCGCGTTGTCATGATCACGACAACGCCCGATCGGCCCCAGTAATTCCTAGCTCACGGCCTTCTTGATCAGCGCCGCCACGGCCTTCTCATTGGCCGCCGTGAGCTCGGTAAGCGCGTACGCGTTCGGCCACATCGTGCCGTCGTCGAGCTGCGCGGTGTCGTTGAACCCGAGCGTCGCGTACCGGGTCTGGAACTTGTCCGCTCCCTGGAAGAATACGAGCACCTTGCCGTCTTTGGCGTAGCCCGGCATTCCGTACCAGGCCTTCGGCGACAGCTCCGGCGCTGCCTCGAGGATGATCTCGTGCAAGCGGGTCGCGAGCGAGCGGTCGGGCTCGGTGAGCTCGGCGATCTTGGCGAGCACGGTGGCCTCGTCGGCCTCCCTGCTCTTGCCGCGCTTCTGCTCGGCCTTCACCTCGGCCGCGCGTTCTTTTATGGCGGCTTTTTCTTCGGCCGTGAAGACTCCGGATGATCCGCTGTCGGCCGTTTTCTTTGTGTCGCTCATCGCTGTGCGCTCCTCATCGAGTCGGTCTCACCGGCAATTGTTCCGCGCCTGCCCGGGCGGCGCAACGCAGCGCGACGAATGTCCGACCGGTTGATTCGACGCGGTGTGAATACCCGCGTCATCCGTCTGTCGACCGAATCCGGCCACAATGCCTTTCTCGCGTTCGAGCCGAATCCGCGCGCCGACTGGCTGCAGTTCGTCAGAAACGCGACGAACGTCTTCCTGCACAGCGACGAGTTCGACCGCACCTACCGGCTGCTGCAGACGGAGAGCCCCGTGTTCTACACGGCGATCAACGTCGTCGGCCTGTCGGCCTACAACTTGTCGACCAGCGCGGAGCCCCTAGGCGAAGGGCCAGCCGACGAGCAGGAACTCGTGGCGCTGGCCACGCGCATCCGCCCAAACAGCTGAAATCTTTCCTCGACCCGTCGCCTAACCTGCCGTAGTGTGGCGAAATGGTGATGTCAGCTGATCCACACGTCGAGAAGCCGAGCGTGCTCAAGCGGTCGATCACGGTCAAACAGTTGTACTTCTACGTCGTCGGCGACGTGCTCGGGTCGGGCATCTACGTGCTCGTCGGCCTGGTGGCTGCGGCCGTGGGCGGGGCGTTTTGGATGGCGTTCCTCGCCGGGGTCGCGATCGCCACCGTGACCGGCCTCGCGTACGCCGAGCTCGTGACGAAATATCCGCAGGCCGCGGGTGCATCGCTGTACATCAACAAAGCATTCCGCAGCCCCGTGCTCACCTTCTTCATCACGATTTGTATGCTGTCGGCCAACATGGCCGCCGTGGGATCGCTGTCTGCCGGATTCGTGCGCTACCTGGGCGGTCTGATCGGACTGCCCGAAGACGCGATCTGGGGTGCCGCGCTGCTCGCCGTCGCTTTCGTTGTGCTCATCACGATCGTGAACCTGATCGGTATCACCGAGTCGGTCGTGGCGAACGTGATCATGACCTTCATCGAGATCAGCGGTCTGGTGATCGTCGTGATCATCGGTGTCATCGCCTTGGTCGAGGGCGTGAACGACCCGTCGGTGCTGCTGCAGTTCAGCGTGGACGGCGGGGGCGGGCCGGTACTCGCCGTTCTCGCCGGGGTATCGCTGGCGTTCTTCGCCATGACGGGTTTCGAGAACGCGGCCAACGTAGCCGAAGAAACCCTCGACCCGTCACGGGCGTACCCCCGGGCCCTGATCGGCGGAATGGTGACGGCGGGAATCGTCTACGTGCTGGTTTCGATCGCCGCCGCGCTGGCCGTGCCGATAGAGACCCTCGCCGGCAATACGTTGCTCGAGGTCATCCAGGCCGACCTCTTCTTCATCCCCGCCTCGATCATGCTCGTCGTTTTCGGGATTATCGCGATGATCGCCATCAGCAATACCGCGCTGGTGACCGTCGTCGCACAGTCACGCATCCTGTTCGGCATGGCCCGCGAGAACGTCGTGCCCGCCGTCTTCGCCAAGGTGCATCCGACCAGGCGCAGCCCCTACGTGGCTCTACTGTTCGGGGCCGCGATCGTCGCCGCCCTCCTGCTCATCGGCGCCGCGATCCGCACGAGCCAGGCGGGCATCCCTGCCGACGAGCAGCTCGACATCGTCGACCGGCTGGCCACGATCACCGTCGTGTTCTTGCTCTTCATCTACGCGCTGGTCATCGTCGCCTGCCTGAAACTGCGTGGCAAAGACGAGACCGACGACACCTATCGGGCGAACACGGTGCTTCTCATCCTCGGCATCCTCGGCAACCTCGCCGTTCTGATCTACACGCTGATCGACGACCCCGACGCACTCTGGTGGGTCGCGGGCCTGCTGGCCGTCGGCGTGGTGCTCTATCTATTCCAGAATTTCTTCGGCAAAAAGAAGCCCGACCTCGCGGCTGTGGCCCGCGTGGCGGGCGATGACGAACCGTCCGCCACCGAACCTCCCTCTGCCGACAAGGAGCCGTGAGCCATGCACGTGATCGTAGCCACCGACGGATCGAACGCCTCACTCGTCGGCGCCCGCCAATTCAAGTGGATCGCCGACTCGCGTGAGATCACCGACGTGACGATCGTCGCCGTGGTCAGCCCGTACGCCGCAGTGCCGTTCGCTAACGAACTCGGCCCGCAGCACACACCGTCGCTGTCGGAGCTCAGCTTCCGCGACGACGCGAAGACCGCGGTGGACATCGTGGCCGCCGAGTTCAGCGGCTGGGGCCCCACCATCCACAAGCAGGTGCGCAGTGGGTCGCCCGCCCAAGAGATCATCCGCGCGGCCGAAGACCTCGAGGCCGACCTCATCTCGATGGCCTCGGGCAGCCGCGGACTCAGTCCGACTATCCTGCTCGGCAGCACGGCTTCGCGCGTGCAGCACTCGGCGCCGTGCCCGGTGCTGGTCTGCCGGCCGACGGCGCGCAGCGAGCGCGCGGCGGCGGCGGCGGCGGCGGGACGCTAGCCCGCGGGCAGGTCGTCCCAGAGCAGCGTCGTCGTTGTGCCCGAGGTCCAGTCGCGGCGCAGAATCGCGTAGCCGACGGATGCCAGTGGCTCGCTTCCGGGGATCGGCCACGCGTCGCGATAGTGCGCCTCTTTGACGAAACCCGCGCTCTCGAAGGCGCGGCGCATCGCCAGGTGGTCTTCGCGAGTGATGCCCTCGAACCGGGTCGCCTTCGGATAGCCGGTGAAGACGAGTGCGGTGAGCTCGCGCAGGATCCCGGTTCCCAGGCGGAGGCCGCGGTATCTGTTGCCCAGCCGCAGGTCGAACGCGAGAGTCGGGTCGTTCAGATTTTCGAGCACGGCGATACCGATGCGACCGTGCTCGGTCTCGTCGATCCAGAAAGGCGCCCGGCGTCGGTAGCCGCCGGCGTCGATGGTCGCGTCGACCTGCGCATCGGTCGGGTTGGCGTTGCGGTGGAACGGGAAGCTGTTGCGCGTCATAAAGCGAGTGAATTCGCCGCGGTCGGCGCCAACGATGTCGATCGGGGTGAAGGTGATGGTCATGGTGTTTCGGAACCCCCTACTCGCGCCCGTCTTCGAGCGGGATGAGCATGGTGCGGAAGGGACCGGCAGCGGCATGGAGACCCCAGATGCGCTCAGCGACGTCGTCGATGCCGTTGGGCAGGTCGAGCTGGGGGATGCCGCCCGGGATCACGAGCTGGCTGACGCGGATGCCTTCCTCTTCGAGGGCGTCGTGCAGCATCTCGCCGTAGGCGCTCTCGGCCGGGAAAGCGACCGAGGTGCCCGCGAAGCCGGCTCGTGCCTTCACCGAGGTGCCGCCGTTGATCAGGATGATGCTGCCCTCCCCCGCCTCGCGCATCGCGGGCAGCACCGCGCGTGCCGCATGAACCAGGCCGAGCGCCGAGAACTGCAGCGCCTCGAGAGCCAGCTCGGGGGTCAGGTCGAGCACGGGCTTCAGGTAGTCGCGCGACGGCAGCGGGCTGTACTGCAGAGCGGTGATCGGGCCGAGCTCGGCTGCGGCGCGCTCGAGGGCGCCTTCGAGCTGAGCGGGCTCGAGCACGTCGGCGGCGAAGCCGCTCGCCGTGATGCCCGTCGTAGCGAGCTCGGCGACCAGGTCGTCGAGCTTTGACTGGTTCCGTGAGATGAGGGCTACGGAGAAGCCCTCGCGTCCGAACTTGCGCGCGACCGCGGCGCCGAGCCCGGGTCCGGCTCCGATGATGGCGATGACGGGCACGGCGGTCTCCTTCTGTCGATGACGGTCTAGCGACTCTAACTCGGACGGCCATGATGGGATGTACGACGAACCGCCACCTTCACCCGGGAGCAACTCCGATGGACACGAACACAAACGCCGGTCTGACCGACTACCTCGCGAACACCGTCGACGTGATGCTCGCGACGTTTTTGAAAGACGGCGGCGAGGTGCACACCGAGATCTGGGCGGTCGTCGTCGACGGGCAGGGCTACATCCGCAACGGATTCGGCGAGTCGTCGAAGTGGTACCGGCGAGCGCAGCGCACCCATCGGGCGGCCTTCATCGACGGCCGCCGCCGCTATGAGGTGACCATCGAGGATGTCGACGACGAGGCGACGCTGAGCGCCGTTGATGCCGCGTACCGGGCGAAGTACAGCGGATCGGGGCTAAGCGCCGTCGTTTCTGCGGCGACGAGGCGGTACACGATGCGGGTGGTGGCCGACGAGCGGTGAGGTTTCGATACGGGCCGCTGTGCGCTTCGACAGGCTCAGCGACCGTGACAAGAGCTAAGTGTTGAAGCGGAACTTCACCACGTTGCATCACAGAACCACTTCACGTATAGAGTTCGGCGAGTCCGCCTTTCCCAGTGTGACGATCGTTCCTTCATGTGCGGCCGTGGCGCCGAATTCGTGGGCATTATCACAACCGCGACCCATCGTTACGATCCCAATCGACCGGGCCGAGCGAGATAGCAGAGTCGATCCAATCGTCTGACATTCCCGGCCACGTCGTCGGTGGCTCGGCACCGGCATAGCGATACTCGCCGACACGGCCGGTTGCTCCGATCCCGAGCACCCAACCGGATGGCAACTGACGCCACGCCCGCCACTTCTTCTTGTCGTTCGTCGTCTCAACGACGATTCCGTGTTGAGCTGGCAGATCCCACTTCGACACGGGGCTAACCACCATGTCGGTGAGGTCATTCCAAAACCTCTCTCCCTGCCGCTCGTATCGGAGGGCTTGTGCGGTGTGGATGAATTGGAGGGCTTTCTTGGTGCCGTCGAATTCCCTACGGTCGAGTTGCGCCCCGGTTCCGTCTGCCCCGGCCTGGCCTGAAAAACCTTCCAAGTCGGCGAGCCGGTCAGCTTCGCGTTTCTCACGTCGGGTCACGTCGTCACGGAACTCACTCATCTCTGAAAGCGCGCCCCTGAACGATTTTGTCCGCGCCACAAGGTTATGCCGCCCCGTCAGTGCTTTCGCCCAGCGCACAGACCCGTGCAACCCCGCGAGCACCCCCAAGCGTGCGCGTAGCGGCATCTCCTTATTCGACCAGAGGAGCCGTTTCAGGATGACCTCAGTTGCGGCGTACAACGCCACTACGTAGAGGTAGGGGAACATGGCGAACGGTAGCCACACAGAGAGCGCCAACTGGGCCAGTAATTCTGGCCAGTTAAGCATGTCCCAGTTGGTGACGGTTTGAACCGTAGTCCAAGCAATCAAGCTCATCCCGATCAGAAGGAGCGGGATCGAAAAGCACCCGACTATTCTCTTGCCTTTTTCGTCGCGCTGAGCCAATGCCGTCATCACTGACAAGAGAACGATAACCGGTTGCGCGATCAGCTCGCCCCACAGCGGCAAAGTTTCCAGGTTCAGGTAGAACAAGAAAAGGGTGGACAACGTTAGGGTCTCGCGGCGGATGTGACCGACGATCTCAACGCCCGACTTTGCTCGTATGGATTTGAAGAGGAGCGGGAAGCCGACACCAACCAGGATGATGATGGTGTCCTTCAGTAGTACTAGCTCCCACAAGCCGAGAAGCCATGCGAACCAAACCCATAGCGCTACCCACACGACGAAAAACCCAAACAGGCGAAGTATCGTCCATTTGAAGAAAGAGCGTGCAACAGATCCGAGCGAAGGCAGCACAGTATCGCGCCATTTGGGAAGCACCAGCGAGAGCGCGATGAGTACTGCAATCAAGATCACCGACGCGAGTTCGCGACTATTCAGCATGTCTCCCCAAGCGATTTACATTGCGGGATTCGATTTACCCTGGACACCAGAGGTGGTCGCACTTATTGACTTGTACGCTGTCGATACGAGTTTTGGCCTAGCGAGATCTTCAGAAGCCCATTGACCTGCGCCATACTACGTGAGCATCTGTTCAATACCTGGCGCTCACGACCTCGCCTGCAACGACAGCGTCCAGCTCAAACCCAGTCCCGCCGCTGCGAGTGATAACAACCCCGTCGAAGGACCGATCGCGTATAGCATCGGCTCCGGGCTAGTTGTTGAAGCGGAACTCCACCACGTCGCCGTCTTGCATGACGTATTCCTTGCCCTCGATGCGGGCCTTGCCCTTGGCGCGGGCCTCGGCGATCGAGCCGGTCTCGACGAGGTCGTCGAAGCCGATGATCTCGGCCTTGATGAAGCCCTTTTCGAAGTCGGTGTGGATGACGCCGGCGGCCTGCGGGGCCTTGGCGCCCTTCGGGATCGTCCAGGCGCGGGTCTCTTTCGGGCCGGCCGTGAGGTAGGTCTGCAGGCCGAGCGTGTCGAAGCCGATGCGGGCGAGCTGGTCGAGGCCACTCTCCTCCTGGCCGGTCGACTCGAGCAGTTCCGCGGCGTCGGCGGCGTCGAGGTCGATGAGCTCGCTCTCGAGCTTGGCGTCGAGGAAGACGGCGTGGGCGGGGGCGACGAGAGCCGCGAGGGCCGCCTTGCTGGCGTCGTTCGTCAAGACCGCTTCATCCACGTTGAAAACGTAGATGAACGGCTTGACCGTCAGGAGTCCGAGTTCGGCGAGCAGCGACAGGTCGAGCTTGGTGTTGGCGGAGAGCGGCTTGCCCTCGTTCAGCCAGGCGAGGGCCGCGGCCGCGGTGTCGACGGTGGCCTGGGTGATCTTCTTGGCGCGCAGTTCTTTCTCGTAGCGGGATTCCGCCTTCTCGAGGGTCTGCATGTCGGCCAGGATCAGCTCGGTGTTGATGGTCTCCATGTCGCTGGCGGCGTCGACCTTGCCGTCGACGTGCACGACATCCGGGTCTTCGAATCCGCGCACGACCTGCGCGATGGCGTCTGCCTCGCGGATGTTGGCGAGGAACTTGTTGCCCAGGCCCTCACCGACGGAGGCGCCCTTGACGATGCCGGCGATGTCGACGAACGACACGGCGGCCGGCAGGATCTTCTCGCTGCCGAAGATCTCGGCCAGCACGGCGAGGCGTGCGTCAGGCAGGCTCACGATTCCGGTGTTGGGTTCGATGGTCGCGAACGGGTAGTTCGCGGCGAGCACCGAGCTCTTGGTCAGAGCGTTGAACAGGGTTGACTTGCCCACATTGGGGAGTCCGACGATTGCAATAGTGAGAGCCACGAGAGTCAAGGGTACCGGGCGCGGCGGCATCCGGCCTGCCGCGGGGCGAAACGGGGCGCTAGAGTCGTGCGCAAACGACACATCCCGACCAAGGAGACAGTTGTGAGCAATGACGCTCAGGCACTACCCGACACCTCCCCCGCAGTCGTCATCGGCGCCGGACCGGCCGGCCTCGCGGTGGCCGCAGAGCTCGCCCGCGTCGGCATCCGCGCGGTTGTGCTCGACAAGGCCGGCGAGGTCGGGTCGAGCTGGGCGCACCACTACGACCGGCTGCACCTGCACACGGCACGGTGGTTGAGTGCGCTGCCGGGCATGGCGATCCCGCGGTCGAGCGGGCGCTGGGTCGCCCGGGACGACTTCCGCGCCTACCTGCGCGATTACGCCGAGCGGCAGGGCCTCGACGTGCGGCTCGGCACGCCCGTGACATCCGTCGACCGTCTCGCAGACGGACTGTGGCGAATCGGATGCGGCGCCGAATCCATCGTCACCCCGCTGGTGGTCGTCGCTACCGGGTACAACCACACGCCCACGCTGCCCGACTGGCCGGGCCGCGAGTCGTTCCCGGGGCAGATCGTGCACTCGAGCGACTACCGCAACCCCGCCGGCATCGACGCGAATTCGGTTCTCGTCGTCGGGCCCGGCAACAGCGGCGCGGAGATCGCGGCCGACCTCGCCGGCGCCGGCAAGCAGGTGTGGCTCGCGGTGCGCACGCAGCCGAACATCGTGCGGCGGCAGGTGCTCGGCATTCCGTCGCAGATGTTGGCGATCTCGATGTCGCCGTTCCCGGCCCCCATCGGCGATCGCGTGGGGCGGCTGGTGCAGCGGCTGTCGGTCGGCGACCTCTCCCGGTTCGGGCTGACGGTGTCACCGCTCGGCGTCGTCTCGCGGCTGGCCAAAGACGACGTGCCGCCGCTGCTCGACGTCGGCCTGATCGACGCCGTTCGTGCCGGGAAGGTGACCGTGGTGGCCGCCGTCGAGTCGTTCGAGGGGCAGGCGGTGACGCTCGCGAACGGCGAGGTTCTGCGGCCCGACGCCGTGGTCGTTGCCACCGGGTACGCGCGCGGGCTCGAGCCGCTGTTCGGACACCTCGGCGTGGTCGCGCCGAGCGGACGGCCGACGATCAACGCCGACGAGCAGTCGCCCGGCCTCGACGGACTCTACTTTCTCGGCTACTCGAACCCGCTGACGGGCAACATCCGGCAGTTGGCGATCGACGCGCGAGCGATAGCGCGTCGCGCGGGCAAACGCGACACCGCGGCACCGCGTGTGGTGCGGCCCGCGGTGCCGCGGGCGGAGTTGTCGTAGAACCCTTCTCCAGAATCGCGGATGTCGCGGCTCGCGTCACTCGCGCCGCTGCAATACGACCCGATACCCCGAGCGGTGCGCGAGAGCGACGACCACCACGATCGCGACTCCACAGACCAGCAGCATGATGGCGCCACCGCTAGCGGTCAGGATCGCTAGAGCGAACACGGCGAACGGCGCGCTCAGCAGCAGGGCGGCGCCCGCCCAGGCGAAGCGGCGTGCGACCACGGCCACGAGCGCGACGGCTCCGAGCACGGCGAGGTAGGGAAGAGGGCGGGTGAGCTCCGTCCAGATGTCGCGCGGAAGCCACCCCTCGGTCGCGGCGTAGAAACGCCGGGCGCCGAAGACGATGGGCAGCACGAACCCGCTCGCACCGATCGCACTGATAACCGCCCAGAGCCGGGCACGAGCGCTTCTCGGCGGCGAGCCCTGGATTGAGATGAGCGCCAGCGTTGCGAGCAGCACCAGAGCCGACATCGATGGACGCAGCGCCGCCCACGGCTGCGAGTCGAACACGACCAGTGCGACGCTCGTGGGGATGGTCGCGGCAAGAATCCACCGGGCGACCCCGCCCGCTCCCGCAATCGCGACGACGAAGCCAACGATCCAGAGCGCGTAGAGCACTACCGCGGCGCTCGCGAACGGCCCGAATTCGCCGCCCCACAGGAGGCCGCTCTCCTCGCCGGTCGACCACGGCGCCCACTCCGAACCGACGAAGGTCAGCGCCGAAAGCGTGGCACCGAGCCCCCACGCGAGAGCCGCGGCGCGGTTGCGCACCGCTGCAGGCAGGGCCGCGTTGGCCCGCTCACGGAGCGCGAAAAAGACCAGATTGACCGTCTGCCCGAGAGCGGGCTTGTCGCGCCCGGTCGAGTCGGCCTCGTCGAGCAGTGTGCCAAGCATGGCCTCGCCGTTCTGGTCGCGCCAGACCTTCGGATACCAGTCGAGCGCGGCGCGGTACCTGCGCTCCAGCTCGGCGCTCATGACGTGACCGTCTTCGCGGCGGTGCGGCTGCGCAGCTTGGCCTGCGCGCTGGCGGCGTTCGCGGCGAGCCGCGCGGCTTCGTCTTCGAGACGGTTGGCTCCAGCATCCGTCAGCCGGTAATAGCGGCGCAGTCGCCCGCCGACGACCTCGTCTCCCGCGCTCTCGACGAGCCCCTGCTCACCGAGGCGGTCGAGGGCCGCGTAGAGGGTTCCGACCTTGAGCTGCACTCGTCCGTCGGAGAGTTCGGCTGCCTCGGCGATCAAGGCGTAGCCGTGCTTGCGGCCGTCGGCGAGGGCCGCGAGCACAAGGAACGTTGGTTCCCGCATTTCGGTTGTAGTCATGTCATCACTATATACAGATTGTCGATATATAACGAGTGCCATCGCCTGATCGCAATCGCGAATCGCCCGCCGCTCTCCCACGACCGTCGGGGGTGCGTGTGACCATTGGATCGTGCCCCTGAACTTCACCGCCATCGACTTCGAGACCGCCAACTCATCGAGCGCGAGCGCGTGCTCGGTCGGGCTGGTCAAGGTTGTCGACGGCCGCGTCGTCGATAAGACGAGCTGGTTGATCCGGCCGCCCGTCGGGCACGACTACTTCAACGAATGGAACACGCGCATTCACGGCATCGTCGAGACGGATGTCGCGGACGCACTGTTCTGGCACGAACAGCTGGCCGACCTCGTGGCCTTCGCCGACGGAGACCACCTCGTCGCGCACAACGCCGGGTTCGACATGGGCGTGATCAACGGCGGATGCGCCGCGAGCTTCGTCGAGACGCCGAGCTTCGCCTACGCCTGCAGCCTGCAGATCGCGCGCAAGACCTACAACCTCGACTCGTACAAGCTGCCGGTCGCCGCGATGGCCGCCGGGTTCGAAGACTTCGCCCACCACGACGCCATGGCCGACGCCGAGGCGTGCGCCGCGATCATCGTGCATGCGGCGAAGCGGCACGATGCCATAGACCTCGAGCACCTGGTGAAGCTCACCGGCACGAAACTGGGGCGCATCGGGGCCGTGGCAGCGGTCGCTTAACGCAGATTGAGCCTGTCGAAATCCTCCCGGCGAGTCACACGCAGGGGGATTTCGACAGGCTCAATCGGTGAGTCGGGTTACGAGCGGCGCTGGCGCTTCTCGCGCACGCGCATGTTCACGTTGATCGGGCTGCCCTCGAAGCCGAAGATCTCGCGCAGGCGACGCGTGATGAAGCGGCGGTACTGCGGGTCGAGGAATCCGGTGGTGAACAGCACGAACGTCGGCGGGCGCGAGGCGGCCTGCGTGCCGAACAGGATGCGCGGCTGCTTTCCGCCGCGCACGGGGTGCGGGTGCTCCGCGGTGAGCTCGGCGAGCAGGGCGTTGAACTTACCGGTCTGGATGCGGGTGTCCCACGAGGCCAGCGCGGTCTCGAGTGCGGGAACCAGCTTCTCCATGTGACGGCCGGTCTTGGCCGAGATGTTGACGCGGGGCGCCCAGGCGACGTGGCTCAGGTCCTGCTCGATCTCGCGTTCGAGCATCTCGCGACGCTCGTCGTCGAGGA
>Ga0247730_1000552_pt1 | contig 26099 bp, 25 predicted proteins | sample UWRJL073202C2_FD_180959 | JGI IMG/M metagenome (GOLD analysis project Ga0247730, IMG submission 180959) | Plant litter microbial communities from Arlington Agricultural Research Station in Wisconsin, United States - UWRJ-L073-202C-2 | ecosystem: Environmental > Terrestrial > Plant litter >... | reverse complement strand
CGGACTCTACAGTAGAAGTGATTGAAAGCTGGCTTCCGAAATTGCTCCGACCAAGCGTTAAACCTACTGTAGCTTGCTTGATGTCCGATAAATTTCTCAAGTCCGTTGGGTACGATAAAGCATCACCCTTTAGACGTGCCATGGTCAAAGGGGTGCTCAAGCTGTCGGGCAAAATTAACAGTGTCATAGTATTCGGAAACTATCCAAATCTAATGGCGGAACGAAAAGATAAAACCTACGCCCGCGGCTATAAAATTGAAGAAGTGCAGCCGGTGCACTTGAGTAAGCATCAACAAAAAATGACGCAAGCTGCTAATCTGGCACGTGCAAATGGCTCTAACGAAAAGCAGGCATGATCTATCATGGGCGCAAGACTTCTTTGAATTTTTGACGCCCGTGATGAGTAAACCTTTCCCGAAGTAAGCACAGGACATGAATCCGCCCGCAATATTAACCCGGCACAGGTTACAACTTAATCATTGTCAACCGCAATGCGAACAACGCCAAGAGGGTCACAGCAATATAACGCCAGTTTGATGATCCATCGATACGACATCCAATAATAGCGACCTATACCTATAGCACTGCGAACACAGCAAGTGTTCGAGTCAAACAACAATAATAAAAGCGTGGACTAACCATGAGCACTCTATCGGCACCAACCGAGAAATTTCTTCGGGCATCTACTCCAGCTCGCTGGTTCGCTTACTCCGTAATATTCACGCTACCGCTCGCGGGCACCGCCAACGCAAACGACGGCGTCCTGTTGTTTGGATATGGCGCCAAGGCAATGGGGATGGGAGGGGCTTCCGTGGCGCTCCCCCAGGACTCAGTAGCGTCGGCCAACAACCCGGCAGGCATGGCAAAGGTTGGTAACCGCGTCGACATGGATGTCACCTATGTGCGCGAATCAATAGAAACGAACGTAGGTTCCAACCGCTATAGCGACATGGTCAATATTTTCGTACCAACGGGGGGTTACAACCACGTTGTTGATGAAGACTTTACTTGGGGTGTCTCAATGTTTGGGCAAGGCGTTATGCTCAATTACAAGGAACCTGTGTTTGGCACAAAGTCCATGATGTCTAATCTTCAGCAGACAGTAATTGCGCCTACGCTCACCTGGCAGATAGCCCCTGGGCATTTTTTGGGTATATCTCCGCGATTTGCATATCAAAAGTTTGAGTTCGCAGGGATGGAGCACTTGGGATATGCATCACCAGGCGCGGATAAAGCATACGGAGCAGGTTTCGCTGTGGGATACCTTGGCGAGTTGAACGACCGCTTGAACATTGGCTTGGCTTACGCGAGCCCCATTTGGTTCCAGAAACTTGACCGCTATCGCGACCTAATACCGGACGGCCGTCTCAACATGCCACAAATCATGAGCGCAGGGATGGCCTTCCATCTCACTCCATCTATCACCCTTGCCGCAGATTACCAGTGGATCGACTGGGCTCGCGAAGGAACATATGGCAATCGCATGACCGAGGGCGGTCGCCCCGGAGAAAGTGACAGTCCTGGCTTCGGTTGGCGTAATCAGCGGATCGCCCGATTTGGAGCTTCATGGGAGGTAGACCACAATTGGACTGTTCGTGCCGGAGCTTCATTGGCCACCGAACTTGTACCTGCGAGTGAAGCAACTTTTGCGGCCCTAGCGCCGCTTATCCAACGTGATCACTACACCGTTGGCGCCACATACAGCTTTGACAACGGATTTGAACTGACTGGCAGTTACATTGTGGCGCCTGGGGCGACGTTAAATGGCAAGGGCCCTAGCGCTGGCGTGAAGGTCAGAGCCGAGTCGGACTGCGTCGTCAATGTTGGTATTGGCTATAAATTCTAAAACTGCTAAGCCCACTAAAGTGGGCGAACGGAGATATGTATGACGCTTGCAACCAGTCCTAAGCCGCGTCCACTCAGAAACCCGCAGGTAGTATCTTCAGTAACCACAATAAGGGAAATCTCTTCGCATTGGTTTTGTCGAAACAAATTGGTCACATCGACAATGGGTTCAAACTCCGAATATTGTCAAAATATGACAACTCTCTCGCAAAGAAGCTGGATCCGCCGACAGCGGGATCAGCTCAGTGAGCTTACAGAGAATCTTTGTCGCGACCTGGCTCTTGCGTGGTGAAATCGAATACGAACGCCACGATCAATCAGCGCCGTTAATAAAAAAACCCAAGCGGCCAGAGGCTGACGGCTTGGGCCTTAACCCACCCCATACCCATTTGGTTGATGACGTTTCGGCTAATCGGTCTCCCTTTCGCCTAGCCTGCAAAGGCCGCAATCAACCATCCCTAACGATCTAAATCGCGCCGTGGAAGCAACAGGCTTTCCACGGGGCTAACCCCGAAGGATGCTTAGACCAACGCGGACTGACCGCGATGAGGGCGCTAAGGTGCCCTCAATCCCTTTTGGGTAGGTCAAATTACCAGACAGCCGGATACTCAACAATGCCGGACACCGGGAAACCATGATTAAGGAACGCCTGCCTCAACAGAAATGGCAACGTAAGTCCACTGTATGGATACTTTTCACTTATCGAGTGGGCGAAATGATCTATCCAGTCGATAAGTTCGATACTATTTTTTTGAACCAATACTTCCGATGACCACATCGCCTCTTCGGCACTGCCTATAGATATCTGGCTAGGTGACGTGAACTCGAGTCGCCGTTGAACCACTGCCCTAAAATTATCGGCGCCTTGATTGTGGATGACCAATCTTATCGCGGGTATTTTCTTGGGTACCTTGCCTGGAGACTCCTTAAGATTGAATATGAGATCAGTGAACACTACGTTCCCTTCAACGCGAAAGAAGGTTTTGCCCTGAGTGCCTGCATCGAGCGCCCAATAAGCGCGAAATGCATTTCTCCTTAACTTATTTCCGAACAGCTCCAGTAGCGGCAGTACTTGGGACTCAGTGGCGTACTTGGCTCCTTTATTCCACGCGCTGACAACAGATTGCTGAGTTCGACACTTTTCCGCAATCTCACGCTGGGTCCAACCGTTATTGAGCGCGAGACGAATCAACTGTCGAGTCAGCTTGAAAGGTCTCTTCTTGGAATTCTTCGCTTTATCTTTGTTAATTTGATCGTCCATGTGCCCCTCGAAAAAGAGAGAGCGCGAAGCTCTCTCTATGAAATTTCAGTTCTTCACCTGATTACGTGGGTTTTCAGGATTCTTCTGCCACCCCGTGTGACCATGGTTTTTGTCCCAGGTTTTGTTGGTGCCATTGGTGCCAGGGTTTCGGTTGTGGCTGTTAGCTTTGTCGGTGTTCTGCTTAGTCATGGTGGTGTTCCGTGCCTTGTGATTGGAGACACTAGCCTACCAATTGGGGGACGCGACACCACTGATGGTTCAGTGATATGCCCTGATAATCGGTGATATTCCATTGTCTTATAGCTCTGCGCAAGCTACAAACGGGGCTCGCTACGGCAATTACGGGTCACGGATCTGAATGCCGTTGGCAGGTGTTTGAACGTGTACACTTCCAAGTCCACTGCTAGAAATAGAGACAAACGATACCGGCTTACGAACCGATAAAGAATGATGAGTGTAGAGAGCTTGTCCATCTCGCACGGTTAAATAACATTCAACGTCCGGATCAAACATCTGCTAGATCAGACTTATCTCCAGGTTAAGCTGACGGCGTTTTGCATCAAGATCGGCGCGGCACGCGCTACCGTGCATGCTGTTGAACTCGGTACCAAGATATTTCAAAGGATCGAATCTAATCAAAAGCCCACTGCAACGATCAGGCTAGTTCCCCAAAACGAGCTGGAAAACCTGACTATCTCGACGCCATGGACGGGCCAAAGATATGACGACTTAGCCCGTGATGGTGATCAAAGAAAACTCAATCGTCGACAGCTCTGCAGATCAAGCCTAGATGCAGAAGCCGGTTTTTACGGTGCGGCAAGTCATGTCTACCAAACAATGCCCTCAGGCAGATCTTCCGGATTGGCAACCATGAGAAGGTGCTCAGGAGCTGTTTCCCGCTCAGGCTCAACTGCAGCACGAAACGACTGGATCAGGTATTTGGCCATCGATGCTCGGACTGTGAAAACTCTTGCTGCGGTGCCACCCATGTATTCGTCTCTGACCATCATGGCTTGCGCACCAGAAAGCCCTCGATGGGGTATCAAACGAATTGAAACCGTTTCATTCCATGCGACATCATGGTTGCCGCTCAGTAAATCAGCCTGTTCGAAGGCGACGGCCGCCGAGATACGCCCCAGGTTGAAATCCCGAAACTCTCGCGATTTCGCGCAATACGCCCGGACATGCCACCGGGGCCCCGCCTGAATTAGAGCATGGGGTCTGACAACCCTTTCATGCCCTTCAGGATTGCTCATCGAGCGATAGTGAATCTTGAGTGGATGTCCAAGGGAAATCGCTAGATGGATCTGCGAGAACAGCGTGTACCGGATCGCGGTCGCGTCAATTTGAGTGTGCTCAAATGGAACGGATGCCGCTATGCCATCTAGTCCCCGGGAGGTGCCAATAAGGCGCTGGTAATCGTCAAAAACACCTTGGCTGAGCTCAGGTTTCAAGCCCCAAGAGGCTAAGTAACTCTTACTAGCGGCCTCTGGTTCACACGCTTCAGGGTACTGCAATCGATAGCTGGCAATGTCCCTGCTGGCTAACGTTCCATGGATATCGAACAAATTTAACAAACGGGCGCGAGAAACTCGCCCCTCCCACAAGAGCAGAATTTCTATCGCTTCAAACCGCTCCTTTGGAGCTGAGCTACGACGGGGCATGAGGCTTCGACTCAAAAAAATCCTATTCACCATAGCATAGATGCATTAATAGACCTATGCTACTAACTCAATTTAGCGGCTTTTGAGTGTGTCAGGCATGGAAACCAGCACCCCTCCACTATTTGAGCGTATTCCAGAAAACTTATTCGGCCCACTGGCCACGAACAATAATCGACAGTACTGGGATCTCCTGAGCCGGCTAATGGCCGAGATATGGGGAGAAGGTGGGCGCTCACCGGGAGAGGAAGCACCAAAAGCTGTGGTAATCCGTGCTATTGAATCTCTACTGGTAGCGGACGACCCGTGGGGAGAAGAGCACACGAGTAATTTAAATACCCGGGCACATAATGCGTACTCCACTTTTTCCGGCAGTGGATGGTTAAGTGAGAGACGCCGCGGAGTGGTTGATCATGTGACAGTGCGGCCAATCATCGCCCGCTTCTTCACGGTCCTTTCGGAGTTTGCTTATCACCAACCTGAGTTCATCAGTGGCGAGGTGCATTCAATTTGCGTCAGCCTGCGTGAGGTTGCTAAAGGAGCAGCCCCTCAGCTTTACACGGTCGCCGCAAAGCATGCGAAACAGTGCCTGGCCCATATCGCGAACACAGGCTGCCGAATCCAAGATGTGATGGAAGAGCTGGTTACGAAGACCGCAGGACGCGAATTCACCCAAGGATTTTTTGAGCACTACGTTGATAAAGTCTTCATCGCTGACTACAGCGACATGCGCACCAACAATCATCCTCTGCAGCACCGGTCGGAAGTTATCAAGCTGACCCTGCAATTACAGCATGACCCAGAGGCACGCGACGCTCTGATTGGCTGGTATGCGCAAAAGCTTACCTCCGATGATTTCCTACGGGCCGAATCACTTTATGAGCGCGATACGCGTCAGCTCCTTAGACTTCGTGAAGTGGAGGAGCACTTGCACCGGCTTGACGAAGAAATCCGTACTGCCTACCAGACAGCATTGGCACTGTACGAATACAAAATGCGTTCACCGGGCAACTTTGATCAGCTAATCCATCAGGCGCTTCGCGCAGCAAGGGAGCTACCGGAGGGGCATATCGCATTGCCTAGCGTTTCCGGTTTTTATCATGCTTCTGGAGTCGGTCTAGCGAAACCTCGAGCAGCACCGCGCGAGCCTCGCTCAACTGCGATGGAAGAAGAGCAGCCGACCATCCAAGAACTGGCGATGGAAGCTCTCAGGCAGAAAATGAACGCCGATCGCACTGTTACCCCGGTCAAGCTCGCCCAATACGTAGCCCGTCATCTCCATAAAAAGCCTGTTGTCCTTTCAGATGAACTGGAAATAGGTGCCATCCTAGACCTGTATTGCTACCAGAAATTGCTCCTAATCGCGGCACGAGACAGCTGTCCGCCTGATAAGCGATCGGACGACCCTCATCTACAGATGGTTCAAGGCATGCACGTGAGCTTTGTACCGGACGCTGTAACACGCAATGAATACATGGAACATCAACAATTCGTGATTCGCGCGAGGAATGCTTAATGGTCAGTTGGGAGCGCTTGGCAGAAGATTCGTCAGAAAACTACATGGCCGAGGACTTTGAGAAGGCGGCCTATCGTCTAATGGTCTCCCAGGCGATTTACGCAGGGGATCACGGGAGTCGACTACCGTATCACTTGATTGTGAAGTACCTCGCTGCCTTCAAGGAGGTTTTGTCCAAGTTCGGGGTGAACCTGATACACAATCCTCATCACTCCTACCTGGTGGCCATTCCTAGCCATCAGGTAGCAGAGAAAATGCGTCTTCATGAAACGCGTTTGGCACTGGTTCTGCGCCGCTTCTACGATGACAAGATGCACACGGCTGAAGTAATCGGCGGCGAAGCCTGCATCTCCCTCGAGGAACTCGAGCGTGCTTACCGGGAGTGGCTCGGCCGCGGTCTACCTGACCGAGCAGACCTAAAAGACCTCGTTACTGCCCTAAGACGCTACGGCATGGTGAGGCTGCAAAATTCTGATGATGGTCAACCTTTCAGCATTGTGATTCGTCCCGGAATCACCGATATCTTGGGCGAGTCCGCTCTGTATCAGCTTGCGGCCTATGCGTCGAACGATTCTGACGCGGAGTTCGATGATGAAACTGCTTGAGCACATCGTTCTGGTTCAATTTTTCCTGTACGGGAGTGAAGACCTCGAGATCGGGCTGAACACCGCCCTGCTTGGCCCCAACGGAACCGGCAAGTCTGCAATCCTCGATGCTATACAGGTTGTAATGCTGGCGGCGGATGGCAACCGCACCCATTTCAATGCGGCTGGTGAAAGCAAAAAGCGCTCTCGAACTTTGCGGGATTATTGTCTTGGCGCGTCAATTCCTGGCATGGCCGAATACGCTAGGCATAGCGCTAATACGTACATTGATCTGGTCTTCAGGGATACGGAAACCGGCATTCCTTTCACTGCTGGAGTATCGCTCAGTGCTCGAGTTGAAGACACCCACGCTGAAGTTCAGAGCCTGTATATCCTTCCGGGGGTGGCGCTAACACCAAAACATCACCTTCAAACTGAGGGGCAGCGAGAGACGGTTATGCCTTGGCGAGACTTCCGCCAAGTCGCCGGCGATCTTTGCCGGCTTGAGGGGCATGGAGTCCCTGTAATCACACGGGACAAAGAAGCTTTTACTCGCCAGCTTCTGATTGATCACCTTGCTGGTCCGGGTGACAAACCAAACTCAAAGTCTCTTCGTAATGCATTCGCTCGCTCGTTGAAGCTCGGCGAGGAAATTGACAACCTGAGCGATACCTTGCGTCAGCACTTGATCGAGCCGATGCCGTCCCATGTCAAAGAATTCCGGGATCGACTCGATGATGTTCGCAAGCTGCGAGATTTGATCAGCACGCTCAAAGAGCGCATAAGGCGAGCGAGTGAGGCGGTAGACCGGTATGGCATGGTCCAACGCGAGCGAAGTACCGAAGCAAACCTGACAGTGCTCAAGCACACATATGAGATCGAGCAGCACGGAGCTGCGCTTGATGCTGCGGAAGCGGAGATAGAACAGCTTACTCATGACATCGAACTTGGCTCGCTGGAGAAGGAGCGCTCGGATACTGAGTTGCTAAATGCCAAAGCTCAGCGTGACCAAGCGATCGGGGATCTCCACGGCAATCCTGAATATGTCAGCCAGATAGCCCTAACTCAGAACCTCAAACGTTCGGAAGAGACGCGCCAGGGAAAACATCAAGAACTCATTCGGCAATTTGCGGCCATGCTCGCTGCCTTGGCAGCCTGTGCCCCACAGCTTCAAGGCATCGCGTATGCCGAGTTACTCGAACAGGCCAAGCATGAGGTTACGACGCTTCTGCGAATGCAGGAGCAAAGCCTTACGCCCCCAGTCACCTTGGTTCAGGCGGCGTTGAAATCACTGAGCGATGTTCATGACGCGATCCATGATGAACTGAAAAAAACAGAGCAAGAACAACGTCAAGCCACGGGAAGGCATCAGGACGCTTTAACCTCCTCCAAACGCGCTGCCAAAGGACTCTCTAAGCTCCACGATGACACCATCCGACTGATCGGAGTGCTCGACAACGCTGGAATCAATGTCACGCCTGTTTGCGACCTTGTCACAATCTCTGATCCTGATTGGCAACCGGTAATCGAGTCATGGCTGGGTCGACATGTTGAGGCATTACTGATACCGGAACATCAGGAAATCGCGGCGATAGATGTCTATCGCAGTGACGCAGCGAGCGGAATTTATGGTGTAAAGCTCGCTCTCCCCTCTCGTGTAAGACCGTGGTCTGCACCCGGCCCCGAATGCTATGCAGCACAACTCGTTCGGGGGGATTCCCTCGCGGCTGTTCGATACCTGCAGGGCGAACTCGGCAGGACAGCGCTGGTGGAGACGAACGAACAGTTGCGCACCGGCAACAAGGTTATTTCCAAGGAAGGTATGACCAGCTCTGGCGGAGGCGTCGACCGTCGGCGGCTGCCAGGGGTCAGCAGCCTACGCATCGGTAGAAACGACGCTCATGCCATAGATCAGCGCTCAGCAGAATACGTTCGAGATACGGCGGAAGAGTTGCAAAAAGCCAATGAAGCGCTTGTTAAATTGAATGCTTGCCGAAAAAAAATCTCTCACTTTTCCGATACGACGACACTGCAACACGTCATTGAAAGTCAACTCAATGAGTTTGCTCGAACAGTCAATGATACGCAGGTTCAACAGATTGCCTTGGAGAACTCACTGACCGATTCGTTGGCTGCTTTGACAGAGCTGAAGGCGGCGGCAGACAGCCGCCAAACCGTAGCGGAGGACGCCGTGAGTCAATGGACCGCTGAGCTCGCTAGGCTAACCGAGAAACTAGACGGCCGGCAGTCCCGCATACACGTACTAACAGATTTGCTGGACATAAAAATACAGGCCGAACGTCAGTCTCGTCAGAATATTCTCTACGCCGCAAATGATGTAGAGAGGCTACGGAATAAGCTGGACGCGAAACACGGAGAAGGCGGACCGAACAAGCTTGATGATCTTGAAGACCAGTTGCGACGAGCTGGCGAAGCGGCAGCCAAAGCGCATCGCGACGCATGGGTTTCGTTCTCCAGTTACGCCACATTTTATAGCGTGAAGATACATGACATCACCAACGAAAATTGGATAGGCGCATTTGAGTTTATCTTTAAAGAGCGCCAACGTCTGGAGGAGCTCGAATTAGTCGAAAAAGAGCAAAAAGCCGAGGAAGCGTACGAGGCTGCAGTGAAGGTATTTCGTACAGACGTTGCACAAGCGCTGCTGTCTGGTTTCGATCAGCTAGAAGAGCAGATCAAAACCCTGACAGCGGTCCTAAAAGCTGCACCGCCATTCACTAACAACGAGCGCTACGAGTTCCGTTACAAGGTGATTGAGGAGCACCGTAGCCTCTACGACTTTCTGAATCGTATACGTGCTCACGGTAGCTCGGAGAACGATCTGTTCGGCAGCGCCGGCGAAACCCCTGAGGCGTTCCGGATGCTTGTCGATGGGGACATCAGTTCCACCCTACTAGACGATACCAGTCCCCTGAATGATCACCGCAGATTCTTCAGCTACGACGTCGAAGTGTTTCAGCACAACACTTCGGTTGGGATGTTGAGCAAACGCTTCGACACCGCGTCGGGTGGTGAACATCGCACACCGCTTTACCTGATTTTTGGGGCAGCATTGGCCGCCGCATACGGTAAGTCGAAAGGCAGTACATCAGGCGGCGGCATCATGCTGCTGGACGAAGCTTTTGACAAAATGGACCCGCAAAACATTCGTGCCGCGGTCCAATACCTCAATGCATTAGGTCTGCAACTGATCATGGCGGGGCCAGAAACTGATCAGGGTAAGCTCTCGTCGTTCCTTAACATCTACTACGACATGTCGCGCTATGGAGGCAAGAAAGTCCAGCTCAAGAAAACTGTGGTGTTCGACAAGACGCGGGAGCTGCTGCGCAGCGACAATTTCTACTCACACCCTGATCTGCTGCAGCAGGAAATAGATCGAATGACGGACGCCAATAATGGACCTCATTAGACACACGCTGATACGCCTTCTGGAGCGCGGCGAGCGAGCTCGCCTTAGCGGTAATAGTCGGATCATTCGTGAGTCGTTTACATCGCGTACGTCGCCTTATTGGCAGCAAAATCTGGAAGCGCGTGACGCAATGCATCACGACATGCGAAAGGCTGCGCGAACAGGAGCGGTGAGGCTGGAATGGTCCAAGCAGGGCGGTGAGGACCGCCCTTTAGATGCGGTAGCACTGGTCGATGTCGATTCCTTGGCCAAATATTTAGGTCAACCCACCAATGGTGCGTCTGTTGCGCGGGCCCGCCAACTGCTCAACGCTTGGCTCACAAACAATCGGGTTGAAGAACTTGTTAGGCAATGGGCTCACCTCAAGCAAGTGCGTTCGCTTGGCCCCGAATCTGCGCACGATTTTGCGGATGCGCTGCGCGTGCTGGACGCAATGGCGAAATCAGTTGATGACCAGGTCGTTCGCCAATTGAGCGTAGAGATGTTTCGGAATTCTAAACGCATCGAAGCTCTCCTTAAACATTTGGATGTCCTGACTGGCGACGCGCTGAACTCTCCTGCTCGGCATTGGAGTGAGGTATTTGGTGCCATAGGGCTCACCAAAGAACCACAACCGTTTCTGATATCCGGCAAAGGGTTCCTCAGATTGACGGGGGGTGTGGATTGTCCAATCGTTCGTCCCTATGTCGGTGTAGCGAACTCGGTAATTAGCGGCTACTACGGAGAGCCTGAGTGGCTGCTTACCGTCGAGAACCTCACCACCTTCCATCAAGCAGCCAAAGCACTTGCGCCAGCGCAGGACGGACTTGTGATCTACACCGCAGGCATGCCCTCTCCGGCCTGGGGCAAGGCGTACAGCAATCTACTTTCGTCACTCCCGAAGAGCACTCGGGTTTTTCACTGGGGGGACCATGACGAAGGGGGTTTCAGAGTTGCTGCGCGCATCGCCCACTTTGCCAGCGGTGTAGGCCGGAGTCTCGCCCCCTGGTCCATGGACGCCACGCAGTGGGCTGAAAAAGGTACAGCGGCTAGCGCAGCACAACATCGTTCGATGATTCGAAGCGCAAGTCGGGCAGGCTGGTCTGAGCTCGGATCAAATTTGGGGGCTATCATCTTGGAGCAGGAGGGCCAACCTATGACCTTGCCGTAGCCTTAGCGGGGTAGCGGCTATGCCTCTAAGCACAACTGAGGGTTCAGAATCTAATTGTGATCATCACGCTGTATTCCTTCTCCGCTAGTTCCGCCGTGCGCTTTACAGATGTTCTTCGATCATTACTGATCGGCCGGCTCCTGTCGGCAGAGCCACCATTCATCCACGGAACGAACCAATTGACTCCTACTCCCGAACCTAATGCGAATGAATTTCTCGCTCTAGGGTCAGGCGAATTCTCCGCTCAAAACTCCCCGGTTACGTGAGTTGGCAATTCGCCCAAGGCCACAGGATCCATCCAGTCGAGGTTCGATAGGCACACGCCGCAGATCGCATCACCGCCGCCTTCCTGATTGATAGGCTGGTACACCCGCTGGATCAAGCCACACTCAACGCACTCGCCTCGTTCCGCCCGGAACAGCACAACCAGTGATGGCTCTCCATGGTCTCTAGGGGGGATCGACCAATGAGTGACTCCCCAACGTGCTGCATCCTTGATCGAGGTGGTCACTAGCTGAAACGAGGGCGTCAAACGAAGTGGCTGGCCGCTAGGCACAAGTGCGCGCAATGAGGCAAATCGCAAAAGGGCCTGCAACCGTCCTCGTGCCATCTCCTCAAACCTCGAGTCACTCCCCTGCGCTCGTTCCAATACGTTGAGGGCGACAGACACCTGTCTGTTGCTAACGACCTCTGCGCAGAGCCTACGTGCTTCGTCGGCCTTTTTTGCAAGTTTTTGCAGGAGTATCTGGACAAGCGGACTAGGTTCAAATTGGACCGATGACTTCGTCCCATTGCATGAACTGCATGCCGGCATCCAATTTTCGAACGAATTTAGATCGAACGATGCGGATAGCCCTAGATTCGACTTAGCGGAGTGGAGTAACGAGGGGTTGTCGAGGAGGTGCTCTGGCAGAACATGGTCGACGACCATTGAAATGAGATCGACTGGGGCCTTGCACAGGTAGCATTTCATACCGTGGGCTAGAAATATTGCGTAGCGTTGCTCGCTGGAGAATTTATACCTCGACATCGCGCGCCTTTCTCAACTCACCCTGAATGATAGTTGACTCAGAATTAGGATCTGCGTCGCGAGCGGGTGTGAGCACCATGGTGCGGTTAACCAACTCGACACCCTGCGAATCACCACTCCTCTTGTTCATTGCTTCAACAGAACATCCCGAAGAAGTTCGATGAAGAAGTCCGCGACGGTCGTCGGCCTCAGGATATTTGAGAGTCGCCTGGCCGTTTTCACTCATTTGACACTAACCTCGATCTTGGCCAGCGCGTCGTGTCGGTGGTCAAGACTCGCGCCTGCCCTACCGACATCCAGAGGACGCCCGTGCTGTGTCGGTTGATACAGGGCCGTTATGGCGCAAGTCGACGCAGATCAAGTCCAGCGCGGAGAAGATCATTGTAGTGGCCTGCCTCTACATGACGACGTACGTAGTCCCTCACCATACCGAGGAAAGGGGCGTCCGGCTCAAACATCTGCCGAATCGAACTCATTTGAAGGTTCAGCTGACGACGCTTTTCATCAAGGTCGGCGCGGGACGCCCTACCGTGCATGCTATTGAATTCAGCGCCTAGGGATTTCAATAGCTCCAACTTAAACACTAGATCGTTCTGTACGCGCTTGCGTTCCTCAACCAGATACTTGCGCTGCAATGCATAAACCGTGATGGACGTAGTCGCCTGCAGATCTTGAGGATCTCTGGGTAGGATCAGTCCGTCGTCATCGTACTTGAATCTCTCCTCGGGCTGATCTATGCATGGATGGATGAGCAAACGATATGGTTCTTCTGCAGAGATGTCGCTCCCGTGCAGACGCACCCTCTGATTCTCTAACGCCAGAGGGAACTGCGCATGCTTCCCGAGTCGTACAGAAGCCGACTGACCTGGCACCGTATGGTTTCGTGCCCGGTTGCAGTCCACGCATGCAACCAATAGGTTGGTCCAGTCTCCACCTAGCCAGTAGTAGCCGGGACGCAAGGCGGGCTGAGTAGGGTTCTCTACCGCCGATTTGGGCCGAAAGTGTTCAATCTCCCGCGGCATTACGTGGGCCATCCGGCTCTCACAGTAAGCGCATTTCCGGCCAAATATACCCGCCAGCTTTTCAGCCAACGTCTTGTCTTTGTATACGGCGAAATTGAAGGACTTTTTACAAAGCTTCTCCTCATTAGCGAAATTCGAAGGGTTGGTAAAAAAAGCTATCGCTTTTTCAAGTTCGGCTGCCGCACGGGTCTTCTTCTGATTTTTGGGACCTACCGACGCATGCGTGAAAACATCCAGCGCTGGGGTCTGTGCGTTTTTCTCAATGCGAATCACGGGGAGGTCTCATCAAGGCCGGACACAGTCGAATCCCACATCTCAGCCAGCTCCTTAGCGGCCTCCTGCTTCATTTCCGGCATCGATAAGTTGCCTGCGACGAGGTGCTGTGCGAGGACTTTATCAACAGCTTCGAACATGAGCTGCTCACGCACAGTGTCACCAACGTAGCGGCGGTCGCGCAGGACTGTTTGAAGTTGGTCCAGCTCCTGTTCGTGCTCTGCAGTGCGTTGATTGAGGGCCAATAACGCATAGTAGCGATCAAAGAGAGCTTCAGTTTCAGGATCCACGGTGCTGTTAAGCCCAAAAAACTCGGAAGTGAGCAGTTGATCGACTCGGAAGTCACCAGGTGAGGGTAGGTCCGCAACTGGCTCAACCTGCCCATCTTCGTCACGACGCATTACCACCACCTCCCCCTCGGTCAGCCCACGCAGACATAAGGGGTCATGCGTTGTAACGATGAACTGGATGCCGGGAAATGCGCGACGCAGGCTGGAAACGATCTTCATTTTCCAAGACGGGTGCAGATGAGCTCCGATTTCGTCCAGCAACACAATGCCTTCGGCGGTCTCGGAATTGCCCCAGAGACGCATTGCAGCTTCCAAGATATCCACGCTCATAGCGACCACGGATTGGAATCCATCGCTTAACCGTTGGATGGGTGCGTTGTCTCCATGGCTGTGAACATACACGCGGGATTTTTGCCGATGCAGTAGGGCGGCATCGTCGAGTGACATCAGATCTTTGAGGATCAGAGCAACATTAGCGAATGTTCTGTTATCAAGTTTTAGAAGCCATTCGTTGGCATCGAACAAAGGGAGGAAAGGATCGAAGAGATTATCGATGCGCGCAAACTCGAGGCCATATCGCACTGGACTCTTATGTGGCAGCAGACGAGTAGCGCCATATCCAAGCAGTACAAGCTGCGCCGAGCGAGCTTCGCTATCACCTGATACCACCACCTCACGCTTGGATACCGTTACCTCAGCGGATTTCCCAGATGGGCTCTCGAAGGTCGTTCCGGATGCAGTTATGGTCATCCGGTGGGGAGCGACAAATCCTGACAGCTTGATGCTGATCGTGCATCGTCGAGTACGTGAATTAATGAGTTCCCTCGGATCTATTCTGCCGTCTTTCACAAGTCTTGCGAAGTAGTCGGCTCCGGCCAGGCATAGAGCGATAGCTTGGAGAACTGAACTCTTTCCTGTGCTGTTCTCACCAAGCAGCATTAGCCACCCAGCGCCATTTCCATTTTTTGCTACCTCAATTTTAACATCTCGCAAACCTTTAAAGTTTTGCAGCGAAATGTGCTCGATCGCGCGCTGCTGAGATCGTGCAATCCTGCGACCTGCTTCGTCAGCGAGAGTGTAAGCAGACTGCTCAGCCTGGAATTGTTGCAGAGCACGCTTAGCTTGCCTCTGTCGTGCAGCGCTGATAGGAGCCTTGTCACGCCCTCCTACATATTTGAGGTCGGTTCGCGCTCTACGGAGCAACTGCCGTTTCATGCCTGCGTATGGAGCGACTCCTAGCGCCACAGCATTCAGGACAGATGCTAATGTCGTGGTTGATGACACACCCGCGTCGGAAAGATTTGCTTGGCTAAGCATGAAGCGGAACATCTCAGCCTCTCGAGCCCGCGCTTCTACAAGCGCTGGGCGATTCAGGCCCAAGACGGTAATAGTTGTTTGTCCACGAAGCGTATCGCTGGTTACTAGACCATTCCAATCGAACACCAAGTGCTCGTCAGGATCATCAGCACATGGGTTCAAAAGCAATGGCTGCTCTCGAGATATGTCGTCATGCGGGCCAAAGCATCGCGCTGACTCATCTAACAAGGGGAATCTGTTGCCCTTGCCGCTGATCCCCTTGTGAGCATCGGCATGGCCGTGGCTGCGCTGACGATTGCAGTCGGGGCAGGCGATCAGCAAATTGGTCCATTCAGCAGCCAACCACCAGTAACCTGGGTGCAATGCGCTTTCTGACACGGCCCCCTTTGGCCGATACATGTCCACGTCGCCTGCGACGACCTGGAGAAAGCTCTCACAATAAGCACACTTATTGAAAAACAACTCGCTGAGGGCAGTACGTACCTCGCGAAGTTTCATAGCGCGGAACTCGAAGCGGCGCTGACCGTTCTTCTTGTCTCGGAAGAATTCCTTCGCCTGTCGCAATTCAGCCCCACCAATGCTTGAAGCTGCGAGTTGTTCCGGCATGGGTATACGGGAACGATCGACGTAAATCATCTTTTCTCCGAAAGAACTGGATTTTCATAGCGCCGGTTCATAAGTATCCCTTACCGCATACATACAAGCTCAACGAAATGATTTCGTAAGAACGGCCATCGCGAGACTCAGCACGCCGCTTTCTGTTCACAGGGGGCAACTACGCGTTGAAGAATATCAGCCAATAGTAAGGGTGGGGGGGTGCCCCCACCCAGCTAGGCTAAATAACCACCTTGGCGATAATTCTTTTCCATCTGAATCAACCGAAAAATTTCAAACAACTCCTGTCGATCGTGAGTGATTTTTACATTACGACCAGGTGGATTACGCCCCCAATGGAAGACGGCAGACACTACTTCTTCGGGATTGCGCTTGACAAAATCTAAGAGAGCCCTTCGTTTTTCCTCTTTTTCCCTAGCGATCTCTGCCGCATCACGAGTGTCATACCAGCCTAATAATCGCGTGCTGCTATCGACTAGATTCAAAAGACGTAGCAGACGATAGATACTGTCATCGAATTGTTCTTCCTCGATGCTTTTGTCCGTAATTCTATAACTATTGAAAAACAGCCACTCAATGTGGCTGACAATTGCCTCCAGGGTCTTGTACACTGGATAGTCTGCCGCCACGTCAAGCGTTAGAATACGTCCTCGGATCCCCCCGCAAACTGTCACCAATTCCTTGAACCAAGAAGCCGGTACCGCGGATTCTACATTTATGTATGACGTTGGAAGATCTCTTTGGAGTGCGGTGTGTAGGCCCACCGCAATTAAGGATAGCCGTTCAAGATCGTATGCGTACAATTTATCAACCGCTGCGTAATCCAATACTTCCCTGAGCTTCGCTGGCATTTGGTGTCTGTTCAAAATCACTCTCCTTAGCCATTTTTGTCAGCCGTCAATTAATTGCGGCTCCGATTGACACGCCAACACCCTTCGACGCTATCTTCAAAAAACCTCTGCCACAGTCCCTGCAATACTTGACTTAAATTTCAAACGGTTGAAATAGGCTTATTCAGCGTCGGCAACATCTTTCTAGCGAGTTGTTGCTGCGCCCAGGTCCGCACGCTCTGAACTTGTTTCGGAAGAGCCCTCAGCTCCCCAAAATATTTAGAGCCTACAATATCGGCATGGGCAGGATTGGATGCACCGGCCGTGTCATATACCCGAAAAGCAAGTTCCTGGTCATCGCGAAACTTGATTTCCCGAACGTCATTGGCTTTCAAGGTAACGACACCAACCGAGAATAATTCCGGTTGCTTATCATGCTTGCCCTCATCGACAACCGTGCAAAATCTCAGGACATCTTGAAGGCTCTTCCCCGGGAGATTTATCCGTGTTGCAGACAACCCTTGGGTGAACGCGCGGTCGAATACTTTATGTGTGACCGTTCCGTCCCTTGCAGTGTGATGAGGATGACTGGCGCAGGCAGTGATCTGCTCTTCACCCTTTACAGGATGAGGAGAGAATGCACTAACCGTGCAGTTGGGATCGGAACAGTGGTTGGGACATTCCAGCAGCGCATGAAATTTCAGGGCATTGTCGCGAACGCTGACTTGCTTTCTGAGGGCGCTGATGCATCCACTACAAATTTTGGTGTAGGTCATCCGTGAAATACTTCTTCAGGTACGAGGCTAAACGTTCATCAAGCTTGTCAGACGCACTGACGCCATCATTTATAAATTCATCGCCCTCGGAAATAAAGAACGAATAGTCATCGGTCCCATCAAAATCAGCAGATATGTAGAAATTCTGATCAGTCCATATAACTGCAACAGATCCGTCCCCACCCATAGCCAAGCTTGGAACCTGAATATCTTCCTTACGGGCAGCCATTAAAAACTTACGAACCTGGTTTGCAACGTCTGTTGAGGCGGGAAGCCCGTCAGCGCCGTCCCAACCCTGGACTTCATTTTCAAAAACTTCGATACGATCGAACGCGTAGCTGTAATCGGGAAGAGCACTTTCCACAGGCCGCTCGAAAATCAATTGCGTATGCCCATGGCGATCCATGGAAGCAATTATGAGCTGCATTTCCCGATAGTTCGAAATTTCGCGACTGATCACAAGCTCAATCCGGTGCTCACGTGGCAGTCTGCCTTCCCACCAACTACCTAAAAGAGCATGTCTCAACGCCGCGAGAATAGACTGCTTGGGCATCACCCACTTTGAGCTTTCAGCCCTCGGCCAGTCGATTCTAGCAAGTCCGTTAAAGCCCGCATTTACAACCTCAGAGAGGTATTCGATTTCCTGCATATGAGTATGCTTTACAGACGGAGTGGACGCCTTTCGACTATCACGAAAAAAAACCGGCTCCGGCCTCATCACGGTAGTTTGCGTCGCACTCATATCGCACCCCCATCCCCAAGCAATCCTAATGAATGACTAATGTCATTATTAAGGACGGTCGCCAGCAATCTCTTGTTGATTGCATGAAGAGCTTCGAATCGACTGAATAAGTCGCCTATAACCTGCAAACTTTGCGCATCCGACTCGAAATCGTACTGATGCATCGTTCGTACGCGAAGCTGGGGCCTGCCATCTTCTCTGACTTTGGAAACATTGAGATTGACCAATAGATACTGCATATCAAGATCAGGCTGCAGTTCATAATAGCCCTCATCAATATGCCAGAGCCCATCGGCTGCAAATACACGCTCGGGCAATGAATCGCACCCTTTACGTAACAGATCACTCAAATCGCCACTGAACTTGTCCAAATAGAAAGTATTGGACACTCGAAATTCGATAGAAGCAACAGGCACATCTTTGAGCGCAGCCTCATAAAAAACGCTGTATAACTCAATTGCTAGTGCCCGGGTTTGTTCCCATCCATCATATCGATGATGAACGGCGAAATATAAACCTTCGGTATTGATGATGATTTCCGCGTGCTTATCGTCAAATGGCGCACTGTGGTCCGGATTATCATCAAAAATTACGGCGTATAGCTCGGAATCATCCGGGTTTTGAAGCCCCGACATGGTCCCCATACTTGCGTGAGCTTCCGAAGTACTAACCTCAAATTTTCGAGGAAGCAGCCTCGAAATTTGCTCACCAGCGACTGAAAGCCTCGCCATGGTGTCCGCGTTCAATGGTGTGACCCAGTCAAAACCCAGCATCAAGCGCTCCACCTCATGGGTCAGCCCATGGGGGAGGTTTCGAATTACCGCATTCGGGTTGTTTTGCAGCATTGGCGTAGTGTGATCCATGGTCTCGTGAATCCATTCACATAACCCCGTGCTCGGCCGGGGTGGTTCATGACCAGCTCAAAGCTGGGCCTGGCTGTAGGACGTTGATGGGAAGCTTTCGTTCGTCATCTACTCTCAATGTAGACAGCAATCAATCCTTCACACGCCCCAGCCAGCGGGCCTTTCAAAGCTTGCATGATGGCAAATGGCCATATCAGCAATCAAATTATCGCTAGATTACGATTTACCATCACTGAGTGTCTACATAGGATCCAGAAATTAGTTAGCAATGATGGCGATATCATTGATTTCTATGGCTTTTACTTATTGGCTTTCGTTCCCCACCCTCATCCGCGCTGCGGCCAAGGTACGCCTGACGGATGCTGTCCAAGATCTCGCAGATCATCTGCGCGCTCTGAGGCCATTCCTGAATAAGCGATCGCATCTTCAGCTCAACGTCCCCGCTGATGGGCTCGGCGTCTTGCCCACGCTCTTGAATGTGCAAATAATCACATATTTTTCGCACATTTGAGCTAACGAGAGCGTTCTGTCCTCGCTCGATACGGGAGATCTGCGAGTGACTGACGCCGGTCTCTGACTCAAGACTTTTAAGGGTTAGGCCCTGTTCCTTGCGCGCGGATCTTATCCGACGACCGAGCTGTTTTAGGTTCATTGTATGTTTGCAAATGTGCTAATTATATGCAAAATACTTGCACATAATTTTTCATTTTGCGAGCGCTCCATGACTGTCTACGTCGATGAAGAAGGCATCCGTTGGCGGGGCCGTGAGTGGTGCCACCTGGTTGCCGACTCACTGGATGAACTGCATGCATTTGCAGCCAAACTGGGATTGCGGCGCAGTTGGTTTCAGTCCAAGACTCACTACCCGCACTACGACGTCACCATGTCTGTTCGTACGCGAGCGCTGGCATTGGGGGCACGCAATGCTGACAGGGATCAAATCGTCAGTTGCGCTAGATTGATGCGTTCCGAGATGATTCAACTCCATCGCGCTGCCCTAGCGCGAGCCGAGCCGAATGAAGGGAATCTCCATGCTCAAGCTCATGAAACCCATGCCCCAGCCCAACTCACTCTCTATTCCTGAATACAGGCTTAAGGCCTGCGGGACCAACCGCTTCGAGTCAAACGAGAAGGGTTTCTTGAAACTCAAGTTTGGCTACTTTGGAGAAGTGGGCGGACTGCTCTCAGCGGTCAAGAAAGTTGGCCGTGACGATCTGGTGGCGACGGTGAGCGATCTGGCCGCCGAAGAGCTGGGTGACGCGCTGTGGTATCTGATCAACATCGCTGCGACGGTTCAGGTTGACCACAACGATATTGGCGAGGGTTGTATTGCCCACCTGCGATCGCGGTACGAAGAAAAGGAGCAGGACTCCGTAATCCCGGTCACCTTCCGTCATATCGACAGCCTGATGGAGCTGCGACGTAGTCCGGGTTGGATCGACCGCTCTCAGCAGTTAGGCATCTTGGCAAATCGCGCGGGAGTGATGGCCGAGATGAATTACAACTCTTACATGCAAATGGCCCCAAAAGCTCGCGCTGAAAACCTAGGAACGCACCTGGCAGAACTCGCGATTGCGTGCGCAAGCTTCAATCTAAGACTTGAAGATGTCGCCCGAGCCAACCTTGAAAAAATCCTCAGCCGATGGCCCGGCGAAGAAGAGAGTATTTATCCCCCGGCATTCGACACGGATTCGCCTGAACACGAACGCTTCCCGCCAGAACTGAGAATGGTGTTCGAGGAACGTGGTACACCTGAAACCGGGTACGTGGTGCAAAGCCTTCATGGGGTATTCATTGGAGACCGGCTCACAGACAACAGCAACGAGCCCGACGATTACCGATTTCACGACGTGTTCCATCTGGCGTACGTGGCGTATCTCGGATGGTCTCCTGTCCTGCGGGCATTGCTGAAACGCAAACGAAAGTCTGACGTTAAGAAGGACGAAAACGAAGATGGCGCTCGCGCGATGATCATCGAGGAAGGTATCGCCACCTGGATTTTCAACCACGCCAAGGGTCACGACTTCTACAAAAATGCAGTAGCTGGAGCCTTGGACTACGGCGTTTTAAAGCAGATCAAAAGCATGGTTGAGGGCTACGAAGTCGAAAACTGCAAGCTTTGGCAATGGGAAAAAGCGATACTGACCGGCTTCGAAGTCTTCCGACAGCTGCGAGAGCACCGTCGGGGAACCGTCGTTGTCGACGTGCTCAACCACTCAATGCACTTCGAACCCCTACCGAAGACCGAACAATCATGACACCTACAGCCTTCGTCAACGCCTTATCTGAGCTCAAGCTGGATAACGTTTTCAATCCCTACGCCGATACCTGCCCGGTACACGATCGAAGTGATGCCGTGGCTGCACGCCGACGGAATCTGCGCGGGTACCTTAAAGCCGCCACTGAAATTGGTGTGGATACCATCTGGATGGGGCGCGACTTAGGCTATCGCGGCGGGCGCCGGACGGGGCTGGCGTTGACGGATGAATATCATCTGCCCGAGATGATGGAGCGTTATCCAGGGTCAAGCTTCAAGCAAGCGACACTAGGCCCTGCCCTTGCAGAGCGCACAGCATCAGAGATCTGGTCAGTACTCCGGGCAGTGGAGCTGCCACCATTGCTTTGGAATGTGTTTCCGTTTCACCCGCATGAGCCGGGAAATCCGTTCACCAACCGCAAGTTCACTGCGCGTGAACTGCAACAGGTGGATGACCTGAATGCGATGCTGATCAGGTGGCTGAAGGTTCGCCGAGTGGTCGCCATTGGCCAAGACGCGTTCAATTACGCCAGCCGCTTTGGGGTTGAAGTCGTTGCCATTCGCCATCCTAGTTACGGTGGCATCAGGGACTTCAGAAACGGGATGAGCGCTCTTTACGACATCCCTGTCGAGGCGCTCGACCCTAAGCGACAAGCATCACTGTTTTAAGCTTCGTCGGGAAAGCCCTTGAGCATTTCCTTGGCCGCTTTCGCTCCGCCAAGGCTACCGACGTCCAAAAATGCGTGGGTTGCAATGCAGGTAAGCACTCCGCAATCGAACCCCGATTCGGTTGCTACGAATTTGTGCAAATTGCTCAGCCCGATCAGGTTGCCAAGGGCGCGCTGGCCATACCAATGCGAACGGTACACCGCCGTCAGGTCGACCTGATCGCCGGTTAGTTTAAAGCTCACATGGCTTAGACAAGGCATGTTGATGTTGCGATTGCGATCGACGCCCGGATCGTAAAGCGGCAGTTCGCAACCGAATCCGTCAACGTCGTCGAGGTCGTATTCGACATCAATCAAACCCATCTCGTAGCCTGCCTGAATACGGCGGCCATGCTTGGAGGCCTGAAGTTTGCGAACGATGACTTCAAGGGGATTGAACGTTTTTTTCTTGTCGCGCGTGACCCTGCGCATCATCCGCATGGCGTAGGTCCCCCACGTTCCCTTCTTCATCCCATGGGCCATGGCGTTGAGGTAGGAATCATAGAACGCTGGACGCTTGTCCTTGCGATACAGATCATTCGGAAAAATTGTGCCGGCAACAGTCTGGACACTCAGTTGAGGCCAACGCTTGCGCAAGGCCTCGTCCACTGTCTTGATTACCTGACGGTCTGCAGCGGTAACATCGCCTGGCGATGTAATTTCAAGCACCAGGTTTCGATCGGTTTTCCCTTTACAACCCATGAGATGCCGGGACGCCTGAACCCAGGCTTGAACAACTCTGTCACTTTGAATCAGAACTGCCATGTTCAAACTCCAAAAGCGCATGCCGCGTGCGCAACGATGTATGCGGCAGGAATCCATGCGTGGCCATCTTGCCCCCAGCCATCACCCCAACTGTTTCGGATGTAAAACCAGTACTCACCAAACTCATCCTGGCCCAACCCCACAGCCACGACCGCATGAATCATCGTCGCAGGGAGCGTAACCGCGCTGTAGGGTATCTGGCCATCGACGGGGGTATAGAACTCAACTGTTAAACGCAGCGCCAGGCCAATGGGCACACCTGCCTGCATCTTGCTGATTAGCCACCCCACATCTGCGTTGTAGAAATCGATAGCGTGCCCGTGCATTGTCAGCGCGGTCGGCAGCGCGGCAAATGGAATGGCTGGCTCACCAGCTTGGTATGGAAACTCACGCTCTAAAGGGTGCCCGGCTTTCGATGCGTCGACCGCAGCTGACATCTGCAAACCATCACCTGACTGCCATCCGGCAATACGCTGGACCGTTGCCTGGTAAAAATACTCAGGCCCCAGATCCTCAGGTGCGAATTGACGATTGATATCAGTGACCGCGAAAGCAAGGCAAGTCGGGCGATTTCCCTGATTTCTAGCCTTGACTGGAATACTGTCTACAAGACACTCAATCGTGATCACGACGCAGCGACCTCCCTCATCAAGGCAAGCTTCGCGTCCTTCGAGAGCCCCTCATTGATCGCTTCAAAATGGGTCTGAGAGTTGAAGGTGGCATCTTCAGCCTGCCTGCCTACCCATGGCCTGATCTCAGATAATGAAACGGGTTGCGGTGCGTCACGTTCGACGTCCCCACTTGAGAGCAAATAGTCCATGGTCGTCTCGGCTCCGAACGTGACTGTGTTCGGCGCCGCCTCGGATGCAGCCAGTGGTGCTAATACAAAGCCTTCTGCAGCAACCTGCTCTCTGGAGTCGGCATGCCATAGGTATCCAGCCGACGCATGACTTTTCAGGCGCACCACGAGGTGGTCTTCGGCACGAGGCTCCAGGATCGAGGACTGATCCGACGGATCAAGCAGCCAGACCTCCTTCGTGGCATCTGGCAAATCAGTCTTCAGCAGGGATCGTTTGATAGACGCCGGCTTCGTCTTGAGCAGTTGCTGGACATCCGGGTATTTGAAAATGTCGTGCCGCAGAAGCGACCAAGCTGTGGCGCTATAGCTCACGCCCAAGCGCAAAGACAACTGATAGAGGATCAATGGGTTTGCCAGAGACGCCCTGTTCCAACCTTTGCGCTTGCAGATGATGGTGAGCAAGGATCTCGGGACCAAAAGGCTGTAGCCAAATGACTCCGCCTCCTGCTCGAGCTTCTCTGCATTACCCCCGTAGTCGAGGGTCTCGTCGACGGCACTGTCATGCCCCATGAAATAATGACCCAGTTCGTGCGCACAGGTCATATGGATGAGGCCTGCGGATCGCAACGAGTTGACCAGAATTCCTGAGGTCTCATCGCGGATGAAGGCGCCCAGTAATTTGTCCAGGGGCCTGAACAGAACTGAAAGCCCTTCCGTGGCCGCAACCCGGAACGGATCTACTCGTGTGTAACCATCCTGCTCGATACGCTCCATAGCGTGCGACGACTCGAGAACGTCGTTGGCTTTCCTAGCTGTAACAAGCGCTATGTTGCGATCAGCCATTTCTTACTTCTCCCCTTTACGCGACGACTGCTTTATGAACTCGGCAAAGCGCGCCACTTCTTCCAGGTCCTTCCCTGACAAACCTTTTATTGATCGTGCAAGGAACGCCAGCTGTTTCGGCCCTTCTGGAACAGGCTCAATACCAGTCAGCAGATACTCCAATGTTCGCCGGTAGAGCTTGGCCAACTTGTTCAGCTCAAGCGCCTCGACCTTACGCGTACCCAGCTCTATATGGGTCACAGACGGACGCGGTAAACCAAGCACAGTCGCCACATCGTCCTGGGATAGCCCCACATACTCGCGGGCCTGCCTTAGGCGATCGCCAATCTCACTGCGATCATTCTGCCGTAAGTCAGTCACTTGTTGCCTCCTTGAATGTGCTTAAGAACCTTGCTCGTGATCTCAGTCACGAACTGCTCCTTCGTGCTATATCCGCCATGCCTGATGATCAAATCGACTGGCAGCTTGCAGTTAACGAGCTTGTCGATACCTTTGAAGGCTTCCACTGCGGAGATGGAGTCCAACGGCGCCCCCAATTCGTCAATCGACAATGGGTCGTCAATAATGTCTGCCGCGCGTTTGTCCCAGAATGTGCTAAGAAGCGTTTCAATATCGGCTTTAAGTCCCACTACAATTTCCTCGTAAGAAAATCAAACCATAGCCGTATCGAAACGCTACGTCAAAGATTCAAAGCTTACTGGTTATGTTCGGAGTTGAAAGCGTAAGCAGAGCTGTAAAAATTAATGAAGGGAGCTAGGCAAAGCGGCGATCAAGCTTAAACCTTCCCTTTATTTGAGGGTGAAGGGAGCTGGATCACCAAGCCATTTTTGCATTACGGCGCTGTACGTCCCGTCTAGTCGGATGCTCTGAAGCGCCTGCCTGTATTGGGCTACAACTGCGTCGGGTGTACCTAGGCTGAAAGCCATGTAGAGCCCTTCACTACTCGACAATTCAGGAAGCGCCAGCGAGCGAAAGATAGTGTTGGGATCATCGCCATGCTGTCGTATCAGGCTCATAGCGTTCAGCTCGTTTGAAATCCACAGATCAACGCGGTCGGCTTTGAGCTTCCGGTAGTTCTGCTCATACATCCTGCTCGATCGCAGCTGAGTACTAATCTTGAACCCGTGCCCCAGCAGATACTGCTCTCCGACGTCCTTATTAACCGTCGCAATACTGTATCGCTTGGCATCTTCCAAGGAGCTGAGCACGATCGGCCGTGCCGAAAGACTGAACAAGAACCAGGATGTAGGGGCGATAGCGCCTACCCATTTGAACAAATGCTCCCTCTGTGGGGTACGCGCAATTGAGTAAATCAAGACATTGTCGGCATATAGCGCAAGGTCGTAAGCACGTGCCCAAGGCAAAAGTTCGATTATAGGCGACGAACCAACTCGGACCAATACGTCCTGTACAACCTCTGTGCTCAAGCCGGTGATCCGTCCGTTTTCCATCATGTTGTAAGGAGGTAGGTTCTCCGTTACCACACGAATAGCTTGGGGAGCCAAATCTTGGGCACTTGCAGT
>Ga0247730_1000549_pt1 | contig 26169 bp, 28 predicted proteins | sample UWRJL073202C2_FD_180959 | JGI IMG/M metagenome (GOLD analysis project Ga0247730, IMG submission 180959) | Plant litter microbial communities from Arlington Agricultural Research Station in Wisconsin, United States - UWRJ-L073-202C-2 | ecosystem: Environmental > Terrestrial > Plant litter >... | reverse complement strand
GGTTGTTCTACCGGAAAGCGGCTATTTTCTTGCCACAGTCCACATCCTATATGTCATCAACATATCTGGCAATTTCCTGCTGACCGGCAGATCGCAAAAGGTAGTCTTCATGATCCGACTGGGCAGGCAAGCTTTTCTCTCCGCGGCCCTGTGCGCCGTCATCGCGGGTCCGGCGCTGGCCGCCGGGACCCATCATGTCAGCGAATACAGCATCACGCTCGCCGGCCTGCCGATCGCCAAAGCGACGTTTGCCACCGATATGGAAAGTCGCGGCTATACGATCGCCGGCAATTTTCGCTCGGCCGGGATCGCCAGCATCCTCTCGGATATTTCGGCGAAATTCACCGTCACCGGCGCGCTGCAGAGCGACCGGCTGTCGGCCGACAAATATTCGCTGGTCTACAAGACCGGCAAGCGGACGCGCACCTATGACGTGACCTACAAGAACGGCAATGTTACCGATTCGGTCACCGTGCCGCCGCCGCGGCCGCGGCCGGCCAGCTGGGTGCCGGTCAGCGAGCAGGACCTGCGCGCGGTGCTCGACCCGATCTCCGGCCTGATTTTTCCAGCAGATTCGCCGGTCTGCCCGCGCACCGTGCCAATCTATGACGGTGAGTCACGGATGGATCTGGTGCTGTCGAACAAGGGCAAGGACAAGTTTTCGACCGACGGTTTTAAAGGCGAGGTGATCGTCTGCACCGTGCGCTACGTGCCGAAATCCGGTTTCCGCAAGGGTCGTTCCGACGTCGAGTTTCTGAAGAAGGCGGAGATGGAGGTCTGGTTCGCCAAGGCCGATACCGTCAATGTCTATGCCCCGGTCTATGCCCGCGTCCCGACCCGCATCGGCCCGGTCTATGTGACGGCGGTCAAATATGGTGACTGAGGTTTTGCGCTGTTGCGTGTCTCCGGTTTGACCCTATTGTAGCCGCAGAAGGCATTTCAGCCTCATGATAGGGGGCGAGTTTTGAAAATCCGGGCAACTCTCATCGGCTTCACGGCCATTCTCATGTGGTCGTTCCTGGCGCTGATGACCGCAGCCTCCGGAAAGATGCCGCCGTTTCAGCTGTCGGCCGTGGCCTTTGCCATCGGCAGCCTGCCCGGCATCGTCGTGCTGATTCTCAAGCCCGAGCGGCTGCAACTGTTGCGCCAGCCGCCAAAAGTCTGGTTCATCGGCATCGCCGGGCTGTTCGGCTATCATTTCCTCTATTTCACCGCGCTGCGCAACGCGCCGGCGGTCGAGGCCGGGCTGATCGCCTATCTGTGGCCGCTGCTGATCGTCGTCGGTTCGGCGCTGCTGCCGGGGGAAAGGTTGCGCTGGTATCACCTGGTCGGGGCCCTGGCCGGACTGTCCGGCACTGTTCTGATCGTCGCCCGCAACGGCATCGATTTCGACAGCGCCTATACCGTCGGCTATGGCGCAGCGCTGCTCTGCGCCTTCACCTGGTCAGCCTATTCGCTGCTGACGCGACGCTTCGATACCGTCTCGACCGATGTGGTCACCGGCTTTTGCCTCGCCACCTCGATCCTGTCGCTGGTCTGCCACCTTGGTCTGGAAACCACCGTCTGGCCGCAGTCGGCCTCCGAATGGGTGGCCGTCGCCGGCCTCGGGCTGTTTCCGGTCGGCGCTGCTTTCTATTCCTGGGATTATGGCGTCAAGAACGGCGACATCCAGATTTTGGGCGCCGCCAGCTATGCCGCGCCGCTGCTGTCGACCATCATCCTGATGCTGTTCGGCTTTGCCGAGCCCAGCCTCCGGATCGCGCTCGCCTGCCTGCTGGTCACCGGCGGCGCCGTGCTGGCGTCGCGCGACATGTTTCGGGCGAAAACGCCTGCGCAGCCCGCCGATCGGCAGGCTGCGGAGTAGAATAGACAGCGTGATAGTTACCGTAGGCCGTGGATAGCGGTTCGCTTAGCCCGGCTCCCAGCCGGGCGGGGCCATTTCAAAACTGGAAAACACGAAACCCGGCGAGACGGTGCAGCCGACCAGCGTATAGGCGCCGGTGCTTTCGGCGGCCTGCCACCAGTTGGCCGGAATCACCACCTGCGGATGCTGGCCGACGGCCAGTTCCTTGCCAAGCATCAGAGTCTCGCTTGTCTTGCCATCGGCCGAGCGATGCAGCGCCAGAGGTGCGCCGGCATAATAGTGCCAGATTTCGGCCGCGTCATGCACCCGGTGCCAGTGCGAACGCTCGCCTTCCTCCAGCAGATAATAGATGGCCGTCGAATGGCCGCGCGAGCCGCCCTCGGTATCGCGAAACGTCTCGACATACCAGCCGCCCTCGGGATGGCGCTCCATCGACAGTGCTGCAACGATCTCTGCCGCGGTCATCAGAAATTGTCCTTGCGCTTGCGGATCTCGGCAAACACGTCCTCGTTGCTGCGTGCTTCCATCAGCAGGTTGCGGCGGATGGCCGGGTCGCCGGCGCGCAGAAAAGGGTTGGTCTCCTTTTCCAGCCCCATCATCGTCGGAATGGTGAATTTTCCGTCGGCCCGCAGCGCCTCGATCTCGGCCGCGCGCGCCTTCAGACGCTCGTTGGTCGGGTCGATGGTGACGGCGAACCGGGCATTCGATAGCGTGTATTCATGTCCGAAATAGACGGCCGTCTCGTCCGGCAGCACGGCCAGCTTCTGCAGCGAATGCCACATGTCGGCCGGCGGGCATTCGAACAGCCGGCCGCAGCCGAGTGCAAACAGCGTGTCGGCGGCAAACAGCAGCTTGTCGTCCGGAAAATGGTAGCAGATATGGCCCTTGGTATGGCCGGGCGTCTCGATCACCTGGACCCGGTGGCCGGCGAACTCGAACTCGTCGCCATCGCCATAGGCGTGGTCGAGGCCGGGAATGGCGACCGCCTCGTTGCGGGGCCCGAAAATCTGAAGGCCGAAGCGTTCCTTCAGCGCCAGATTGGCGGCCACATGGTCGGTGTGATGGTGGGTGGTGAAAATATGGCTGATGGTCCAGCCGCGCCGCTCGGCCGCCGCCAGGATCGGGGCTTCCTCGGGTGCGTCGATCGAGGCCGTCAGACCGGTCTCCGGATCATGCACGAGCACGCCAAAATTGTCGCTGCGGCAGGAAAAGACTTCGATTTCCAAAGGTTTCATGGGGGAGAACTTTCTCTTCAATCTGGGGTCTTTGAAAGGGACATGGCCGAAATGTAGTGCCTTGCGGGTTGAAGTCCAACAGCCGCCTGCTAACATTTAGCCCATGCATACAGATATCGTCGACCTTCGCCAGTTCTACCATTCGACGCTCGGACGACTTGCAGAGCAGTCGATCGCCCTGGCGCTTTCCTCGCTCTGGGCGCGGCTGCCGGAGGAGCGGCTTGTGGGGCTCGGATACGCTGTCCCCTATCTCGACCGTTTCCGCACCGATACCGAGCGCACCTTTGCCTTCATGCCGGCGGGGCAGGGGGCGGTGAACTGGCCGGTCGGCGAATTGTCGTCGACGGCGCTGGTGTTCGATGAGGAACTGCCGCTGCCGGATTCGTCGATCGACCGGGTGCTGATGGTGCATTCGCTCGAATTTGCCGAAAATCCGCGCGAGACGCTGAAGGAGCTTTGGCGGGTTCTGGCGCCCGGCGGCCGGCTGATCATCGTCGTACCGAACCGGCGCGGCGTCTGGGCGCGGATGGAGCACACGCCGTTCGGCTCCGGCCGTCCCTATTCGCGCGGGCAGTTGACGGCCCTGTTTCGCGAAACCAACTTTACCCCCGGCGCCTCGGCCGAAGCGCTGTTCTTTCCGCCGTCGAAGCTCAGGACCATCCTGAAAATGCGGCGGGCTTTCGAGCGCATCGGGCGGATGCTGTGGCCAGCCTTTTCCGGGGTGATCATCGTCGAGGCCCAGAAGCGCCTGTACCAGGGGCTGCCGGTGGCCGTGCGCTCGTCGCGACGCGTGTTTGCGCCGGTGCTGGCGCCGCAGGGCGTTCCGAGCATCCGCGACCGGCCCTGACGCATTTCGACCCGGCGTTCGGGGTGCATCACCCTCGACAAAATCCCCATTCCGCTTTAAGGCCACAGGACCAATCCTGCCGGGCTGCATCAGGTCCGGCTTTCCCAAAGGTCGATCCGATGAGCATTGAGATGAGCCAGCCTGTTCCGCGTCCGGGTATCCTGGATATCGCCGCCTATGTGCCGGGCAAGGAATCCGCGCCGGGCGTCGCCCGCGTCTACAAGCTGTCTTCCAACGAGACGCCGCTCGGCGCCAGCCCGAAGGCGATCGAGGCGTTTCAGGCCCGTGCTTCGCATCTGGAACTCTATCCCGACGGTCAGGCGCATGAATTGCGCGACGCCATTGGCAGCGTCTACGGCCTCAACGCGGCCAACCTGATGTGTGGCAACGGCTCCGACGAATTGTTGGGGCTGCTCTGCCACGTCTATCTCGGCGCCGGCGACGAGGCGATCATCACCGAGCACGGGTTTCTGGTCTACAAGATCCAGATCATGGGCGCTGGCGCGACGCCGGTCACGGTCAAGGAAAACGACTGCCAGGTCGAGGTCGATGCGATCCTTGCTGCCGTCACCGACAAGACCAAAATGGTGTTCATCGCCAATCCCGGCAATCCGACCGGCACCTATGTCCCGGTCAGCGAAATCCGCCGCCTGCATGCCGGCCTGCCAAAACATGTACTGCTGGTGCTGGACGCTGCCTATGCCGAATATGTCCGTCGCAACGATTACGAGGCCGGCCTCGAGCTGGTGTCGTCGAACCGCAACGTGGTGATGACCCGCACCTTCTCCAAGGTCTATGGCTTGGCAGCCCTGCGCATCGGCTGGATGTATGCGCCGCTCAACATCATCGATGCGATGGAGCGGGTGCGTGGCCCGTTCAATCTCAACGCCCCGGCGATTGCCGCCGGTGCCGCTGCCGTGCGCGACCAGGCCTTTGTCGAAAAGTCGGTCGAACACAATGCGCTCTGGCTCGACAAGCTCACCTCCGCCTTCGAGACTCTGGGCCTGCGGGTCACCCCATCGGTCACCAACTTCCTGCTCATCCATTTTCCGGATGTCGACGGCAAGCGGGCGCCGGATGCCGACGCGTTCCTGACCAGCCGCGGCTATATTCTGCGGGTCGTACGCGGCTATGGTTTGCCGAATGCTCTGCGCATGACCGTCGGCACGGAAGAAGCCAATCGCGGCGTGATCGAGACGCTTGGCGAGTTCATGGGACATTCGGCATGACAAAAATCCAGTTCGAGCGGATCGCGCTGATCGGCATCGGCCTGATCGGCTCGTCGATCGCCCGCGACATCAAGGAGCTCGGGCTCGCAACGGACGTCGTCGTCTGTACGCGAAGCGCCGAGACGCTGAAGCGGGCCGAAGAGCTCGAGCTCGGCACGTCCTACACCGAGTCCGCGGCCGAAGCGGTGAAAGACGCCGATCTGGTGATCGTTTCTGTGCCGGTCGGCGCCTCGGAAAGCGTGGCAAAACAGATTGCCGGGCATCTGAAGCCGGGCGCCATCGTCACTGATGTCGGCTCGACCAAGGCCTCGGTGATCGCGCAGATGCAGCCGCATATGCCCGACAACGTCCATTTCATTCCCGGTCATCCGCTCGCCGGCACGGAAAAATCCGGCCCGGATGCGGGCTTCACCGGTCTGTTCCACGGCCGCTGGTGCATTTTTACCCCGGTGCCGGACACCGACCCGGATGCCCTGGAAAAGCTGCGGAATTTCTGGATCGCGCTTGGGTCCCGCGTTGACGAGATGGACCCGGTCCATCACGACAAGGTGCTGGCGATCGTCTCGCACCTGCCGCACCTGATTGCTTACAATATCGTTGGCACCGCCGACGATCTGGAAACGGTGACGGAATCGGAAGTGATCAAATACTCCGCCTCCGGCTTTCGCGATTTCACCCGTCTGGCGGCGTCCGACCCGACCATGTGGCGCGACGTGTGTCTGCACAACCGCGATGCGATTCTCGAAATGCTGGCGCGGTTTTCCGAAGACCTGGCGTCGCTGCAGCGTGCGGTGCGCTGGGGCGAGGGCGACAAGCTGTTCGAGCTGTTTTCCCGCACCCGCGATATCCGCCGCTCGATCGTCGAGGCTGGTCAGGACACCGACGCGCCGGATTTCGGCCGCCACGCACTCGACGTCAAGAAATAGCCTTCTTCAGATCGGCGGGATTTTTCCGAGCGGAATGAAGCCGCTCAGCGACACCTCGCCGCGCTTGACCGTCAGGTCGACCGACGCGGTATTGTTGCCAGCGACCAGCGCCTTCAACAGCTTGCCGGCGGTGTTGATGGTGGAAGCTAGGTCCGGGAACAGATCGCCGAGGCTCTTGCGCCAGTCGTCGATGCTCTCGATCTTCAGCTTGAACTGGCCGGTCAAATAGCCGGCGTCGTCGAACGAGAACGGGCCGGTCAGCGTCATGACGCGACCGTTGCCGATATCGGCGACCACCTTGCGCAATTCGCCCCTTGCGCCGTAGAGCTTGCCGGTGGTGTCAGAGCCGTCGATCAGCCCTGCCTTGTCGAACAGTGTTATCTCGGCGGTGCCCGACAGCGTCGGCAAGGTCAGCGGCAGGCCTTGGACGACCGTGTTGGAATTCTGCAGCCGCATGACGGCATTGAGGTCCTGCCCCTTCTGTACCAGGTGCATCTCTGTATGGTCGGCGGTGAAATCATAGGTTTGTGCCGTTGCGGCCGAGGCGATCGTTGCCTTCAAATCCTTGATGATCGTCGAGGTCTGCCCGATGCCGCCGCGCTTGGCCACAAGATTGGAGCGCAGGTTTGACCACTGCGAAGTGATCGCCAGCCCGTGTGCCGTGCGAATCTCGCCGGGGGACCGCAACTCCCAGGCGATCTTACCGGGGGTGTAGACTTCGGCTCGCGAGCGCAGTGCACCGAACACCGCGGAAATTCCATTGATCTTGTCGTCGATCTTGACGCTCGAGCAGTAAATGCCGATGCGCAGCGGATAGCCGCGAAAATCGATGTCGGCACACTCGCCGGAAACGCCGGCTTGCTTCTGGTCGCCCAGAACTTTCAAAACATTGGTTTTCAACGCATTGGCAGCGTAGAACCAGCCGGCGCTATAAACGCCGATCACCAGAATGATGATGACAAACAGCCATACCCATTTTCTGATCGAGCTTGAGGCGCCGGTTGCGCTTGACGCTGCCATGATGTTCTCCAATGGTGTTTTTCACTCTGACATGACTTGGCGTGGGATATGGACGAATTTTGGGTGTTTGGCTACGGGTCGCTGATGTGGAATCCCGGCTTTGTTTTCGAAGAGCGCGTGCTGGCAAGGGCTTTCGGCTATCGACGGTCTCTTTGCATACGCTCCTGGGTGCATCGCGGCAGCGAGCAAAGCCCGGGTTTGGTGCTCGGTCTCGATCGCGGCGGCTCCTGCCGCGGTGTCGCTTTCCGGGTGGGTGATTCGCAGCGCGATGCGGTGCTTGACTATCTGCGCGAGCGCGAACTGGTCACCAATGTCTATCTGGAACGCATCATGCCGGTGGCGCTCGATGGCGGCCGGCGGGTGCAGGCCGTGACCTATGTGGTCGATCGCACGCATCGGCAATATGCCGGCGCGCTGGAGGTCGCGGAAGCGGCCCGCATCGTCCATTCGGCTGTTGGCCAGTCCGGGCCGAACGATGCCTATGTGTTCAACACGCTGTCGCATTTGCGGCAGATGGGCATCACCGACCAGTGGCTGGAACAGGTGGTCGCCGAGGTCGAACGGCTGCGGATTCAGACGCCGGCGGCTTGAAGCTCGGCCAGCCGCTTTTGTGCTGTCGGCGGCAGCGGCAAGTTGGGGTTAGTCCTGGCAGTCTCGATCAACAGCTCGTCACTTGCCTGCTCGGTGACCTCGATCAGGCGCTTGAAGAACACGTCCGGCGCCAGGCCCGGCTCGATCGGCGGCAGGATCCGCACCTTGAAGTGCCCGGGATAGCGAAGGGTGGTGCTGCGCGGCCAGAACAGGCCCGGATGCATAGCCACTGGCACCACCGGCACCTTCAGGTCACGATAGAGGCGGGCGATACCATATTTGTAATCCGGCTCGGCGCCTGGCGGTTTACGGGTGCCTTCGGGGTAGATGATCAACTGCCGGCCGGTCGCCATTTCTGCCTTGGTGCGGGTGATCACGTCCATCATAACCTTGCCCTTGCCGCCGCGATTGACCGGGATCATCCGCTGCTTCATCGCATACCAGCCGAACAGCGGGATCTGCATCAGCTCGCGTTTGAGGATGAAGACCGGATCGTCGAGATCCGGCAGCAGCGCATAGGTATCCCAGAACGACTGGTGTTTTGGCGCGAGAATGTATGAGCCCGGTGGAATGTTCTCCAAACCCTCGATCTCGAAGGTGGTGCCGACGATCTTGTCCATCAGCCAGTGGTTTGAGCGCGCCCAGGCTTTCGGAATCGCAAACGCCTTCTTGCGCGGCATCAGGAAATAGACGGGCGACAGCACGATCATGCGGATGATCAGGTTGAGGTAGAAGGCAATGTTGAACAGGATGGAACGCAGTTTGATCATGAAGGCTTCCCCGGGCGGTCCCTCGTGCCTACACGATAATGTTTGTCATAGAAAGCGTCTGCGGAGCGCACCGGAGACGATCACAACGTCGGCTTTACGCCGGCCTTCACCGCAGCGTCATCGGTGCGCAGGCCACTGCCGGCACCCATTCCGGTGCGGTCGCGGGCTTCGGCGACGACGACCTTGATATATTCGGAAAACATCGTGCGCACGACATTCGGATCCGTAAACCAGTTCTTCCGTTTCAGGTCGGAATTGACCACCGGATAGCCGATAAATTCGGTGCTGGGCGAACTGCGGCGCAGTTCGTGCAGGCTGCGCGGCATGTGGTAATTGTTGGTGACGACCAGGACCGAACTGTAGCCGTGATCATGAATCCAGCGCGCCGTCTCGTTGGCATTGCCCGTGGTGTCGAGCGCGTCGTAACCCATGTCGACGCAGCAGGAAAACAGGTTGGCTGAACTCTGCGTCATCTTGCGGATCTGGCTAGCGGTGGTGGTCGGATGCACGCCGGAAATCAGCAGCCGCTTGCCGGCCCCCTCGCGCAGCAGTTCCACCGCCTGGTCGATGCGCTGATAGCCGCCGGTCAGCACCACGATGGCGTCGGCGGCCACCTTTGCCGGCGGCGCCAGCGAGGCGACGGAATCGGCAAACCACAGGAAGCCGCCGAAGAACACGGCCGCGCAGAGCAGCACCAGCACCAGCACGAAGCGGATTGCCCGGCGCAACGGGCCGTTGCGCGCAAACAGGCGTCCGGCGAGCGATCTGCGCGGCACCATTTCGGGGTCGGTCTCGTGCGTCGTCGGGCCCATGGTCATGATTCGTCAATAGCCGGAGATTGCGGCGAGGAACAGGCTTAGAAGTGTGAAATTTGTCATCATTCCGGATCAGGAACTCGGCAATCCGTCGGTCTTGGCCGGATCGGAGCGGATCAGGTCGATCTCGTCGATGGTTTTCATCACCGTCAGCCGGGCGGTCAGCGTCGTCAGCAAGGCGATGACGATCATCGTTGCAAAGATGCCGAGATAGCCGGTCAGCCCGACACTAAAGGTGCCGAACAGGGCGCTCGCCTGGTCGCTTTCCGGCGTCGCCAGCGAGCGGCCTTGCCAAAAACTGGCAAGCGCGAAGAAGGCGGCGGCAAGCGCACTGCCGGCTGCCGATCCCTTAAGACTGATCTTCAGAAAATGTTTTTGGAATTCCTTGGCGACAAAGCTGCTTTCGGCACCGACGAAATGCAGCACCTCGATAATATGACGGTTGCCGGACATAGCGCCGCGGGTGGCAAACACCACGGTCAGCACCATGGCGGAAAACACCAGCACCAGGATGCCGCTGCCGATCATCACAGTGGTGCGGGCCATCGATACCAGCCGGTCGACCCAGGTGCGGTGATCGTCGAGAAAGGCCTGCGGAATTTCCTCCTGCAGCAGTGCGCGCATCGCGGAAAAATCCGGCGGGTTGGTTTCGTCGATCGTAACGATCACCAGCCGCGGCACCGGAAGGTCGGCAAGGTTCAGCCCGGTGCCGAGCCAGGGTTCGAGCAGCCGGGCGGTCGCGGCGTCATCCATGATCGTGCCGTCCTTGGTGCCGACAAACGACAGCGCCAGGTCCTTGGCCTTGGCCAGCGCCGCATTCATGTCGAGCTTGTCGTCCGGCTTGATCTGTATTGTGATCTCGCGGGAAATCTGGCTTTGCCAGCTCGACGCCGTGGCACGCACCATGCTGACGCCGCCGAGCGTCAAGCAGGCCAGAAACGCCATGATGGCGATCACGACCAGCAGCGCATTGCCCTGGATGTTGGAGGGCGGCAGGATGGCGCCGGTCGGGCGCACGCGCATTTCCGGGCGGCGCTTCTGCTGCGGACTATCCTGCGGGGGCTTTTTCAGTTTGGAATCACTCATAGAGGTCCAGCCGCCCTTCGGTTAAAATCATCCGCCTTGCGTTGACCTGGTCCATCAGCCCCAGATCATGCGTGGCGATGACCACGGCCGTGCCCAGCCGGTTGAGCTCGAGAAACAGGTTGAGCAGCCGCTTGGCCATCGGCGGATCGACATTGCCGGTCGGTTCGTCGGCCAGCAAGACTTCCGGCCGGTCGATCAGCGCCCGGGCGATCGCCGCGCGCTGCTTTTCACCGCCCGACAGCACCGGTGGCAGCACATTGATGCGCTCGCCAAGTCCTACCCATTTTAGCAGTTCGATGACGTCGTTGCGATAGGAGGATTCGTCTTTTCCACGCACCCTGAGCGGCAAGGCGACATTCTCGTAGGTCGTCAGATGATCCAGCAGACGAAAATCCTGAAACACGATACCGACCCGGCGGCGCAGCATCGGCAGTTCGCCGCGCGGGATCTGCGAGATGTCGCGGTCGAACATTTTTATAAGCCCGCGGGTCGGCTGCAGCGACATGAACAGCAACCGCAGCAATGTCGTCTTGCCGGCGCCGGACGGGCCGGTCAAGAACTGGAACGAGCGTTTTGGGATATCGAACGTCAGGTCCCTGAGAATCTCCGGTCCCATACCGTAGCGCAAGCCGACATTCTCGAAATGGATCAACGGGCAGCCCAGTCTTCCAGGAGTTAAGATCAGGCGACTTGTTAACGACAAGGGTTAACAGCCGGTAAACTCCGCGCCAAAGACGGCTCTTTCAGGGCGCTCTTTGCGAAGCATTAACCATTTGAATTTACGACTGGGATGGATTCGTTTCAATGCCCAGTTTTCAAAAAGGGCCGGTGAAACCGCGTAAGGAATAGTTGCATGGGCGCTTTTCGATCCCGCCGGCAGACAATCGACCCGTCCTACGACCTGCTGCCACCCCGACCGCTGCCGCGCACAAAGCAAAGGCCAGAAGCGCGCGCCGATGTGGTCGATGCCGAATTCGTCACTGTGCGCGACAAGCCGCGCCGCAGTTTTGATGCGCGCTCGTATAATGATAATCTGCGCAATGCAGCGGCAAAGGCAGCTCCGGCTGTCGATCAGGGATGGTACGCACGGCTAACGGAGGCGCTCGAAGCCGGTGAACGAAAATTGGCGCGTTTGTCCGTCGATCTGTTTTCGATGCTGGTGGCGATCACCGTGGTGGTCGCTTTCGGTTTGGCCGGTGGCTTTTCGTTGATGTTCTATACCGATGGCGCCCCGGCAGGGACCACCGTGCCATCCGCCCTGTCGATCGACCATGTCAGCCTGACGCCGCAGGATGCCAACGGCATGCCGGTGCTGCTGATCAACGGTGTCGTCGAAAACAACACGCCGCGGATTCGCAAAGTACCGCAGATCCGAGCCGAGTTCCGTCAGGACGGCCGGATGATCGCCAGCATGCTGGTGACACCGCCGGTCTCAGAGATCGGCCCCGGCCAAAGTCACGGATTTTCGGCCAAACTGCGCCATCCCGGTGGAAAAATGCCGGAAGTACGGCTTTCCTTCACCGATACGGATGCCTCCGGTTCCTAAACCATGCTATCGGCAGAGTTTGCCGAAGCGCCGATCGCAAGACAAGACGGCGCGCCACAGGAGTTTTGCCATGCCCGTCGTCCGTGGAAAATTGATCGAGCCGCTCTACACGGCCCAGCAGATCGCCGAGCGCAACAAAACCCTGGCGCTGGAAATTGCCGCTGGCCCGACCAAGGACATGCTGGTCATTGCCGTGCTCAAGGGCTCGTTCATTTTCGCCGCCGACCTCATTCGCGCCCTGCACGACAGCGGCCTTGAGCCGGAAGTGGAGTTCATCACCCTGTCGAGCTACGGCACCGGCATGGTTTCGCAAGGCGTTCGGATCGTCAAGGATATCGACAGCGACGTCAAGGACCGCGACGTGTTGCTGGTTGACGACATTCTGGAGTCCGGCCGCACGCTGCTGTTTGCCAAGGAACTGATGTACGAGCGCGGCGCGCGAACCGTCACCATTGCCGTGCTGCTCGACAAGAAGGTCAAGCGCAAGGAACAGCTGGAGGCCGATTATGTCGGCTTCGAATGCCCGGACTATTTTGTTGTCGGCTACGGCATGGATGTCGCCTATGCGTTCCGCGAACTGCCCTATGTCGGCGTGGTGACCGGCGACGCGCCTGCTGCCTGATCCGTCCCGTTTCGGGGCTGTGGAAAATGTCGGTTCGTTAACCATGCAGGCCGTTGTCCGGATCTGTTTACCACTCGCAAACGAAACTCTGGTGAGTTGCGGGTGGGCAAGCTGGGCAGACGGAGCGCAAAAATGGCAAAGATCCTGATCACCGAAGATGAAGATTCGCTGCGGTCCTTCGTGGCGCGCGCCTTGCGTCTCGACGGCCACGAGACCCATGAAGCTGCCGATGGCGCTGAAGGTCTGGAAAAGCTGATGGCCGGTCCGTTCGACCTGCTACTGTCGGATATCCGCATGCCGGTGATGGACGGCATCGAGCTCGCCCACCAGGCATCGTCGCATTTTCCCGAGATGAAGATCCTGCTGATGACCGGCTATGCCGAGCAGCGCGAGCGCGCTGATGATTTGATGACCAAGATTGTTGACGTTGTCTCGAAGCCTTTTGCGCTGCCGGATATCCGCAAGGCAGTGGCGCTGGCGCTAGCCGCTTAAGCATTCAGCCAATAACGAGCAGCCGGGTAGCCGCCTCATCTCACCGGATATCGAGCAGCCGTTCCAGATAGTGGCGCTCGATCTCGCCGTTGGAATTGTCGCCAAGCTTGTCGCGGATTGCATCGAGAATCTCGCGGGCGCGCTGCACGTCTATCTCGTCCGGCACTTTCACCGTATCGCCGAAATCCGGACCCTGGGTCGAGCGCGGCCGCCCAAGCGGGTCGCGGCCGTTCTGTCCGCCTTGGCCCTGCGCCATGCCGGGACCCTGTCCCTGCTGTCCCTGACCCGGCTGCTGACCTTTCATCGCCTGCATGATCTGGTTCATCATCTCCTGCGCGCCCTTGCGCAGCGCCTGCATCGCCTTGCCCTGGCCTTCGACCGCGGGGCTGCCTTCGCCTTCGCCCAGCGCCTTGCCGGCGCCCTGCATCTCGCGTTCGGCCTCGGCAAAATTCTCTCCGGGCTTCATGCCCTGTTCGGCAAGGCCCTTCTGCAGCTCCTTCAGCTTCTGGCCGAGCGCATCCTGCTGCGCCTTCAGCTGCTTTAGCGCCTCGCGCAACTGCTGTTCGGTCATCTGGTCGGTGGGCGAGCCCTGCTTGGGCTTTTGTTGCTGACCCTGCTGCTGGCCTGGTTGTTGACCTTGTTGCTGGCCTTGCTGGCCGGGCGGCTGGCCTTCGGGCGGTTGCTCGAACAGTTCGCTCTGGTCACCCTCATTGGGGTCGCCGCGCTGCATGCGGTCCTGTAGCGCCTGGTCGAGCCCAAAGGTCTGGTCCATCAGCTTCTGCTGCTGCTGCAGCAATTCGCCCAGCTTGTCGATTTGCTGGCGCATCGGGTTGTTCTGCTGATTCTGTGCCTGCTGCGACGGTTTGCCGGTCTGCAGGTTGTTCATCAGCCGCTGAAGTTCCGACAGCATCTGCTGGGCCGCGTCCTTGTTGCCGGAACGGGCGAGGTTCTCGATCTGGTTCATCATGTTTTCCAGATCGCGCTGGCGCAGTACGTTCTGGCTTTGCTGCTGCTGGGCGGAATTCGGGTTCTGCTGCATGCGCTCGGCCATCGCCTTCATGAATTCGTTCATGGCGGCGCGCAGTTCGGCCATCAGTTTCTGGATCTCTTCGTCGGAAGCGTTGTTTTTCAGTGCCTCGGAAAGCTCCTTCTGCGCATCGCGCAGCCGCCGCTCGGCCTGCGACAGGTCGCCGTCCTCAATGCCCAGCGCGATCTCCCAGAGGTAATCGGCGGTATCCTTCAGCATGGCTTCGTCACGCGCCAGCTTCATCCGTGCCAGCGCCGAACGGATCAGCAAAAAGTTGCTGAGCTTGGGGATGGTCTCGTCCGGCCTCAGCGCCAGCGCCTCGTTGAGGGCGATCGCCTGCGGCATGGCGCGGGTATCGAGCGCGAAGGTCTGGCGTTCCTCGGCAACGGCTGCGGCCAGCGGCTCGCTGAAGCTGCGGCCGGGGAGCACCATCACATGCGGCTTGCTCATGCCGGTCTGGCCGGCGCCGTCGGTAGCCACCAGCGTAATGCGCACGCGTTTTCCGGCGAGTGGATGTTCGGTCAGGTTGCGGCTGGTCAGGCCCTTCATCTCGCGGCCATTCTGGCGCGGCAGGTCGAGCTTGTAGTCCGGCAGTGGATACAGCGGCGTGGCGCCGGCATCCATTGCTTCGACCGGCTCGATCAGCGCATGCGCTTCCTTGATGCCGTAGTCGTCCTTGGCGGCAAAACCGATTTCCAGCGCGCCGTTGATCGAGCGGCGGGGCTGGTTGTCGAAGGCGATTTCCGGCGCCTTATCGGGGATGACAGTAAAATCCCAGGCCTCGCCGTTGACGGCCAGATGGCCGCTCTGCTCGATTTTGAGGGCATAGGTGCGCGGTGGGGCAAGGGTGGCCGCCGCATTTTTCTGGCTCGTGGTGGCAGGGGCAGGCGCAGTGGTTCCAGCAGGCTTGCCTGCCTGATCCTCTGCTTTCAACGCCACATCAACGGCATCGCCGCCGGCGGCGGACTGGAATTTCAACACCTCGCCGCCCTGGCCGCCCGTTACCCGCACTGTCAGTTCGGAAAATTGCGGAACGCTCACCGGGCCATTGGCCGCCTCGCCACGTCCGGTCAGATAGACTGGCGCACGGGCGGTATAGGAGGGCGGTGTTACCCAGGCGTCGATGCGCAGGTCGGGATCGGTCGAAACATTCGGCTGCTGGCGAAACGCATCGGCGAGCGTGCCGGCGCCGTTGGAGAAGGAAAAGCCGAAGGCTGCCACCAGCAGCAGCGCCGGAATTGCGCGCAGCGCGAACCGGTCATGGCTGGCAACATCGGGGCTCGGAAAGCCGGCATCGAGACTGGCAATCTTTTCCGCCATGCGGATCTGGTGTTCGTTCCACAGCGCGCGGGCAAACGGACTGTCGAATGCTGGCTGGTCTTCCTGCACGGCGACCGGCTGGTGCGGCAGGTGATTGCGCGCTTCCAGCAACCGGTCGGCAGCGGGCGCATCCGGCCAGCGCAGCCTGGCGAAGGGAATGAGCGAGGCAATGAAGGCGAAGGTAAGAGCAAAGACCGCGACCCAGCGCAGCCAGTCGGGCAACTGCCGAAAGATGCCGAACCAGGCAATCGCCAGGAACAAGGCGGCAATCGACAGCACCGGCAGCAGCGGCGGCACAAGGCTCTCGGCAAACAGTACGGCACGGGCAAAGCCGCGCTTCAGCGCTACCTGACGCGCCAGTTTTGGGCGGGAGGCGAAGGCGCCTTTTCGGTCAGGCCCAAAACTGTTCATGCATCCGGTCTCCCCGATCTGGCCATCGATGGCGGCTCGTCAGACATGACGCGCGGTCCGGCGCGACACCCAGACGATAACACTGTTTGTGGCGAAGACGAGGGCAGAGCGGCTTTCCGCTCGATATTTTACCGGGCGGTCGCCAAAAAGTGATCGTATTGTTTCAGTCCAGCCAGGCCGGAACCGAATCGAGGCCGATCAGATCTTCATAGGTCTGGCGCGGACGAACGACATGGAAGTCGGCGCCCTTGACGAGAACTTCCGGCACCAACGGCCGGGTGTTGTAGGTTCCAGCCTGCACCGCGCCATAGGCGCCGGCCGAACCGACGGCGATCAGGTCGCCGGGCTTGGGCATCGCCATCTCGCGGTCGAGCGCCAGATAGTCGCCGGTCTCGCAGACCGGACCGACCACATCGGCCTTGATGCGCGGTGCACTGGCGGCGGAAATCTTGACCGGCTTGATCTCGTGATAGGCCTCATAGAGCGTCGGGCGAATGAGGTCGTTCATACCGGCGTCAACGATGACAAAAGTCTTTTCGCCGCCGTCCTTCACGTAAACGATTTCGGTCACCAAGATGCCAGCATTGCCGACCAGCAACCGGCCGGGCTCGGTGACGATCTTGCAGTTCAACGATTTCAGCGCGTCCTTGGCGACGTCGGCATAGGCATCCGGCAAGGGCGGCGGGCTGTTGTCGTCGCGATAGGGAATGCCGAGGCCGCCGCCGATATCGACATGGCTGATGGTGTGGCCGTCGCTGCGCAGCGTATCGACCAGTTCGCGCAGAAGCTTGAAGGCATCGGCAAACGGCTGCAGATCGGTGATTTGGCTGCCGATATGCATGTCGATGCCGGTGACCTCGATGCCGGGCAGCGTGGCCGCATGGGCATAGATGCCGCGGGCGCGGCTAAGGGCGATCCCGAACTTGTTTTCTTTTTTGCCGGTCGAGATCTTGGCATGCGTACGGGCATCGACGTCGGGATTGATGCGGAACGAGACATGCGCCGTCTTGCCGGCCTTGAGGGCGCGCAGATTCAGAACTTCCAGTTCCGGCTCGGATTCCACATTGAAACAGTAGATGCCGACCGACAGTGCCAGGTCCATCTCGGATACGGTCTTGCCGACGCCGGAAAACATGATGCGGCTGGCCGGAATGCCGGCGGCCAGCGCCCTGCGCAGCTCGCCTTCGGAGACCACGTCGACGCCAGCGCCAAGGCGCGCGAGCGTCTTCAGCACCGCCTGGTTGGAATTGGCCTTCATCGCATAGCAGACCATGGCATCGACATCGGCAAACGCCTTGGCGAACACCTTGTAATGGCGCTCTAGCGTCGCCGTCGAATAGCAATAGAACGGCGTTCCGACCGCCTTGGCGATCTCGAAGACGGGCACGTCTTCGGCATAGAGCACGCCGTCAACATAATGAAAATGATTCACGGGATCGGCCTGTTACAGAAGGGAATCGAGAATGAAGGGCTTGGATGGCGTCGGCGCCGCCTTCTGGTTGCGCTTGTTCTGCAGCTCGACCGGCGTGCTCGGCCGATCAAGATCCCCCTTGCGGCCGCAGCCGGCGGCGGCGATGCCGACAATGCACAGCACGGCGGTGATACGGGCAATCTGGCTGAGGGTGATCAACATGCTGGTCCTCTTCGGGGCGTCACGAACAAGCCCCTTCATAACGAAGTTTCGGCCGCCTGTGCAGCCACTATCTTGCGGTGCCGCAAGACTCTCAGTTGCGGCTGCGCCACCAGGCGATCTGCTTGCGCACTTCCGACGGCGCGGTGCCGCCAAAGCTGGTGCGGCTTGCGACCGAGGCATCGACGGTCAGCACGTCGAACACGTTTGCGGTGATGGCTGGGTTGATCGACTGCAGCTCTTCAAGCGACAGGTCGGCAAGATCGCAGGCCTTTTCCTCGGCCATGGCGACGGCACGGCCGGTGGCGTGATGGGCGTCGCGGAACGGCAGGCCGGCCTCGCGCACCAGCCAGTCGGCAAGATCCGTCGCGGTCGAATAGCCGGCGCCGGCGGCGGCCCGCATGCGGTCGGTGCGGATGGTCATGTCGCGCATCATGCCGGTCATCGCGGCGATCGCCAGCTCGACGCTTTCGGCGGCGTCAAACACCTGCTCCTTGTCTTCCTGCATGTCCTTGGAATAGGCGAGCGGCAGGCCCTTCATGATCGTCAACAGCGCAATCAGCGAGCCGTTGATGCGCCCGGTCTTGGCGCGCACCAGCTCGGCGGCATCCGGGTTCTTCTTCTGCGGCATGATTGACGAGCCGGTGGAAAAGGCGTCGGACAGGTGGATGAAGCCGAATTGCGGCGTCGACCACAGCACGATCTCTTCGGCCAGTCGCGACAGATGCATGGCCGTGATGGCCGCGACCGACAGGAATTCGAGCGCAAAGTCGCGATCCGACACGGTGTCGATCGAGTTGCGCGTCGGCTCGCGAAAACCGAGCGCTTTTGCGGTCATGTGGCGGTCGATCGGGAAGCCGGTGCCGGCGAGTGCTGCGGCGCCGATCGGGCTTTCGTCGAGATGGTCGATCGCATGGCGCACGCGCGCCCGGTCGCGGCCGAACATTTCGACATAGGCCATGCAGTGATGGCCGAACGTCACCGGCTGGGCGGTCTGCAGATGGGTAAAGCCCGGCATGACCGTGTCGGCATGCTCTTCGGCGCGGTCCAGGAAGGCTTCGATCAGACGGGTCAGCATGACCTCCATCTTTTGCAGTTCTTCCTTGACCCAGAGGCGGAAATCGAGCGCCACCTGGTCGTTGCGCGAGCGGGCGGTATGCAGCCGTCCAGCGGCGGGGCCGATCAGGGTCGCCAGCCGCGCCTCGATGTTCATGTGGATGTCTTCGAGCTTGCGCGAGAATTCGAACTGGCCGCTGTCGATCTCTGACAGGATCGTGTTCAGGCCGTGAACGATCTTGTCTTTATCCTCGGTGGAAATGATGGCTTGTGCAGCCAGCATGGTCGCATGCGCGATCGAGCCGCGGATATCCTGGGCGAAAAGCTTCTTGTCGAAACCGATCGAGGCATTTATCTCCTCCATGATCGCGTCCGGACCCGAGGCAAAACGGCCGCCCCACATCTGGTTGGAAGAAACTTGGTCTTTCGTGCCCTCAGTCATGAGATGCCTACCCTGGAGAATGTGATGACAGAACGAAAGCGGCTCGGGCTTCCTTCCGCCAGACTGATCGTGATTGCGGCGATTGCCGGCATTCTGGCCGGCGCGGCTGCGGTATACTTGAAGGAAGCGGGGTCTGGCAATGGCGCGGGCGAGCTCGCCGCCGATTCCGGCCAGTGCGAGGGAGCTGCCAAGCGCGTCGCCGCGCTGTCGCCGTTTGCCAAGGGGCAGGTGGCGGCGATGGTCGGTGTCACGGAACCGAAGAAACTGACCGGCCTCTCGTTCAAGGGTGAGGATGGCAGCGCGCTGTCGATCGAAAACTTTGCCGGCAAGACGGTGCTGCTTAACCTCTGGGCCACCTGGTGCGTGCCCTGCCGCGAGGAAATGCCGGCGCTGAATGTTTTGGAAAAGGACATGGGCGGCCCGGGTTTCGAGGTAGTGGCGATCAATATCGATACTGGCGGTGATGAAAAGCCGAAGAAGTTTCTGGCCGATACGGGCGTCGATGCGCTCGGCTATTATCGCGACAGTTCGATGGGTGTGTTCAACACGCTGAAGAAGCAGGGTCTGGCGTTCGGGCTGCCTGTGACGCTGCTGGTTGATGGCAAGGGGTGTCTGCTGGCGGCGATGAACGGGCCTGCGGCTTGGGGCGGGGCGGATGCGAAGGCGCTGATCAAGGCTGCAACGGCATTGTAATGGGATCGCTCTTCTCCCCGGCGGGGAGAAGATGCCCGACAGGGCAGATGAGGGGGTTTTTCCGCGAGTCCGGAGCTCTTGGCTCGCCCTCATCCGGCGCGACGCGCCACCTTCTCCCCGCGGGGGAGAAGGGGAGCCGCAATCTCCACCTGAAAATCAGCGTGTCGGAACCGGCGTTTCCCCGCGATAATCATAAAACCCACGCCCGGATTTGCGGCCGAGCCAGCCGGCTTCGACATATTTGACCAGCAGCGGACAGGGGCGGTATTTGCTGTCGGCCAGCCCATCATGCAGCACCTGCATGATCGACAGGCAGGTGTCGAGACCGATGAAGTCGGCGAGTTGCAGCGGGCCCATCGGATGGTTGGCGCCGAGCCGCATGGCGGTGTCGATGGCGTCTACCGAGCCGACGCCTTCATACAGGGTGTATATCGCCTCGTTGATCATCGGCAGCAGGATGCGGTTGACGATGAAGGCCGGAAAGTCTTCGGCAACGGTAATGGTCTTATCGAGCGAGTTGACGAATTCACGGGCCTTGGAAAAAGTCGGCTCGTCGGTGGCGATGCCGCGTACCAGTTCCACCAGTTTCATCACCGGAACCGGATTCATGAAGTGGATGCCCATGAACCGTTCCGGGCGGTCAGTGGAGGCGGCCAGCCGGGTGATCGACAGTGATGAGGTGTTGGTGGCCAGCAGCGCCTCGGGTTTCAACACCGGGCAGACCTGGTCATAGATCTTGCGCTTGATGCTTTCGTCTTCTGTGGCGGCCTCGATCACCAAGTCCATCGAGGCGAGATCGTTGACGTCGGCGGAGCCGGAGATCAGCGACAGCGCCGTCTTGCGGGCGTCGTCCTCCAGTTTGCCGTTGGTAACCTGGCGGGCGAGGTTGCCGTGGATGGTGGCAAGGCCGGCCTCGATGCGGTCCTTGGAGAGGTCGAAGATCTGGACCTTGTAGCCGGCAAGGGCGGAAACATGGGCGATGCCGCAGCCCATCTGGCCGGCACCGATTACGCCGATATTCTTCATCATCGTGCCTATCCCTGTCACTCTTGCACCGAAAAACTGTGTAACCCGGTCGTCTTCAGCAAAATGCCGGGCCGTTTTCACGACCCGGCAAAATTGATAGTCCGGCGGCTGATCTTTTTCCAGCCTTTTTCGCGCGGCAATGCCGGGCGAAAAAGCTCAAAGCGCCTTTTCGAGCTCCGGCAGCAGTTCGAACAGATCGCCAACCAGGCCGTAATCGGCGACCTGAAAAATTGGCGCTTCCTCATCCTTGTTGATGGCGACGATCACCTTGGAATCCTTCATCCCGGCGAGATGCTGGATCGCGCCGGAAATGCCGACGGCGATATAGAGCTGCGGCGCGACCACCTTGCCGGTCTGGCCAACCTGCCAGTCGTTGGGGGCATAGCCGGCATCGACGGCGGCGCGCGAGGCGCCGACCGCGGCACCCAGCTTATCCGCCAGCGGCAAGATCACTTCCTGGAATTTTTCCGACGAACCAAGGGCGCGGCCACCGGAAATGATGATCTTTGCCGATGTCAGCTCCGGACGATCGGACGAGGACAGGGCGTCCTTAACGAAGGTAGAAAGGCCCGGATCGGCGATCGCCGGAATGGCTTCGACCGAGCCGGAACCACCAGCCGGCGCGGAGGCAAAGGAGGCGGTGCGCACGGTGATCACCTTTTTGAGGTCGGTCGCCTGGACGGTCTGGATCGCGTTGCCCGCATAGATCGGACGCTTGAACGTGTCGGGCGAAATCACGTCGGTGATTTCCGAGACCTGCATCACGTCAAGCAAGGCTGCGACGCGCGGCATGACATTCTTGGCGGTCGAGGTGGCGGCGGCGATGATGGTGTCGTAGCTGCCGGCCAGCGAAACGATCAGATCGGCCAGCGGCTCGGCCAGATTGTTGGCGAGCTCGTCGCTTTCGGCCAGCAGCACTTTTGTGACGCCCGAAAACTTTGCCGCTTCGTCTGCTGCTGCCTGCGCTCCCTTGCCGGCGACGAGCACGTGGATGTCGCCGCCAATCTGGGTGGCGGCCGTTAGCGCCTTTGCGGTCTGGTCGGAGACGGAAGTATTGTCGTGTTCTGCCAGAAGAAGAATGGCCATGGTATCGTTCCTTTCCAGATCTCTCAGAGCACGCCGGCTTCGTTTTTCAGCTTGTCGACCAGTTCGGCCACCGACTTCACCTTGATGCCAGCCTTGCGGCCGCCCGGCTCCTCGGTCTTCAAAACCCTGAGGCGGGCTGCGGTATCGACGCCGAAATCGGCCGGCGTCTTCTTGTCGAGCGGCTTCTTCTTGGCCTTCATGATGTTGGGCAGCGAGGCATAGCGCGGCTCGTTCAGGCGCAGGTCGGTGGTGACCACCGCCGGCAGCTTGATCTCGATCGTCTGCAGGCCGCCGTCGACTTCACGGGTGACAGTCGCCTTGTCGGTGCCGAGTTCGACCTTGGAGGCAAAAGTGCCCTGGGACCAGCCGAGCAGGGCGGACAGCATCTGGCCCGTCTGGTTCGAATCGTCGTCGATCGCCTGCTTGCCGACAATGATCAGGCCCGGCTGTTCAGCCTCGGCCACACCTTTCAGGATTTTCGCTACAGCCAGTGGCTCGACGGCATCGTCGGTCTCGACCAGGATTGCCCGGTCGGCGCCCATGGCGAGCGCCGTGCGCAGCGTTTCTTCGGCCTTCGCCGGGCCGATCGACACGACCACGACTTCATCGGCCTTGCCAGCTTCGCGCAGCCGCAGCGCTTCTTCCACGGAAATCTCGTCGAACGGGTTCATCGACATTTTGACATTGGCGAGTTCAACGCCCGTGCCATCCGGCTTGACGCGAATCTTGACGTTGTAGTCAACGACCCGCTTTACGGTCACGAGAATTTTCATGGGATCCTTCCTTCACGCTTGCTATCTCAAAATGCCTCTTGCGACGGCCGTCCGATAGTCGATTGGCGACATGGATACGCATTTTTCCCTGAATTACAAATGTTGCAGCGTCGCAGGGGGAAATTTGCCTGATGGATTAAATAGCGTTTACGTTCACGTCAACACGGTCGGCTTTCACCGACCCCATTGGACGGGATTTTTTGGCGGAGTTTTCGGAACGGTGACGATCTCCTGCGGTTCGCGCGTCTCGTGCACCACCGCCTTCGGGGTGACGATGGTGCGGTCCCAGAGCGGTACGCCGCGGCGGCGCAGCACGAGCACCAGCAGCGCGCCGGCCAGAATGCCGCCGACATGCGCGCCCCAGGAGGTGCTGCCATCACGGTCAATCGCCAGCATGTAGAATTGTTGGCCGATCCAGAACATCAGCGGAATGAAGGCCGGCAGCGGCAGCGGAAAGCGGAACATCACCAGAACCCAGACCCGTACTTTCGGGTGCAGGATGACATAGGCGGCGATGACCCCGGAAATCGCACCGGAGGCGCCGATCAACGGCGCTTCCGACAGCGGCACCACCAGCCCATGCACGAGAGCGCCGGCGGCGGCGCAGAGCAGGTAGAAGACGAGATAGCGAATATGCCCCATGGCATCTTCAACGTTGTCGCCAAACACCCACAGGAACAGCATGTTGGAAGCCAGATGCATGCCGTCGACATGCAGGAAGGCATAGGTCAGGTAGGTCCAATCTTCCGGGACCAGCACCAAAGCCGGCGCCAGCGTGGCATTGTTGAAAAAGATCGCGGGGATATAGCCGAGCCCGGCCGTGATCGTTTGCGATGCTTCTTCCCCGGACAGCAGGCCGGCAAACAGCCAGACGACGACATTGATGAGGATGATGGTGATCGTCACATATTGCCGCTTGATGTGGCGCAGCGAATTCCTGTCATGCAGCGGTATGAACATGCGTTTCCCCGGTCTCTTGCCGCCGCGTCAAATCAATCTACCGGTTCTTGCCGGGCACCCACAGTACGTCGGCGCTTCCGCCATCATTTGTGTAGCGGGCCGCGACGAACAGGAAATCGGACAGCCGGTTGATGTATTTGATCGCCTCGGCGCCGACCGACTCGTTTTGCGTAAACGACAGCTCGACCACGAGCCGCTCGGCCCGGCGCGCGATGGTGCGGGCGAGATGCAGATGGGCCGCGGCGGCACTGCCGGCCGGCAGGACGAAGGAGGTCAGCGGGTCGAGTGTCGCATTCAGGGTATCGATATCGTGTTCGATGCGGACCACCTGGCTTTCGACGATCCGCAGCGGCTCATAGCCAAGCACCTCATCGGTCGGTGGCGTGGCCAGATCGGCACCGAGGTCAAACAGGTCGTTCTGGATGCGGAACAACATCCCGTCCAGCTCCGGCATTTTCTCCGTGTGCAGCCTGGCGATGCCGATACAGGAATTGGTTTCGTCCACCGTACCGAAGGCATCGACGCGCAGGTCGTGCTTTGGCCGCCGCGGTCCGGAGACCAGTCCGGTGGTGCCGTCGTCGCCGGTGCGGGTGTAGATCTTGTTGAGCTTGACCATGTTTTTTGTTCCTTAACGTCCGCCGCCCGTCAGCCACAGGGTCAGCATGATCAGCGCAATGGCGGCTGCCTGGAGCACCAGCCGCATCTGCATCAGTTTGTTGGACTTGTTGCCGTCATTGCCCTTCAGCATAGAGAACAGGCCGCGGATCAGCACCAGGACGACGGCGCCCATGACGATCAGGGCCAGAAGAGTGGTAAAGCTGGACATGCGTTCTCAAAACCTTTTCGTCGGCTCAATCCAGCTTGCGCATCAGCCTGTAGAACAGGTCGGCCGGCATCAGCTTTTTCAGGAGTGCGCCCTGCTTGGCGGGTGTGGTGACCAGATAATGTGGTTTTGGCGACGCCGCGGTCAAGGCGTGTTTTAGTACAGTGTAGACTGCATCCGGCGGCAGCTTGTGACGGTTGACCGGGCCGCTGCCGTCCAGCCGCTTCATCTGTCGCTGGTATTCTACCGCATGCGCCGATTTTTTGAGGTCGATGTATTTGTTGATATAGGCCAGCGACGTGCTGACAAAGCGGGTGGCGATCGGGCCGGGCTCGATCAGGCTGACATGAATGCCGCTGCCCTGCAGCTCCATCCGCATTGTGATACTGAGACCCTCGATGGCGAATTTCGAGGCGGTATAGGCGCCGCGATAGCGATAGGGAATGAGGCCGAGAATTGACGAGCACTGGACGATCCGCCCGTGCCCGGCCCGCCGCATCACGGGGATCAGTTGTCTTGTCAGATCGTGCCAGCCAAAAAAATTGGTCTCGAACTGCTCGCGCAGCGCTTCCATCGGCAGATCCTCGACCGCTCCGGGCTGGCCATAGGCGCCGTTGTTGAACAGCGCATCCAGCGTTCCGCCGGTGCGCTCCAAGACGGTGTCGACCAGCGCCTTGATGCTGTCAGGCCGGGTGTAATCCATCAACAGCGCCTCGATGCCGTCCGCTTCCAGCGACAGCATGTCCTCCGGGCGGCGCACAGTGGCAAACACCCGCCAGCCGTCCGCCTTCAGCGCGCGCGCACAAAATGCGCCGATGCCGGATGAACATCCCGTGATGATGATGGAAGGGTGATCCGTCATGCAACGATTCCTGTACAAAGTCGGTTTCGTTTCCCATATTCGGGTCACGCTGACAATCGCAATGCCCAAACAGAAGGAGGCGGCATGCCGACGGCTTTACGCCTGATCTACAAGGTCGCCTTCGATGCGGTGTATCATTTCAGCGAAGACGATGGTTGGGCGATGGCCAGCCACGTGGCATTGTCGATCCTGCTGGCCGTCTTTCCGTTCCTGATTTTTGGCACTGCGCTTGCCGGCTTTCTCGGTGCCGACCAGTTTGCCGTAACGGCAGTGCACATCATCTTCGACACATGGCCTGCGGCCATCGCCAAGCCGATCTCCGACCAGGTACGACAGGTGCTGACCATTCCGCGCGGCGGGTTGTTGACCATCTCCGTGCTGGCCGCCGCCTATTTTGCCTCCAACGGGGTCGAGGCGCTGCGCATCTCGCTGAACCGTGCCTATCGCGTCACCGAAACCCGGCCCTGGTACATCACCCGCATCACCAGCCTCGGTTACGTGCTGGTAGCGGTGCTGTTCTTCGTGGTCATCAGCATCGTGCTGGTGGCGGTGCCGGTGGCGCTGGCCTTTGCGGCTGATCGGTTCCCGTGGATGACGGATGGCCTGCGTACGGTGTCAAGCTACGGCGTTTACGGCACCATCGTCGTGCTGATTGGCGGTTTGTTCGTCGCCCATCTCTGGCTACCGGCTGGAACAAGGCGGATCCTCGACGTCGTCCCCGGCGTGATCCTGACGCTGATTGCCTGGATTGCGGGTGCGCTGCTCTTTGCTTCCTACCTGGCAACCTTCGCCAACTACGCAGCCACCTATGCCGGACTGGCCTCGGTCATGATCGTACTGGTGTTTCTGTACATGGTCGGGGTGATTTTCATGCTCGGTGCGGAGATCAACGCGGCCCTGCTGAAGTACCGGGTGCGCTACACCATCACCCGCAGCATGAAGCCGCGGCTGGGCAAGGAACTGCGCTCAGAGGCCGATGAGGCGTCGAATCTCGGCGGCTGACAGGCCTTGCTCGCG
>Ga0247730_1000548_pt1 | contig 26207 bp, 22 predicted proteins | sample UWRJL073202C2_FD_180959 | JGI IMG/M metagenome (GOLD analysis project Ga0247730, IMG submission 180959) | Plant litter microbial communities from Arlington Agricultural Research Station in Wisconsin, United States - UWRJ-L073-202C-2 | ecosystem: Environmental > Terrestrial > Plant litter >... | reverse complement strand
TCCTGGGATGGTGGAGATGACGAGGTCGATGAGCTTGATGCCGATGAACGGCGCGATGACGCCGCCCAGACCGAACACGAGGATGTTGCGCCGCAGCACGTCCGAGGCGGACGCCGCCCGGAACTTGACGCCTCGCAGGGCCAACGGGATCAGCGCCACGATGATGAGGGCGTTGAAGATGACTGCCGAGAGGATCGCCGACTCCGGCGTCGCCAGCCCCATGACGTTCAGGGTGTCGAGCGACGGGTAGGCGACGAGGAACATCGCGGGGATGATCGCGAAGTACTTCGCGACGTCGTTGGCGATCGAGAACGTCGTGAGCGCTCCGCGCGTGATGAGCAGCTGCTTGCCGATCTCGACGACGTCGATGAGCTTGGTCGGGTCGGAGTCGAGGTCGACCATGTTGCCGGCCTCCTTCGCCGCCGACGTGCCCGTGTTCATCGCGACGCCGACATCGGCCGCCGCGAGGGCAGGGGCGTCGTTGGTGCCGTCTCCGGTCATCGCCACGAGGCGCCCGCCGGCCTGCTCCTTGCGGATCAGGTCCATCTTGTCCTCGGGCGTGGCCTCGGCCAGGAAGTCGTCGACTCCTGCCTCGTCGGCGATCGACCTCGCGGTGAGCGCGTTGTCGCCGGTGACCATGACGGTCCGGATGCCCATGGACCGCAGCTGCGCGAACCGCTCGACCATGCCCTCCTTCACGACGTCCTTGAGGTGGATGACCCCCAGCACCTGTCCGGGGCCGGCGGTGCCCTGCCTGGACGCCACGACGAGCGGGGTGCCGCCGTCGTTCGAGATGGCCTCGATCGTGTCGGTGAGCTCCACCGGCACGTCGCCACCGACCCAGGCGTGGATCGCCGAGCCGGCGCCCTTGCGGATCTGCGTGCCGTCCGCGAGGTCGACGCCCGACATGCGGGTCTGCGCCGTGAACTCGATGAACTCCGCACCACCGGGCAGGTCCTGGTCGTCCGCACCTTCCGCGAGGGCGAGCGTCACGATCGAGCGTCCCTCTGGCGTCTGGTCGGCCAGGCTGGAGAGCCGCACGACGTCACGCAGCTCGCTCGCGCTCACGCCACCGATCGGGACGAACCGCGACGCCTGCCGGTTGCCGTACGTGATGGTGCCGGTCTTGTCGAGCAGCAGCGTGCTCACGTCACCGGCCGCCTCGACGGCGCGGCCCGACATGGCCAGGACGTTGACCCGCACGAGGCGGTCCATGCCCGCGATGCCGATGGCGCTCAGCAGCGCGCCGATCGTGGTGGGGATCAGGCAGACGAGCAGCGCGATCAGGACCACGAGGTCCTGCGGCGCCCCGGCGTACTCCGCCATCGGCTTGAGCGTCGCGACCGCGAGGACGAACACCAGTGTCAGGCTGACCAGCAGGATCGACAGCGCGATCTCGTTGGGCGTCTTGCGCCGTGACGTGCCCTCGACCAAGGCGATCATCTTGTCGAGGAAGGTCTCGCCCGGCGCCGACGTGATCTTGACCGTGATCCGGTCCGACAGCACCTTGGTGCCGCCGGTCACGGCGCTGCGGTCGCCACCGGCCTCACGGATGACGGGGGCCGACTCGCCGGTGATGGCCGACTCGTCGACCGAGGCGACTCCTTCGACGACGTCACCGTCGCCGGGGATGACCTTCCCGGCCGCGACGAGCACGAGGTCGCCGATCTTCAGCTGGGTGCCGGGCACCGTGGTCTCCGTGCCGTCGGCGGCCAGGACGCGGGCGACCGTGTCCGTCCGGGCGGCCCGGAGCGAGGCGGCCTGCGCCTTGCCGCGGCCCTCGGCGACGGCCTCGGCGAGATTGCCGAAGATCACCGTCAGCCACAGCCAGACGGCCAGGGAGATCGTGAACGCGCTGGGATCGGTGACGACCGCGACGGTCGTCGCGACCGAGCCGAGCCAGACGATGAACATGACCGGGCTGCGCCACAGGTGGCGCGGGTCGAGCTTGCGCAGGGCTGCCGGCAGCTGGGCCAGCATCTGCTTCATGAGGAGTTGCAGGGTCATGCGAGTGCCTCCGCGATGGGACCGAGGGCGAGGGCCGGGAAGAACGTCAGACCGGTGATGAGCAGGATGACGCCGACCAGGAGGCCCCCGAAGAGGGGTGTGCTGGTGGGGAGCGTGCCGGCCGTCTCGGGCACCTTGGACTGCTTGGCCAGGGAGCCGGCGAGGAGGAGCACGAGCACGATGGGGATGAACCGGCCGAGCAGCATGGCCAGGCCGAGCGTGATCTGGAAGAACGTCGACGTCACGGTGATGCCACCGAACGCGCTGCCGTTGTTGTTGGCGGCGGACGTGTAGGCGTAGACGACCTCGCTGAAGCCGTGGCCGCCCGGGTTGCCCATGGCGTCCGGCGTGCTGCCGAGCGCGATGGCCGAGCCGACGCCGACCAGGATGATCGCCGGGACGCTCAGCGTGTAGAGAGCGACGTACGTCATCTCCTTGGCGCCGATCTTCTTGCCGAGGAGCTCGGGCGTCCGGCCCACCATCAGACCGGCGATGAAGACGGCCAGGACGGCCATGATCAAGATGCCGTAGATGCCGGCACCGACGCCGCCGGGGGCGACCTCGCCGAGCATCATGTTGACGAGGGTCACGCCGCCGCCGGTCGGGGTCAGCGAGTCGTGCGACGCGTTGACGGCACCGGTGGAGGTGCCGGTCGTCGCGACCCCGAAGAGCGCGGACGCCCACTCGCCGAAGCGGGTCTCCTTGCCCTCCATCGCCGCACCGGCCGCACCGGCCGCCTGGGAGTGGCCGCCGACCTCGGCCCACGTGGCGATCGCCGTCGAGGCGGCGAACAGCACGCCCATGGCGCCGAGCACCGTGAGCCCCTGGCGACGGTTGCCCAGCATCGTGCCGAGCGTCCGGGTCAGGGCGACCGGGATGACCAGCAGCAGGAAGATCTCGAAGAGGTTCGTGAAGCCGTTCGGGCTCTCGAAGGGGTGGGCGGAGTTGGCGTTGAAGAACCCGCCGCCGTTCGTGCCGAGCTCCTTGATCGCCTCCTGGCTGGCGACCGGGCCGCCCGTGATGACCTGGCTGTGACCGGCCAGCGTGTCGACCGTGCTGTCGGTGAAGTTCTGGATGACACCGTTGGCCAGGAGGACGATCGCGCCCACGAACGCGAGCGGCAGCAAGACGCGGATCGTGCCGCGCGTCAGGTCGACCCAGAAGTTGCCGAGCTCGCCGCTGCGGACCCGCACGAAGCCGCGGATCAGTGCGACCGCCACGGCGATGCCGACGGCCGCGGACAGGAAGTTCTGCACCGCCAGACCAGCCGCCTGCGCCGTGAAGCCGAGCGTCGACTCACCGCCGTACGACTGCCAGTTGGTGTTGGACACGAACGAGATCGCCGTGTTGAACGACATCCAGCCGGGCATGCCGGGCAGGTCGCGACCGTACGGCAGGTGCGACTGGCCGACCAGGATCGCGAACAGCACGACGATGCTGACGAGCGAGAAGCCGAGGACGCTCAGGGTGTACGCGCGCGGACTCTGCTCGGCGTCGGCGTCGACACCGCTGAGCCGGTAGATGCGCTGCTCGACGCGGGAATGACGAGGGGTCGTGAAGACCCGGGCCATGTAGTCACCCAGCGGCACGTACACGAGGGCGAGGACGCCCACGAGCGTGACGAGGGTGAGAAGGCCGCTCCAGGTGTCTGACACTAGAAACGCTCCGGGAAGATCAGGGCTGCCAACAGGTACGCCACGAGCGCGGCGACCAGGGCGATCAACAAGCCGTTTTCGATACTCATGAGCGCCATGCAACCCCCCGTCCCGGGCGTTCTCACGGGTCTTGACAGCTTCTTGGCGGCCCTTGACGCGATCTTGACGGCGGCTCGTCAAGGTCTCGTCAAGATCGCGTCAAGGCCCTTCTCCCGGGCCGAACGGCTGCCTAGCGTGAAGACATGCCCTCCGAGACGACGTCCTCGACACCAGCTCGCTCGGCAGGACCCCTGCCGTCCCGGACGGCCGTGGCGCACACGCTGCCTGCCACGCGCCGCCCGGGCGGGCGGGCCCTCCACTTCCTCGGACCCCAGCTCGGTGAACGGACCCGTCTCTCGCCCCGTGCGCCGACGAGGCGGAGCGCGCTCGCGTCGCGCCTCGTCCTCGTGGCGTCCTGCGTGGCGCTCCTCGTCGTCGTCGCGGAGGCCTGGATCCGCTGACACGTCAAGAACGCGTCAAGATGTCAGCGGCGCTGGTCGCGGGAGCCTAGGTTTGGGACGTGAGCTCCCCACGCACCAAGCACGACGTCCTCCGCCTCGCCGTCGTCGTGGGAGCGCTCGGTGTCGTCTTCGGCGACATCGGCACCAGCCCCATCTACACGATCCAGACCGTGTTCAGCCCCGACGACCCGCATCCCGTCCCGGTGAGCGATCCGAACGTCCTGGGCGTCGTCTCCCTCATCCTGTGGTCCATCACGCTGATCGTGACCATCACGTACGTGTCGTTGGCGATGCGGATCTCGCACGACGGCGAGGGCGGCATCATGGCGCTCATCTCGCTGCTGCGCCGCTGGGCCGGAGACAAGAAGGCCGGAGCCACCGTCGTGCTCGCAAGCCTCGGCGTCTTCGGGGCCGCGCTGTTCCTGGGCGACAGCATGATCACGCCGGCCATCTCGGTGCTCTCGGCGGTGGAGGGGTTCAAGACGATCGATGCCGGCTTCGAGCCGTGGATCGTCCCCGTGACCGCCGTGATCATCGTCGTGCTGTTCTCGGTGCAGAAGTTCGGCACCGCCGTCGTCGGCCGGTTCTTCGGCCCGGTCATGATCACGTGGTTCACCGTGATCGGGGCGTGCGGCGCCTGGGGCATCACGAAGGACGCGCAGATCCTCAAGGCGATCTCCCCCACGTACGCGATCGACTTCCTCGCCGGCAACTTCCACTACGCCTTCTTCGCCCTGGCCGCGATCGTCCTCGCGGTGACCGGCGCCGAGGCGCTCTACGCCGACATGGGCCACTTCGGCCACCGGCCGATCGCGGTCGGCTGGATCTTCCTCGTCTTCCCGGCCTGCGCGCTGAGCTACCTCGGGCAGGGTGCGCTGGTCCTGGAGGACCGGGACAACATCAGCGCACCGTTCTTCCTGCTGGCACCGGAGTGGGCGCGCATCCCGCTGATCGTGCTCGCGTGCGCCGCGACGATCATCGCCTCCCAGGCCGTCATCACCGGAGCGTTCTCGGTCGCGTCGCAGGCCGCCCAGCTCGGGTACCTGCCCCGCCTGCGCATCCTGCACACCTCGCGCTCGGCCCGCGGCCAGATCTACGTCCCGTGGGTCAACTGGCTCCTGCTGGTCTCGGTGCTGACGCTCGTCTTCGCGTTCCGCACGTCCGCGGCCCTCGCGTTCGCCTTCGGCATGGCGGTGACGGGGACCATCACGATCACGACGATCCTGTTCTTCTACGTCGCGAACCGCACCTGGTCGACGCCCACGTGGGTCCTGGCCCTCGCGGCGGCGCCGCTCCTCGCGCTCGACGGGCTCCTCATCGCGGCGAACCTCACGAAGCTCGTGCACGGAGCGTGGCTGCCCCTGGCCATCGCCATCACGTTCTTCACGATCATGATCACGTGGCAGCGGGGGCGCCAGCTGGTCACGGCACGGCGCGAGGAGCTGGAGGGTCCCCTCCAGGAGTTCGTCGACGACATGAGCGACGACAGCGGCGTGTGCGCGGTCGTCCCCGGCACGGCGATCTTCCTCAACCGCGGCACCACGACGCCGCTCGCCCTGCGCGCGAACGTCGAGCGGAACGGCGTCCGCCACGAGCACGTCGTGATCGTGACCATCGAGATCGAGACGGTCCCCCGCGTCGCGGACGCCGATCGCGTGGAGGTCGACTCGCTGGGACACGAGGGCGACGGCATCACCCGCGTCGTCGTGCGCTTCGGGTACGCCGAGTCGGCCGACCTGCCCAGCGCCCTCGCGATGCTCACCCCGGACCAGACGGAGGGAGACATCGACCTGGAGGACGCCACGTACTTCCTGTCGCGCATCGAGCTGCGCGCGGGTGACGACCCGGGCATGGCGAGGTGGCGCAAGCACCTGTTCATCGCCACGTCCCACGTCACGGCGGACGCCGCCGACCACTTCGGCCTGCCGCGCGACCGCGTCGTGCTGCTGGGGTCGCACGTCGACGTGTGAGCGGCAGTCGTGAGGATCGCGACAAGATCGTGACAGGGTCGCGTCAAGCCCCTGTCACCCGGCGGGACACGGGACGAGCATCGATGCATGACGATCCTGCGGGCCGCACCCGACCACCGACTCGACCTCACGCGCCAGGCGCTGCGACACACGTCCGAGGCGTGGGAGCTGGCGATGCGCGCCGCGATGGACCACGACCCTCGCGAGGCGCGGCACGTCATGCGCGGCGCCCAGGCCCGACGCACGATGCTGCGCACCGCGCACCAGCACCTCCTGTGGTCCGACGCGAGCGGCGGACACCGCACGCCTCGACGGGCCACGCCGCTCGACGTCGTCGCGGACCTCGTGCGGATCAACCGACTCCTCGGTGAGCTGTCGCAGACCGTCCTCGCGGTTCCCGACGCGGAGCCTCCCGCCGAGCGGGAGCGGGCCGACATCGACTGCGCCCGGCGGATCGGGTCGACGCGCCTGCGGTACTTCTCGGAGTCCATGCCACGTCCCGCGATCGATCGCGACTACGTCGCATCCGGTCACGACCTGCTGGACGCCCTGGCCGATCTGGCCGAGACCACGCCCCGCCGCGGGACGACGTCCGATGTCTGCCTGGCGCTGATGATCGCCCTGGTGGAGACGTCGCGGCACGCGACCCGCATCGCGTGACGGCTGGCCAGCCGTTGTTCACCGGACGGCTTCATCCTGTTGGCCGACCGGACGACTCGCTCGACGAGGTTCGCAACGAACCCTCAACGACAGGATTGAACGCTCATGTCTCGTAGACGTAGAAGCCTGGTCGCCGCCGGCGCCCTCGCCGTCGGTGCCCTCGCCATCGGCAGCACCGTGTACGCCGTCACACCCGGATTCACCAGCGACCGCTCGGCGGATCTCGCCGCCGCCATCAACCCCGAGAAGCCCCGCAACGTCATCCTCCTGATCGGTGACGGCACGGACGACTCGATCATCACCGCCGCCCGCAACTACGAGCTCGGCGCCAAGGGCCGCTTCGCCCTCGACGAGCTGCCGTTCACCGGCGCGATGACGACGTTCGGCCTCAAGGTCGGCCCCGACAACGCCGCCGACAAGTACCCGATCAACTACGTCTCCGACTCCGCGCCGACAGCCAGCGGCTGGTCGACCGGCAAGAAGACCGTCGACAGCAGGCTCTCGCAGGGCCCGAGCTCGGCCGACACCGTCCCGGGCGAGGACTACGAGACCGTCCTGGAGAAGTTCAAGAAGCAGGACAAGCGCACCGGCAACGTCTCGACCGCCGAGATCACGGACGCCACGCCGGCCGCGGCGGCATCGCACATCAACCTGCGCGCCTGCCAGGGCCCACAGGACATCACGGCACTGAACTGCCCCGCGGCCAAGAAGGTCAACGGCGGCAAGGGCTCGGTCGCCGAGCAGCTCGTCGACAACAAGATCGACGTCATCCTGGGCGGCGGCCTGAACCGCTACAACCAGCTCACCGACGCCGGTCCGAGCGTGCTGGACTACGCGAAGAGCGCCAAGCTGAACTACCAGGTCGTCCAGGACAAGACCTCGCTCGCGGCCGTGAAGAGCCTGGCGAACGGACCGATCCTCGGACTGTTCACCCCCGGCAACATGACACCGCGCTACGCGCCGCTTACGGCCACGCCGGCCGGGGCCGGCGGTCCCGACACGAAGTGCCAGACCGCGAGCCGTGGCGAGCAGCCGACGCTGGCCGCCATGACCGACAAGGCCATCCAGCTGCTCGACAACGACAAAGGCTTCTTCCTGCAGGTCGAGAGCGCCATGGTCGACAAGCAGGAGCACGCCTCCGACATCTGCGGCGCCATCGGCGACGTCCTCGAGCTCGACAACGCGCTCAAGGTCGCGCAGGCCTACCAGGCCAAGCACCCCGACACGCTCATCATCGTGACGGGCGACCACGCCCACTCCACGCAGATCGTGGGCAACGGCGGGTCCACCACGGATGCCACCGGCGCCACGGGCGGCAAGGCGACGGCCACGGTCAAGACGGCCGACGGCGACCCGATGACGGTGGCGTACTCGACGGCCAACCCGGTCGCCGGAGCGTCGCAGAGCCACACCGGCACGCAGATCCGCGTCGCGGCGTCCGGTCCGCAGGCGGCCAACGTCACCGGCACGATCGACCAGACCGATCTGTTCCTGACGATGCTCGGCCGTACGCCGAGCACGCTGCCGTCCGGTCCGACTCCTCCGACACCGCCGGCCCCGCCCGCAGCCTCGCCGAAGCCGGTCGTGGCGGTCGTCGCTGACAGGACGATCTCGGCGAAGAGCCTGAAGTCGCCCGGTCTGCGGGTCGTGACCAACGTGGCCGGCGCCACGACGGTCAAGGTGTCGCTCACGAAGGGCGGCAGGACGCTGGCCGCCAAGACCATCGGACGCAGTGGCAAGACGCTGCGACTGAAGGTCGGCACGAAGGTGTCCGGGACGGTCAAGGTCGTCGTGACCGCGACCGGTCCGGGTGGCACGACGACCAGGACGACGTCCACCGTGGTCAAGCGCTGACGCGTCACGACAGAGCAGCGGGTGCGTCCGGTTCGCCGGACGCACCCGTTCGTCGTCTCAGGACGTCAGTCGTCGTCCTCGCTGCCGGCGGACCTGAGGCCTGCGCGGATCAGGAAGATGAGGCCCGTCATCGCGACGATCGAGAAGCCGATGACGATGAGGGCGTCCTGCGCGGTCGACGAGTCGTCCGTGGCGGGGGTGATCTGCGGCCGCCCGGCAGCGGAGTCGTCGGTGAGTCGCGTGTCCGGACCGGCAGCGTCAGGCTGGGTGGCCGTCGCCGTGGGTTCGGGCGTGGGGGTCTGCCCCGTCAGCACCGTGAACGTGGCGGTGCCGGTGACGGTGTGGTCGTCGGCCGAGACGATCTCGTAGTCGATCGTGTAGGTCCCGGCCGGGGCGACCAGGTTGATCGCCGTCGTGACGGTGTCGTCGCGCACCGTGACGTCGTAGCTGTTGAAGCGGGTGCCGTCGGCGGAGGTCACCGCGACGCGGGCAGGCGCCTGCACCGGTTCGCTCAACGTGAGGGTGACCTGCTGCGGCATGGTCTCGATCGTCGAGCCGTCCGCCGGGTCGGACGATGCGAGCTCGGCGTGGGCCATGGCCGCCGAGGGGGCCGACAGGACGGCCGCGAGGACGAGGGCACCCAGCAGGGCGGACAAGCGTGTCACGCCTGAAGTGTTCCAGACCGCCGGTGAGCGACCGCTACCGCGCGTTGCGCGCGTCGTGGATCACCTCGGAGGCCCAGGCCGTCAGTGGCTTGTGACGGTCGTGGGCGCTCTGGATGAGCAGGTCGTACGCGTCCGCCATCGACAGGCCGTGGGTGTCGGCGAGCACTCCCTTCGCCTGCTCGACCAGGACCCGCGCCGCGAGGGCGCCCTGCACGCGGTCGGACACCTGCTCCGGCGTGATCTCCGCCAGGTGCACGACGAGCATCGACGCGATGTCGGCGAAGGCCTGGGAGATGACCTCCTCCTCGGAGGTGAACTCCGAGTCCTGCCGCCTGAACAGCCCGATCGCGCCGAACGTCTGGCCCTGCATCCCGAGCGGGGCGGCGTGCACCGACTCGAAGCCCGCCGTCACCATCGTCTCGCCGAAGCGTGGCCACCGCTCCCGCAGCACCTCCGCCGAGCTCGCCTGCACCGGGGCGGACGTCTCGTACGCCTCGATGCACGGGCCCTCGTCCGCGTGCAGCTGGTGGATCTCCAGCTCGCTCGCCAGATGACTCGACGCGACCATGAGCTCGAGCCGTCCGCCCGACGCGAGCAGGATGCCGCCGGCGTCGACGTGCAGGCCTGCCTGACAGCTGGCCAGCAGGCCGGTCAGGGCTCCCGCGATGTCGGGCGATCCCCTCATCGCCGACGACGCCTCGGCCAAGGCCCGTGCCACGCGCTCTGTTTCCATCGGTCAGTCACCCTCGATCGTGAAGTGTCGGAAGTTGATGTGGCGGTCGACGATCTGCTGTGCGACGTCCAGGAGAGTCGCGTTCCGCGCGAACGCGTGGCCCCGCAGCAGGGCGAGTGCGTCCTCGGGCCGCACCCCCACCTGCGAGACGATCATGCCCGTGGCCTGGTGGATCTGGGCCCGTGCCGACCAGACGTCGGCGAAGATCTCGCCCTGCCTGCCCATGCGCGGGTCCTGCAGCAGGGCCGTGCCGACGGCGGCTCCGAGGAAGCCCGCCGTGACCGGGTCGACCGCGAAGTCGGGGGCGTCGCGGTACGCCGTCAGGACGCCGATGGGCTCCTCGAGGGGCTGCAGCGGCATCGCGACCATCCGGCCGGCGAAGCCCAGCCGCCGGCCGTGCTCGTGCATCAACGCCCACCGCCCGTCGCCGTCGGTCGTGAAGTCGGCGACCTGCATGGCGTTCTCCCGGTACGCGTCCTGGCTGGGACCCTCGCCGACGACCTCCTGCAGGTCCTCGAGGTCGCTCGAGAGCTGGTCGGTCGCGGCCACCACCATGCGTGAGTCCTCGGACGTCATGAGCGTCAGGGCCGCTCCGTCGGCCTCCAGCAGGAGCCGACTGGCCTCGCACAGCCGTGAGGCGCTCGGCTCGACACCGTGCAGTCCGGCAAGGACGTGCGCGAGATGTGCGATGAGCCGCTCGTTCGACTCGGCCATAGGGGACCTCCACACCACAATGACTTCCACCGTATCGGCGTCCGGCGGTGTGAGCCACCGCACATCCGCGAGATTTTCACGAACCCGAGGGTTTGCTCAGGTTCTCAGCGGGTAAGAGACGGTTTGTCCGAAGCCCGAACCGCAGCAGCTCCACTCGGCGACCGGGAATCGGACGACGCACCACGGAGACGGCGGGCCTCGGACTCACGCAGACCGAACGGGCCCGCCGCTCTATGTCACGATGAGGCAGTGCGGACGTCCGATGACCTCGATCCCCTCGAGCTGATCGGCACGTGGGCTCTCGCCCGGCAGATCGTCGACCGCGCGCTGGACGAGCACAGCACCGTCGACGGAACGACGGTGCTGACGCTCCAGCCCGACGGCCGCGTCCGATGGGCCGAGTCCGGCGTCCTGACGCGGCGCGACTCGGCCATTCCCGTCAGTCGGGTGCTGTTCGTCGAGCAGCGTGCCGGCGGCTGGTTCGTCACGTTCGAGGACGGTCGCGACTTCCACCCGTGGGCGCCGAGCACCCCCGTCCGGCACGACTGCGCCCCGGACCTCTACATCGGGACGCTCGACCGCCTCGACGACGACCGCTGGTCGGTCGTGTGGGAGGTCAGCGGGCCCGGCAAGGACTACACGATGACCAGCATCCTGACGCGCGTGGCGTCCTGACCGTCAGTCGGCCGTGTCGCCGTGCTGGTCCTCGGCGCTGGCCTTGAAGATCGTCAGGACGCGCGAGAGCGCCGCCGCCACGATGGCGATCGGCAGGACCGCGTAGGCCCAGGCCCTGGAGAGGTGGTCGGTGTCGACCAGCACCAGGACGACGATGACGGCCACGACCGCCACCAGGATGACCAGCATCGCCCAGCGCCACGAGCCCTTGGCGGCTCCCAGCTCGTGTCGCATGGGTGGGTTGAGCCACGGCTTCTTCGCGCTGCCCGTCCAGTCGTCGTCGTTCGACATGATCGCTCCTCTGATCGCGCTGAGACCTGCTCCTCCGGGAGACCGTTCTCGCGCGTCATGGCGTACCCACGTTCCGCGGTTGTACGCCGCCGGTGAAGGTGACGTCGACCGTGCTGGGGTACAACAGGAACATGCCTGACGACGCCGAGAAGGTCACGCCCGAGAACGAGCCCGACGAGCAGACGACCGACGGGGTGTGGGATCCCGACGAGCTCGTCGACGAGATGTCGCAGGAGTCGTTCCCGACCAGCGACCCCCCGTCGACCTGGGCCGGCGAGGATCACGGCTGACCCGCTCCGGAGTCAGACGATGTTGAGCTCGGGCCTCGTGTCGTTCGTGAGGAACCGTCGCGCGTCCAGCGACGAGACGTCGACCACCGGCGTGCTGCCCAGGTAGAGGTCCCTCATCACCTCGCCGACCGCCGGCCCCATCAAGAACCCGTGGCCCGAGAAGCCGGTCGCGTACAGGAAGCGCGACACGCCCTCGGCCTCCCCGATGACTGCGTTGTGGTCGGGCGTCATCTCGTAGAGCCCCGCCCAGCCGCTCGCGAGGCCGACCTCCCCGATGGCCGGTGCGCGGCGCTCGATCACCTCCCCGAGTCGTGGCAGCCAGTCGTCGCTGCGCTGGAGCCTGAACCCGGGCGTCTCGTCGGGGTCCGACATGCCCAGCAGGAGCCCCTGCCCCTCGCCGTGGAAGTAGAAGCTCGTCGCGAAGTCGATCGTGAACGGGGTACGCGGGTCGAGCCCCGGGACGGGCTCCGTGACGAGGATCTGCCGGCGGACCGGGACCACCGGCAGGTCGACGCCCGCCATGGCACCGATCGCCCGCGACCACGGCCCCGCGGCGCAGATGACCGTGTCGGCAGCGATGTCGCCGCGGTCGGTGCGGACCCCACGGATGACCCCGTCGTCGTGCAGGACGTCCTGCACCGTCGTGCCACGCAGGAGGCGCGCCCCGGCGCGACGTGCCGCACCGGCGTAGCCGAGGACCACCGACTCCGGGGTGCAGTGCCCGTCGCGAGGGCCGTAGGCCGCGGCCAGCAGGCCGTCGGTCGAGATCAGCGGCGACAGCCGCTTGGCCTCGGCCACGTCGATCATGCGGGTCTCCACGCCGAGCTCGTTCTGGAGCGCCACGTTCTGCTCGAACGCCCTCACGTGCTCGGGATCGTCCAGCAGGAACAGGTAGCCGACCTGGTGCAGGTCGATCTCCTGGCCGAGCTCCTCGCCGAAGGTCTCGAACGTCCGCAGGCTGCGCCGGCCGAGCTCGATGTTGACCGCGTCGGAGAACTGCGCGCGCACGCCGCCCGCGGCCTTGCACGTGGAGCCCGATCCGAGCTCGTCCCTCTCGACCAGGACGACGTCGCGCACCCCTGCCCGAGCGAGGTGATAGGCCGTGCTGAGGCCCATGACGCCGCCGCCGATGATGACGACGGACGCGTGGGCGGGAAGGTGCGGGGTGGCCATGGTGGAGTCCTCGGGGTCAGGCGGGTGGGCGACGTGAGGCCGCCCGTTCGGCCTCGTACAGCGCGTACGGGTCGTGCAGCTCGCGACCCAGGACGTCACGCATCCAGCCCGCGTCACGAGCCGCCGCACGCTGCGAGGTGTCCGAGCGACCCTCGGTGGTCAGGTTCGACGCGAAGATGCCGGCCGCCGACCTGGGGAGGAAGTCCTCGTACACGATCGGCGTGAGGACGCCCTCGCCGTCGGTCAGGAAGTACGCCAGATCGGCAGCGTCGAGCTCGGCGTCGGTGGCGGGCAGACCGCCGATGCCGTGGTCGTCATAGACCTCCCGGCCCTTCGGCGTCAGCGCGACACCCCGCTGCTCGACCTCGCCGAAGCGGACCCTCAACGAGCTCTCGGTCACCGAGCCGTCGAGCTCACGGAACGTCCGCGGCTCCGCCAGCGCGCGGAACGACGTCTGCCGCAGGAGGACGTCGGACCGGCCCTCGTCCGTTCGCGGCGGACCCTGGATCCGGTCGATCATCTCGATGCCACGCGACTCCATGCGCCGATAGAGCTCGTCGATGTCGAGCACGCGAGGCGTCAGGTGGTTGATGTGGGTCGACGCGACACCCCCGATGTCGGCGGCGACGCTGGAGACCTGTTCGAGCCGGGCGTACCACGCACGGTCGACGGGCTCGGGCGACAGCGCGAAGGAGGCGGTGGCGAGCTCGAGGAACCGGTCGGCGTCCGTGCCGGCGAGACCGCCCTCCGCCTCGGCGAGGTCGGCCAGGCCGAGCAGCTCGTCGGGGAACAGCGTGCGGGCACCGAGGAACGTCCGCAGGTCGGCCTCGAGGGCCTCGTCGAAGAACCGTCGGTCGTCGACGACGAGCAGCGAGGTGAAGACCCGGAACGGGTTCTGCGCCAGCTCGTCGCGGTCGACCGGTCGGAAGGCCGTCGACACGACGGGGATCGCCGGCGTCGCCTCACGCAGGTCGTAGAACCCGACCGGGTACATCCCGCACGCCCCGAAGACGCGGCCGACCTGCGCCAGCTCCTCCGGGGTGCCGAGCCGGATCGCGCCGTGGCGCTCGGCCGTCACCCGGTCGATCGTGCCGAACCGCTCGGCGTCCTCGTGCGAGGCCAGCACGTCGGCGTTGACCTCCTCGGACACCTCGACCAGCGTCGTGTAGGCCGGGACCTCCGCCCCGTAGAGCTCGGAGAGGCTGCGGGCGAACCGTGCGCGCAGCTGGGTGGGGGTGACCATCAGACAAATTCCACGCCCTGCGCCAGCGGCAGCTCGGTCGAGTAGTTGACGGTGTTGGTCGAGCGGCGCATGTAGGCCCGCCACGCGTCGGAGCCCGACTCGCGTCCGCCACCGGTCTCCTTCTCGCCACCGAAGGCGCCGCCGATCTCGGCACCGGACGGACCGATGTTGACGTTCGCGATGCCGCAGTCGGAGCCGATGACCGACACGAACGTCTCGGCCTCGCGCACGTCGAGCGTGAAGATCGACGACGAGAGCCCCTGGGCGACCTCGTTGTGGAGGACCAGCGCCTGGTCGAGGTCGCTGTAGCTCAGCACGTACAGCAGCGGCGCGAACGTCTCGGTCCTCACGATGTCGGTCTGCCCTGGCATGTCGATGATCGCGGGACGGACGTAGAAGCCGTCCCCGTCGACCTCGGCCCGGGTGCCGCCGGTGACGAGCTTGCCGCCGTCGCCCTGCGCGGTCTCGACCGCTGCCCCGAACGCCGTGAACGCGGTCTCGTCGACCAGCGGGCCCACGAGGGTCGACGACTCCAGCGGCGAGCCGATCGGCAGCGTCTCGTACGCGGCCTTCAGGCGGGCGACGAGATCGTCCTTGATCGACTCGTGGACGATGATCCGCCGCAGCGACGTGCAACGCTGACCGGCCGTGCCGACGGCGGAGAACACGATGCCGCGCACGGCGAGGTCGAGATCGGCGGACGGCGCGACGATCGCGGCGTTGTTGCCACCCAGCTCGAGCAGCGTCCGGCCGAGGCGGGCGGCGACCCGAGGGGCGACCTCCTTGCCCATGCGGGTCGAGCCCGTCGCCGACACGAGCGGCACCCGCGGGTCGTCGACCAGCACCTCGCCGACCGTGCGGTCGCCGACCAGCACCGCCGACAGTCCGTCGGGCACACCCGCGCGACGGCCGGCCTCGGCAGCCAGCGCCTGGCACGCGAGGGCCGTCAGCAGCGTCTTCTCGGACGGCTTCCAGACCACGGCGTCGCCGGCGACGAAGGCGAGCGCGGCGTTCCACGACCACACCGCCACCGGGAAGTTGAAGGCGGAGATGACGCCGATGACGCCGAGCGGGTGCCACTGCTCCATCATCCGGTGGCCGGGGCGCTCGGTGGCGATCGTCAGGCCGTGCAGCTGACGGGACAGGCCGACGGCCAGGTCGCAGATGTCGATCATCTCCTGGACCTCACCGAGGCCCTCCGACACGATCTTGCCGGCCTCGATCGACACCAGGGCGCCGAGATCGTCCTTGTGCTCGCGCAGCAGCTCGCCGAGCTCGCGGACGAACTGCCCGCGGATCGGCGCCGGGACGACCCGCCACTGCTCGAACGCGGCGTGCGCCCGCCCGATGACGTCGGCTGCCTCGTCCGGCGTGTGCGACCGCAGCCGCCCGAGCTCGCTGCCGTCGATCGGGGACCGGCTCACCAGGTCGCCGTCGGCCGTGAAGGGATCACCGACGCCGAGTCGATCGAGGATCTGCTGCGTGCGGGTGCCGATGTCGGTCATGTGTCAGGGGCCTTCCGGGGCGTGGGCAGTACGTCTCCCATTCTCTACCGGTGAAGTCTTCGCGGGTATCGTGTTGAGCAACTCTTAACGCTCCAGACGGGACCACCATGCCCTCCGCCCACCCCGACGCCGTCCGCCTGGCCACGCTCGTCCACGTCGCGCGCCACGGCAGCCTCACGGGCGCGGCGCGGGTCATGGGTGTGACGACGTCCGCCGTGTCACAGCAGATGTCCGCGCTGGAGGTCGACTGCGGAGTGCGCCTGATCGACCGGCAGTCGCGCGGCGTCACGCTGACGGGTGCCGGCGTCGTGCTGCTCGAGCGCGCGGAGGAGGTCATCCGCCAGCTCGACGAGACCGGCGCGACGATGGCGCAGCTCAGCGGGGAGCTCGCCGGACCCGTCCGCGTCGCCTCGATCGCGTCCGCCGCCGCGTCGATCGTGCTCCCGGCGGTGCAGGTGCTCTCCCGCACCGCGCCGGCCGTGACGATGAGCGTCACGACGCTCGAGCCGTCGGCGAGCCTCGACGCCGTCGTCGACGGGACGGTGGACGTCGCGCTGATCGACGTCTACGACCACGTGCCGCTGGCGCTGCCGTCCCACCTGCTGGTCGAGGAGGTCCTGACCGAGCCGCTGGTGCTCGTCGGCTCGCGTGACGCCGACCTCCCCCGCCGCCCCCGGCTGGCCGACCTCAAGGACAGCTCGTGGGTCATCCCGCCGGCGGCCGCCGCGTGCGGGGCCGCGACACGTCATGCCTGCCGGGCCGCCGGTTTCGAGCCGCGGGTCAAGTGGGTGACCGACGACCTCCTGCTGCTGGTCGCCGCGGTCTCGCGCGGCGAGGGGCTCAGCCTGCTGCCGCGCCGGGCCGTGGCCGACTCGGTCGCGCCGGTGTCGATGCGCCGGCTCGCGTCCCCTGCGCTGAGCCGTCGGATGCTGCTCGTCACCCGTCAGGCCACGGGCCTGCGCCCCATCGTCCGCGCCTGCCTCGACGCCGTCCACCACGTGGCGCGTGCCGCTCCGGCGACCCCGGACGTGTGATCTTGCACCACCGCGTCATGGAAGTCGCGAAATGCCGTCTCATCGGTGGGTGATCGCGTCTAGGATCATCCGGTCCCACCTCGACGAAGGCATCGGCTGTGCACAGACTTCTTCCCCCGGCGCTCGCAGCCGTGCTGCTGACCGGTGTCCTGGCCGTCAGCACGCCGGCCCAGGCCGCTGACACCGCCTCGAGGCGCGGAGCGTCGATCACCGTCATCGGCGGCACCTCGACGTCTCGTTTCAGCGACGAGCCCGGCAGCGCGTCACAGGGTTGGTGGTCGATCGCGGGCAGGCGCGTCGGTGCCACCTCGATCACCCTCTCCGCCGAGGGTGGCTCGAGCATCACCGCCGCCGGCAACAAGTGCGCCGGGACGACTTTCGGACAGCGTCTCCGGTACCTCCGCAAGAGCGACATCGTGATCGTCGAGGCCGGCGCCGACAACCACCTGGTCTGCCAGCACGGCAGGGCCCGCACCGTCGGCCGGGACGAGAGCCGTCGGCGCATCAAGGACTTCGTCGAGCAGCTGGGACGCCGGGTCGACAAGCTCGGGATCCGCCGCGACCACGTCTTCTTCGTGAGCCCGCGCGGGCCGCTGAGCGGCGAACGGGGTGCCACGCTGCGCTCGTACATCAAGAATTACGCCGGCCGGTCGTCCGCGGGGTTCAGGTACATCGAGACGCCCCGCCTGCACACCGACCAGACGATCGACGGCGCACAGCCCAACGCGCGCGGCCAGCGCGTCATCAGCCGCCAGGTCGTCCGCGCCATCGCGGGGTACGCCCGCACGGCACGGTCCAAGCCCGCCTGGGCCACCGCTGGACCGTCCGTGATGGTCGTCGGCGACTCGATCACGTCGTGGTTCAGCAACGAGCCGGGCAGCCCGTCGCAGGGGTGGTGGTCGATGCTCGGCCGGCAGATCGGCGCCTCCTCGGTGCGCACCTCGGCGGAGGGCGGCTCCGGCATGAACGTGCAGGGCAACCAGTGCACCGGGACGGCCTTCGGGCAGCGGCTCCAGCACCTGCAACGGGCCGACATCCTGATCGTCGAGGTCGGCCGCAACGACTACAAGTCGTGCGGATCCGATCGCGTGCTGCGCTACATGTCGGCGGAGTCGCAGCGGCCCGGCGTCGAGACGTACGTGCGGGCCCTGTCAGCCCGTGTCGCCGAGCTCGGCATGCGGCCGAGCCAGGTCTGGTTCGTCACCCCGTGGGGGACGCGCGAGGAGGCGGCCCGCGAGGCGATGCAGGGCATCATCCGGACGGCCGCGACGGCCCCCGACATCGGCTTCTCCTTCATCGAGACGCCCGTGCTGCCTGCCTCCATGACGATCGACGGCATCCATCCCAACCGTCGGGGCAACACGCTGCTCGCCGGCGTCGTCCGCGCCGCCGTCACACGCTGACCGACGGACGGCGTCAGGCGACGGCGTCCTCCGCGGGCCTGCTCGACGGCGACTCGAAGCGGTGCCGCTGGTCGTTGACGGGCTTCTCGAAGAGGTGGTACGACACCATCGCCACCGCGACCGTGGCGACTGCTCCGCCGACGAGCACGACGACCGGCTGGTCGATCCGGTCGTCCAGCAGGTGCAGCACGAGGATGTGGTACAGGTAGATCCCGTACGAGATCTGCCCGATGTAGACGATCGGCGCCCAGGACGCCAGGTCGGCGAGCTTCGTGTCGCGCCACGCCAGAGCGGTCGCCACCGCCAGACCGTAGAAGAGCACCGACACCCACAGGGCGACCACCATGTGGTCCGTCTGCGTCCACGTCGTCAGCTTGGTGCCGGCGACCATGACCAACGCGCCGATGCCCGAGGCCACCAACAGCTGGCGGCGCCGGCGCACGAAGGACTCGATGCCGTACACGTTCTGCGCCAGCGCGATGCCTGCACCGATCACGAGACCGTCCATGCGCGCGGGAAGCAGCGTGTAGGCCGACTCCCAGTTCCAGGCCTCCGCCAGGAAGAACCGGAACACCGGCGCGAGGACGACGAGGGCGATGATGAGACGGAGCCTTCCGACACGCGATCTCACGAGCCACAGGGCGGCGGGCCACAGCAGGTAGAACTGCTCCTCGACACCGAGCGACCAGAGGTGGGTCAGCGCCGACGACTGGTCGCCGCTGATGGACTGACCGACGTTCGCCAGGTAGACCAGCGCCCATGGCAGGAGACCGTCGAGGCGTGACGGCATGATCAGGATCGTCGCGACGATCAGCAGGTAGTACGCCGGGAAGATCCGCAACGCACGCCGGATGTAGAACTTCGAGAAGTAGCCCTTGGTCTGCCTCGACCGCAGCAGCCCGCCGGTGATCAGGTACCCCGACAGCACGAAGAACAGGTCGACGCCCGTGCGGCCGAACGGGATGCCACCGGGGACCGCGTGCTGGAGGAAGACCAGGAGGATCGCGACACAACGCAAGGCGTCGAGTGGCAGGTAGCGGTGCTTCCGCTCGATCATCTGCATCGGGCAAAGATATGGGTTTCGGGAGCGTCCGATGGCCAGAACGCGCAGATTTGTAACTCTTGGTGACGCAAAAGGGGACATTGTCCTCTGGACGCCGGTCGGGACGTCGGTTCGTGGCAGGTGCCGTGGCGTGGGACGCTGATCCTGTGACCGTCATCCGCGCCGAGCTCGCCGACGTGCTCGAGGCCGCCCAGCTGTTCGCGATGTACCGCGAGTTCTACGGCGAGCCCTACGATCCCTCCGCGTCCGGGGCCTTCCTCGCGTCACGGATCGTCCGCGACGAGTCGATCGTCCTGCTCGGGCTCGACGGCGAAGAGGTCGTCGGCTTCGCGCAGGTCTATCCCTCCTTCTCATCGACCCGGCTCGCGAAGATCTGGGTGCTCAACGACCTCTACGTCGTGGAGCACGCGCGTGGCACGGGAGCCGTCGACGAGCTGCTCGACACCATCGCCAGCATGGCCACGTCGGCCGGCGCGCACGCGATCGAGCTGAGCACGGCCCACACCAACACCCGCGCCCAGGCCGTCTACGAGCGTCACGGCTACCAGCTCGACGAGGTGTTCCGCTCGTACGAGAAGGAGACGACGACGCTGCGGTTCGTCTGGGAGGGCCAGCGCACCGCCGAGATCTCGGGGCGGCCCGAGATCGACGGCTGACCCGCCCGCTGGGCGGTGGCTGGGAGAATGAGGGCGTGAGCTCCGGTCGATTCGCCCCGTCACCGTCGGGTGACCTGCACGTCGGCAACCTCCGCACCGCGCTCCTCGCCTGGTTGTGCGCTCGTCGGTCCGGCCGCGAGTTCCTCCTCCGGGTCGAGGACCTCGACCGCGTCCGCGAAGGCTCGGAGCAGCGCCAGCTCGACGACCTGTCGGCGATCGGGCTCGACTGGGACGGCCCGGTGGTCCGGCAGTCGGAGCGTGCCCGCCACTACGACGCGGCGCTCGCGTCACTGGCCGGACGCGGCCTCGTCTTCGAGTGCTTCTGCACCCGCCGCGAGGTGCTCGACGCTCCCTCGGCACCGCACGCCCCTCCCGGCTCGTACCCGGGCACCTGCCGCGACCTGTCGACGGCGCAGCGGGAGGAGCGCCGCCTCGAGCGTCCCGCCGCGTTGCGCCTGCGTGCGGGAGCGGGCACGTTCACCGTCGAGGACGAGCTGCACGGGACGTACGAGGGCGTCGTCGACGACTTCGTCCTGCGTCGCGGCGACGGTGCGGTGGCCTACAACCTCGCCGTCGTCGTCGACGACGCGCAGCAGGGCATCGACCAGGTCGTGCGGGGCGACGACCTGCTGAGCTCGGCGCCCCGCCAGGCGTACCTCGCGTCACTGCTCGGATCGACTCCCCCGACGTACGTCCACGTGCCCCTGGCGCTGAACGCGGACGGCCGGCGTCTCGCGAAGCGCGACGGCGCGGTGACCCGCAGCGACCTGGAGGATCGCGGCGTCGACGTCCTCGCGCTCGTCGCCGCGTCGCTGGGCCTGCAGGGTTCCTCCCCCGGCGAGCTGCTCGACGGGTTCGAGATCACGCGGATCCCACGAACCCCTTGGACCTTCGTCGCCCCGTCCTGACTCCTGACATAGTTTGTGAGTCATCATGTTCACGACCCTCTCCCACCTCGCGAACAGCCGCCCCCGACGAGTTCTTGTCGCCACCGCGGTCTTCTTCGTCGTCGCGGGAGTGTTCGGCGGTCCCGTCGCAGGCATGCTGAACACCGACAGCGACTCGTTCTCCGACACGGGCGCGAGCAGCGCCGAGGCCGTCCGACAGGTCGAGCAGGCATCCGGCCGGCGGGCCGTCCCCGACGTCATCGCCATGATGGACAGCGACGACCCCACCGCCATCGGCCAGGCGCGCGAGGTGCTCGCGGACGAGCCGGAGATCGCGATGGTCCTCGGCGGCCCGGACGGTGGGCCGCAGTTCGTGTCGAAGGACGGCTCCCGCACGTACCTCGCGGCGATCTACCGGGCCGCGGTCGACCCCGACACCGCGACCGAGCACCTGCGCGAGCACCTCGGCCGCATCGACGGGGTGTCGGTGGGCGGCGGCGGTCCGGCGTACCAGGAGGTCAACGAGCAGGTCGAGAGCGATCTGGTGAAGGCCGAGCTCATCGCGTTCCCGCTGCTGTTCCTGGTGGCGCTGTGGGTCTTCCGCTCGGCGGTCGCCGCCCTGCTGCCGCTGCTGGTCGGTGGCCTGACGATCGTCGGCTCGCTGCTCGTCCTGCGCGGCATCAACGAGCTCGTCGACATCTCCGTCTTCGCCCTCAACCTCATCACCGGACTGGGGCTGGGGCTCGCGATCGACTACTCGCTGTTCCTCGTGTCGCGCTACCGGGAGGAGCTCGACCGGGTCGGCCCGGGCGCCGAGGCGGTGCGGCGGACCGTCGCCACCGCCGGCCGCACCGTCGCGTTCTCGGCCGTCACGGTCGCCGGCGCGGGCCTCGCGCTGCTCGTGTTCCCGCTGCGGTTCCTGTACTCGATGGGCATCGGGGTGACCGTGGTCGCGCTGGTCTCCGCCGCGATCTCGCTGATCGTCCTGCCCGCGCTCTTCGCCGTCCTCCAGCACCGCGTCAACGCCCTGGCACCGCAGCGGTGGCAGCGGGCACGCGAGGCCGAGACGGCCGCCGAGGCGACCGGGTTCTGGTACCGCCTCTCGCAGTTCGTCATGCGGTTCCCGATCGGCGTCGCGATCGCGGGCGCGGCGATCCTGCTCGTCCTCGGCGCCCCGTTCCTGGGGGTCCGGTTCACGGGCGTCGACGCCGGCGTGCTCCCGGACGGGAGCCCCTCCAAGGTCGTCGACGACACCCTGCGCACCGACTTCGTGGGCGCCGAGTCGTCTCCGCTGGTCGTCGCGGTCGACGCCCCCGAGTCCGCCGCGCCCGACGTGGCTGCGTACGCCGCCGAGCTCGGCGCGCTCCCGGGAGCGGCGGAGGTGTCCGCGCCCCGGTTCCTCGGCAGCGACACCTGGCAGATCGACGTCGTCCCGTCGAGCGGAACCCTCGACGAGCAGACGCTCGACCTGGTCGAGGCGGTCCGCGACGTCGACGCACCCGGCACCGCCCTGGTCGGCGGTGCGAGCGCCGAGCAGGTCGACCAGGTGGCGTCCATCGCCGCGAACATCCCCCTCGCGCTGACGATCCTGAGCGTCCTGACGATCGTCACGCTGTTCCTGCTGACCGGCTCGGTCGTCCTGCCGGTCAAGGCGCTGGTCATGAACGTCCTGACGATCTGCGCCACGTTCGGCATCCTCGTGCTGGTCTTCCAGGACGGCCGGTTCGAGGGCCTGCTCGGCTTCTCCTCGCAGGGCGCCCTGGAGTCGTCCCAGCCCGTGTTCCTGTTCGCGGTGGTGTTCGGCCTGTCGACCGACTACGCGGTGTTCCTGCTGACACGCATCAAGGAGGCTCGCGACAACGGCGCCGGCGAGCGGGAGTCCGTCGCGCTCGGCCTGCAGCGCACGGGACGCATCGTCACCGCGGCGGCGCTGCTGTTCGCGATCGCGCTCGGATCGTTCGCGACCTCGGAGATCATCTTCATCAAGGAGCTCGGCGTCGGGACGGCGCTCGCGGTCCTGATCGACGCCACGATCGTGCGGGCGATGCTGGTGCCCTCGCTCATGGCCCTGCTGGGTCGCGCGAACTGGTGGGCACCGGCGCCGCTGCGCCGCTTCCACGACCGCTTCGGCCTCAGCGAGCACGACCCCGGCGAGCGTCGCCCCTCCGGTGCGGTGCACTAGCCGCCCATCGGCTCCACCGCTCTTGGGCGGTGGATGAGACACCTGTCCGACGACGGAACGGTGTCTGGTCCACCGCCCCACGGCGGGACAGGTGTCTCAGGCACCGCCCCCGCGGGGTCAGGACTGCAGGTACGCGATGACGGCCATGACCCGGCGGTTGCTGCTGTCGTCGTCGGGGTCGAGGTCGAGCTTCATGAAGATGTTGCTGGTGTGCTTGCTGATGGCCTTCTCGGTGACGAAGAGCGCCGAGGCGATGGCGGCGTTGGAGCGTCCCTCGGCCATCAGGCCCAGCACCTCGCGCTCGCGGTCGGTCAGCCGTGTCACCGGGCTGTCGGCCGGCGCCCGGGCGATCAGGGTCGAGACGACCTCCGGGTCGAGCACCGTCCCTCCCCCCGCGACGGTGCGGACCGCCTCGACGAACGTCGCCACGTCGGCGACCCGGTCCTTGAGCAGGTAGCCGACCGAGCCGTCACCGCTGCCGAGCAGCTCGCGGGCGTAGAGCTGCTCGACGTACTGCGACAGCACCAGCACCGGGAGTCCCGGCCTCTCGGCGCGTGCCTCGATCGCCGCCCGCAGCCCCTCGTCGGTGAACGTCGGCGGCATCCGGACGTCGACGACGGCGATGTCGGGCTCGAACGTCCTCAACGCCTCGCCGAGCTTGACGGCGTCGTCGACCGCCGCGACGACCTCGAAGTCGTACGCCTGCAGCAGCCGGGTCAGTCCGTCGCGGAGGAGGGCGAGGTCCTCGGCGATGACAACGCGCACGGAACCTCCATGGTGACGACCGTCGGCCCCCCGACGGGACTGACGACGTCCATCGTGCCGTCAAAGGCCGCGAGACGGCGAGTCACCCCCGCCAGGCCCGATCCTGCGGCCGTGGACGCACCGCCGTCCCCGTCGTCCTCGACGACGACCCGCAGCACCCGGCCGTCGTGGCTGACGTCGATGGACGCCCGCTGGGCGGAGGCGTGCTTGCCGACGTTGGCCAGCAGCTCGCTCGTCGCGAAGTAGACCGCCGACTCGATCGGCGCGGGCGGACGTCCGGCCAGCACGATCGTGACCGACACCGGCACCGACATGTCGAGGGCGAGGGCCTGGACGGCGCCGGCGAGGCCGCGGTCGGCGAGCACCGGAGGGTGGATGCCGCGCACGACCGACCGCAGGTCGCCGAGGGCGGACGTCGTGACGGTGCGGGCCTCGGACAGCAGCTTCGCCGCCGCGTCCGGGTCCCTGGCCATGAGCTCCTCGGCCAGGCCGAGGTTCATGCCCAGCGCGACGAGCCGCGCCTGGGCACCGTCGTGCAGATCGCGCTCGATGCGGCGCAGCTCGGCCGCGGAGTGGTCGATCGACTCGGCGCGCGAGGCGGAGACCGTGGCGACCCGGCGCTCCAGGACCGTCCGCGACGGTGCGAGCATCGACCGGTCGAGCTCGGCCCGCCACCGCATGAGCAAGGGCTCGAGCCACCACCACACGGTGAACGCCACGGCGAGCCAGACCCACTCGAGGAAGGCCTCGCCCTGGGTGTCGAGGTGGACGAACCCGTAGTTCATGTCGAACGTCCCGCCGGGGGTCACGGCCCACAGGAACGGGAAGATCGCGTACCAGACGACGGCGAGCCCGAGGCCGAGCGCGATCCACGACAGGGCCCAGCCGAGCGTCACCGACATCCACGTCCAGGCGAAGTCGCGCCAGCGGGCGGGGTCGTCGGCCCAGGCCCTCAGCACACGCCACGGCGAGCCCAGGCCCACGCGGGCGTACGGCTTCTCGATCTCGACGCCGAGGAGGCCGCCGGCGAGGTGCCGGTGCAGATTCGCCAGCTGCTCGTTGAGCGGGACGAACAGCAGCAGGAGCAGCATCCCGACACCCACCACGGCGACGCCCAGCGAGGTCGACAGCACGCACAGCATGACGACCGCGAACGGGGCCAGCAGGACGTAGGCCAACGACATCCCGGTCAGCCCGATGCGCCGGCGCAGGCCGTCGATGAACGTCTCGCCGTCCGGCGGGCGTGCGACCTGGACCGTGCTCATGGGTGAAGCCTCTCAAATCTGCGGATGCTCCTTCGATCCTGCCGCGTCAGGGCCTCCGGGTCAGTGGGCCTGGACCCACCACGAGGACGGGTCCTGACCCCATCGTGGCGACGGCGCCGGCTCACGAGGCTGGAGGTACCAACGACCCACGAAAGGTTCGCCATGTCACACCGGAATCCCACCGTCAGCGTCGCCCGCTGGAGCGCGACGCACCCGTGGCGGGCGATCGGCCTGTGGGTCGCGCTCGTCGCCGCAGCCGTCGCCCTCATGTCGTCGGTCCCGACACAACAGGTCACCGAGGCCGACTTCCGCATCGGCCAGTCCGGTGTCGCCGCCGAGATGCTCGACGACGCCGGGCTGACCGCCAGCCCGACCGAGTCCGTGCTGATCACCGCACCCCGCGGCGAGCTCGACGTCGACCGGGCGGAGACCGTCGCCGACCGGGTCAGCCGGGAGGCGAAGGACGTCAAGGGGGTCGCAGACGTGGGGCCACCCGTCGTCTCGGAGAAGCGTGACGCCCTGCTGGTGCCGATCACGATGGCCGGTGACGCGACCGACGCCGCCGACCACGTCGACGGCCTGATCGACGCCACCGCGGCCGTCCAGGAGGACCATCCGGGCCTGGACGTCCAGCAGGCCGGGGCGGCGTCGCTCGACGCCGGCATCAACGACAAAGTCGGGGAGGATCTCGCCTCCGCGGAGTCCATGAGCCTGCCGATCACGTTCCTGATCCTGCTGATCGCGTTCGGCGCGTTCATCGCCGCCGGCATCCCGGTGCTGCTCGCGATCACGTCGGTCGTCACGGCGCTGGGCCTGTACGCCCCCGTCTCGCACCTCGTGCCGGACGCCGGGACGGTCGCCAACGTCGTCCTGCTGATCGGCATGGCCGTCGGTGTCGACTACTCGCTGTTCTACCTGAAGCGCGAGCGCGAGGAACGCGCCCGCGGGCGGTCGACGATCGACGCGGTCGAGATCGCGGCGGCCACCGCCGGACACGCCGTGGTCGTCTCGGGGTTC
>Ga0247730_1000545_pt1 | contig 26226 bp, 17 predicted proteins | sample UWRJL073202C2_FD_180959 | JGI IMG/M metagenome (GOLD analysis project Ga0247730, IMG submission 180959) | Plant litter microbial communities from Arlington Agricultural Research Station in Wisconsin, United States - UWRJ-L073-202C-2 | ecosystem: Environmental > Terrestrial > Plant litter >... | reverse complement strand
CGCCGACGGCGTGATCGAAGTCGCCATTCCCTGATTGGCCTTGGCGGCAAGCAAATCATGGTTGCCGCCATTTCCTCCAAGTCCCGCCGACACCTCGCTACACCTGTGTGCCTTCTGCCTACAACCCCTGGTGAACTGGCTGATTCCGCCGTTTTTCCCAGTCCGTAAACTCACACCCCGTTACACCCAATTCATTTTTACGCGCACGTCGCTAGCCGTCGACGGCGGCTGCACGCTTGCGTTTACTGCATGCACTCACGTGCATCTACTAAAGAGGAATCACGGATGAATCCTTCAAAAAATACAGCTGAATCATTTCTCGATGACGAGACCATTATTGAGCCGCGTCCGGTCGCGTTCCGATTCGAAGCCGGCAAAGGCGACGAACATAAAGCCACCCACGGCTCAATCGAGGCGGTCCTCGCCAGCGCAGGTTTCACCCCGTATCAGATGCGCGCCATCTATTACGGCAATTGGCTCAGGGATTATTCGCAGCTGCTCGACCCCAAACTTGTCCGCGCAGTCGACATGCCGAAAAACTTCCCGGACGTGCTGTCTCGGGAAGCCTTGACCCAAATCGTCGATGTGCTGGCGGTGCGGGAATTTACCGACCTGATGCAAAACGATCGGGAAAATTTCAAGGTGACTCCCGAGCGCCTCGGCGTCTATCGCCCAAGCGAACACCTGGACAACCCCAAACCCGCCAACGACAAACGTAGCGACCCGAAAAGCATCGACACCGATTTCGAAGACGGGGTCGCACCTGATGACGCGTCGCTGCAAGTCGACCCTGAAACGTCAATGAAGCGGTATTTGCAGCAGGGTCTGGGCTTCATGACCGCCCAGCTCAACCTGGCGCGTCAGGCTGGCCCGCAATCCGCCGACGGCCTGCGGACATTGGGCTCTGCACTGCATGTGCTGGAAGACTTTTTCGCTCACTCCAACTTCGTCGAGCTCAGCCTGAAAAAGGTGGGCCATGACGACGTGCTGCCATGGACCTCCAAGGCCGACTGCAAGCATGGCTTGCCTTTGGTGACCGGCACTTTCGGCGGTACCGACATCATCGCCAGTCTGGCGGCGCCGCTGGGCAGGATCCTGTTCTCCACCGACGACAAACCGTTTGAAGCCACCAGGCCCGGCGTACGTTATGAGCGTGACCAGATCATCCAGATCCTGCTCGGTGAACACCCGGACCCGAAATGGAATGACGCCCACGAGACATTCCTGAGCGCTCGCGATAAATGGGCCGATCTGCCGTTTGCCAGCAAGGTGGAAGAAATATTCAATGTCATTGGCGCGCCGGGCAGAATCGTTGGCAACGCTATCGGCACCGCCATGCAAGGCCTGACCACGCTGTTCGGTAACAGCGTTGACGACGCGCAAACCGTCTTTGGCGAAGACCCCAACACCAGTGGCTCGACAGATCCGTCTCACTCGCAGCTCGCCAAGGACCATGCCGAACATCCCCTGCATCGGCTTGCGGCACTGCTGGCAGAAACTGCCGTGCTTCGTGTCGGGCAGGCCATGCTCGGGCAATGGGAACAGAAGTTCGGGGTCCAGAACCCGGCACAAATAGCAGCGCAGTACTTTACCCACCCCATGGACAGTAACTGGCAGGACGCACTGGTGCGCGAATGGGCAAAAGACAATCCCGGTCTTGTGATGCGTGCAACCCGCAAAAGCGAGCTGGATAACGTCCATAAAAAATTACAGAACAGTGCGGAAAAAGCGCTGGACCGATTCAAAAACGAGAGCAGCAATTTCCTGAGCAAGTTCAGCGAAATCAAATCCGTCAAAGACGTGTGGAACCTGATCACTGGCAAGTAGCGTTTCGCGAGTCGCCGCTGGCTGGCAGCCCAGCAAGAAGTTTGTAGGAACCCAGACAGTGCGGCACTATCCGATGTCTATCGTTTGTCGATATTCAGGCACGGCTATTGCCGCACTTCGCGAGGACTCCATGACACCGACGTTATTCAAACCGCTGTTGCTGACTACCGCGCTGCTGGCTTGCGCGCCTCTCGCCCAAGCCGCCAGCACCCTTGTGTATTGCTCTGAAGCCAGCCCCGCAGGCTTCGATCCGAGCCAGTACACCAGCGGCACGGATTTCGATGCGTCCGCCGAAACCGTGTTCAATCGCCTGACTCAATTCAAACGTGGCGGCACCGAAGTCGAGCCCGGACTCGCGACCCGCTGGGATGTTTCCAGCGACGGCCTGAACTACACCTTTCACCTGCGGCCCGGCGTGAAGTTCCACACCACCGATTACTTCAAACCAGGTCGGGATTTCAACGCCGACGATGTGCTGTTCACCTTCAATCGGCTACTGGATGCCAACCAGCCGTTTCGTAAGGCGTATCCGTCCGAGTCGCCCTATTTCACCGACATGGACATGAACAAAACCATCAAGAGCGTGGAAAAGGTCGACGACCAGACCGTCACGTTCAAGCTGAACAACATCGACGCCGCTTTCGTGCAGAACCTGGCGATGAGCTTCGCCTCGATTCAGTCCGCCGAATACGCCGACCAATTGCTCAAGCAGGGCAAAGCCGAAGAGATCAATCAAAAGCCCATCGGCACCGGCCCGTTTGTGTTCAAGCGTTATCAGAAGGACACGCAGATTCGCTACGACGCCAACACGTCGTACTGGAAACCTGAGGACGTCAAACTCGATCACCTGATTTTCTCGATCAACAGCGACGCCGCCGTACGGCTGCAAAAGCTCAAGGCCGGCGAATGCCAGGTCAGCGGTTACCCGCGTCCGCAAGACATCGAGCTGATGCAGAAAGATCCGAATCTGAAGGTGCTGAGCCAGGCCGGTTTCAACCTGGGGTTCCTGGCTTACAACGTGACCCACCCGCCCCTGGATCAACTCAAGGTGCGTCAGGCGCTGGACATGGCCATCGACAAGCCCGCAATCATCAAGGCGGTTTACCAGAGTGCCGGCCAGTTGGCCGAGAACGCCATTCCACCGGGCCAGTGGAGCTATGACCCAAGCGTGAAAGACGCGCCATACGACCCGACCAAGGCCAAACAGCTGCTCAAGGAAGCCGGCATCGCGCCAGGCACCCAGATCAACCTGTGGGCCATGACCGTCCAGCGCGCGTCGAACCCCAATGCACGCATGTCGGCGCAGATGATTCAGGCCGACTGGTCGAAGATCGGCATCAAGGCCAACATCGTCAGCTATGAATGGGGCGAGTACATCAAGCGCGCCAAGGCTGGCGAGCACGACGTGATGATCTATGGCTGGACCGGTGACAATGGCGACCCGGACAACTGGCTTGGCGTCTTGTACAGCTGCGCAGCGGTCAAGGGCAGCAACTACGCCAAATGGTGTGATCCGGCCTACGACAAGCTCGTGCAACAGGCCAAGCTGACCACCAACCGCGACGAGCGGATCAAGCTTTACCAACAGGCCCAGCACATTCTCAAGGCCCAGGTGCCGATCACGCCGATTGCCAATTCCAAGGTCTTCCAGCCGATGCGCAAGGAAGTTCAGGACTTCAAATTGAGCCCGTTTGGCCTGACGCCTTTTTATGGGGTTAGCCTGAGCCAATAAAGCGGACCAATGCAAAATATTGGTAACACTCGCGCGCCAACCGGGTGCATTCACCACGTTCGGTTGCGCGCAGTTGGTGCGTAAAACTTTCCTGAATGCGACGCGCAAACGATCAAATGCGCTAATAATTATACTTATGCGACATTCGTGTACGCTCGTGCCACACATTGTGTCTTCTTTGACGTCAGGATCTTGCTTTGGGTATGGCCCCTGCATAACTATCCGCAAGGTCTAGCCCACAAGGTCAGATCCTCTCTTAAAAAATGACAACAACTGAGGCCACCATGCTCAAACAAGCGGTCATTCCGTTTCTACTCAGCGCAGGTTTGCTCGCTGCAGCTCCTTTCGCCCAGGCAGCATCGAACCTAGTGTTCTGCTCCGAAGGCAGCCCGGCCGGTTTCGACCCAGGCCAGTACACCACTGGTACTGACTTCGACGCAGCGGCAGAAACCATTTTCAACCGTTTGAGCCAGTTCGAACGTGGCGGTACCGCAGTTGTGCCAGGTCTGGCAACCAGCTGGGATATCTCGCCCGACGTGCTGACCTACACCTTCCATTTGCGTGAAGGCGTCAAGTTCCACACCACGCCGTACTTCAAGCCTACCCGCGAGTTCAATGCCGATGACGTGCTGTTCACGTTCAATCGCATGATCGACAAGGATATGCCGTTCCGCAAAGCGTACCCGACCGAATTCCCGTACTTCACCGACATGGCCATGGACACCAACATCGCCAAGATCGAAAAAGTCGACGACCACACGGTCAAGTTTGTCCTGAAAACCGTTGATGCCGCGTTCATCCAGAACATGGCGATGAGCTTTGCCTCAATTCAGTCCGCTGAATATGCCGCGCAACTGCTCAAGGAAGGCAAGGCTGCGGACATCAACCAGAAGCCAGTCGGCACCGGCCCGTTCGTCTTCAAGAGCTACCAGAAAGACTCCAATATCCGCTACACCGGCAACAAGGATTACTGGAAGCCTGAAGACGTTAAGATCGACAACCTGATCTTCGCTATCACCACCGACGCTTCGGTACGTGCGCAAAAGCTGAAGAAAGGCGAATGCCAGATCACCGCTTACCCACGTCCGGCCGACCTTGCGCCGCTCAAGGCTGACAAAGACCTGAAGATGCCGGATCAGGCAGGCTTCAACCTGGGTTACATCGCCTACAACACGATGGACAAGATCAAGGGTGACGACAAGCCGAACCCTCTGGCCATCAAGGAAGTACGCCAGGCGCTGGACATGGCCGTGAACAAGCAAGGCATCATCGATGCCGTGTATCAGGGCGCGGGCCAACTGGCCGTCAACGCCATGCCGCCGACCCAATGGTCGTACGACACCACCATCAAAGATGCTCCGTTTGATGTTGAAAAAGCCAAGGCACTGCTCAAGCAGGCGGGCGTCAAGGAAGGCACCGAAATCACCCTGTGGGCGATGCCGGTTCAGCGTCCTTACAACCCGAACGCCAAGTTGATGGCCGAAATGCTCCAGTCCGACTGGAAGAAGATCGGTATCAACGCCAAGATCGTCAGCTATGAGTGGGGCGAGTACATCAAGCGCGCCAAGGCCGGTGAAAACGGCGCCATGCTGATTGGCTGGAGCGGCGACAACGGTGACCCGGACAACTGGCTCGGCACCCTGTTTGGCTGTGACGCCGTCAATGGCAACAACTTTGCCAAATGGTGTGACAAGCCGTTCGATACCTTGATCCACCAGGCCAAGGAAACACCTGACCAGGCCAAGCGCACCGAACTGTACAAACAGGCGCAACACCTCCTCAAGGAAGCCGTACCGATGACGCCTATCGCGCACTCGACGGTTTACCAGCCAATGCGTACCTCCGTTCAGGACTTCAAGATCAGCCCGTTTGGTCTGAACTCCTTCTACGGCGTCAGCGTTAGCGGCAAGTAACAATGATGTAATTGCGCCACTACTGTGGCGCAATTACGTTTGTTAGCCGCAAGCTTAAAGTATTCGACAAGTGGCAATTTGTTCCAATATGGAAATTTCCTACTTTATAGACGACTTATTCCTACGAACTGCGTCTGCATAATTTCCATTTACTGTATTGGCTGACCGACATACCTTCGACGCCGGCAGTAATTGCCATCACCCCTATAAAAACAATCAGGAAGATTTCCGGATTGGAGTTTTCCTTTTGTCAGCGATTAACGATGGACGATTTCAATTCGTCCCGCGTTCGTTGCTCACTCGTTGAAAGGATAAGGAGCATCATGAATAAAAATATCGTCATGGCGTCAGTGTTCGGGCTTGGCCTGGCCAGCGCGCCGTTCGCCCAGGCCGCCAGCAGCCTGGTGTTCTGCTCTGAAGGCAGCCCCGCCGGTTTTGACATTGCCCAATACACCTCGGGCACCGACAACGATGCAGCCGAGCCGATCTACAACCGGCTTACCGAATTCGAACAAGGCGGCACCGGCGTGGTTCCGGCGCTGGCGACCCAGTGGGACGTCTCGCCAGACGGTCTGGTCTACACCTTTCATCTGCGCGAAGGGGTGAAATTCCATAGCAATGCCACGTTCAAACCGAGCCGCGATTTCAATGCGGACGACGTGCTGTTCACTTTCAACCGCATGCTCAAGCCGGATCATCCATTTCGCGTTGCTTACCCGACCGAATTTCCGTACTTCAGCAGCATGGGCCTGAACAAGAACATCAAGTCCGTCGAAAAGACCGACCCACTGACCGTGGTCTTCACCCTCAACAAGGTGGATGCCGCCTTCATCCAGAACGTGGCGATGAACTTCGCGTCGATTCTGTCTGCCGAATACGCCGATCAACTGCTCGCCGCCGGCAATATGCGCGATATCAATCAGCAGCCCATCGGTACGGGCCCGTTCGTATTTCAGCGCTATCAGAAAGATTCGCAGATCCGCTACAAAGGCAACAAAGAGTTCTGGGATCCGAGCCGGGTCAAGATTGATCAGCTGATATTCGCGATCAACACCGACGCTTCGGTACGCCTGCAAAAGCTCAAGAAGAATGAATGCCAGGTGACGCTCAATCCGCGTCCGGCCGACGTTGCGGCGCTCAAGGAAGACAAGCAGCTGAAGGTCATCGAACAAGCCGGCTTCAACCTCGGTTATATCTCCTACAACGTGCGCCATGAGCCTTTGGGCAAGCTGGAAGTGCGTCAGGCGCTGGATATGGCCGTGAACAAACAGGCCATCATCAACGCCGTTTACCAGGGCGCGGGCCAGCTGGCCGTGGGCGCCATGCCGCCGACCCAATGGTCTTACGACGACACCATCAAGGACGCGGGCTACAACCCGGAAAAAGCCAAAGAGCTGCTGCGTGCCGCGGGCGTCAAGGAAGGCACCGAGCTGACCCTGTGGGCCATGCCGGTACAGCGTCCGTACAACCCGAACGCCAAGCTGATGGCTGAAATGCTCCAGGCCGATTGGGCCAAGGTCGGCATCAAGGTCAAGATCGTCAGCTATGAATGGGGCGAATACCTCAAGCGCACCAAGAACGGCGAGCACGATATCTCGCTGATTGGCTGGACCGGCGACAACGGTGACCCGGATAACTGGCTCGGCACGCTGTACAGCTGTGCTTCGATTGGCGGCAACAACTACTCGATGTGGTGCGACGAGAAATACGACGCTCTGGTCAAGGCCGCCGTCGCCACCGCTGACAAAACCCAGCGCATCGACCTGTACAAACAGGCCCAGCAGTACCTGAAACAACAAGTGCCGATCACGCCGATTGCGCACTCAACGGTCAATCAGCCATTACGCGCTGAAGTTCAGGGTTTCCGCGTCAGTCCGTTCGGCCGCAACAACTTCTCCGGCGTCAGCATCGCCGAATAACCGTTTTGATCGATCTGGAGCTCGCTGCCTTTACGCAGGCGGCGCGCTCCGCTGTTCCAGCGATTCAGGTTTTAGCTAAAAAACAAAGCCGGGCCACAAGTCCGGCGCCGTCAAGCCAGACCAAAAAAACTGGCGTTAATAAGAGCAGTAAGGGAGCGTCACCGTGAAGAAAGTCAACACCGCTGCATTCGCCTTGTCCATCGCCACCTTGAGCGCAATGGTCCAGGCAGAGCCAACCAGCCAGGCATTCGTGCCCACCGAGCTCAGCTCGAAAAGCGCACAGGGAGAAGCCAATGGTTTCTTCGAAGACCAGCACCTGACCGGCACCACGCGCAACTGGTACGCCAACGAGCTGGCTCGTCGCGACACCAGCTTCTCGTACCGCAAGGGCGGCGACACCCCGACGCCAACCTCGCGCCGGATCAACTGGGTGCAAGGCACCATCGTTGACTACACCTCGGGCTTCACTCAGGGCACCGTGGGTTTCAGCACCGAACTGGCGCTGTACAACGCCATCGCCCTGGATCGTGACCGCAAGGACATGGCCGGCGGCTCGAACCGTACGCTGACCGAAAACGACGGCGACGCCGTGGGTCAGTGGAGCAAAATGGGCCTGGCCAACGTCAAGGCGCGGATCTCCAACACCACCCTGACCGGCGGGCGCCAGTCGGTGAACACGCCGGTCATCGCCTACATCGGCAACCGTGCGCTGCCATCGAGCTTCAACGGTTTCGCCCTCAAGAGCGACGAATTCAACAACCTGTCGTTCCAGGCCGGTAGCTTCGACCGCGTTTCGCCGCGTACCGAACAGAGCCTGACCAAGTTCCGCTCCGAATACGCCAGCACCACCGCCTTTGCCGATCGCATCGACATGGCCGGCGTTGACTACAAACCGTTCGAGAGCCTGACCACCAGCTTCTACGCCTCGAACGTCGAAGACTTCTGGCATCAGTACTACTTCGCCTTCACCCACGAACTGGGTGACACCGATGTACTGGGCCTGAGCACCAACCTGAACTACTACAAGACCAAGGATGCCGGCCAGCGCAAGCTCGGCCCGATCGACAACGACACCTACAGCCTGTCGTTCACCGCGACCCACCAGGCGCACAGCCTGACGCTCGCGTATCAGGAAGTGGAAGGCGACGAATACTTCGACTACGCCCACGAAACCAACGCCATCTTCCTGGCCAACTCCCTGCTCTCGGACTTCAACGGCCCGAACGAGAAATCCCTGCAGATCGGCTACGTGCTGAACATGGCCGAATACGGCGTGCCGGGCCTGAAGTTCAACGTTTACCAGGCGCGCGGCTGGGGCATCGACGGTACGCATTACAAAGGTACTGCCTATGACGTGAAGAGCATGGACGGCGAATCTCATTACGAATATGGCGTCGGCACTTCTTATACGGTACAAGACGGCCCGCTCAAGGCCACCGCTGTACGTGCGACCTACACCACGCACCGCGCCAGCGAATTCCAGGCTGATGGCAGCCTGAACGAGTTCCGTCTGGTCACCACCATTCCGTTCAACATCCTGTAAGCGACATCGACAAGGCCGGGCGAGCGCCACGCGCACGTCCGGCTCACAGGCGTCACCTTAATGGAGGGTTCCTATTGAAACTGTTATCACTACGCAACTCGATTGCCCTGGCCTTGTTCAGCGTCGCGGTCGGCGTCTCGGCAAAACCGCTGGTGGTCTGCACCGAAGCCAGCCCCGAAGGCTTTGATATCGTTCAGTACACGACAGCGGTTACCGCCGATGCCACGGCAGAAACCCTCTTCGACAAGCTGGTCGCGTTCAAGCCCGGCACCACGGACACCGAACCGAATCTGGCGCAAAGCTGGGACATCAGTGAAGACGGCCTGACGTACACCTTCCACCTGCGCAAGGGCGTCAAGTTCCAGACCACCGATTACTTCAAGCCGACGCGGGAAATGAACGCCGACGATGTGCTGTGGAGCTTTCAGCGCCAGCTGGACCCCAAGCATCCCTGGCATGCGAAGTCCCTCACCGGTTTCCCGTATTTTGAAAGCATGGGCTTCAATGACCTGCTGAAGAACATCGAAAAGCTCGACGACTACACCGTCAAGTTCACCCTGACGCGTCCCGAATCGCCGTTCCTGCGCGATCTGGCGATGCCGTTCACCTCGATCTATTCGGCCGAGTACGCCGACCAGCTGCTCAAGGCTGGCAAGACCGGCGAACTGAACAGCAAACCCATCGGCACCGGGCCGTTCATCCTGACCCGCTATGCCAAGGACGCCCAAGTCCGATATAAAGCCAACCCTGATTACTGGAAGGGTGTGGTGCCCAGCGAAGCGCTGATTTTCGCCATTACGCTGGACAGCAATGTCCGTCTGCAAAAGCTCAAGGCGAACGAATGCCAGGTCGCGCTTTATCCAAAGCCGGACGACATCGCCAGCATCAAGGCTGACCCCAATCTCAAGATCGACGAGATGGAAGCCATGATGACCAGTTACATCGCGATCAACACCACACATAAGTACCTCAGCGATGTGCGTGTGCGTGAAGCGATCAACCTGGCCTTCGATAAAAAGGCGTATATCCGGGCGTTGTTCGGCGAAGGCAAGGCAACCGAAGGCGTAAACCCTTACCCGCCTACACTGTTGGGTTATGCCACCGATATCCAGAACCCGCCGTTCGATCCGCAGAAGGCACGGGCATTGCTCAAGGAAGCAGGCGTACCGGATGGCTACGAATTCAGCCTGTTCCTGCGCAATGGCGGTGCGGTGACCAACCCGAACCCGGCCCTGGGCGCGCAAATGATGCAGGCGGACCTGGCCAAGGTCGGGATCAAGCTCAATCTGCGGGTGCTGGAATGGGGCGAAATGCTCAAACGCGCCAAAGGTGGCGAACATGACATGGTGTTTGCAGGCTGGGCCGGCGACAACGGCGACCCGGATAACTTCCTGACGCCAAACCTGAGTTGCGCTGCGGCCAGTAATGGTGAAAATTACGCGCGCTGGTGTAACAAGGCGTTTGAGGAAGCGATTTCCAGGGCTCGGGAGAAGACCGATCCGGCCGAACGCGCCGCCTTGTACGAGCAAGCGCAGCAAATCGTTCGCAAGGACATGCCATGGATAAGCCTGGCGTATCCGAAACTGTTTACCGCAATGCGCAAGAACGTCGAAGGCTACCAAATCAGCCCGCTGACCAATAACAACTTCGCCACTACCAGGGTGAAGTAGAAGAATAATCCGGCGGGCTCATAACCCGAGACCCGCCGGAACACGCCTAACCGGCCGATGAGGTACACGAGAAGATGTTTAGTTTTATTGCCCGCCGAGTGGGGTTGCTGATACCCACCTTCTTCGGCATCACCTTGCTGACGTTCGCCCTGATTCGCCTGATTCCTGGCGACCCGGTCGAAGTCATGATGGGTGAACGCCGGGTCGATCCGGAAATGCACGCCCAAGCCATGGAACGTCTTGGCCTCAACAAGCCGCTTTATGCGCAATACATCGATTACGTCGGCAAGCTCGCTCAAGGCGATCTCGGCGAATCGTTGCGTACACGGACCAGCGTCTGGACCGAGTTCACCGCACTGTTCCCGGCCACTCTGGAACTGTCGCTGGCGGCGCTGATCTTCGCGGGCATTCTCGGCTTGCTGGCCGGGGTCATCGCGGCGTTGAAACGAGGGTCCCTGTTCGACCATGGGGTGATGGGTATCTCCCTGGCGGGATACTCGATGCCGATCTTCTGGTGGGGCCTGATCCTGATCATGTTCTTCTCGGTCACCTTGGGCTGGACCCCGGTTTCCGGGCGGATCGACCTTTTGTATGACATCCCGCCAAGAACCGGCTTCATGCTGATCGATACCCTGCTCAGCGATGAAGAAGGCGCGTTTCTCGACGCCCTGCATCACCTGATTCTGCCGGCCATCGTGCTGGGGACCATTCCGCTGGCCGTTATTGCCCGGATGACCCGTTCCTCGATGCTTGAAGTGCTGCGTGAAGACTATGTGCGTACCGCCCGGGCCAAAGGCCTGTCGCCGGCGCGCGTGGTATTCGTGCACGGCCTGCGTAATGCGCTGATTCCGGTGCTGACCGTGTTCGGCCTGCAAGTCGGCACGTTGCTGGCCGGTGCGGTGCTGACCGAAACGATCTTCTCCTGGCCGGGTATCGGCAAGTGGCTGATCGAAGCCATCGGCGCGCGGGACTATCCTGTCGTGCAGAACGGCATCCTGTTGATCGCCTGCCTGGTGATCCTGGTCAACTTCGTGGTGGACATCCTCTACGGCTTTGCCAACCCACGCATTCGTCATCAGCGCTGAGATCATTCCTATGACCACCACTACTCCAGCGGTAGCAGTCGATCAAAGCCTGCTCTACCCCTCGCCGTACAAAGAATTCTGGCAAGCGTTCGCCAAGAACAAAGGCGCCGTTGCCGGCCTGATGTTCATGATCCTGATTGTGTTCTGCGCGCTGTTCGCGCCGTGGGTCGCGCCCCATGATCCAAGCGAGCAATACCGCGACTTCCTGCTGACCCCGCCGGTCTGGCTTGAAGGCGGCCAATGGCAATTCCTGCTGGGCACCGACGAACTGGGTCGCGATCTGCTTTCGCGTCTGATCCAGGGTTCGCGCCTGTCGCTGCTGATCGGCCTGTCGTCAGTTGTGATGTCGTTGATTCCGGGCATTTTCATGGGCCTGCTGGCGGGTTTCTTCCCGCGCATCCTCGGCCCGTCGATCATGCGTCTGATGGACATCATGCTCGCCCTGCCCTCGCTGCTGCTGGCTGTGGCCATCGTCGCGATCCTCGGCCCTGGCCTGATCAACACCGTGATCGCTATCGCCATCGTGTCGCTGCCTTCTTATGTTCGTCTGACCCGCGCGGCGGTGATGGGCGAGCTGAATCGCGACTACGTGACCGCTGCACGTCTGGCTGGCGCAACCTTGCCGCGCCTGATGTTCATCACCGTGCTGCCCAACTGCATGGCGCCGCTGATCGTGCAGGCGACCTTGAGTTTCTCCTCGGCGATTCTCGATGCCGCCGCGCTGGGCTTCCTGGGTCTGGGCGTACAACCGCCGACACCTGAGTGGGGCACCATGCTCGCTTCGGCCCGGGACTACATCGAACGCGCCTGGTGGGTGGTAAGCCTGCCTGGCCTGACCATTTTGCTCAGCGTGCTGGCAATCAACCTGATGGGCGACGGGCTGCGCGATGCGCTGGACCCGAAACTCAAAAATGCCGCCTGAGGAGATTCGCATGTCACTTCTAGAAATCAAGAATCTCAACGTCCGCTTCGGCGACGCGACGGCGGTGCCGGTTGTCGACGGCCTGTCCATCAGCGTCGAGAAAGGCGAAGTCCTGGCCATTGTTGGCGAATCGGGTTCGGGTAAATCCGTGACCATGATGGCGCTGATGGGGCTGATCGATCACCCCGGCGTGGTCACTGCCGATTCCCTGAACTTCGACGGCAAAGAGCTGCTGCAGCTCAATTCACGCCAGCGTCGCAAAATCATCGGCAAAGACATGGCGATGGTGTTCCAGGACCCGATGACCGCTCTGAACCCCAGCTATACCGTGGGTTTCCAGATCGAAGAAGTTCTGCGTCAACACTTGAACATGTCCGGCAAGGCGGCACGCCAGCGTGCCCTTGAGCTGCTGGAAAAGGTCGAAATCCCCGGCGCCGCCGCGCGCCTCAATGCCTACCCGCACCAACTGTCCGGCGGCATGAGCCAGCGCGTGGCGATTGCCATGGCAATTGCCGGCGAGCCGAAACTGCTGATCGCTGACGAACCGACCACGGCGCTGGACGTGACAATTCAGGCGCAGATCATGGACCTGCTGCTGAGCCTGCAAAAAGAGCAGGACATGGCTTTGGTGCTGATTACCCACGACCTGGCAGTCGTCGCCGAAACCGCCCAGCGCGTCTGCGTGATGTACGCCGGTCAAGCGGTGGAAGTCGGCAACGTTCCCGGTTTGTTCGACGTACCGGCGCATCCGTACAGCGAAGCATTGCTGGCGGCGATTCCGGAACACAGCATGGGCGCTGAACGTCTGGCGACCTTGCCGGGCATGGTTCCCGGCCGTTACGACCGTCCGCAAGGCTGCCTGCTGTCGCCGCGTTGCCCGTACGTGCAGGACAACTGCCGGACCCAACGCCCTGGCCTGGACCCGAAAGCCCATAGCCTGGCCCGTTGCTTCTATCCCTTGAATCAGGAGGTGGCGTAATGAGCGTCGTCTTAACCGCCCGTGACCTTACCCGTCACTACGAAGTGTCCCGCGGCCTGTTCAAGGGTCACGCGCTGGTACGCGCCCTCAACGGGGTTTCGTTCGAGCTGGAAGCTGGCAAGACGCTGGCGGTGGTCGGTGAATCCGGCTGCGGCAAGTCAACCCTGGCCCGCGCCCTGACGCTGATTGAAGAGCCTTCATCCGGCTCGCTGAAAATCGCCGGCAACGAAGTGACCGGCGCGACCAAAGAACAACGCAAGCAATTGCGCAAAGACGTGCAGATGGTTTTCCAGAGCCCGTACGCGTCGTTGAATCCTCGGCAGAAGATCGGCGATCAGCTGGGCGAGCCGTTGCTGATCAACACCAAGCTGTCGGCCAAGGAGCGTCGCGACAAAGTGCAGGCAATGATGGCCCAGGTCGGCTTGCGTCCTGAGCACTACCATCGCTACCCGCACATGTTCTCCGGCGGTCAGCGTCAACGGATTGCCCTGGCCCGGGCCATGATGTTGCAGCCAAAAGTATTGGTCGCGGACGAACCGACCTCCGCGCTGGACGTGTCGATTCAGGCGCAGGTGCTGAACCTGTTCATGGATCTGCAGCAGGAATTCAACACGGCCTACGTGTTCATCTCCCACAACCTGTCAGTGGTGCGTCACGTTGCCGACACGGTTTTGGTGATGTATCTGGGCCGCCCTGCGGAAATGGGCCCCAAAGAAGAGATCTACAACCGTCCGCTGCACCCGTACACCCAGGCGCTGCTGTCGGCGACTCCGACGATTCATCCTGATCCGCTCAAACCCAAGATCAAGATCATCGGCGAGCTGCCCAACCCGCTCAACCCGCCCACCGGCTGCGCCTTCCACAAGCGCTGCCCGTATGCGACCGAGCTGTGCGCCACCGACGAACCGGCCTTGCGCCTGGTAGACAACCGCCAGGTTGCCTGCCATTACGCCGAGCAGTTTGTAGCGGCGTAACACGCTAGCCCGTAGGACCGGCTTTGGCCGGGAGAGCTTTCTCGCGGCTAAAGCCGCTCCTACGGATTTTTCTGTCAGTAAACATCCCTTCTGTAACGCCCCTGCTCAATCAATTCCCCCACCGCCTGCGCGCCGAGAATTTCGATCAGCGCCGCATCGACGCCCGCTGCCATGCCTTCCAGGCTGCCGCAGATATAAATCGCCGCACCGTCCGCCAGCCAAAGACGCAACTCATCCGCCGCCTCCAGCAAGCGATCCTGCACATAGATTTTCTCGGCCTGATCCCGGGAGAACGCCAGGTCCAGGCGCGTCAGCTCGCCAGATGCCAGCCAGGCCTGCAATTGATCCCCGCAATGGAAGTCATGGGCCGCATTGCGCTCGCCAAACAGCAGCCAGTTGCGCGTCTGCCCTTGGGCAATTCGCCCTTTGAGCAAGCTGCGCAGCCCTGCCAGCCCGGTGCCGTTACCCAGCAGAATGACAGGGCGCGGATCGTCCGGCAGATGGAAGCTGCTGTTGCGCCGCACCCGCAGACTCACTGCTTCACCCAGCGCGACGTGTTCAGTCAGCCAGCCGGAACCCAAACCAAGGCTGCCATCGGGATGCAGCTCCTGACGCACGATCAGTTCCAGCACGCCATCCTGCGCAATCGACGCAATGGAATACTCGCGCATGGCCAGCGGCACCAAGGCATCGATCAACGCCTGAGCGTGCAGCCCGACCAAGTGCGCGCGATGTTGCGGCAACTGGCGGCTGGCCAGGGCAATCTCGATGCTTTCATTCAGCCCGCCGACCTTGACTGAAGTGTCGCCCGCGATACCCAAACCGCCGAGAAACTGCTGGATCGCCGCCTGGCTATTGCGCGGCAGGATCTCCACCAGATCCCCCGCTTCCCAGCGCATGGAAGGCGGCGGAGTCAGGCCCAGCAAGAACACTTTCGACCCACTGCTGCCAGGGTTCAGATGCTCACGCTGGCAGAGTGTCCAGTTGTCATAACTCGGTGCCTGCCACAACGTCGACGGCGTGCTGCCGGTCAAATGCCCCAGCTGTTGCTGCCAGTGCTGCAGGGCGGCGGGATCGGCGCTGTCCACTTCAACGGAGGCAAACAGCGTATTGCCGCCGCGCTCGGCAAGCCAGTCGTGCAAGCGGCGAGCAAATGCACAGAAGTGCTGATATTTCCGATCGCCCAGGCCAAGCACTGCGTAATTCAGATTGCCCAGCGCCAACTGACTGCCCAGCAACTTGCGCTCGAAACCCCGGGCGCTGTCCGGCGCTTCGCCATCGCCGAACGTGCTGACTACAAACAACGCGTTCTGGCTCTGACTCAAATCCCGCTCGGTCACGTCAGCCAGGCGCTGGACCTTGACCGGCATGCCTGCGGCCTGCAATTGCCCGGCAGTCTGCCAGGCCAGCTGTTCGGCAAAGCCGCTCTGGCTGGCAAAGCCGATCAACCACGCAGGGGTGTCAGTGGCGGGCGGAGCGACTGAAACGGCACCACGCGCATTGCGCACTTCTTTCTTCTTGCGCCGACGATCCAGATACAGCAACCAGCCGGTAATAAAGAACAGCGGCATCATCAGCGCTGCAGCGGTCATGATGATCCGCCCGACGATGCCGAAGTAACTGCCCACGTGCAGCGCGTAATTGCTGATCAACAATTGGCCGCCGAGGCTTTTTTCCGCGTAACGGGAAACTTCACTGACCTTGCCGGTGGCCGGATCAAGGGTGATGGTGTTCAGCGCGCGCGGGTGCGGCGAGTCCTTGAGCAGATAGAAAATCGTCGCCTGTTGGCCCGCGACGTTGGGCAGCCGAATGTTGTAACCCGCCAGGTCTGGACCGGCAGTGGATTTGATGCTGTTCCACACCGCGCCATAATCGACGGTCGGCAAGGGGCCTTGCGGCGCGCCTTTGCCACCGGGACGACCACCGCCGCCGCCACCTTTGCGCTGCTCGCCCGCAGGCGCGTCGCCGAGCAAACGGGTCATGCCATCCTTGACCCAGTCGTAAGACCAGGTCAGGCCGGTAATCGCGAACAACAGGTAAAACACCAGACACCAGGTGCCGAACACCGAGTGCAGGTCCCAGTTGAAACTGCGGCCTTTCTTCGCCCAGTCCAGGGTCAGCCAGACCCGCCAGTTCAGGGCTTTGCGCGGCCAGCGCAGGTAAAGGCCGGACAGGCAGAAGAACACCAGAATCAGCGTGCAGGCGGCAGTGACTTGCTTGCCGTATTCGCCCAGCGCGAGAAAGCGGTGCAGCTTGAGGACGAAATCGAAGAAGCCCGCGCCAGTAGCGTCCGGCTTGAGGTCGCCGGTGTACGGATCGAAATTGCGCATCGGCCCGCGCCGCTCGCCCGGCGCCGGGGTGAAATACACTTGCGCGGATTTGTTGCCGACGGTTTCAACCCGCAGGATCGCGACGATCAGGCCGGTGGTGGATTCGAGCTTGCGCACCAGTTCCACCGGCGGCAACTGCTCGCCGCGCTGTTCGACATACAAGGCATCCGGGTTGGTCCACTCAAGGATTTCATCCTCGAAGGAATAGATCGCCCCGGTGATTCCCATCAGGGCCAGCACCAGACCGGCCGTGATTCCGAAGAACCAGTGGACTTGAAACAGGACTTTCTTCAACACCCGTGCTACCTCGTTCTCATTCAACCGTCGCGCCGCGCAGTATGCGCCAAACGGAAGACGTTCTCATTTGCTGTGTGCTACCAAAGCCCCGACCGCGCAGCAAATAGAGATCCGCAGGAGGGGACTTGTCCCCGAAGGCGTCAGCTCAGGCGACGCTTAATGTCCGGATTCTCTCGCCGCACGGGCAATTACCTTCGGGGACAAGTCCCCTCCTACCGAGTTTCTTCCAGTCAACTATTCGCTGCTTGACTGGAGCGCGACTGGATCCGTGGAAATCTCCCGACCGCGCAAATAGAGATCCGGTAGGAGGGGACTTGTCCCCGAAGGCGTCAGCTCAGGCGACGCTTAATGTCCGGATTCTCTCGCCGCATGGGCAATTACCTTCGGGGACAAGTCCCCTCCTACCGGTATTCATTTATTTGAATCATGCCACCCACACAACCAAAAGCCCCGCCAACCACAACGGTCAGCAGGGCCTGGGTAACACTTCAAATCAGAAGTGGAAGTTGGCGCTCATCAGGGCGGTACGGCCAGCGGCCATGTGCGCGTAGTGAGTGGTGAACACCTGATCGTAATAACGCTTGTCAGTCAGGTTTTGCACGTTCAGTTGCAGGTCGACGTTCTTGGTCAGGGCGTAGCTGGCCATCGCGTCGTAACGCCAGTAGGAAGGCACCTCGACCGAGTTGGCTTCGTTGCCAAAACGCGAATCAATAAAGGTCGCGCCGCCGCCGATGGTCAGCTTCGGAATCAGCTCGTAGGTCGACCAGAGGTTGAAGCTGTTACGCGGCGTGCTCGGCATGTGATTGCCTTTGTCCGCTGCCAGCGTGGTCTTGACCAGCTCGCTTTCCATGTAGGTGTAGCCGCCGTAAACCTTCCACTTGCTGGTGATCTTGCCGGTGTAGGTGAACTCGAAGCCGTCGACACGCTGCTCGCCGTCCAGCACCTGGAACGTGGTGTTGTCCGGGTCAGTGATGCGCGCGTTGGTTTTTTCGGTGCGGAACAAGGCAGCGGTCAGCGACAGGTCATCGCCGAAGAAGTCCCACTTGGTGCCCAACTCGTAGTTACGGTTCTTTTCCGGCTCAAGATCGTTGTTGGCCGCAGAAATTTCCAGGCCGCCGTTACCGCTGGTCTCGCCGGACGGGTTGCTGGAAGTCGACCAGGCCGCATAAACGGTGCCGTTAGGCAGCGGCTTGAAGACCAGACCCACTTGATAGTTCCACAGCTGGCTGGTGTTCTCGCGTTTGAAGTTACCGGCAACTGTGCCACGGCCAGCATTGGCGAAGCCGCTGGATTTGATGTCGTAGTCGTCATAACGCAGGCCGAGGTTCAGCGACCATTGCTCGTTGAACTTCAGGGTATCGAACACATAAGCAGCGCTGGTTTTGGTGTCGGTATCGGTGTACGCCAGGCTGTCGGTGATGGTGCCGTTCCACGCGTCTTTCGGCGTCGGGTTATACAGGCTGGTGCAGTCGCCGGAGCGCAGCAGCGCTGGCGAACAAATCGTCGGGATGGCGCCGCCCGCTGCGTTGAGCACGTTGTAATTGCGGTTGTGGGTGTCCTGATACGAGAACTCGACACCGGTTACCAGGCTGTGATTGATGAAGCCGGTGTCGAACTTGGCGCTCAGGTCAGTCTGGTTGACGAAGCCGGTGGACGTCGAATTGCGGCTTTTGGCCGAACGCGACAGCGTGCCGTTAGCGACGTTGCCACGGCTATCATCCGGGTTGGTGACGATGTAGTCCAGGGTCGAACGCGACATACGGAAGCTGTTGGACAGGGTCAGGTTGTCGTTCAGATCGTGCTCGATCCGGAACGTGCCGCTGTCGTTCTTGCTCTTGCGATAGTCGCGGTCGGTCAGGCCGTAGAAATTGCTTTCGTTGACGTGGGCCGGCTTGTCGACCCGGTATTTGCTACGACCGGTGGTGGAGGTCAACGGGATGCCGTAGTCCGGCATGTCGTCAGTTTCCAGGTGGTAGTAATCGAGTTTGACGCGGGTGTCAGTGCCCAGGCCGAAGGCGAACGACGGCGCCACGCCCCAACGGCTGACGTCGACGTTATCGCGACCGGCAACGTTGGCGTCGTGCTTCATCAGGTTCAGACGGAACGCCGACGTATCAGTGATCTGCTGGTTCAAGTCAGCGGTGTAGCGCTGGGTCTGGTCGGAACCAAAGGTGTAGCCGCCGTTATAGGCGTTGCCCAGGTGAGCGCCTTTGGTGATCAGGTTCAGGCTGCCGCCCGTGGAACCGGCACCCGTGAACGCCGAACCCGGGCCTTTGCTGATTTCGACGGATTCAACGTTGAAGATTTCCCGGCTTTGCGCGGCAACGTCACGCATGCCATCGATGAACACGTCGCTTTCGGCGTTGAAGCCGCGAATGATCGGACGGTCAGCGTTCGGGTTGCCGCCCTCGCCCGCGCCAAACGTAATACCCGGCGTGGTGCGCAGCGCGTCAGCCAGGCTGGTGGCAGCGGTGTCGCGAATCACTTGTTGCGGGATCACCGTGACGCTTTTTGGTGTTTCGCGCAGTGGCGCGGTGTACTTCCTGGAGGCCGACTCTTCGGTCTTGTAGCTCGCGTCCTGTTCGCCATTGATGCTGGTGGCTCCCAGCGAAATGGCTTTCTCATCGGTGCTTTCTGCGGCGTGGGCCATATGGCCCGCCGACATTGCAGCGATGGCAACGCCCACTGCCGAAGCGAGTGAACGTGGCTGAACAGCCGTGGATAGTGGTGATTGACGCGACATGTTGATTCCTTCCCCAAGGAGTTGAGGCGGCGGAATATAGGGTAAACAAGTATTTGTAGCAATTGAGATACATTACTATTCGCGAAAAACTTACATTCTTTACATTTGGAATTTACGAAATTTTCATGTTCATTGACGTAGGTCGCCGTTCAGGGTTTTACACAGTCAATAAGAATCACTACCATTCGCTCCCTCTCCTGCACTCGGTGCCGCGCCATGCTTCTACACATCCCCGGCTTGTTCGACCGCGACGAAGTGGCGCGCATCCGTCAGGCACTGGAAGCGACGGACTGGGCCGACGGCAAAATCACCGCCGGTTACCAATCGGCAAAGGCCAAACACAACCTGCAACTGCCCGAAGGACACCCGCTGGCGCTGGAAATCGGCACCGCCATGCTCGAACGCTTGTGGGCCAACCCTTTGTTCATGTCGGCGGCACTGCCCCATAAGGTTTTTCCGCCGCTGCTGAACTGCTACACCGCTGGCGGCAGTTTTGATTTCCATATCGACAACGCCGTGCGCCAGTCCAAAGGCAGCATCGAGCGGGTGCGGACCGACCTTTCCAGCACCGTGTTTTTCAGCGATCCGGATGAGTACGACGGCGGCGAGCTGGAAATCCAGGACACTTACGGCGTCCAGCGCATCAAGCTGCCAGCGGGCGACATGGTGCTGTATCCCGGCACCAGCCTGCATAAAGTCAATGCGGTTACCCGTGGCGCCCGTTATGCCTCGTTCTTCTGGACGCAAAGCCTGGTGCGCGAAGACAGCCAGCGAACACTGCTGTTCGAGATGGATAACGCGATCCAGAAGCTGACCCAGGATGTGCCCGACCATCCGTCGCTGATCCAGTTGACCGGCACCTATCACAACCTGCTGCGCCGCTGGGTCGAGGTCTGACCCATGAGCTGGAATCTGCAACGCAAGGAAGAACTCGACGGCGACCAACTGCGCGCCATGCTCGCCGATCATCCGGCCAAGGCGGCCCAGGCAATCATTGGCGCGGCGGCTGATAACCTCGTTGATGCTCAGGCACTGCTGGGGCAGATCCTGCTGGATGGCAAAGGCATAGAACGCGATCCGAAGCTGGCGCTGGTCTGGTTCGAAATCGCCGCGCGCAATGGTCACCTCATGGCGCGCAACATGCTCGGCCGCTGCCTTGAGCATGGCTGGGGTTGCAGCGCCGATGCCGCCAAGGCCGCCGGCCATTATGAGATGGCCGCCAAGGCGGGTCTGGACTGGAGCCTTTACAACCTGGCCAACCTGCTGGCCACCGGGCGCGGCGTGGTCCGGAACCAGCAACGTGCCTTGCAGTGTTACCACCGCGCCGCGCAGATGGGCCATGCCAAATCCATGAACCTGCTGGGACGCTATCTGGAGGATGGCCAGTTCTGCCAACAAGACCTGCCCGCCGCCTATGACTGGTACCGGCGCTCTGCCGAGGGCGGCGACTTTCGCGGGCAGTTCAGCCATGCCGCCGTGTTGGCGGATCACGGCAAAACTGATGAAGCGCTGGCCTGGCTGCAACTGGCCCTGGAGAACGGCAACCTGAATTTCCTGCGGGTCTGCCGTTCGATCCTGTTGTCGTCGACCGATCCGCGAATCAGCGCGCTGGCCCTGGATTACCATCGGCGCGCCGCAGAGCTGGGCGATGAAACCGATGTTCAGCTTTTCCAGACGTTGTGCAACTCCCAAAGGTAATCGACCAGCTCGTCTGCATGGCGCAGGAAGTCTTCAGCGCGCTGGATGACGTCCGGGCTGCCTTCCAGCACGTTGTCGAAAAAGTAATTCACCGCAAAAACCAGCTTGCTGACTTCATGCACATAGCCAGCTCTGGATTTGTCCATTCCCAGAACGCCGCGAAACTCGTCCAGGCAATCGCGGATTCGCTGCGCCTGTGCGCCCGTAGCCGTTTCAAGTCGCGCCTGCAGCTCGGCTATCGGCGCAAGGACATCATCAATGGATGATGTTTCAAGGGACAAAAGGCTCGCGTCCAGAGCACGGACGGAGGTCCTGACCGACGCCGCTGCGTCGCACAACAGATTGGATACTTCCTCTTGATATTGCAGGCAAGCGCGGCTTTCCTCGGTCGTTCTCCCGGGCTTGTCCAGCAAGAGAATGGCCTGCTGGTAAGGGGCAATGTCGATATTGCCCAGGACTGTGTCGCCACAGATGATCAGCGTCATGACAGCGGCATCCACGGCGTTGACCTTTTCCAGTAGCGCCTGTAACTGCTGCCTCAGGGACGGCCAGTACATGTCACCGGGAGTGCTGGCGAACCGGGTCATGTCACGGCGATGCTCCTCGAGCTTTTCCATGTTCGGCAACGGACACGCCTCAAGTATGTTTGCCGGCAAAATTTCAGTGGCGACTGTCATAGCTCAACCTCCGCCACCGCCTGGTTAAAGGCGGTCAGCAAATCCTGACTGTGTTTCCTGATCTCGGCCCAGCACTGGATCATCGCTTTGAGGCGGGCGACAAAAACCACGAGGTACACGGCGTCATTCATATTGCCCAAGCGTCTGGCGGAGTTGTCGATATACGCCAGGAGCAGTATCCAGAGGCTTTCCAGATTGGAGGCACCCGACGCTGCGGCACTCATGCGCACACCCAGATCCTGAACATCGGTTTGCAGGCTGAACAGCGCGGCAATCACTGCATGGCTATGACGAATCTGGTTCTGCACCTCGCGTTTGCGCGCCAGCAGCACTTCCAGTTGGGTTTGCGGGGAAGGCTCGGCATCGGGAATGAACAAGCCCCCGGCGAACGACAGCAAGCTCCACTGTCGCTCAAGGAAATCTTCGAAACTGTCGGCTTGCTGCCGGATCTGGCGATTGAGCTCCTCCAGCTCCTGATTCAATTCGATCAGCGCACTGTCCTTGCGATGCCTTCGCATAAGGGTCAGCGTCAAGCCCACCGCCGGCGCGATACGGGTCTTGAGTTCAGTCTTGAACGAAGTTATGTCGGAGCTGACCTGAGTGGTGGTGCGGCTGCACTCGCGAATGACAATGCGCAGATCTTCCACCAGCGCCAGCAGCGTCGGCGTGCGGCTTTTGTCCCGTGCGGTCAATTCCATACGCGGGTAACTGGCCATGTCCAGCGCATCGACATCACCGACCACGCCTATTGCGCTTTTAAAGCCTTCCAGCCCTTCGATAAAAGCAATCAGGGTCTGTCCGCTGCTTTTTAACGCATCGGAAAACACCACAAGGTCCGAGCCGACCGTCTTCATGCCATTTTCGATTCCGGGCCAGCCGTGGGCATGACGCTGGACTGACTGGTGCAGGTCCTGCATTTCCGTGGGTTCAAGTCCGGCGACGCCAGCAACTTCATAACCGAGGAATTTCTTCACTTGCGCAAGTTCATAAGGCAACTCCATTGCCGAAGCGACATAGCGCTTGATTGCCCTGACATCCGTATCGGTCACGATCAGGCCCGGCGTCTGGCCTGCGCCAACATGGCGTCTAGTGCGAGTGTTTATATAATGAGTGCTTATCTCATTCAGCTGTTCGACGGTGAGTTCATCGCCAGGTTGCATTTTTGTTTCCCCTAAAGACAAAGTGTGCGGACCGGCCTCACAATGGTGGTTCCCGTACGCGCAAATAATGATATTTCCAGACATGAGCAGCCTACTCACTCATCAGGAATACCAAGCGATAACTATTTACCTACCCGCCGGTAAAATTCAAAAACAGCACCACGCTATACACCGACAATTGAGTAACTTTCCTACAAGAAGCGTCATTACCCACAACTGCCTCAAATCGTGACGACGTGCTAATTTTTCTGAAACTCAAACAACCGGCTTACTTCAGACCTCAACAGCCTGAACGCCTGATGGAAGGAAAATACAGCATGCAGACATTAAAAAAATATGATGACAAAGCACGGTCACTGGATGAAGGTCTTGACCACCCCATCGATAACGCACTTGAAATCCCTCTCGACAAAGCTATTGGCAGCTACATTGAAGCCTCGTCGGGGCAAAAAGAGGGGATCGCTCGTTCACGAGGATTTTTCATCGCACAGCAGGATCTGGGGAAAATAAAAGCGTTTACTGAATATGCGTCCAGACTGCCAGTCGATCTGACCCAGGTTCAAAACTATCTGGGCTACGAGCACAGCTATATACCGGCACTGGAACCCAATGCTATTCAGGCACTGCATAAAAGAGCCAAGGGTTCGGCCGACTTTTGGGAAGACATTGAAATCCGGATGAAAAAAGTCGCGAGCGAGCTGATCGTATTTTCGTCTGAACTGAACATTACCGGCCAATCGATTATCAACTTCATTAGAAACCTGAGCGGTTATGATGACTACAAAACGCTGATCACCAGCAAAAAAAACGAGCAACTGCCGGACCTCAAACTCAATGCTAAAGATGCACCGAAAGTCGGTGGCCTGCTCGCACTCTCAAGCGAGCTACTGGAAACGGTTCAGGGCTATAAGCGTAACGCCACCGACGTCAAACACAGGGTCGAATATTTCCAGCTGGACCTTTCCGAAGTCAAGGATACGGTCAGCCAAGCCTTGCAAGCCGCAGTTAGACATGACCTCGACAAAACTTTCACAGAGAAGGTCGAAGAACTTCAGCGCCTCAATACCAGAATCGAAGAACTTGGCCGGACGTACGAAACCTACGCTCGATATGGCTGGGTGGGGGCATGGTGGGGGCCGGTAGGCCTGACGGTAACCAAAAGCATCTATGGTCCGAAAGCCTCGGCCGTCCGTGACGAACAGAACTCCGCTATCCATCAGAAGACCCTGTTGGAAGGTGAAGTCAATCGTATCAACAAGGTCATCGGCGCGCTCGCCGGTCTGCAGACGACCCTGCAGCACTTTGAAATGCTGACCATGGACGCGCTCAGCGGTGCAAAAAACATTGAAGATATCTGGTTGCTCATCAACAGTTACATTGAAGCCTCCATGAACCAAATGAACAAAAACTCCACTGCAACAACCTTATTGATATTCGAAAACCGGCTGGCCAACATGATCGCCCAGTGGATAAAAATAAGCGAAGAGGCCCGCAAAATAATCACCTCACCGACTGACGACCAATAAACTCAACAGTGCTCCCCATCAACTTCTCCGGCGACAAGAGATATACCTATCATGACCCTACATTACATTGATCCTACGTTCGTGCCGACCATGCCGAACACCGACATTATTAAAGCCAGCAAGGCCAGTCTCGAAAAGTCCTATGTGAAATTAAGCGTTCTTGAAACAGCTGTTTTACAGGCGCAGGTCACGACCATCAAGTCCCAGCAAGTGGCCATTGACACTTTGCTGCGGGCGCTGCTGGTAACGGTTCCCGTTGACTTGCATCTGGACGACATTCAAATGCTCCGCGAGCAAGCCAACTCCAAACAAGGCGCGGCCAGACTCTATGCCGCAGAAATGGCCGACATTATCTCAACCAGCGTGGCAAGCATCCGCTTAAAGTCGATCGAACTCGACGAAAAACTGACCGCGCTGAAAGTTTCTACTTTGAGTGAGGTCAACGATTACATTGAAGCCAACGAAAAACAGATAGAGATACAACAATCCGCCTCCCAGACGCTAGAGCAAGCCGTTGCTGAAATAACCGCAGAAAAAGAGATATTAAGCACCGCGATGCGGATAACCGAAGATAAAACACTATGGGACGAATTTATCCCACTGGTGAAAAGCCTTGCTGTTCTGGACCCGAAAAACCCCCATGTGTCGGCGATAAGAGCAGCAGTGAAAGGCGTTTCCAATATCCTGCACATTGCCAGCGAGTCCGTCACTTACGGTAAGCTTGTCGAGGCCAGAAAACGCCTGCAGGTCCGCCTGGATGATCAGTTTGCGAAGATCAAGGTGTACAAGGATCAGATCAGCACCCTGACCCGCCAAAACGAAGATTACATGCACTTTCAGGAAATCAGCCAACCCAAGAGCAGTTATGAGGATGAGGTTGATAAAATTGCGCAGACTCTGAATTCATTTGTGAGCATTCACAGCCAGGTAGATCAGGGCAATGCCCTCGAGCATGCACGGTCATTTCTGTTGCACGGTGCGGCACTGTCGCGATATCTGAAAGAAATAAAGGACGCGTCAAGATAAGCCCGACGAAAAATACCCGGGCATGAAAAACCCGCGATCACTCGCGGGTTTTTAATCAGCCGTAACGCTTAAACGTAAAACGATTTCAGCGGCGGGAAGCCGTTGAATTCGACTGCGCTGTAGCTGGTGGTGTAGGCGCCGGTGGACAGCCAGTACAGGCGGTCACCGATGGCCAGGTTCAGTGGCAGGCCGTACTTGTAGTTCT
>Ga0247730_1000544_pt1 | contig 26307 bp, 26 predicted proteins | sample UWRJL073202C2_FD_180959 | JGI IMG/M metagenome (GOLD analysis project Ga0247730, IMG submission 180959) | Plant litter microbial communities from Arlington Agricultural Research Station in Wisconsin, United States - UWRJ-L073-202C-2 | ecosystem: Environmental > Terrestrial > Plant litter >... | reverse complement strand
GGTGGATCGGGCTTCGTCGGACGTCATGTGGTCAGGGCGCTTGCCCAGCGCGGCTATCGCATCCGCGTCGCCGTGCGCCGGCCGGATCTGGCCGGCTTCCTGCAACCGCTCGGCAATGTCGGACAGATTTCCGTCACTCAGGCGAACCTGCGCTACCGCGACTCGATCGACCGTGCCGTCGATGGCGCCGACTGTGTCGTCAACTGCGTCGGCATCCTGTTTGAAAGCGGCCGGAACACGTTTGACTCGGTGCAGGAATTCGGCGCCAAGGCCGTGGCCGAAGCCGCCCGCGCCGCCGGCGCTAGGCTGGTGCATATTTCGGCACTCGGTGCCGACGCCAACTCGGCTTCCAGCTATGCACAGACCAAGGGCCGTGCCGAGGCCGCTGTTTCTAGCATCCTGCCCGAAGCCATCATCCTGCGTCCGTCGATCGTGTTCGGCCCGGAAGACGGCTTTTTCAACAAATTCGCCAAGATGGCCAAGAACCTTCCGGCCCTGCCGCTGATCGGCGGCGGCAAGACGAAGCTGCAGCCGATTTTTGTCGGCGACGTGGCCGAAGCTGTCGCCCGCGCGGTCGACGGAAGGGTCGCGCCCGGCCGGATCTATGAACTCGGCGGCCAGAACGTGATGACCTTCCGCGACTGTCTCGAGACCATGCTGAAGGTGATCGACCGCGACACGGCGCTGGTATCGCTTCCGTTCGGCGTCGCCTCGATGATTGCCAGCATCACCTCGCTGATCCCGCTGATTACGCCACCACTGACCAACGACCAGGTGACCCTGCTGAAGAGCGACAACATTGTCTCTGATGCCGCCCAGTCCGAAGGCCGGACGTTGCAGGGGATCGGCATGACGCCGACAGCGATGAGCGCGGTGTTGCCGACCTATCTCGTTCACTACCGGCCGCAGGGCCAGTTCACCAATTCCGGCAAGGCCGCGTGAAAACGGCCGATTTTTGACCGAAATATGGGCATCCCGCGACACTGGCGTGTTATTCGCCAGTGCTTTCGTTGCACAAAAGCCGCACAGGATTTTTAGCGTCGTTAACGCCGGATTCAGCAAGACATTCTATTGATATCCGGGATATCCACGCATACACCGCGTTTGACGGCGTGCTTATATAGCGCTTCGGGCAAACGATTTCCTGATTGAAAGGCATTCTTCCATGGGCAAGCCTATCGCACTGTTTTTTGCGTGTGCGGCACTGATTATTCTGGCGGGCTCATTCATGGCGCCAGGCACCGTTGCCGCCGGCAAGGCGGGTTGCGCGCCAGCCTACGGCGTCGATCCCTGCAGCACCGGATCGATCATTCATTAATTTCTGCAGGGCCAATCGCAGGATTGGCCCTTTGCTTTTCAAAGGGCGCCTGACTGAATCAGACGGTTCGCGTGAGATACAGGCCGATCAGGCCTGCAGCGCCGACCAGGATGCGCCAGTAAGCAAACGGCGCATAGCCGCGCTTGGCAACGAAGTCGAGCAACAAACGCACCACGAACAATCCCGAGACGAAGGCGGCGAGAAAGCCGACGACGATCAGCGCGCTGTCGTCAAACGTCAGGGCCGCGCGGTTCTTGTAGAGATCGAGCGTGAACGCGCCGAGCATGGTCGGCATGGCGAGGAAGAACGAGAATTCCGCCGCCGACCGCTTGTCCGCCCCCATCAGCAGGGCGCCGACGATGGTAGCGCCGGAACGCGACATCCCGGGAATCATCGCAAGGCATTGAAAGAAACCGATTTTGAGCGCCAGCGGTAGTGGATAATCCATCACGTCGGTATATTTGGGCGTGAATTTCATGCGGTCGACGACCAGCAGCACGATGCCGCCCAGGATCAGCACGGTGCAGATCAGCGCCGGGGTCTCGAACAGCACGGTCTTGATGAAATCATGCAGGATGGCGCCGATGACGGCAGCCGGCAGGAAAGCCAGCAGGATTGAAATCACGAAATGGCGCGCCCGCGGGCTGGATGGCAGAGACGTGGCAATCGTCCAGAGTCGACGGAAATAGACAAGCAGGATGGCAAGAATGGCGCCCAGCTGGATCAGCACCGCAAACGTGTTGCCGGGTGATTCAAAACCGAGAAAATGACCCGCGAGCAGCACATGGGCGGTCGAGGATACGGGAATGAATTCCGTCAGACCCTCGATGAGACCGAGAATGAGGGCGCTGATAATCGATTGGTCTGGCATGTTTTATCCTTTGTACCGCAACGGGAACACCTGATTCGCTTGTGTTGGCAACGCCAAACTCCTATAGCTGCACTGCAGTAGTCATAGCCAGTACCGTGTTTTCGGGTGGCGTCCGGCATATGTAAAACGACAATCGCAAAGTTAATCTATCAATGCCCACTCTGTATCATCACCCCATGTCGGCAGCGTCACGGTTTGTCCGGTTAATCCTGGCGGAATACGGTTTTCAGGCAGACCTGCTCGAGGAACAGCCCTGGGAAAAACGCCGGGAATTCCTGACGCTTAATCCGTCGGGCGTGCTGCCGGTCTATGTCGACGACAATATGCGGGCCCTGTGCGGTGCAACGGTGATTTCCGAATTTCTCGACGAAACTCATGGCGTGCTGAAGCGCGACCGCAGGCTTTTGGCCGAAGACCCGTTCCAGCGCGCTGAAATCCGCCGGCTGACGGAATGGTTCCTGATCAAGATGGAGCAGGATGTGACGCGACCGCTGGCCCGCGAGCGTGTCTACAAGCTGCAGATGACCGCCGGCCAGGGCGGCGGCGCCCCGGATTCCAAGGTGCTGCGCACGTCGCGTGCCAACATTCGTCAGCATATGAAATATCTCACCTGGCTTGCGGGATCACGCCCGTGGCTGGCCGGCGAACGGCTTAGCTATGCCGATCTGGCGGCAGCTGCCTCTATCTCGGTGCTCGACTATCTCGGAGAGATCGACTGGGCTGAATCGCCGATTGCCAAAGACTGGTACCAGCGGCTGAAATCGCGCCCGTCCTTCCGGCCGCTGCTCGGCGAGCGCGTGCGCGGCCTGACCCCCGTCTCCCACTATGCGGATCTCGATTTCTGACGGGAGGCGCGTCATCGACCGGAGCGCGGACAAACAGCAAAAACGCCGCGAGACGCTGACCGCCTTCGTGCGCAGCGAGGCTGAAAAGCTTGGCTTCGACCTCTGTCGCATCACCGTTCCCACCGCCATCCCGCAGGCACCCGCAAGGCTGGCCGATTTTCTCGCTGCAGATTTCCATGGCACGATGGACTGGATGGCCGAGACGCAAGCGCGTCGAGCGGACCCAAAGGTGCTGTGGGATCAGGTGCGCTCGATCGTCGTCTTCGGCCTCAATTATGGCCCCGATGAGGATCCGCGTGGCATTCTCGGCAAACCGGACAAGGCGGCGATCTCCGTCTATGCCCGCAACCGCGACTATCACGACGTGATCAAAGGCCGACTGAAGGAAATCGCCACCCGCTTTGCCGCCCGCGCAGAGGAGGACGTCAAGGTCTTCGTCGATACGGCGCCGGTGATGGAAAAGCCGCTGGCGGAAGCCGCCGGGCTTGGCTGGCAGGGCAAGCACACCAATCTGGTCAGCCGCAGCCACGGCTCCTGGCTGTTTCTCGGCAGCCTTTTCACCACCGCCGATCTCATTGCCGACGCACCCGAAATCGACCATTGTGGCTCCTGCCGCGCCTGCCTCGACGCCTGTCCCACTGCCGCGTTCCCCTCGCCCTACAAGCTCGACGCCCGGCGCTGCATTTCCTACCTCACCATCGAGCACAAGGGCCCGATCGCACACGAATTCCGGCCGCTGATCGGCAACCGCATCTATGGCTGCGACGACTGCCTGGCCGCCTGCCCGTGGAACAAGTTCGCCAGCAGCGCCTCGGAAATGAAGCTGATCGCACGGGAAGACCTGAAAGAGCCGTCGATCGTCTTTCTGCTGACGCTCGACGATCCGACTTTTCGAACGTTCTTCAGCGGCTCGCCGGTGAAGCGCATCGGCCGCGACCGGTTCGTGCGCAATGTGCTGATCGCGGCCGGGAATTCCGGCGACCCGAATTTTGTCGGGCAATGTCGGATATTGGCTGCCGATCCCTCGCCGGTGGTGCGCGGCATGGCGGTCTGGGCGCTGTCGCGGCTTTTGAGCTCTGGCGATTTTCTGGAATTTGCGGCAAAAGCGGCGCAGGAAGCCGATCCCGAGGTAATTTCGGAATGGCAGGCGGCGGGAGCGACACGACGATGAACCTGATGATCTTTGGCGCCGGCTATTCCGGCCAGGCAATTGCCGCCAGCTGCGCTGCTCTCGCTACGACTGCCTTGCGTAACCCAGATGGAGACGACAGCCCTGAAAGGGCATATGCGCCAGTCGCCGCAAGTGCAGTCAGCACATCCATCGTTCCAGGTGCTTCCATCGCCTCACGCACATCAGGCTCATTGAGCGCCCTCAGAGCGGCTCATCCTGTGATCGCCGGCACAACCCGCGCCCGCGACAAGGCCGCCAAACTCGCCGAAGCTGGCATTCGTCCCTTCGTCTTTGATGGCGCCAACCTGTCGGATGACTTGCGCGTCCATCTGCTTGACGTCACCCATCTCGTCCAGTCGATCGCCCCCGGCCGCGAGGGTGACCCGCTGCTGCGGCTGACCGGCGACGACCTGAAGCGGCTGATGCCGAAGCTGCAATGGATCGGCTATCTCTCCACCGTCGGCGTCTACGGCGACCACCAGGGCGGCTGGGTGGACGAGGAGACAGTCTGCAGACCGGTCTCAGCCCGCTCGGTCGAACGCGTCGAGGCGGAAAATGCCTGGATGGCGCTCGGAAAACAGCATAATCTGCCAGTCTGTGTGCTTCGGCTCTCTGGCATCTACGGCCCCGGCCGCAATGCCTTTTGCAATCTCGCCAACGGCACCGCCCGCCGCCTGATCAAACCCGGCCAGGTCTTCAACCGCATCCGCGTCGAGGATATCGGGACGGCGACGGCATTTTTGATCGTCAAAAATCTGAGCGGCATTTTCAACGTCACCGACGATGAGCCCTGCCCGCCGCAGGACGTGGTCCTGGAAGCCGCCCAGTTGATGAGTATGCCCGTACCGCCGGAACAGGATTTTGCCAGTGCCGAACTGTCGGCCATGGCCCGTTCGTTCTACGGCGAGAACAAGCGCGTTTCGAATGCAAAACTCAAGGCCCTCGGCTTTGGCTTCCGCTATCCGAACTATCGCGGGTCGCTGACAGATTTGTGGACGGGCGGGCGCTGGCGCGGATAGTTTTGCGGCTACGTCACGACGATCGCGCGCAAGCCGCTGAACTCAGGCCGGCTGGGCGATCCGCTTGTACATCACCGTGGTGTCGCAATAGCGCCCGTCCGGAAACAGCGCGTAATCCGGCACCACGCCGGACACCTGCCAGCCGAAGCGCTGATAGATCACTTCCGCCGATTCGCCGGTGGCCGTATCCAGAACCAGCAGCGTCTTGCCGTATCTGGCGGCCTCTTTTTCGGCTGCATCCATCAGCAGCCGCGACAGGCCAAGGCCGCGGGCGTCGCGATGCACCAGCATTTTTTTCACGTCGCCGCGATGCGGCTGGTTCGGCATCTGGCGGATGCCGACCTGCACCGTGCCGAGCGCCCGGCCGTCAATCTCGGCCACCAGCAGCAGTACCGCACCATCGCCCACCGCCTCGACCACGCCGTGCCAGAACGGCAATGCCGCTTCCGGCGGGTACGGCGACATGAAACCGACGGAGGCGCCACCTTCAACGCAATCGGAGAGAATGGCACAGAGGTCGGGCAAGGTCGCGCGAGCCTCGACTTCGTTCAACAGGCGGATAATAGGAGTCATGGAAACAATCCTCTGATCTGGAAAATGTTAAGGCGTGCGGCCGAGATCGATGATCACGGCGTAGCGGGCGACTGTCTCGCCCGGATTGTGAAAAGCGTGGACATCGCCGATATTCATGTACAGGCAATCGCCCGGCGCCAGACAATGCACCGTCTCGCCCACGGTCATCTCCAGAACGCCGGCAAACAGCCAGACATGCTGGGTCATGCCGGCACTGGCCGGCTGCGGTGCAAAGCGGACGCGGGCACCCGGCGGAAATTCCACCTCGACGACATCGACACGCGATCCGGTTCCCGACGGCGAGACCGAGCGGCGCAGATAAAGACTGTCCGGGTCGCGCCAGACCGGCTGGTCGACACGCCGGGCCAGTGGCGAGACCGGCCGCTGCTCTGTGCTCTCGAAAAAGGCAGATAGCGACACTCCGAGCGCCGAACATAGTCGCGCCAGAAGCGCTGCCGTCGGGCTGGCCTCGGCCCGCTCGATACGGGAAATCATCGCCCGACTGACACCGGAGGATTTCGCTAGGTCATCCAGTGTCATGCTCCTGGATATTCGCAGCGTCTTCAAACGGTCGCCCATGGCGCTTTCTAGAGCAAGATCTGTGCTTTCCATTATTTGAGAATATATTCTGAAATAATGGAATCAAGTGAAATTTGCACGTGTGTATTTATTTCAGCCTATGACGTTTCCGCGATATCGGCAGACCTCGCAGCCGAATAGGTTTAGTTGAGATACGCCGACATCCGGCGATGAAAATTGGACGCGATCGGAGTAGCCGCCCATGACGACACCGGACATCGCGGCAGCGCCCAAAACATCGCCCTTCTCGATCGCCAGCATTGTCGTGTCGATGACCATCCTGTCAGTCGGCAGCGGCATCATGTTTGCCTATGTGCCCTTCGTGCTCGCCCGCAACAATGCGCCCTCCTGGAATTCCGGCGCGGCAATTACAGCCGTCGCCTTCGGCGGGCTGATCGGATGCGTCGTCGCCGGACCGCTGATCCGCCGGGTCGGGCATGCCCGGCTGTTTGCCGTGTCGATGGCGATGGTCATCTTGTCCGCCTTCCTGATCGCGTTGGGGGTCCACCCGCTCGTCTGGGTATTTGCCCGCGGCATCTATGGCGCCGCCGGCAATGTTAACTTCATCATTGCCCAGAGCTGGCTCAACCATGCCGCATCGAACGAATGGCGCGGCAAGGCGATGTCCGGCTTCTACATGGCTTATGTCATCGGGCTCGGCACCGGCGCCTGGGTGTTCGGCCAGCTGCCGCCCGATGGCAACCTGGCGCCGCTGATGACGATCTTCTTTGCAGCCCTTGCCATCATCCCGATCAGCCTCACCCGCCTGCCCAACCCGCCACCGCCGGCCAATGTCAGCGTCGACGTCAAATTGGCCTGGCGCAACTCGCCGGTGGCGCTGATCGGCGTGCTGGCGGCTGGCGGCCTGTCGATGGTGGTGCAGGGCTTTACGCCGATCTACGCCGCCAGCCAGAATGTCGCCCAGAAGGACGTGGCGCTGCTGATGTTCGTGATGCAGTTCGGGCTGCTGTTCATCCAGTATCCGCTCGGCGCCCTGTCGGACCGGATTGATCGCCGGCTGGTGCTGATTGCAACCTGTGCGCTGATCACCCTGGGAGGGCTGGCGGCGCTGCAGGTGTCTTTCAGCAATATCGTCGTGCTGATGCTGGTCTACGCGATCTTTGCCGGCGCGGTCGAGACCGTCTACTCGATCGCCAATGCCCATGCCAACGATCGCACCGACCCGAAAGATTTCGTACCGCTGGCCAGCACCATGCTGGTCGCCTGGTCGACAGCCGCCACCATCGTACCGCTGGCGGTGACACTGCTGACACCAGTTTTCGGCCCGCAGACCTTCATCTATGCGGCCATGGCCGTCGCCATCGCCTATGCGATCTTCGTGCTGCTGCGGCTGCGCGAACGCCCGCGCACGCCGGAAGAGGAGCGGGAAACTTTCGAGCTGAAGAGCGCTCAGCTGCCGAATGCGGGCGCCATGGCCGAGCCACAGACCGAATTGCCCCCACCGAAGGACTGAAAACCCGCCGCTATAGTGCACGAACCGCTGCTTTTCCGCTTTGCGGCAGAACGGCCCGCTGCTATATGCGCTGCCATGAGCACAAATCCGCCCCGCATCCCGCTTGACCATATCCGCAACTTTTCCATCGTCGCCCATATCGACCATGGCAAGTCGACGCTCGCCGACCGGCTGATCCAGTCGACAGGCGGCCTGGCCGAGCGCGACATGTCGGAGCAGGTGCTCGACAGCATGGATATCGAGCGTGAGCGCGGCATCACCATCAAGGCCCAGACGGTGCGCCTGCACTACAAGGCCAACAATGGCGAGACCTATATCCTCAACCTGATCGACACGCCCGGACACGTCGACTTCGCCTATGAAGTTTCGCGCTCGCTGTCGGCCTGCGAAGGCTCGCTACTGGTGGTCGACGCCTCCCAGGGCGTGGAAGCGCAGACGCTCGCCAACGTCTATCAGGCGATCGACAATAACCACGAGATTGTCACCGTTCTCAACAAGATCGACCTTCCGGCGGCAGAACCCGACCGCATCCGCGAGCAGATCGAGGAAGTAATCGGCATCGACGCCAGCCAGGCCGTGCTGATCTCGGCCAAGACCGGCCTCGGCATTCCTGACGTGCTCGAAGCCATCGTCCACCAGCTGCCGCCGCCGAAGAGCGAGATGGGCGAAAAAGGCCCGCTGAAGGCGCTGCTGGTCGATAGCTGGTACGACACCTATTTGGGCGTCATGGTTCTCGTCCGCATTTTGGACGGCGTCCTGACCAAAGGCCAGACCATCCGCATGATGGGCACTGACGCCAAGTATCAGGTCGAACGTGTCGGCGTTCTGACCCCGAAAATGCTGACGGTCGATAGCCTCGGCCCCGGCGAGATCGGCTTTTTCACTGGCTCGATCAAGGAAGTGGCCGACACCCGTGTCGGCGATACCATTACCGAAGACAAGAAGCCGACCGCCAAAGCGCTGCCGGGCTTCAAGCCGGCCCAGCCGGTGGTGTTCTGCGGACTGTTCCCGGTCGATGCAGCCGATTTCGAAGACCTGCGCTCGGCGATGGGCAAGTTGCGCCTCAACGACGCCTCCTTCTCCTATGAAATGGAAAGCTCGGCGGCGCTCGGCTTCGGCTTCCGCTGCGGCTTTCTCGGCCTGCTGCACCTGGAAATCATTCAGGAGCGTCTCGAGCGCGAATTCAACCTCGACCTGATCGCCACTGCCCCGTCGGTGGTCTACAAGCTGAAGATGACTGACGGCACCGAGCGCGAGTTGCACAACCCGGCCGACATGCCGGACGTCGTGCGCATCTCCGAAATCCACGAACCGTGGATCAAGGCGACGATCCTGACCCCGGACGATTACCTCGGCGGCATTTTGAAACTCTGCCAGGACCGCCGCGGCGTCCAGACCGAGCTCACCTATGTCGGCAAGCGCGCCATGCTGACCTACGAGTTGCCGCTCAACGAAGTGGTGTTCGACTTTTATGACCGCCTGAAGTCGATCTCCAAGGGCTATGCCTCGTTCGACTACCATCTCGACGATTACAAGGAGGGCAACCTCGTGAAAATGTCGATCATGGTCAATGGCGAGCCCGTGGACGCCCTTTCCATGCTGGTGCACCGTTCGGCCGCTGAAAAGCGTGGCCGCGACATGTGCGAGAAGCTGAAGGACCTGATCCCGCGGCACATGTTCAAGATCCCGATCCAGGCAGCGATCGGCGGCAACGTCATTGCCCGCGAAACCATTTCGGCGATGCGCAAGGACGTGACGGCAAAGTGCTACGGCGGCGACGCAAGCCGCAAGCGCAAGCTGCTGGACAAGCAGAAGGCCGGCAAGAAACGTATGCGCCAGTTCGGCAAGGTGGAAATCCCGCAGGAAGCGTTCATTGCCGCGCTGAAGATGAGCGACGAGTGACCTTTCCAATTCAATTCAAAATTTAAGGGGGCTTTTGCCCCCTTTTTTGTGTCCGCTCTACACCCGTCAGATCAGCTGACAAACCGGCTGGCATCGCCGCCATAATAATTGCGATAGCGATCCGAGATGGCGGCAATCGGCAGGACCACGAACACATCGGTTGTGTTGAAGGCGTGGTCGATCACCGCGCCCTCGCCGATCATGGCGCCGAGACGCATGTAGCCCTTGATCAGCGGCGGCATGGCGGACAGCGCCTTGCGGGCATTGACGGCTTCCACCGGCATCAGGTCCATGTCGCGGTAAAGTTCCGGACGAGCGCAAACCGCCCAATTGTCGCGGGCGGCGACATTGTGATGCAGGAATGACAGCGCCAGCGCATGACTTTCCGGATGAACGCCGGAAAACGACGCACAGCCGAACATCACGTTGATATCGTGCTTCAGCGCATAGGCCCAGTTGCCCTGCCACAGCAGCTCGATCGTGCGTTTGTTGCGGTATTCCGGCAGCACGCAGGAGCGTCCGAGTTCCATGAAGCGGGTATCGGGATGACGGGCGATCAGCGGCGCGATGTCGAATTCGGACGCGGAATAGAAGCCGCCATGAGCCATGGCAACATCCTGGCGCAACAGTCGGTAGGTGGCGACGATCTGATCTTCCGTGTCCCCGTCGATCGAGCGGTCGAGCACCAGCAAATGGTCGCAGATCGAATCCCAGGAGTCGATGTCGCGCTTGCGCCGCATGGCATCGGCCGGCACGAGCGCATGCATCTCTTCCACGAACACCTTGAAGCGCACGCTTTGCGCTGCGTCGATCTCGCGGTCGTTGCGCGCCAACCGCGTTTCCAGGCTGCCGATGCGACCGAGCACATCGCTGTCCTGCCGTATTGCAGGGCGCGCCGAAACGGAATTGCTGTCGGCAAGCAGGCAGTCTGTGACATCGATAGCCATGGCGATTCGTCCGCTAACTGTGGGCTTTTGCACAGCTTAAACCACTTATATGCGACAGGAAAGTGACGCCAGTCATTGGCCTGATCGCCTGTGGCAACGCCGCTATTGCGGCTGCGTCAGCTCGGAGGCAACCGGCACCAGAGCACGAACTTCTTGCAAAAGCTGCTCTGGATCGACCGGCTTTTGCAACACGCGGCTGGCGCCGTTCAAGAGCGCTTCGTTGCGGGTCGCCTCACGCTGATCGGCGGTCAGCACGATTACTGGAATGGGCCTGCGATCCAGATGGCGCTCATGGGCGCGGATACGGCCCATGACGGCGATGCCGTTGCCACCCGGCATATTGAGATCGCTCAGCACCAGATCCGGGCGCGCGGCATTCTCATTGAGAATGATGTCGAGCAGCGCCGTGAAATCCGTGACGGTGCGCACCCGGTGGCCTGCCTTTTCCAGCATCGCCCGCACCAGCATGGCATTGACCGGGTCGTCTTCGGCCAGCAGCACATTGAGACCCGTGGCCGGCACGGCGTCGGGCAGCGAGAAGCCGAAGCCGGGCTGGTTGTCGTTCAGCGCATCGCGCTTTTCGACCCCGCGCATCCGGCCTTTGAGCACGTCGATCAGCGACTGCTCGCGCAAGGGACGGATCAGCCAGGCGTCGAACAGGCCCTGCTGGCGGGAGTTGCGCTCTTCCGGATTAACCAGAAAGATCTTTCGCATGCCCACAGCCGCAACGTCGGGGCGGGTCGAAAGGTCGCCGGAAAATTCATTGGCCATCCGGTGATCGACGATAATGTCGGTGCAGGGCGTACCGGCGGCGATGGCGCTGTCGAGCACCAGATCGGCATCGTCTAGATCGGTTGCCAAATGGCACACACCGCCGAGCGTGGTGATAATCCCGGCAATTGCAGCGCTGGCCGGCCCCTCCGGTGCCAGCAGAAGGACATGGCTGTCCTGCAGCAGACGGTTGTGGTCCGCCGGACTTGCGCAAACAGAGGACAGTTGCGCCGGAAAGCGGATGGAAAAGACGCTGCCTTTACCCTGACGGCTGGTGACTGAAAGAGAGCCGCCAAATTCGCGCATGATGCGCGCGGAAATGGCCAGCCCGAGGCCGGAGCCGCCGCTGCGTTCGCGGGCCGACCCCGCCTGTTCGAATTCTGCAAACACCCGCGCCTGCTCGTCGGCTGTCATGCCGGGCCCGGTATCCGTCACATCGATGATAAGGTCGGCAACATCGATCGAGGCGCGGATCAGGACGCCACCCTTTTCGGTGAATTTTACCGCATTGCCGATGACGTTGAACAGCACCTGACGCAACCGGGCCGGGTCGAAATCCAGGGTCGGTGGTACGTCGAATGCCACTGTGGAGCCGATTTCGATACCCTTTTCATGGGCACGATGGGAGAGCATCTCGACGACGCTCTCGATGAGAGTCCTTAACGATTCGCTGCGCGGATTGAGACGGAAACGACCGGCCTCGATGACGGAAAAATCCAACAGATCCTCGACCAGCTGCACCAGCGCATGACCCGACTGGCGAATGCCACTCAGATAGTTTTCCTGCTCCGACGTCAGCCGCGTCTGCCAGAGCAGATGGCTCATGCCGAGGATGCCGCTCAGCGGCGTGCGGATTTCATGGCTGACGGTTGCCAGCAGCTGCGACTTGGCCGCGCTGGTGCTTTCGGCTTTCAGCCGCGCCTCCTCGCGATGGCGCGCCGTGGTGCGTTCGTCGGTGACGTCGCGGCCGATACTCTGCAGGATCAGCCGGCCGCTGACCGGATCGCGGGCCATGACATCGTGCCAGACATAGACGCGCTGGCCATAGGGCGTGCAGATGTCGACATCGAAGCGATGCTGCTGCAGCCCCGGACGGAAGGCGAGGCCGATCTCCTCGCAGGTCTTGCCTTCGGGCGAGCGATAGCCGGTCATCTCGCGAAACGTGGCATTGGCCTGAACGATGCGGCGCTCCATGTCACGGGTGACAGCCAGGTCGCCCAGCGCATCGTGAATGGTGAACAGCAGCGTGACATTTTCGTCCCGCTGCCATTTCCGGTCTTCCTGCAGTTCGCTGGTGGCGGGCAGAGACAGTCGCTCTGCCGTGGCAGGGCCTGTGCGCACCGAAAGACCGGTGCCAAGGGGCAAGGGCAGCAGTGCAAGCGCCAGGGCCGCGAAGATCACTGCGATCACACCGAACAGCAGATAAAGGCCCGTGGAATAACCAAGGACGATGGCGGCGGCGACAGCGACCAGCCCAAGGCCGACCAGGCGAAAGGAGGAGGCTGCGAAGAGCCTGGCAAAGCGCGCGGTGGTCACAACCGGGGTTGCGGTCTCGATCTCGACAGATGCCGAGCCATGCGGCTCTGCCGACACAGCGTCGTCAGCCGCAGACGCCGGACGATACGCGCTGGAGAGACGATTCTGTATTTTGGCCAATTCGCTCATGCAGCATGGCTAACACAAAGGTCGTTCTCAATGATTGTGTCAAATCACTCGCATTTTATGCTTTGGCTTTTTTTGATGCCAGAATCTCGTCGAGAATAACGAAGCCGGCACCGACGGTGATCAGGCTGTCGGCCAGGTTGAAGACCGCAAAGGACCAGGTGTCGGTGTGGAACAGCACATAGTCGATGACATGGCCGTACAGAAATCGGTCGACCAGATTGCCAAGTGCACCAGCGATGATCATGGCAAAGCCGAAATGCGCAAAGCGGCGATCGCTGGCCGTGCGCCGCCAGATCCACAGCACGAAGCCGACAATGATGAGCCGCATGCCGACAATGAACCAGCCGTCCATGCCGTCCAGCATCGAGAAGGCGACGCCGAGATTATAGGTACGGTAGAGCGCCAGCATCGGGATCACCGGCACCATTTCCTGCAGCGGCAGATAGGCTTCCACCAGCTGCTTGATCACCTGATCCAGCAGCACGGCGAGCACGACGAAAGCCAGGACCGGGAGCGGACGGGAAAACAGGGCGATCCGATTGGTGGTCATTTGGCCTCGCTGAGGGTGAGAAGATGGCGGCGGGCCTCAAACAGCATGACGCCGGTGGCGACCGCCAGGTTGAGCGAATCGGCGCGGCCCATCTGCGGGATGCGGGCGAGCGCATCGGCCTGGCTGGCGAGCTGTTCCGGCAGGCCGGACTGTTCGTTGCCCATCATCAGCACCACCGGTTTACGCTTGTAGTCGATCGTGCGGTAGTCGACGGCGCCGGCCAGATGGGTGGCGACGAGTTGGGCGCCAGACGTCTTTTTCCAGGCGAGGAAAGCGTCCGGGCTGGTCATCACCATCGGCAGGGCAAAGATCGAACCCATGGTGGCGCGCACGGTTTCGAGCGAGAAAGGATCGGTGCATTCGCCGACCAGGATGACGCCCGAGGCGCCGGCCGCGTCAGCCGTGCGAATAATGGTGCCGAGATTGCCGGGGTCACGCACACGGTCGAGCGCCACCCAGGTCTCGCCCTGCTGCGGACGGACATCGCGCAGATCGGTCCAGCGGCTGTCGAACACGCCGGTGACGCTCTGCGGATTGTCGCGACGGGTGATCGACGTCAACACCTTTTCGCTGACTTCCAGTACCTGCCCGCCGCGGGCGATGGTTTTGGCCGCCACCTGCGCCACCAGCGGTTTTTCCCGCGCTTCCTTGGCGTAGATCAGGGTGCGGATGCTCCAGCCGAGTTCCAGCGCGTCGATCACCAGCTTCAGGCCCTCGGCCATGAAGGTGCCGGTTTCCTCGCGGGTTTTTTTCTGCTGCAGCGCCTTGATATCCTTGATGATCGGATTGGCAAGACTGGTGATTTCCTTGACCTGGCCGACCCGGCCCGGCGCGTTCGGTCTGTCCTGGCTCATTTCGGCACCCAGCGGCTGAAGAGGGATGTGGAAAGCGCGCGGCCCGGCGTCTTGCCGTCGGGGCCGGCTTCGCGGATGACGAGTTCGCCGGATTCGACCACCCCGCCCTGCCCGCGCATGGTTTCGCGCATCAGTTCATGGATCGAATAGAAGCTGGCGCGGATTGAATAGGCGGTCAGTACGAGGCCGGCTGCATTCGGCGTCAAAATCTCGCGGCAGATGTCGAGCATCATCGGCAGGTGCTCGAACAACTGCCAGACTTCACCGTTGGGACCGCGGCCGAATTTCGGCGGATCGGTAAGGATGATGTCGTACTTGTTGCCGCGCCGCTCCTCGCGCTGGATGAACTTCATCGCGTCTTCGCAGATCCAGCGGATCGGCAGCTTTTCCATGTGCCCGAGCACCTGGTTTTCGCGCGCCCAATGGATCGCGCGCTTGGATGCATCGACATGGGTAACCTCGGCGCCGGCGGCAGCCGCTACCAGCGAGGCGACGCCGGTATAGCCGAACAGGTTCAGCACTTTGAGCGGCCGCTTGGCGGCCTCGACCTGTTCCTTCATCCAGGCCCAGTGGACGATCTGCTCCGGAAACACGCCGACATGGCGGAAGGAGGTGAAGCGGCCCAGAAAGTCGACGTCGAGCAGGCGCATCGGCCAGGTCTCGCCGAGCGCATCCTTCTGAAACCGCCAGCGGCCCATGCCGTCTTCGTCGGTATCGCCGGTGAAAATCGCGTCGGCCTTATCCCAGACATGGGCCGGCAGCGATGGCGGCCACAGCGCCTGCGCCTCGGGGCGGACGATGCGGTAGGGGCCGTATTGTTCGAGTTTCTGGCCGTTGCCGGTGTCGATCAGATGAAAATCGCCGGCACCCATCGACTCCAGGATGACTGGAACGCGCTCGGGCGGACGCTCGCCGCTGCGCACGATCATCGCGCGGCTTTCGCTGGTCTCGGCCGGGCCTGCCGGCGTCGCAACCGCCTTGGCCGCGGCGTGGCTGGCGCGGTTTGCCGTCTGCTGCTCGCGCCGTGCCTCGCCTTTCGGCGGCGCCACATAGTCCGGCTTGCCGGCCGGGCGTTTTGGCGCAGCAGGCTTGGCCAAGGATGGTTTATCACTGCGCTTGTCGCGGCCAGCGGGACCGGCGGCGGATCGGCTGGCCGGCCGGCGTTCTTTGTTCTTCAAGGGGGCTCTTTCCGCTTGTTGTCGCTTGTTAGCCCGCAAATAGCATTGTGACGCCACTTGGCAAAGCGCTTTCCCGTCTGCCATAGGTCTGCATGTCAGTGCATGGAGGAAAATCGATGGATATTTCAGGCGACTTGCGCATCGGCGCGCCGCGCGACGTGGTCTGGGCCTGCCTCAACGATCCCGACATCCTGAAGCAATGTATCCCCGGCTGCCAGAGCCTGGAGTGGATCTCGCCGACCAAGCTGAGTGCGGCGATCGTCATCAAGATCGCCTTTCTGTCGGCAACCTTTACCGGCGAGATCACGCTGTCCAATCTCAATCCGCCCGACAGTTACACCATTTCCGGCGAGGGCAAGGGCGGGGTGGCCGGCTTTGCTCAGGGTGGTGCGGATGTCGTGCTGGTGGACGATGGTGCCGAGACCATCCTGCGCTACGAGGCGGGCGCACAAATGGGCGGCCGGATCGCACAGATGGGGTCGAAACTCGTCGGCTCGTTTGCGGGAAAACTGGCGGAACGGTTCTTTGCCAATTTCAACGCCGCAGTCATTGCCCGTACGGCCGAGATCGGCTGACCGGAAATTATTTCGACGCCAGACGCGGCAATGGCTGGGCGGTCTCGCCGGCAATGGCTTCGGCCCGCGTCTTGTGCAGATCGGCTTCCGCATGCCACTTGATTGCCTCGCGCGCCTCGGTACGGGCGCGCTTGCGGAATTTGCCCTGCGACACCCAGGTGGCGGCCGAGCCGACGATCAGCCCCAGAATCAGCGCTAGGAACAAGAAGACGAAGAACGGCGCGCTGACCGACAGCATGCCGTCTTCCGGCCGGAACGGATTGAAAGCCAGCGTCACGCTTTGCCGGTTGGCAACGCACAGCACGATGAGCACGATGCCGAGCGGCACCAGGATGACCAGGTTGATCAGTTTTTTTACCATCGCCAAGCTCCTTGCCGCGCCGCGTCGGTCCGGCGTGCCCGTATTTCGATCGCTATCAGAATAGGGATGTTGTGGCCGCGATCAAGAGCGGCGGTTTTCGAAGCGGCGTCCGGCTGCGGTCGCCACTGACGCGCAATCAATCTTCTTCGTCACTCATGCCGGGGTTAAGCCGCTCGCGCAACTCCTTGCCGGTCTTGAAGAACGGCACCCATTTTTCCTCGACGAACACACTTTCGCCGGTGCGCGGATTGCGCCCCGACCGCGAAGGACGGTTCTTGACCGAAAAGGCGCCGAAGCCGCGCAACTCGACGCGATTGCCGCCGGCCAATGCATCTGTGATTTCATCAAGTACAGCGTTGACGATGTTTTCGACGTCGCGGTGGTAGAGGTGCGGATTTCTCGCCGCAACGATCTGCACCAATTCTGACTTGATCACGACTGCCCCCTCAAATGATTGTTTTTAATCACGTCCAACCTGCCAAACAGAAACAAGACCGTCAAGAAACAACTTTTCGCTGCCAAATTTCATCAGATCCGAACTTGGCAGGACGTCACCATACCCCAGCATATTAATCAACTGCGAAACCGCGCCGAACAGTGACAGCGGTGATGTCTTTTTCGGAGCTTCCCAATCCACCACCGGCAGGTCCTCGGCGATATCGCGCGTCTTCAGATAGGCGCGGATTTCGTTCTGGCCACCGAGCGTGTCGATCAGCTTGACGGCCAGCGCCTGGCGGCCCGTGAAGATCGCGCCGTCGGCGAGCTTCAGCACCTCTTCGCGTGGCAATTTGCGGCGGTCGGCAACCAGATCGACGAACCAGGCATAGCTGTCCATCACCATGTTGCGGATCATCACCTTGGCGTCTTCATTGGCATTGTGGAACGGCGACGGCTCGGCCTTCATCGGCGAGGACTTGATCTCCTCCAGCGACACGCCGACCTTGTCCATCAGCTCCTTGACCTGCGGATACTGGAAGATCACCCCAATCGAACCGGTGATCGAACTGTCGCCGGCAACGATCGTGTCGCCGGCGGTGGCGATCATGTAGCCGGCAGACGCTGCCAGCGTGCGAATGTCGGAGACGACGGGCTTCTTGGCCGAAATGGCGCGGATCGCTTTAAAGATGCGTTCGCCGCCATAGGTGGTGCCGCCGCCGGATGAAATCGAGACGATCAGCGCCTTGGCGCTATCGGATTTCTCGATGTCTGCCAGGCGTTCCAGCAATTCGGTATTGTCGGTGATCAGCCCGGATATCGTCACATGCGCCACATGCGGCTGCATGGAACGGTCGGAGGTGGTGAAAACCCGGTAAAGCGAGAAGCCGACGACGATCACCAGCAGCAGCGCAACGATGCGCCAAAAACTCACCTTGCGACGCAGCTGCCGCCGATCCGCAATTGCCATTTGATCCATACGACCCAGCCTCTTTTCAAGTAGAGCGATTGTTTTCGAGCGCAGTCATACGACGGGCGCGCCGCGCATTCAAACCATGGTGATGAAATTTCTGTTTGATTCTTGTATCTTAAGAATTAGCAGCCATCTTGGCATTCAATTGCCGTATTGCAAATTCACACGGCTGCAAGCAAAGTTAAGTCATGACGAGTTTCATGCAACCGGAGCGCGCCTGATCCATGACTACGACCGTCAACAGCACCATGGATGGTGCAGGCGCCGCGGCGCTGGCCCAACGCGAAGCCTATCGCCTCGCCGTCAAGCATTCCGGATATGTGCGAAAGCTGAAAATCCTGCTGCCGCTCTCGGCACTGATCGTCTCGCTGGCCTTCATCGGCGTATCCGTGGTGCGCACCTGGCTGCCGGAAAACCTGACCATCGAAAGCGCCCGCATCGAGGACGGCAAGGTGGTGATGGAAAAGCCTGAGATCGCCGGCCGCAACGAAAAGGGCGTCAACTATTCAATGAGCGCGATCCGCGCGCTGCAGGACATCAAGAATCCCAACCTCATTACTCTTCAAGATGTGACGGCAGCCCTGCCGATGAGCGACGACGTGATGGCGCAGGTGACGGCCTCGAGTGGCCTGTTCGACCGCACGGCGGACAATCTGAACATGACCGAGCCCTTCGACGTCAAGATGAGCAATGGCGTGACCGCGCATTTCCAGACCGCGCATCTCGATATCGCTGGCGGCAGTATGTCGACAGACAAGCCCGTAACTATTTTGACAAAGGATGCGTCGATTATTGCGCAGACGATGAAGATAACGGATAAGGGAAAAACCATTACTTTCACCGGCCAGGTTCGTCTCAACGTCGAACCCTCCGCTATCCATAACGAAGGCAACATAGAACCGGGCCAACCATGACGAAATCTTGCCGCTCCCTGACGCAGAAAACCGCCTTTGTACTGGCCGCCTCGGCATTTGTCGCCTGTCTGGCGCCTCTGGCCCAAGCCCAGAGCCAAAGCACCACGACGAGCATGCCCGGCATGGCGTTGTCGAGCGACAAGCCGATCCAGATCGAGAGCGACAATCTCGAAATCAAGGATCAGGAGAAAAAGGCCTATTTCACCGGTAACGTCAAAGTGGTGCAGGGCACCACGACGATGCGCGCCGGCAAGATGACCGTCCTCTATCTCGCCAAGGAGGCCACCGGCGGCGCGGCGGCGTCATCGTCCTCCCCGGACCAGTCGAAGATCGACAAGATTTTTGTCGACGACACAGTATTTCTGAGCTCGGAAACGCAGCAGGCAACCGCCGACAGCGGCATTTTCGACATGGTCACCCAGACCTTCATCCTGAAGGGCAAGCAGGTGGTGCTGACCGACGGTCCGAACGTGTTCAAGGGCTGCCAGCTGACGGTCTACAACAATACCGGCGAAGCCAAGCTCGATTCCTGCGGCGGCCGGGTGCAGATCCTGCTCGACCCGAAGTCGCAGCAGCCGGCGGCGGCCAAACCGGCCACTGCACCGAAAAAACAATAGGCCGATCCGGACGTGAACATTACCAGCTTCTTTTCGAAAAAGACCGCCACCCCGGTGGAGCCGGCCGCCAAACGCGATCCTGCGCGCTATGAAGGCACGTTGATCGCCCATGGGCTGACGAAGACCTACAACACCCGGCGCGTCGTCAATGGTGTGTCGCTGGTGGTGCGCCGAGGCGAAGCCGTGGGCCTGCTCGGCCCGAACGGCGCCGGCAAGACCACCTGTTTCTACATGATCACTGGTCTTATTCCGGTCGATGAAGGCACGATCTCGATCAACGGCCACGATGTCACCAGCATGCCGATGTATCGCCGCTCGCGCCTCGGCGTCGGCTACCTGCCGCAGGAAGCCTCGATCTTTCGCGGCCTGACGGTCGAAAACAACATTCGCGCCGTGCTGGAAGTGCACGAGCCCAACCGGGCCTTGCGCGAAAAGAAGCTCGACGAGCTGCTGGCCGAATTCCACATCGAACCGCTGCGCAAATCGCCGGCGGTGGCGCTGTCGGGCGGCGAGCGCCGACGGCTGGAAATCGCCCGCGCCCTGGCGACCGATCCGACCTTCATGCTGCTCGACGAGCCATTTGCCGGCGTCGATCCGATCTCGGTGTCCGACATTCAAAATCTGGTGCGACACCTGACGGCACGCGGCATCGGGGTGCTGATCACCGACCACAATGTGCGCGAGACGCTGGGCCTGATTGACCGTGCCTATATCATCCATGCCGGCGAAGTGCTGACGCATGGACGCGCCAACGACATCGTCAACAACCCGGAAGTGCGCCGCCTCTATCTTGGCGACAAGTTCAGCCTCTGATAGTGTATCAGCGTGAAGAAATTCACCTTTCCCGCCACTGACGCTTGACCAAACCCAATAAAAAAGCAATTTTTGGGCCAGTTGCCGCGCGACCTGTTGAGAGATGCGAAAAAGGTTGGCGGAAGGGGTTTTGTAGGGAGTTCCGCGTCAGCCATGGCATTATCCGCCAGCCTATATCTGCGCCAGAGCCAGTCCCTGGTCATGACTCCGCAGTTGATGCAATCCATCCAACTGCTGCAGATGACGCATTTTGAACTCAACCAGTTCATCGCCCAGGAGGTCGAAAAGAATCCGCTGCTGGAAATAGCGCCAAACGACGAAGAAACAGGCAGAGGCATCGGCCGCAATGGAGAAGATGACGGCGCATATCCATCCTCCGAAAGCCCGGCTTCCGACGAGCCGCGTGCCGGCAGTATCAATGGCGAAGAACTGTCCAGCGACTGGTACGAGGGCGACAATACCGGCGGCGCCGAAAAGCTGAACGACCGGCTCGACACCAGCTTCGAAAACGTTTTTCCCGACGACGGCCCGAGCGCTCGGGCCGACGCGCCAGAGCTGATGAGCCAGTGGAAATCGATGCCGGGCGGCGGCGAGACCGGCGAAAGCTATGACCTCGACGATTTCGTCGCCGGCCAGATTACGCTGCGCGATCATCTCAACCAGCAGATTCCGTTTCTTCTGCACTCCCCGGTCGAACGCCTGATTGCCCAGCACCTGGTCGATCAGCTCGACGAGGCCGGTTATGTGCAGGCCAATCTCGATGAGATCGGCGAACGGCTGGGCAAGGACAAGGCGACCGTCGCCGCTGTGCTCGAAGCCCTGCAGACGCTCGACCCGCCCGGCGTGTTTGCCCGGTCGCTGTCGGAATGCCTGGCGATCCAGCTGTTCCAGCGCAATCGGCTCGATCCGGCCATGGCCGCCCTGGTCGACAATCTAGAGCTGCTGGCCAAGCGCGATTTCGCGACCCTGAAAAAGCTCTGCGGCGTCGATGAGGAAGATCTGATCGACATGCTGTCGGAAATCCGCAAGCTCAACCCGAAGCCCGGCAGCGCCTTCGTCACCAGCCTGTCGGAAGCGATCGTGCCCGACATCGTCGTGCGCGCGGCACTGGACGGCAGCTGGCTGATCGAACTCAATCCCGACACGCTGCCGCGAGTGCTGGTCAACCAGACCTATTTTACCCAGGTGACCAAGAGCAGCGCCAGGAATGTGCTGCGCCACAACGAGGACCAGACCTTTCTGTCGGAATGCCTGCAGACCGCCAACTGGCTGACGCGCAGCCTTGACCAGCGGGCCAAGACGATCATGAAGGTAGCCGCCGAAATCGTCCGCCAGCAGGACGCCTTTCTGCTCCACGGGGTAGATCAGCTGCGGCCGCTCAATCTGAAGACCGTGGCCGACGCCATCAAGATGCATGAGTCCACAGTCAGCCGCGTCACCTCCAACAAATACATGCTGACGCCGCGCGGCCTGTTCGAGCTGAAATATTTCTTTACCGTCTCGATAGGCTCGGCCGAAGGCGGCGACAACCATTCAGCCGAAGCGGTGCGGCACCGGATCCGGGCGCTGATCGCCAAGGAAACCTCCGAGGCGGTGCTGTCGGACGACGATATCGTCGACAGCCTGAAACGCAGCGGCGTCGATCTGGCACGGCGCACGGTGGCCAAATACCGCGAGGCGATGAACATCCCTTCCTCCGTCCAGCGCCGACGGGAAAAGCGAGCAATCGCAAAGGTTTCTGCCTACTGACGCAGACTTTCGACCGCCAGGAAATCGATTTTCTTCAATCGCGTCGGACCAGGGCGCCAGTTTTTTTGAAACTAGCACCGCTCAACCTTGTGTGGTATTTTACCCTGACACCCTTGGCCATTCGTTGACTCCGGCGCAAGCCGGGGTTAGAAGCGCGCCGCAATCGGTACAGGAAAGATCCGCACCTTATATAACGTCACCCTTTTAAAGTAAAATCTTTCAAAACGGCTTCGGTCGCGTGAATCGCTTGGACGAGGGACCGGCTTGGCGTAAACTGGATACGCAAATCACGACAAGAAGGAAAAATCCATGAGTGTGCGTGTATCCGGTAAACATATGGAAATTGGTGAATCGTTCCGCCAGCGGATCGAGGACCAGATCGGAGTGGCGATCACGAAATACTTCGACGGGGGGTATTCGGGTCAGGTCACAGTCGAAAAGTCGGGGTCGCGGTTTTCCGCCGACTGCAAGGTTCATCTCGACACCGGGGTGATTTTGCATGCGGCAGGTGAAGCCAACGATCCGCAACCGGCCTTCGACGCGGCAGCCGAACGCATCGAGAAACGCCTGCGCCGTTACAAGCGCAAGCTCAAGGATCACCACGCAGGCCATCCTGCGAACGGCAATATCGAGATCGCCTACACCGTCATGGATTCGGTTCCGGACGAGGAAGACGAACTGCCGGACGATTTCGCGCCGACCATCGTTTCGGAAAGCTCCAAGCAGCTGAAGACGATGTCGGTGGCAACCGCCGTGATGGCGCTCGACATGACCGACGAACCGGTGCTGCTGTTTCGCAGCCCCGGCAAGGAACAGTTGAACATCGTATACCGTCGTACCGACGGAAATATTGGCTGGATCGACGCGGCCAATATCAAAAGCTGAGAATTCGGAAGCGCTGCATCGCCGGCGCTTCCACTCTCATCTCGGCGCATGAAGGAAGAAACAGAATGGCGTTGGCTGACCTGCTGCAACAAGATGCGATTTTCCCCAATCTGAGAGTCAGCACCAAGAAGCAGCTGCTTCAGGAACTGGCTGTGAAAGCAGCCAGGATCGCCGGCGTTGCCGAGCGTGATATCTTCGACGTCATTCAGCAGCGCGAGCGGCTGGGTTCTACAGGTGTGGGCCATGGCATCGCCATCCCGCACGGAAAACTTCCGGGCATCACCTCGATCAAGGGCATATTCGCCCGGCTCGACACGCCGATCGATTTCGAAGCGCTGGACGACCAGCCGGTGGATCTGGTGTTTCTTCTGCTGGCACCGGAAGGCGCCGGTGCCGACCACCTGAAGGCGTTGTCGCGCATTGCGCGCGTGCTGCGCGATCAGGATCTGGTGGCAAAACTGCGTGCGACCGAGTCTGCCTCGGCCATCTACGCTTTCCTCAACCAGGAGCAGGCGTCAAACGCCGCCTGATCCCATTTCAAAAATTGACTGATTTGCCGGAAGGGCGCCTGATGAAAATCAGGCGTCCTTTTCGTTGAGCGGAGCGGTGCCCGGCTCGACGGCTTCGGCTTTCGGGCCGCCCTTGGCAACGCCGACCATGGCCGGACGCAGCACGCGCTCGCCGATGGTGAAACCCGCCTGTACCACCTGGGTCACAGTATTGTTCGGCACTTCTGTGTTGGGGATTTCGAACATCGCCTGATGGAAGTTCGGGTCGAATTTCTGGCCGACCGGCTCGATCTTGCGCACGCCGTGACGCTCCAGCGTCGACAGCATGGCGCGCTCGGTCATTTCGACGCCCTCGATCAACCCGGCAAGACCGGCTTCGCCGGCGGCCTTCAGCTCTTCAGGCACGGCGTCGAGCGCGCGGCGCAGATTGTCGGAGACGGCCAGCATGTCGCGGGCAAAGCCTGCAACCGAATAGGATTTCGCATCCTTGATCTCACGCTCGGTACGGCGACGCAGGTTGTCCATTTCGGCAGCCAAGCGCAGGTAGCGGTCGCGCAGCTCGGAATTTTCCGTGCGCAGCACATCCATCGGATCGGGCTCGTTGGTTTCTGGTGCGGATGCTTCGTCGTCGGCATCCTGCGCGAGGTTCTCGGCGAACTGCTTTGCCTGGGCGGCCTGGTCTTCCGCCGTGCTGGCGTCAGGTCCGTTCTTGGCTGTTTCGTCGGTCATGACTTACTCCGGTCTAGGGCTATCGGGATTTGAGCCCGATATCGAGGTTTGCTGGGTAAAAATCAAGGCGTGCGGGGAAAAGAACCGTTTTTGCGCTGCGCGCGCTATAGTGCCTTGCGCGACAGCCGCGCCATCAACTGGGCGGTATAATCGACCATCGGCACGATCCGCGAATAGTTCAGCCGGGTCGGGCCAATGATGCCGACCGCGCCGACGATGCGCTCGTCGCTGTCGCGGTAGGGGGCGACGATCAGCGAAGAACCGGACAGCGAAAACAGCTTGTTTTCGGAACCGATGAAGATCCGCACGCCCGGCCCGCTTTCGGCGAGGTTCAAAATCTCGATCAAGCTGTCCTTCTTTTCCAGATCGTCGAACAGCATCCGCAGCCGGTCGATGTCTTCGGCGCCGGCCAGCCCTTCCAGCAGGTTGGCCGTGCCACGAACGATCAGCCGCGTCGGCTTTTCGCCGTCGCCATCGCCCGACCAGACGGCCAGTCCGCGCTCGACCAGCGCCTGCGACAGCACGTCGAGTTCCAGCGAGACCTGGCTTTTGAGTTTTTGCAATTGTCCACGCAATTCCGGCAGAGTCTGGCCGGTCAGATGCGCGTTCAAAAAGTTGGCGGCTTCCGTCAGCTGCGAGGCGGTGATGCCGGCCGGCAGCTCGATGATGCGGTTTTCCACCTGGTTCATCTCGCCGACCAGCACCGCCAGCGCCTTGGTCGGCTCCAGCCGAATGAATTCGACGTGCTTGAGCACCGGATCGCTCTTCGAGGTGATCACCAGCCCGGCGCCACGGGAAATGCCCGAGAGCATGCGGCTCGCCTCGGTCATCATGTTTTCGATCGGCTGGTCGCGATCGGAAGGCCGGATCTGCCGGTCGATGCTGGCGCGCTCTTCCGGCGAAAGGTCGCCGATCTGCATGAAGGCGTCGACGAAGAAGCGCAGCCCGATCTGGGTCGGCAGCCGGCCGGCGCTGATATGCGGCGAATAGATCAGCCCCAGCTCTTCCAGATCACTCATGACATTGCGCACCGAAGCCGGCGACAGTGACATCGGCAAAAGCCGCGACAGATTGCGCGAGCCGAGCGGTTCGCCGTTTTCCAGATAGCTTTCGACGATGCGCCGAAAGATTTCCTTGGAGCGGTCGTCAAGCGCGCCGGCGGCATCCATGGCCGTCGATGTCAAAAAATCCGTCTGGCCTACAATCACGGGGATGCCGATCTCCTTTGTTAGATCAAATATAGTCATTCGCACCCAATGACCAAAGAGAAAATATCCCGCAGGGTCTGCGCCCGCCGCCTCTCCCATGCTTTTCCTTTGCAAAAGCCAGGGCCGGATCGTAGAAGGCGGATAACCAAGCCTCTAGGAGTTTCTTAAATGCGGCCATCCGGCAGAAAAACCGACGTCATGCGCAAGGTCTCGTTCGAGCGCAATTTTTCCAAGCATGCCGAAGGGTCGTGCCTGGTGAAATTCGGCGACACGCATGTGCTGGTGACCGCGAGCCTGGAAGAAAAGACGCCGCCATGGCTGCGCAACAGCGGCAAGGGTTGGGTCACGGCCGAATACGGCATGCTGCCGCGCGCCACCGGCGAACGGATGAAGCGCGAGGCCGCCAGCGGCAAGCAGAGCGGACGCACCCAGGAAATCCAGCGGCTGATCGGCCGCTCGCTGCGCGCCGTGGTCGACCTGCAGGCGCTCGGCGAACGCCAGATCAGCCTCGACTGCGACGTCATCCAGGCAGACGGCGGCACCCGCACCGCCGCGATCACCGGCGCCTGGGTGGCGCTGCATGATTGCCTGAAGTGGATGGAAAGCCGCAGCATGATCAAGCTCGACAAGGTGTTGAAAGACCATGTCGCCGCCATCTCCTGCGGCATCTTTGCCAACCAGCCGGTGATCGATCTCGATTATCTGGAAGATTCGTCCGCGGAAACCGATGCCAATTTTGTCATGACCGGCTCGGGCGGCATCGTCGAGATCCAGGGCACGGCAGAGGGCAAGCCGTTTTCGGAAGCCGAGTTTTTGACGCTG
>Ga0247730_1000543_pt1 | contig 26371 bp, 9 predicted proteins | sample UWRJL073202C2_FD_180959 | JGI IMG/M metagenome (GOLD analysis project Ga0247730, IMG submission 180959) | Plant litter microbial communities from Arlington Agricultural Research Station in Wisconsin, United States - UWRJ-L073-202C-2 | ecosystem: Environmental > Terrestrial > Plant litter >... | reverse complement strand
CAGGAAACTTTGAATTTATTAAAGCGTTTCCTGTTGCTAAATCAACTGGAATCTTTTTATTTGCAATGGCATCCCTAATTTCAGTATTATTTAATATTTCACCTTTAGCAGCTACAACTTTCATAGCTTGCCTTAAGAATTGAGTATAGTAAATAGGAAAGATAGAGTTTATATTATCTTGCTCTCTAGAAATTAATTCACTTTTAAAGTCTTTATCAACTGTAGCATTATCAAAATCTACATTAAGTAAATCTTTACTTAATGTATGAACTAGTTCAGTTGGGAGAATATCTTCAGCTTGACCCTCATATACACCTGGGCCTTTTATCACATAAGTTTTTCCATTATAGTCAAACTCCATATGCCCATCAAGAGATGTATTAATATTATTAAAGTTGTATTTCTCAATAAGTTTATTGACTTTTTCTTTATTATTCAATTCCCCAAAGAATGAGTTCTCTACACTTTGAGATGTAGCTGTTTTACCAGTTACACTTAATTGTGCTAATTGTACGTTGCCATTAATAAAATTTCCTTCAGTATAACTGATTCTACTTATGTTTTTAAGAGGAGCAGTTAATACTCTAATTAATTCATGGTCTCTTTCTAGATTATTAAAAACAATTGTTTGAAGATACGACTCTGGATATACATCGTTAGTCAATGCATCAGCTTCTACTTGATTTGTAGTACTATATTCATTACCAAAATGATCATCGTCCTTTTCTTCAAAGAAATTCTTATACATTGTATATAGAATATTCCTATCCTCCCATAAAGTATTTTGATCATGCATACCTCTAATTATTAAATTCTTAATAGATTTAGTTGTATTGAGAGGATCAATTTCTTTGAAATATTTATCAAATGCTTTTTGAACTTTAGGTTTAGTTAAGTTGTCTTTACTAAATTCAAGACCTGTCTTAATATCTAAAATTGGTGTGCTAGTTATAATTGTATTATAGAGATCTGATATAGTTTCTAATCCCTTGATTACTTCTGTAAAATTGGCATTTGAAGCTTCTTCTTTTTTATTGAGAGTAAATTTATATTTTAAAGAGTCATCAAATAAATCAATATCAGGATGTGTATTAACAAATAAATAATCACTATATGTATGCTTAATTACATCATCAAATCTACGCAAAGCTACATAATCCATATAATCATCTACTATTTTAATAGCTTCTGATTCTTTGTCATTATCAGCTTTTCTAGCTATACTATATAATTCATTTGAAGTAGGATCAAGTAAATCCACTTCTTCCCCATTATATAGTGGTTTAGTAACTCTACCTTCTAATTCTTGCATTAAGTAATTGAAAGTGTCTTTATTACTAATGGCCATCTCAGGAGTTATACTCTCATTTTTACTAGTTTCTTCACCAGTATCTTGATCAATGTACTTATTGACTATATTAAAAGAGTGCCCTTCTAAAAGTCTGGATAAGATTTCCTTTCTTCTGTCTTTAAGATTTCTATTTATTTCAAATTCTCCAGCTTCTCCGACAGGATTAATAAGTTTTCTGGCTTTGGTATCAATTAAAACAGATCTAATAAATACTTCCTTAACAAAATTTGTTTTGAATTTATTTTCTAAATAGTTATTGTTATTGAACATAGCTGAATAAAAAGTACGTTCATTATCAAATTCTTCAATTGTGAATTCAGATGCAGCTGTCTTTTCATTTAATGCTTCAGTATCAAAGAAACCCTTACGTTCTTCTTCTACTTTCTTTTCTTGTTCTTTTACTTGGGTATCTGCTTCATTCTCTGACGCATCGATCGCACTATTAATATCATCCACCTTATTGTTTAAGAGGGCAAAAGTATCTACTTTCTCTAATTGACTTCCATCAAACAAAGTATTTAAAACTTCTTTGAGAACATTAGAATTATGACCATCATTTAAGAAGTCTTTAAGGTTATAATCTGTTTGTATAAAAAATTGTCTTGCTATATTGTCAAACTCCTTTACAAAACCTGAAAAAGGAGGAAGCGTTTCTGCCCCTCCTTTTAAAGATTGAAAGTAGTTACCAACTTGCAATTGTGTAAGTATTCTTCGTGCCTGGAAACTCGTGAGTTTGACAGGGCAGTCTGGTTTAACAATCATGTGTTAATTTATTTAGTTGTTCCTCTAATTTTGAAATATTCTTAGCCATTTCAGGATTAGCCTTAAAGTCAGTATTAGTGACTATATCATCAATTACTTTCTGATAAGCTTCCCATTCACCATCTGCAAATATACTAAAATTGTTAACAAATCCATTAGCATTGTGCATATTATCTGTGTAGATTCCTTTAGCAAGTACTTGATAAGCATCTAATAATTTAGTAGTTTCCTCAGTTACTTCTGTAAATGGATTAACTATAAGGCTATCTGCATTATCAATTGTATTCATCATTTGCTTATAGATAGATTTACCATCTCTAACTTCAGTTCCTGGATCCACTAAACCTACTTGTTCTAATATAGCACTTGCTATATCACTTTGTTGATCAGCTGTTAATTCTGGATCCTGTTCCCCTAATAAATCTTCTACATCAGATTGATAAGTATGATTTTTAGGATCATTGTAATATACATTCTGTTTTTGCTCAGCTCTAGGGTGTATTTCTAAAGTACTAATAATATCCTTGGGCAAAGAACTCATAGTGCCGGTAACAATTTCATTAGTTTCAGTATTTCTATATTTTACAAAGAATCATAGATACTTCCAGATTCACCTATTGAACTTCCTAAAACTTCATAATTAACTCCATTAATATCAATGATTTTTCCTTTAATTGGAGTTAAATCTAATGCTAATTCTAAAGCACTTGGTCTAAAGCTAGTTGAGAGTGCTATTATACTTTCTTTAGTAATACCATTAGAGTCTATAAATCTTTTAGCGTAATCTGTACTAGTTGATTGCTCACTTTCCTTAAATACTTGTGTTAATATCGGTATGTAACCATTATCCTTGTCAAAGGTAGTTGTATCAACTCTATCCACGTAATCAGCAATAACAGTTATTATTTTACCATTATCAGAGATTGTATGCGATAAAGCGTTTTCTGCATGATCTACAAAACTTTTATTACTTCCCGCTGTATTAATTGAATATGCTTTATTGATATCAGTTACTTTAAAGTCTCTATTTAGAGTAGTTTGCACACCATCGTTTATAATTTGTGACAACTCATCTCTATTGTTAAGTACTCTAGTAACTATTTCATTATAACCATTATAATCCGGCGTTATTCCAGCTTTGGATAAGAAATCTTTATACTCTTTATGAATAGCCATACGCTCTAAATCAGCTTCATCTTGTCTTTCGTTTGCTGATTTAGTATCTTGTTTAAGTAAATCTGTAGCTTTAGTCATCATTTGATCAAAATTCACATAAAATGATGCCGATTGAATACTATTTACATTAGTTCTAAATCCTGATGCTAAAGTTGTTTTAAGAACTGGTGCTAATACATTATTGATATGTCTACCATTTGATCCTACACCTGCAACTATAATATTTTCAATCAAACCATCTTTAAACACATCTCTTAATGAATACTTACCCAACTTAGGATCTGTCGTAGGTAATGTACCTAAACCTATTAATGATTCATTAATTAACTTTAAAAATGATCCTTCAAGATTATTATAGATTGCTAAGTTTTTAACTTTGAGTACTCCATTAACTGAAAAATCCTTACGTTTATCAATTGTTAATTCTGGTAATATTGTAGTTAAATCAACATTAGGATCTAATGCTATACCTTTGGTTTGACTTGGCACATTAGTCTTATATATACCTCTAACTAAGTTAGTATTGCCGTACAAATACTTATCAAGAGCTCCAACAAAATCATCAATAGTATGCAGTGCTGTAGCATCTGTACCACTATTAATATAGTCTTCAGGTCTTTGACCAGCAAAGAAACTTGCCATATCATCACCCTCAGCCTTAGCTTGAGCTATTGTATTTTTCATGTAAGTGTCAATCTGGGTTAATACATTACCTTTAACCTTATTCATTACATTTTGTTCAAACCATTCTCTATTGGCTGTACTATTTTCATCCGTTAACATTTTATGTATAACCATCATACTTTTCACTAATCTATCTGCTACATAAGTACTCATTTCAAATTCACGAACTTCTTCATTCAATTTAAGATTTTTTCCTTTAGCAACTTTCCATTTATTATCAAAAGCGTTATAATTAGTTATAAACTCTATAAAGTTATATTTAGGATTAGTTAACTTAATTAATTGAACCAATCTAGGTCTAGGTGATATATTTGTTCCAACTATTTTAGGAAGATTTGCGATATACTGTTTTTGTTCTTCGGGACTAGCACTTAAGAACTCTTCATTATTAAATGCTTTAATTTGACTTTTATAAACCTCATATAATTGATTGGCATTCATTCCACGTAAAGCTGCATGTTCAGTTGCAAATGCCATTGATTGTCCAGCAAGTTTATTCCATACAGCCATAGAAGGATCTGTATTTGTTTTTGCAATCACAACAAATGGATCTGTAATAGTCATATTCTTATTGTAGTTTATTCTTAAATCATTAAAGTTATTATTAACTCCCTGTTTAAATTCAACCCTGAAGTCTCTAACTACAGACATGTTCCTCCACTCTTGCAATGTAAATTCAGGAGATTCCCATTGTTGTTTAGCTGCTAATTCAGCCTTAACATTTAAAACAAAACTTTGAACACTAGCTGTATCACCTCCAACTCTCATTATATTCTCCAAACTATTGAAAGTGCCTATAGTAAATATAAAAGGTTTAGTAGGATCTATTTTATTAGGGATACTACCTTCAATTAACAATAAGTTCTCACCTAGCTTTTCTACATAGTTATTATTCCATTTACTTCTTCCAACAGTCATAAAATCATCAGTACGTTTAATAGCTCTAATTTTAATTCCCATATCTCTACCCCTAGTTCTATAACCTTTATTTCTTAAGGCTGTTAAAATAGCACTATTATTAAAATATGCTGCGTCAAAATCAGTATTATATGTAACCAATTCTTTTAGATTTAATAAAGCTGCTTCGGCATCTCTATCAGTCATATTAGGATCCATTAAAGCTTTCACTTGATCTGTATCCCTTTTAAAGGTGAGGGAAGAATATGCGTTAACCATGTATTTTGCAGTTCTAGTAAAGTTATCTGAAGGTTCAGTTAAAACTCTAGAATTAGTAAATCCGAAGTCAATTAAAGCATTATTATCATCTTCATCCATTGTTGACATTGTTTCAGCTTTTGGCTCAGGATCAATTGTAGGTTCATCAGCTTTTTCTAATACATCTTCTGTTTCAGTAGGCTGTTCTGTAACTGGTTCCTCAGTAGTAGTATTTTTCTCAGCTTCATTTTCAGCTTGATCGTTAGGAACTGCTCCTTCTGAGTCGATAGGTGTATCAGTATTCTGAGGCAAAATAACTTCGGATGTTATTGGTTGCACTACAGCTTCTGTTTGACCTGGTTCATTAGTTAAAATTGCACCAATAAGAGATTGCCTATTCTCTTTAATCTTTGTTATCGTATCACTTGTAAGTTTTTTCTGATCAATAGCTTTAGGTACTTCTGCTTGTGACCAAGTAGCAAATTGAGAAAAATCCCCCTTATCTATTAAGAGGGTAGACTCTGTAGCCCTACTTAACATGGTGTTTAGAAATTTATATGCGCCTCTTATAGCGTAATCTGTATTAGATTGATTAGGAGATGCATCAATTATTGCATACTTATATTCTCTACCTTGTGTATTATTGGTTGTAAGAACTGAAGCATAACTTTTCCAGTCAGCACCTAACATATCCCTTAACAGAGCTTCAGTAGGTCCTATATCGTTAGTACTATTGACAACATATACTAAAGAGTTTGGCTCGGCTTTAATTGCATCAGCAAATTGTGCAAAGAATTTAAGTTCATTAGTTGTTGTCTCACCAGTTGCTTCTTGTCTATATATGCCCTTCGGCTGATCACCGTCAATAGAATAATTCAACTTAATAGGAATTTGTCTTAATCTAGCAGCTGTTGTAGGATCAACTATTTGAGTTTCATCCATATCATTAAGCTGAGAAGTCCTATCTTTTATTTCAGTTAAAGTATTGTTCACAACATCCCATCCACTTCGTAATGAAGTAGTTAAAGGAATAGAAGTGGTTAAACCAATAAAATCTGCAAATGTACGAGATAGACCCTTAACTGTATAACCTAATTGATTGTTATCACCAGCTAAAGTAATAGTTATTTTACTATTGGGATCGGTGACACTCTCATTAAAGGCATTAATGACTTTAGTTATAACTGCTAAATCAACAGGGTTTATATGAGTGAACTCATCTATTATGATATTTCTAACACCTTTTAATTTTTTAGCTAATAATTTATTAAAAGTACCATTATCCTCAGTTAGCTTAACATCTTTCATTACGTTATTAGTAATAGTACTAAGTAATGACATAAAATATTTATCATCACTACTTCTTATTTCAGCTAATTGAGTATTAATATCATCTGTATTAGTTTCTAACTTAAGAATCTTATTAGTGGAATCAGTAAATTCTAAATCATTTAAGAAATCCTTAATATTATTAGTTAATTCTCCATTAATTCTGTCTTCAAATCCTGCAGCCTTAACTCCTTGCACTAAATTTTGTACATGTTCATTCACATTACCTAAAAGTACTGTATCCTGAGTTTGATTATCATCAAAAGATAAAATACCAGCTACGATAGCTTTTGTTTTACCTACACCAGGATCTCCAATAATAGTTAGTACATTTGAAGTATCAATAGCTAAAGAGTTATCCCTTCTAAAGGTTAAAGGGGATTCTTCTAATTGTCTGGATGCAAATGCTGTAGCTAATGAACTATTAATTATTGGATCTCCAAATCTATTTAAATAAGCTAAACGAATAGCTGATTCTTGATTAGGGAAGGGATCCATTTGAGCAGCTGCAATTTTACTATAACCCTCAGGTGTTTTTTCTCCAGCAATAGCTTTAGTATACTCTAATGTAGAAGTACCTAAAATTTTTGCCATATATAAAGTCTGATGAGAATCATTAAGTGGTTGATTTGAATCTACCGCACTTCTAAAGTCATAATTTGTTGAATCAATTCGTTTAAATACTACATCAATAATACTCTGTTTAACCTCAGGATTTAAACCTTGAAATTCTCTATAAATACTATCTTCATATTTAGATGCCGCAGCAATAGCAGCAATTTTTTGATCATTATTAGCTGCGTCAACATCACTCACATAATCTAAAATAGTTGTATCAGCTATAAAGGCTGTCATGGAAGGCAAGTTTGAATTTACCACTTCTAAAGCTTCTAATTTCTGTATAGTTTTAAAAGAAGAAGCTAATTGTTTACCGTCTTCTTTAAGTAATTTAGCTAAAGTATTATTTTTATTAAAGTCATTGAGACTTTTGAGATACTCTAATTCATTAAGTAAAATATTAGCATTTTGGTATATAGTTCCATAACCAAGAGGAGTGATAGTCGTTAACTCTTCTTTACGTAATTTTTCTGGAACTATATCTTCATGTAATTTTCTCCATTCATTAATAATTGGATTTAACTTAACTAATCCTTTTAAATAAGCATCAACTTTTTTAGTTTTAACAATATGGTCATTAAGTGTTTGCTCAAAATCATCAGAATTGTTTAAATAGTTAGCTGCACCATTAGTATAAATAGAATTGAATTCACCCTCTTTAAAACGGTAAGTATTTGCTAAAAATTCTGCTAAAGGTGAAGTAGCTTTATTTTTAATGGCTTCTTCTATTTTAGTAGTCAACTCATCAACTTGTTCATCAATTTTATTTAGATTTTTTACACCTAAAGTGTCACCTTCATTTAATGAACCATCAAGTGCATGATTAATTAGAATCTCGTCTGGACTTTGAGTCAAATAGTTAAAATCATAACCTTGATTTAACCCTGTAGCTAAGTTTAGAAACTGTTGCTTATTTATATTATTGAGTAACTTTAAAGCTGTTAATCCATCATTAATAGACTTGTCCTCTGCATCATCTAAAATAGCTTCATAATCAGAAGCATTTAGCATATCACTAAGTTCTTGATAGGCTGCCGGCTTTACATTATTTTCTGGATTTAAATAATCAGGATCATTCTCACTATAAAATCTCTGTATATCATTAGAATAAGCAGAATCAAATACTACTTGAGAGACTAATTTTTTAGCCTGCCCTGGAGTTAAACTATCAATTAATTTCTTACGTCTATCGTATTCTGATTTTTCAGGACTACTATCTTTAATATCATCTACTTGATTAAGAACTTTAATCATAGTGGATAAATTACTTAGTTTTCCTTCTGTAGATAGTTTTCTAAAGTTATCTGAATCAAATACTGAAGATGGTTGAAATTTCTCAACATAAGCCTTAAATAAACTAGGGATTGGTAAACTATCATTAAAATTATGAATATTACCATCTAATAAAGATTGTCTAAATAAATTAGGATCTAAATTAATACCTTGTTTAGAACTTTCATTCTTAATAGTATCAGAAAGACCATTGAGTTTAACATCTTCTAATGTATCAACTATTTTATCATGTAGAAAATCAGGTATATAATTAACATCTTTCATGTTATCATAAAAGTCCTCAGCTAAAGATAATAAAGTATGTTCTGTAGGTTTACCATCAACCATACCTTTACCAGCTTTAACGTAAGTATCTAATGTGGATAAACTTTCATTATATTTCTCTATAGCATCATAACCACCATTGTCTTTCATCTCACTATCAAATTGTTCCATTTGAATACGAGCATTCTTAAGATCAGCTTTGATTCCGTATGATGGATCATTAGAGGTTCTATAAGAATCAAAAGCAGTATCTACTTTAATTTTATCCTCATCATTAAGAGTGGCATAGTTATATTTACTACCAATAAGTTCTTTGGTAATAGATTCTCTAGTTTTAACTCCAAAAGCAGAGTTAATTTCTGTATTTATATTAAATAGACCTTGTCTGAAATATTCATCAACTGATTCATCAGATTTTAAATATTCAAACTCTTCCTTGGCTATTTTAAGTTGTTCCTTCTTTTCTTTTACAGCATCCTGATTAATTTCAGAATCTCCTAATGCTTTAATGTCATTGGAAATCTCAATTATTCTGTCTGTAGCTTCACGAATTCTATCTCTAAAATCCGTATCCGTTCTAGTATCTACAATAGTATCGTAGAACTTATTCTTACCTTCATAGATAGTTTCAGGATTTGACAAACCAAATGCTTCTAAGTGAGCCATATTAGCCCTAACCTCTTTAATCATTCTATCTGCTACAAAATCAGCTTGTGAAACGGGGTTATCAGCATTTACAGGCGCCCATGAAGAATCATCAGCAACTCCATTTTCATCCACTATTTTATTAATAGATAATGTTGTAGAAGCAGGTAATTCACCATTTTTATGCATCTCTTTAATGTGCTCAATAACTTTGTCTCCATAACCATTAGCTACATACTCTTTTAAATTTTCACTCAAGAAAGGTTTAATTTTAACTTCTGGATCAACAAATTTAAAGATCATACCACCAATGGCTCCACCAACAAATGCTTGTCCATATCTAGACATAGCATCATCTAGACTAAAGTCAATTTGTTTGTCTTTAGTTGAAGTTAATCCTAAAGCGGATAAACCATTATAAACTCCTTTAACACCATCTTGTAGCATTTCCTCAGTAATTTCTTCTACACCCTCAGCTATACCAGCCATTAATGGTGTATTGATATTATCGAAACGTTTAGCTACACGTTCTCCTAGCTTTTTACCAGCTAACATCACATCAATAGCCCTTTGTTTTAAAGTTCTTTTAGCAACTTCCTCAGTTACATCTGAAGCTACTTCTTTTTCCAAACCTGGAGTTATAGCTGTAAGATATTGACTAGCATAAGATTTAGTAGCAGCATTTAAGCCTTTAGCCAGCTCATCTACTTCATGTCCACCTTCTACCCAATGCCCAACATTAAGTGCAAATAAAGGAGCTAAACCTGCAGTATAGCCAAGATATAATAATCCTTTATCACGGGCATCCAATCCTGCTTGATCAGCAACATCAGAAATTCCTGTAGCAGAGGTTGCAGCCATAAAAGCTCTAGAACCATATTGTGCATACCTTCCGTAATTTTCAAGTTGTTTTACATTTCTAGATAGAGCAATAGCGGCCTTACCAGCTTCATCACCATATCTAGCAATATAATTTTCAAATTTAGTAACACCAGATAATACTTCATCACCAGCTTTACCTAAAGATTCTATAATAGACGGATTAAGATTTAGTTCTTTAGCCATTTGATATTGCTTAACTCTTTGTGGCCATAAGGCTAAAGCCTGCTGTCCCATCAATTGATAAACACTGTCTGTTGCTAAATTTAGAACATTCTCAGTTGCAAAGAAATTATTTTTTGCATTTTCAGAGGTTCCACCTTTCCATTGTTTAGTAAATGTTTGTATATCGTTTAAGGCTTTATAGAATGATCCATTCTCAGCACCCTTACCTTCTATAATTCCCGTTAGAGCCTTTCCTATTTCTGTACCAGCCTGTATTAGACCATCTGCAATAAAATATGCTTTAGCAGCAGTGGCAAATGGCCCTCCTATAGCTAAAGGGAGTAATGTAGTTGCAGCTTTCATCACACTTCCGGTTAATGACTTATTTAAGTCATCAGAATCCATGTAATCAAATTTATTTATAAATGAGTCCTCTTTTGTTAAAGTGTCAAAACGAGAAAGTACTTGTTTACCGGACGCATTTCTCCCAGCAAGTGTCTCATATCTAGGTAGACCCTTTGCATCAAACTTAGTTTCTCCTCGTTGATGTATGATATTTCCTTTTTCATCCTTAATATCTGCATCATATGCAGAAAGAACTAAAGGTTCATTAAAAAATCCAAAAGCATTAGATATGCCATTATCTTCAGGTGTAAAGTCCAGTTCTTTACCAGTAGAGCCATCAAGAACCTTTTGTCCTTGAGCTACTTCAGCTATACTTTTTTGCGGATCAGACCATTGGTTTAAAACAATGAAACCTAAGTTAGATTTTTGAGCTAGCTTAAGAGCCGTTCCTGGATCTGTATTAGTTTTAACTGAAATTGGATCTTTGTAAGTCTTTTGTTTGAGTGTACGGGCAAGATTGGTATCTTCCCAAAAGTTCATTGTAGGAATGTTACCAGAACCAATAGCAAAGTCTGTTTGCTTATAAGCATTTAAAGTCTTTACAGCAGTATCATAATATTGATCAAATTTTGTGTCATCAAACTTACCATTTGTAATAAAAGCAGGATTCTCTTTTATCTTCTTCTTATTTTTATATGTAGCTTTTGTGTCTAAAGATACTGTAGATGGATCAACACCCAAGTTATAAACATCTGCAAATGTAGCAGAGTCTCCAACTTGAGTTTGAACAGCCATCCAATCTGAATTATTATTTTCCATTAACGTTTATTGGTTAAGTGTATTTATATTAAAAGCAGACCCATTAAATCCACCTCCGTAAGATCTACTAGAGGTTTGTTCAGGTCTATTAGGGTTAGTTACATCGTATCCTGATTTAGGAACTAATAAACTATTTTTATCTTTAAATCTAGCTGCAGCTTCACCTTTAGAAGGGATAATTACTAAGTGTTTATAAGCCTTATAATCAATCCAATTTCTAGGACCTTTCGAGTCAGGATCAATTACTTGACCAAGTAATTTCTCAGTTTGATCATCTGCATCTTTATAATATTTAGCATCACGTTTGCCACGCAATCCACCAAATGTATATTTGTTATCGTATGAGGCAGCTTCTGCAAGAATAACTTCTTGTACATCAAGATTTTGTGCTCCATATTTTTGTCTAATGGTTTGTTTATTCATCTCACTTCTTTGAGACTCAGGTAATCTTGCAATTTCTTCTTCAGCTGCTGCAAATTTCTTTGCACCTTCTTCGTCAATTGCCAAACCTCCATTAGATAATCTTTTAACAGGAATTCTTGTATAGTAAGCTTCGTCTGTGAATATAGTTTGATTAGGATCAATCTTATCACCATTGAGTGCTGTAGCTTTACTAATAAAACCATACTTACTTAGTTCACTACTAGCTAAACTTGTAGGAGTAATAACTCCATCTTTGTCTTTCTTAGTGATATCATCTTTAGGAAGAACATACATTCTAGAGTCTATATTTACTCCATAATCACTAAGTAGTGATAGATGTTCAACTTGAGTTTTACCTTGTACAGCAGCCTCTGTAGCACCAAGATCAGCTTGTCCATCTTTACCTCCAGAACCACCTTTACCTGAAGCACCTTTTGTAAAGGCCATATCTGTAGTTGAAGAAGATGATTGCTCTAATCTAGGATCAAGTAGATCCATAGCAAGTAATGCTGCACGTTGCTCTACTAATGCAGGATCCTTCTCTAAGAATGCAGCTCTTGCACGTAATACATTCTTAGAATTTTCTCCTAATGTAGACCACATCACTTGTTTAGCTCTTTGAATTTGAGGAGCATTAGTTGATGTAGAAGTAGATTCTTTAACTTTAAATACTCCTTGTCCAGCTTTTAATTGAGCTTCTTTCATTGCTTCTACTGTCTCAGGATCATAAGCGCCAGTAGAATTAGAAGTAGAAGTTTTACCTATCCCTGAGGCAATTGAAAGAACTTCTTTTTGTACTTCGCTAATACCTTTGCCATAATCTAATATAGATATAACAGAAGTATTTCCTGTGAGTTGTTTATTATATTCACGTTCTCTAGCTAATTCTGAATTAGTTAATGGTTTATAACCAAGTTCACCTGCAGCTTTATCTTTAGTCAATTGTGCAAATGAAACTTGTCCTATACTACCATCAGCTTTTTTAACTACAAAACCCTGAGGTGTTACTGCAAATTCTTCTAACGCACCATTAGCTGTAGCTTTTGCTACAGATCTGTCAAAGTCATTTTTAGTTCTCAATAGCGCATTAATCTCACCAAAGTTACCCCTTATAATACCACGGAGATGTTTACCTCTGGGACCTTCCTTTTCAGAATCAGTTAAACTTTGATATTGACTCTCAGCAGCAGTTATTTGATCAGAGTATTGTATTACATCATTAGTAATACCATTACCCAGTAATTTCTGTAAAGTTTTATCTCCATCATCTTCGTCACTTGCTGCTTTACCTACTCTACTAGTTGATGGCTGTTCAGGAGTCAAAGCTTGTTCTGGTGGAGCAGTAAGAGGCCGGTAAGTTAGATAACCTCCGGCCTGATATATACTTATTTTTTCTGTATTTATCTTCATTTTATTTTTAAAGCTTTATCGATAAGTTTCTGAATTTGTTTCAAAGATAAACTAGCATTTTTTAGATCTTCTTTAGTTTCTTGTCTAACATCTTTAAGTCTCTCCTTATAAGCAATATTACTAGCTTTATTGATTTGTTTTTCAATCATTCCACCTTTAGCAAATAAAGGTTTTGTATATGCAGAATAATAATTACTAGGAGCTACATAATTTAAATTCTTTCTCAATTGTAATGCATTATTAGTTGCAGCTGTACCAAGACCTTCAAGTTGTTTTTGAACAGCTGTATATTGGTCCATATAAACTTTACGTTGTTGTTCAGGTATTTTAGGATCAATTGCTTTTGTATATAATTCAGTTGCTCTAGTCATTAATGGAGATTTAATTCCATTAACTGTAGATGATAAACCAGATAATGCAATTTGCCCATCAATCTGCTTATTGTAAGCTTCAGTACGTAAATTTTCAGCATTTTTATTCTCCCAAAAAGATAGTAAGGGTTGTGCAACCATACCTAACTTTTGGTTATTAGCAGCTCTTTCCGCTTGTTTTGAGTTTGCTAAGGTAGCAATATTTCTGTTAGCAACCTCAGTTCTTGCTGCATTATTTTGCATAGTATTCTGTAAACTCATTTGTCTACTTCTATCAATAGCGTCAGAATTTATAACATCACCTTGTAATCTTAATTGAGCAGCTTGTCCATTTGCAGCTAAGTTTTGAGCAGTATATAAAGCAGCATCAGAAGTAGTTGGAATTCTAGTATTCTGTACTAATCTATTAGCTTGACCGTAATAAGCATTACGCTTTAAAGGATCCCCAATAATTGGAATAGATACTTCTGCTGGAGCTGTTGACATTGGTGCTTCTACACGTGTATCTATACGTTGATTTACACCTCTAGTAGCTAGAGCTCTTCCAAACTCAGATATATCATTACCATTTATTTGACTACCTAAATTTTTTAATTTGTTCCATATATTTCCAGTAGGAGATATATTTATACCCATAGTGTTAGTAGGGGCAACTATTTTAGGTAGTGTAATTGGAGTTAATCGATTTGGTATAGCAATACTTGAAAAAGGTAATTGAGCAGATGGGGTTAGTTCAATAGGAGGTAAACCTGCTACTTTTCTTGGATCCCAGGTATACCCTGGATTAATAGCATCTAAATATGGTACTCTAGTACCTTGTTGTGCTTTAATAATACCACCTTTTTTAAATATATTCATTTGATCACCAGATACTTTACCAGCATTTGCTCTATTTATTAATGAATTAAATCTTACACCTAATTGAGAACCTCTTAAATCAGCTCCTGGAACTACACTTTCGGATACAACACCAGGTCTTGCTACAGTATTAGTTTCATTTAACCATAAGTTTCCAGTGGTTTCACCTGCTGCAGGTAATGCTAAACGCTGAGGTCTTTTTACAGTACCTCTAGTATAATCACCAAATATTCCCCACTGATTAGCACGATCACCATCGATAAAAGGAGCATTTGCTGCAGGATTCCTAACAGCAGCTTTATCAATTGCCCATCTCATATACTTATCTTTTAATGTAGAACCTTGATAGTCCTCTATATTTTTTAATTCTCTTCCATTTTTTGAAGTAGTTAGATCTACAACTTCCTTAGTTTTAGCATTTGGAGACCAACGTTTATAAGTTTTGGCTGCAAATCCATCACGTTGAGTCTTAAGATCAATATCACTTACATTAGTTCCTTTTTTAGCTAAGTTTTCAATAGCAAATAATTTAGCTTGAGTATTTTTAGCTTCCCCATCTAATGAGGACAATACACTAACTTGTTTTGGGTCTAGATCTATAGAACCATCTTTGAGAGCTAACGATGTATTTTTAACAGCTCTAGTTCCTGCTAGATTATTAGCAAATCTAGCACCACCAATTACGCCATGAACACCATTAGTAATTGCCCTTATATCATCGATATTAAGGTCTGAGATAGACTTTTTACCAGATACAATATCTGTCACTAAACCAACAGCTTTACCTGCTCCTGCGGCCGCTAATACAGGAATTAACCATTTAGCAGATTTTTTAATAGTATTAACTGTTTTACTACCTTTACCTATTAAACCTAATCCAGGAATGGCAGATGCAGCATCTAAACCAAAACCTACAGCAGCTCTTCCAGCATCTCCCCAGTCTAAACCATCACGTGTTATATCAGCAGCTAATTGTGCGCCTGTACCAGCAGCACCTAGAGCTCCCGCAGCAATCGAGCCGGCACCGGTTAATGATAATACAACTCCACCTAAATCAGCAGCTAAAGCTCCTGCTTCAAGTTTTTCCTGAGTCGACATTTTATAACCATCTTTAAATAAATTCTCAGCTTTTGTAGAAGTATAATCCTGAGAGTTATGATTTACAATCTGATTGGAATTACTAATTTGACTAGCTTTTTTCTGAATTCTACCTCCTAGTTGAAACTTTGGCGCATTAAATGTACTTCTATTTAAAAGAACATTACCTAATTGATTAGGATCTAATTTTGCTTCATTTGCTTGTAAACCATTTAGAAATGCTTGTAGTTTAGGCGTGGTGTCTTCTATTAATTTATTATCCGCTGTACGTTTGTACAATTTGAATTTACCTAAGTTATCTTGACGCATGATTCCTCTAAAGTTATCACCACTATCAGTAGCAACAACTGTTTCTACATCAGGTAAACCTAAGTGATTTTCATTCCTAGATTGTACATTATATATTCCACCTTTTACAGGAGCATTGCCCCTAGTAAACATAGAGGTGATATTTGCTGCACCTGCAGGGACATATGTTGATCCAAAGTTTTTAAAAGCATATTCACCATGTGAAGTAATATTAGGATCTTTTAGAAATCCATCAGTCATTTTATTTACATAGTTTGCTTCAGCATATGTTTGATCTATATTTTGATTATGATTCACAATACGATCATAATCTGCCTTTTTAGATGGATCAGTTTGTAATTTATTTATATATTGTTCATATGCACCTTTGTCAACCTTTTGGCCTTCAGCATACAAACCAGCTTCAGGAGCATAATAATTATATTGAGGTTTACCATTAACTCCATTCTCTGTTGGAGCATATTTTCCAGAACGTAAATAACCAGATGAGTAATATTTACCATCTGTCCATTTTCCCGTTATTGTTCTTGTAAGAGCTTTATCTGCATAATATCTTCCATCAGAACCTTTAAATACATTACCTTCTTGATCTACAACAGTCCTGTTGTTTGAAGCAAGATCATTAACTGCAGCATTTGTTGCTGGAACATTAGACGCTGTATTTGATCCTACAGCTCCAGTACTTGGTGTTACTCCAATTGTAGATTTGTAATCTGCTTTATTAAATAAAGAACTATCAGATCCAACAGTGTCAAGTAAATCTGCATATCTATATAAATCATTTATACCTTTTAGAGGAGTCTTAAATGTCTTTGTATTTGGATCGTAAACTGATGAAAATTTATCACGAAGAGTTTTAATATCGACACCTTGTTTTAAATAGTCAGCTTCTTTACCATTATAGTATGGATCATAGATCTTAGAAACATATTTTTGGAAAGCATTATCAATTCCAGCTACATGCCCTACTTCTTTTCCCCATACTTTATTAAGAATTATTTTTCTAGCTTCTGGATCATTCCAATCTTTTCCAAAACCAAGAGATCCTAAAGATGCCCCTTTTATAGATTCGGCATCACGTGCTAAAAATGAATCATAATCAGCTTGTTTAGTAGCTTGACTTGCATCTGCTTTTTCTTTCTGAGTTTGTAAAAATGATTTTCTATTTTGAATTACACCTTCACCAATATAATTGTTGAGAATAGAAGAAATATAATCATCATTACCAGCTGATCTAGGAGCTAGTGTACGACCTAAAAACGAGCGTTGAGCTGTATTACCATTTGCATCTAAACCATCGGTTGCTGATCCATCATATGATGCATTAGAAGGAGTGTAAGCTATACTAGATACAGCATCTCCAGAAGACTGAATATTAAATTTACCAGTCTTCGCTTCTTGTAATTTAGTTTGGAAAGCATTCATCCATTTACTTCTATCTCTTAATTTAGCTTGACCTTTTTTCACTTCGTTAGTGAAGGCTTTATCTGCAATAGCATTAAAGTCAGCTTCATTAATCTGATGATCTTGTCCGTCTATGTTAAATGTAAGTTGATTTGAATTTACTGGAGCTATATCTACAGGTTTTTCAACAAATGACGACGTGTTAGTCGCTTTATCGTCAGTTTTAGATGTAGTACCTCCACCAGCGTGTTTTTGTATTTGCGCCATAAGTTTGTGTAAAATAAAAAAGGGAGAATGTTGATTAACACCTCCCTAATGTTTCTTTAGATTCTTTTAATTAATTTACCACCACGTTTGTATACAGGTGCAGAACCATCAGCAGGAGCTCCTTCAGCTGGGGCACCTTGTCCACCACCTTGAGATTGAGCAACTAATTGTAAAAGACCATCACAAACTGCCATTGCAGCGTCGCAATCTTTACCTTGTATTGCTTGTTGGGCTATCTGTAATATTTGTGCCATTGGATCTTGTTCACCACCAGCAGGTGCTCCACCTTGAGCAGCAGGTGCCGGAGCAGCTCCGCCCTCTTGGAATTTAGAAATTTTGTTCGAAATTTTCATTTTAATTATTAAAGTTTTGTATATGTTGATTACATATCATTCCATTGTCAATTCGCAAATATAACTATTAATAAGTTTAAAAGCAAGAATCCAATTTTATTAAATATATTTTAATTTATAGATATTTATAATATAAATCTGTATCTTTGAATAGTTAATCGTTAACAGAAGAAGTAACTTATATAGCTGAATAACCGCTATTGTACTTAAACATATATACCAGATTAACATCAAGCTCGTAGATACTACGAGCTTTTCTATTTTTCAGGCAAATCTATATATTCATTGCCTCTCTCATCTTGTTGATCCATAAAAGCAAATACTTTGCGACCTAATGTTTTGTAAGATGCTGAAGATTTATTATCATAGGCTCTTTTGGCAAACTTTAATAAACTTATTGTATTTTTTCTACTAAATATACGTTCTCCTCCAAGTAAGTCCATTTGAGATTGCCCTTTAGCATTTAAAATCATCATCTTTTGTTCTTCTTCCTCAGGTTCATTGATCGATTCATCGTCAATCTCCCCTTCGTCTTTACTAGGGTCATCATCCTCATCAGTTTCAATATATTCTACAGTATCTCCAACCTCAACACCAGAATTAGTATTCAATTCAAGAACATACAATACATTATCTGCTTCATGAGCATCTTCAGTGTTTGCTATACCTTTTTCTACAGCAATTACTTTATCGTCATCCCCTATAAAAATGATATCTAAATCTAATGGCGTGTCCTGCATCCAAAATCCTAATGATGGTTCAGGTTCATCATAAACAAATAACATACCTTCATCTTCAGGAAGATTTGTTACATGTTGTAAACCTTTCTCTTTTTCTTCATCCGTTATAGCAAGCTTGACTTTATATTCTTTATTATTTATTTTTAATTTAATCATTATACGATAGAATTTTCATTTATATTTCTAGTTTTAGCTATTTTGTTATTAAATTCTATTACATTCTCAGGTTTGAAAGATTTCAATAAACGTTGAAAATTAAAAGATCCAGATATTTCTTTATCGGCATTTGCTTTATTGAAGTCATCCATAGTCATATTACGCTTAGAAGGATCATAGATATTTTTCTTAAACATATAGTATCTGACAGCATCTAAATCAGCTTTTTGTTCGTCAGCTAAACTATCATGAGAGTTTTTATAAGTGTCAGGTCTAACTAATTTATTAATAAATTTAGTTTCTGTATTGTTTAAAGTTCTTTGTGCATGAGATAATTCATGTGCAAGAACAATATCTTTTGGTAATGATAACCCACTTAAACTTTTATCTTGTATTTTATAACTATTAGATACTTCTTTTTCAACATTTGGGTGTATTAATATATTAGGTACATCTCTTTTAAATAAACCTTCTTTAACTCCATATATAGATCTTACAATAGGTGTAGTTACGAAATTTACTTCAGATTTCCTAACAAGTCTAGTACCATCAAAATCTGATAAAACTATATTTGTATTTAACAAAGCTTGTCTTTGATCATTTGTAATAGGTTTATTACCCATTTTAGCTAATCTTTGTTTATATAGATTAGAGTCCATGTAATTCACCATCCAATTCTTAGGGGCACTCTGTATAGCTAATGTACCACCTTGTTGAGAATATTGTATAGAACTATTGGTGGTTTTATTTTGTGCTATATTATTAAATAACCACATAAGAGACTCATCTTTTCTACCTTGAGGGAGTTCTTTACTAAGTGTCTGATAATTGACATCATTAACAATCTTAGGATCATTCTTTAGATTTTGTAAAGCTTTTGTATCAAATTTTTGTGTACCTGCATCATAATAACCACCCTGTTTCATTTGATATCTCATAGCGTCTAATCTAGCTTTAACTTCTGTCGGAGTTTGTACATATGGATCACCACCGCCAGTACCAAGAGGTCTAAGAACTTTACCATCAATGAATCTTTCTCTAAAGTCTGTAGAATATGGTGCTCTTGCTTTATTTATACCATGTGATATTTCATGAGCAGGAATTAAATTACCTGCATCAGATGCAGCTATATTCTCCTTCATATTAATTCTATCGTTAAAAGGATCATACTCTGCAGCACCACCCATTCCTCCGCTTAATTGAAAATTACCCACTTTAATATTACCATCTAAAAGATGATTTAATTGTTGATTCTGGTGACTGATTACATTCTTAGCAGCTGTAGCAGGATTCCATATAGTACGTTGTCCTTCAAACACTGTATCGTTATTATAATGTGATCCAGGAATGCTATATGGATTGGGATTCTCCTGTCTTATAAGGGCTCTCTCTGTCATAGCTTGCTTAGTTAATCTATCTTTATACATTGGGGAATTGATATAACTCTTAGTCCAATCCGCTTGGCTTTGTATTTTAGGTGCTATAGCACTTTTAACCATTTTCTTGTTATCACTAAGAGAACTATCAATGATGAGAGATGCTATACCACCTTGTTGCAATTTAGTTATCTTTTCGAACATCCCTAATAGATTTTAAAGTTCCAGTTTTATCTTTTGTATTTCTCATTAATTCTCTAGCAAGTAATTTACCAGCTTTAACGAGTGCTTCATCAGATCCATCTTTTCTAAGTTCTTCAAGTTTCATTGTAAGTTCGTGATGAAGAACTAATTCACGTCCTTCAACTTCTGAATGCTGTATTACACCACCTTCAGCATCTTTGGTTATTACTGGTATACCTTTATGAGTTATTTCAGCTTCTCTAAGTTCTCTAAGCTCTTTAAGTGTATGTTTATGTGCATGTAATTTACCATGAACAATTACGCTCTTAGCTTTGATAGTTCCACCTTCTTTAAATTCTAATATACCACCTTCTTCATGTTTCCATTTCTTAGCATTAGCTGCGAAATTAGCCATTTTACGAACACGTGGATCTTTAGAGTGTTTAGCTTCTTCAGTAGTTTTACCTGTACGTTTTTTATATTCAGTGAATTTTCCTCTATTTTTTTTCTTAATGTGAATAGATCCACCATCTTTATTTAATTTAACTTTATTGAGTTTAGAATGTTCCCAAGCTCCACTTGCAAATTCTTCTGCTTCTTTAGCAGTTTTAAATCTAACTATATCCCCTCTTTTAATAGCATCCTGAGGATTGTCATTCTTCATGAGTGATTCTCCAGTAGAATCTAATGTTAGAGTTGGGAAAGCAAAGTAACCTTGATCATCAGATGCCCAAGCCATTCTATGCGTAGATATAGAACCATCTGTATTTTGCATAACTGGGTATCTGTCAGCATTAACTATTCTATCTACAAATGGAACTTTTAAGTTTGCATTGATAACTGAATCAACATCAAATTTCTCTTGTTTAAATTTACCACCTTTTTGCATAGTGGCAATGGATAATGGTTTAGCTAGTTGAGCAAGATATTTAGTCTGACCAGAAGTTTTTAATTGTTCTATTGTATTTTTAGCCAAATCTGTATGAAAAATATCTGGATATTTAGTTGCTAGTTCATTCCATGTTTGTCCTTTACCTTCTTGTGCAAGACCTACATGAGCCACATCCCAATCTCCAATCGTATGTAATCCGGTTTTTTGTGCAGCTCCCCACAATACGTCTTTATATAGTTTTTTATTATCAGGTGATATAGTTTTTCCATCGATTACAATTCTATAGTCTCTAGCAGCTCCAAAGTTATGAAGAGATAAGCCCGTTTTTGATGCCCCTTGTTTTAAGAGGGCGGCCTGTGAAGCCCAATCTCTAGAACCATCTTTATTATAAACTCCAGAATTCTCAAATTTAATTTCTACTTTCTTTCCTGGATTTAATGATTGAAGAATCTGTAAACTATTGTTTTCAAATTCATTAAATTTATCAGCACCAGAAGTACGAGTACTAATATTGGTAGCATTAGATTCTGCAGTAATGTCTTGTGTATCCGGGATTTCATTTATATTCTTTTCTAATTCTTCATTCTGAGCATCTACTTGACGTCTTTGTTCTACTATTTGACTTATTTTAGAGCGATCTAAAGAACTTTCTACTTTTGTTGATGTAGTTAGATCAGGTAAGTCTTCTAATTCAATAGAAGGCTTCTGAATAGGGTTATAAATTACACCACCTTTTTGATAGATTCCAAGAATTAATTTTTTTAATACACTCGGATTTGAGAAATGTTCTTTTCTTTCTAAATATACTTGATTATCATATTCTCTTTTCATTTGAGGTTCTATGATACTATGAGCTTCATTTTCAAGAGTTCCTTTTATAGTGTAAGGGTTTTGACCTTTAATATAAGCAGGTAAATCATTAGTTAACCATTTAATTCCAGGTTTAATTATACCATCTTTAAATTGTTTAGCATGAGCAAGTTCCTGAAAAGTATCTTTTATATTATCTTCGAGGAAAAACATTTCTTCACTATCAAATTCACTTTGATCGTTATTTCTTTCCCAGGAAGCTGAATTATCTTTATTTAGAGTGATATTATTTTTAAATGGACTAAAAGCTGCTGAACCACCAAACCAAGGTTTTCCTCTGGTTATTGTAGGATTTCCATTAGCATTCAATAATTTTTGAAAATTATTAGCTGAAATATCTCCTATATATTTTCTTACTTTGGGAGTTATGTCATTATCAATAGTATAGGCTTTAGATAATCTTTGTGGAACCACTTTTGTGGATTCTGCAACACTAATAATTTTACCGCCTTTTTGACCATACATTACAGAACCATTATTCCAAATATTATTTAAACCATTAATTTGATTAGAATAACTACTTGCAAAATAAGGAGAAGAAGATGCTGCGGCATCAAGTCTAGCTTTATTCATAGCAAGAATATTAGAAGCCACAGTTTGATCTGAATTAGATTTATTAACCTGATTAAGTATATTTTTCTTACCTCCAAATAGCTTACCAAATAAACCAGCTTTTGCATAAAATTGTCCATTAGCGCTAGTATCATTTGCTGCAGAGCTAACCCCTGTATAAGCTGAGGATGTTGCTACATTATCATTGACTGAGAAATCTTTTATAGCTTTAGGAGTACCAATCAAAGAGCCCCCTATATTATTTATTAGACTTAAACCTAATCCAGCTACTTTTCCAATTGGACCAAAAGCAGAAGCTGCTTGTGCTAATGTATTAACTCCAGAATCTGCACTAGCTATACGTTTCTGTGTACTAGTCATATCTGAATTTGATATGTCGCTTAACTGAGTTAAACCTGTAACTAAAGACAATCCTCCTTTAGCGTAGTCCCCTATCCCAAAGTTAGACCCACTTCTGTCAGCTGTTTTATTAATTCCATTAGCTATAGGATTAGAAGAAGTTGGTGTGGATAATGCGCCTTTCCACTTATTAACATTATAAGTTTGAGAATTAGTGTACTGTTGCAATGAATCTCCAAAATCTAATTGTTCCCTTAATTTTTGCTCAAAATTATTGTTTAGTATTTCTGCATTGCTATTATCCGCTATTGGAACTCCAATACTACTTAACAATCCGTTACTATAAGGACTTTGTTTTTTATTTAAGGAGCCGAATATCCCGGCTCCTAGTAAGTTATTATTAGGCATTTGATGTGTTATATAAAGTTCTAAGAGCAGTTATTAATGCAAGTTTTGTACCCGAATATCTAACTCTTATTCTACAATATTTATCTCTTATTCTAGACTCAATTTGTTTAGAATTACCTAATGTATCTGTTTTATTAAATACATGTGGTTTAATCTCCACTCTCCATGAGTCTTCCAAATAATGCATATTCCCTCTCAATCTTCCAACTTGTTTTAGATCCTTTCCTAATTGATGAGTTTCTATTGTAGTACGAGTAACCTTTGTCCATTTATCTGCATTTTCATCATTTGTATTTCCTGTTGAAGCAGTTGTTCTATTAATATCATAACTATCTCCAACTACCTCGAATTCAAATGAATATGGTTCTGCATCGTTACTAATTAGATATAAGTTATCAAATATTTTATGAAACGAAGGTCCATCTGCTACTACAAACTCATATTCAAATACCTCTTGTTTATCATACCATTGTGTTGGTAAAATAGGTGTAGTGATATCAAATATACCGGCTTGACCATGTTTCCAAAAATAAGTACTAAACTCTTCATCATAAGCTATTCTTTGAGGATTAGTTAATGTAGATCTTAGAACTTTTGTAGATATAAAATCTGAAAACTCTTGGATGGGATTAACATCAGTAGGTTGTAACTTAAGTCCAACTTTAACTTTCAAATTATAAGCATACTTAGGATACTCACCAGATATTCCATTCCATATTAATTGATCTCCAACAATACTAAAATAATGATTATCAAGAACATCTTCTGCAAAGGTATAAACTTTATAGTATTTATTATAATAAGTCATGCCTTCAGGTTGTTTTAATTTTAAAGTTCCGACAACTCCATTAGTTTTAGCTTTGATATTGACATCTGTTAATGTAATATCGATAGAATCAGGAGAACTATTTAACGTATACCCTATGAGGGCCATCTTTTTAGCAGCTTGTTTATCAAATGAGAAGTACACGTTATTAATACTTGAGCTGGATACAGGAGTCCATGAATATCTAGTTACCCATTTATTAAGTACTTCATTATAACATAAATTCCACTCAACTTCTTCTTCTTCTCGTGTAGTATCGTAGAAAGTAAACATTATATCTCCTTTAAAAGCATTGAAATGTGTTTTAACATTTCTAAGTGCAATCAGAGGATATTTTTCTGTCTCTCCCAAAGTAATATTATCATTTAAGAATTTTTGAACTTTAAAGTCAGATATAATTTCAAAAGTTTCTCCATCAGTTCTCCAAATCTTTTTTGCTGTAGTATCAACTCCATATACATAACGAGTGGTAACTAAGATCGAATCTTTCCAAGAAGAACCATAATCTGAAGATAACACTCCTAAATTGTCGGTTAGAACACCGGCCCCTCTAACGGCTATATCACTATTTTCACCTAGTAACGCTCTCTCATTAATTTGTAACATTCCTACACCATTTTCAAAAACTATAAGTAGATTCTTTCTCCACTCAAACATTTTTACTATAGCGCCATATTGTCTAGTGATATCTTTATAAGCTAAACCTTGAAACACTCTATATCCATTTCTAAATGCATCATTAATATGAATTTCTGAAAACATAATTCTACTATCAAATTCATTCTTAATGTAAGGTACTTCAGGTAAAGCTATATATTCTTTTTCGGATGTAGTTGAATTATAACCTACATTAACTATAGTGGATTCTGGTATTTTACTCTCAGGTCCAACTGAACGAGAAGCTAAAGGATAAAATGATCTAGATTTACCGGTAAGTTCAAATTCAGAAGTATGTGATCCATCAATTGATCTATAAGCCATATTTATATTCGAACACAATTTAAATGTAGCCCAATGACCTATTCTAATTGCATTAACATCAGCCCTATTTATTTTAGCTATATTCTCTTGATTAAGTGCGCCAGATGCTCCAAATCCTTCGTAATTAGTCTTCCAAGTAAATGCATCTAAAATAACATCATTAATTGGTACATCAGGATCTGCAAAATTTCTCTGCATCCTACTAGTGAAAGTATTAATAAAACAATCACCTCTATATTCCTTAAAAACTCTAGAGTCAGAGCGTTTAGTCATATTAATATATGGATTAATAGCTTCATCTATTAATTGAATATCGTACCTATTTGACATACCAAAAAATGGATGCACTGAATCTCCCCTTAATATAAAGTAATCCCTCATATTAGAAGGGTCATAACCTGGAAAATGTATATCCACAAGCTGAGTTTTTCCTGTATAACCTTCCATACCAACAAATGCATTAAAGTTGCCCCTAATTAGATTATTAGCTGTAGCAGTTTTGTCTTGGTTTGCAAATGATGCAGTTCTCCAAGCTTCTTCAGGAATTCCAGCCCTTGTAGAATACTGAGCTGTTCCAGAATATCTGGATGGCACACTATCCTGTATAAGGGTTAATTTAATGTCTCTAATTAATAATTCAGAAGCTCCTCTATTCTCATATTTAGGAATAAAAAAATGTCTAGGATCACCAGACTGAGTGAAAAACTCATCTCTAGGAGAAAACTGTGCTGGAGATATTGGAAATAGAGCCATATTAAATACCTCATTGAAATACTCAGTTTTAAGTTGAGCTTCAGGACATATTAATCCACCAATTGTAACATTATCATCTTTGTCTACACGTAATCGAGAAGTAAAGTCATGTACTAACTGATTTTGTGTATTCATAAAAGATTCTATAATAAATCCTTCATCAATCTGTCCAGAGGAGTTAGTAGCTTTTGCTCTCAATGTAGGTAAGTAAGAAGATTTATCTACGCCTATAGTAATACCTTGAGCAAGAATAGTTGGTATTCTTTTTTGTCTTACAAAAAAGAAACCTTAGTATA
>Ga0247730_1000541_pt1 | contig 26513 bp, 26 predicted proteins | sample UWRJL073202C2_FD_180959 | JGI IMG/M metagenome (GOLD analysis project Ga0247730, IMG submission 180959) | Plant litter microbial communities from Arlington Agricultural Research Station in Wisconsin, United States - UWRJ-L073-202C-2 | ecosystem: Environmental > Terrestrial > Plant litter >... | reverse complement strand
ATGATCACCAAACACGGCGCGCATCGCGTCAGAAATTTCGCCGACCGTTGCCCGTGCCCGTGCCGCCTCGACTGCGGCGGCCAGCAAGTTGCCGTTGCCGGTGCGCGCAATCTCGCTCAGCGCTGAAAGCGTTTCTGCCACCTTGGCGGAATCGCGCATACGTTTCGTTTTTTCCAGGCGGGCAATCTGGCCCAGCCGGACGGCGGCGTTGTCGATGTCGCGGCTGTCGATCGCATCCTCGGTTTCCAGCCGGTACTTGTTGACCCCAACGATCACTTCTTCACAGCGGTCGACAGCGGCCTGGCGGCGGGTGGCCGCTTCCTCGATCAGTCGCTTCGGCAGCCCGTCGGCCACCGCCTTGGTCATGCCGCCCATCGCCTCGACCTCCTCGATCAGCACCCAGGCTTTTTCTGCCAGTTCGCTCGTCAGGCTTTCGACGTAATAGGAGCCGGCCAGCGGATCGACCACCTTGGTGATGCCGGTCTCGTGCTGCAGGATCAACTGGGTGTTGCGGGCGATACGGGCGGAGAACTCGGTTGGCAGCGCGATCGCCTCGTCGAAGGAATTGGTGTGCAGCGACTGGGTGCCGCCGAGCACGGCCGACATCGCCTCGAACGCGGTGCGGATGATGTTGTTGTAGGGATCCTGCTCCTGCAATGAGACGCCGGATGTCTGGCAATGGGTGCGCAGCATCAGCGAGGCCGGGTTTTGCGGCTGAAAATCCGTCATGATCCGTGACCACAACAGCCGTGCCGCCCGCAGCTTGGCCGCCTCCATGAAAAAGTTCATGCCGATGGCAAAGAAGAACGACAGTCGGCCGGCGAACGCATCGACGCTGAGGCCCTTGGCAAGCGCCGCGCGGACATATTCGCGGCCGTCGGCCAGCGTGAAAGCCAGCTCCTGCACCAGCGTCGCCCCAGCCTCCTGCATGTGATAGCCGGAGATCGAGATCGAGTTGAATTTTGGCATCTCTCTGGCGGTGTAGTCGATGATGTCGGCGATGATCCGCATCGATGGCTCGGGTGGGTAGATATAGGTGTTGCGGACCATGAACTCCTTCAGGATGTCGTTCTGGATGGTCCCCGACAGCTTTTCCCGCGCCACGCCCTGCTCCTCGCCGGCCACGATGAAGCTTGCGAGAATCGGGATCACGGCGCCGTTCATGGTCATCGACACCGACATCTCGCCAAGCGGGATGCCGTCGAACAGGATTTTCATGTCCTCGACGCTGTCGATCGCCACCCCGGCCTTGCCGACATCGCCCTCGACGCGTGGATGATCGCTGTCATAGCCGCGATGGGTGGCGAGATCGAAGGCAACCGACAGGCCCTTCTGGCCGGCCGCCAGATTCCTGCGATAGAAGGCATTGGATTCTTCCGCGGTGGAAAAACCGGCATATTGCCGGATTGTCCAGGGCCGCCCGGCATACATTGTCGCGCGGGGTCCGCGGGTGAACGGGGCAAAGCCCGGCAGCGAGTCAAGGTGCTCCATGCCGGCAAGGTCGTCGGCAATGTAGAGCGGCTTGACGGCAATGCCTTCCGGCGTCTGCCAGGTCAGGCTGTCCGGGGATGCCTTCAACTCTTTTTCAGCCAGCACCGTCCAGTCGCCGGCGGTCTTTTTATCGGGCATTGCGGGTCTCCTCACCAACAGGCCGTATTGTTCTAAAGCAGCAGTGCCTCCACGGCCGCCGCATGGCGCAGCAGTTTCGCATCCTCACCACGCCTGGCTGCCAGCGTCAGGCCCATCGGCGCTGTGCCGGCGTCATGCATCGGCAGCGAGATGGCGCAGCCATCCAACATGTTGATCACCGCCGAATTGCGCAGCATCAGCATATTGATGCGACCAAACAAGGCGTCGTCGGCATCGAGTTCGGCAATCGACGGCGCGACGATCGGCGTTGTCGGAAAGGCGATCAGGTCGAAGTCGCCGAATTCCTGCTCGAACGCCGCAATCAGCAGTTTGCGCCGGGAGAGCAGCTCGACATAGTCGGCCGCATCCTGCTCGCGGCCGCGCAGAATGCGGGCGAGCACCCGACGGTCGTATTGATCGCCTTTCTCGGCAATCAGCTGGCGATGCCAGGCATAGGCCTCAGGTGGCGAAAAGCCGCCTTTGACATTGGTCGGGGCAATGTCGGAAATGGATTGAAAAGGCAGGTGCGTGACCTGCGCGCCTGCCGTTGTTAGGCGATCGAGGGTGGCGGCAAAGGTGGCTGCCACCTGTGGCTCGAGATCGTCTAGAACCACCGTCTGCGGCACGGCGATCCGCAGCCCGGACACACTCGCAGTACGATCGTCCGCCTTGAAATCGGCAGCCATCACGGAGTGGATGATCTGCACGCAGGACACGCTGGTGGCCAGCGAACCGATCGTGTCGAGCGTCGTCGACAACGGCACGGCGCCATCGCGGCTGACGCTGGAGGCGGTCGGCTTGAAGCCGACCAGAGCGCACAGTGCCGCCGGTATCCGGCATGAACCGCCGGTGTCCGAACCGATCCCCACCGCGGCCATGCCATCAGTGACGGAGACAGCCGCGCCTGAGGACGAACCGCCGGGAATACGGCCGGTGGCGCGGTCGAACGGGTTTTTCGGCGTTCCGTAATGTGGATTGAGCCCCAGCCCGGAAAAAGCGAATTCGCTCATGTTGGTACGGCCGATGACGACGAAACCTGCTTGTTTCAGACGGGCAATGGCCGGAGCATCGGTTTTGGCCGGTGGCTTATCGGCAAGGGCGGTCGAACCGGCACAGGTGACATCGCCAGTCATGTCGAACAGGTCTTTGACCGAAATCGGAATGCCGGCATAGCGCGACGGGGCAAGGCCCGCCGCCCGCAACGCATCCATCGCGCTGGCTGCCGCCCGTGCCTGGTCGGCATGCACCTTGACGAAGACGCGCGCGCCTTCACCCTGCGGATCGGCAATCTTTTCCAGGCAAGCTTCGATCAAATCGATGCTGCGAACGCGACCCTCGGCCAGGCCTTCGGCCAGCTGTTCCAAATTCTGCATCATCACCCGTCTCCCTGCTCGGCAAATGCTCTGTGCGGCTATCCGTAACAGGCTCGGCTCTTAGTCGTACAGATGCCCACGGTGGTTTCCGGCGAAAAGATCGTACGATGCGCGGCTATGGAACCAAAATGGCAGCTTGGGTGTTGTAAAGCGCCGTCACTGCAACCCCGGAGTTTTTATGAAGCACGCCCTTTTCGCCATTGCCCTTATTGCCTCGCCCGCTGCGGCCCAGGCCCAGTCGCCGCAATTGGAAAATGCCTGCCTCGCAGTGGCCAAGCACTTCCTGCTGAACAACAACGTCAAGACCGGCGTCATCCAGTCGTTTCCGGAACTGACGCCGCCCGGCGCCCGGCTGACCTATTCGACCCGCGCTGACACTGCGCCGGCTGATATGTCGGATACGATCGAATGCGAGTTTGAAAAGCCGGCGGCCCCCTTCGGTCTGGTGCGGTTCTGTCTCTCCTCGACCTGCTACGCCAAGGACGAAAAAAATCCGGAAAATCGTCGTCGCTTTGAAGAAGTCCGGACGCTGATGGATCGGACCAAGTAAATGATGCGTTTCGCTTTGCCGATTATTTTCGTCATGATGGTTGGCTCCATCTTCAGCATGCTGGTTCTGCGTAGTCCGGACAAGACACAACAGGAGGTGCTGACAACCGACGAGCAGGGAACGCCGGTTGCGACGGCGCCATAAAGGCTTCAGCTGGCGGCGCCGTAGCGCGCCTCCAGCAGGTCCAGTTCGCGGATCAGCTTTCGGGCGGCCTGGCTCCCAAGCGTTCGCGCTCGCACTTTCTTGAAGATCTCGGTGCGCTCGGCTTGAAGCGCTGCCAGGCGTAAATCCCTTTCAATTTGTTCATTGTGGCGCGAGATCACGGCCGCTTCGCCTTCCTGGCTGCGGCTGACGATACGCTCACGGTAAAAATCCATGACGCGCGACGCGGCGGCGACATAAACGTCTGCATCCTTGCGCCCTTCGGACATCTTGTGCTGCATCCGCTCGATCGCCGCGATGGCCGCTTCGGCGGCGGCGACGCGTGCAGCGTCCTCCTCCGCCTCGTGTGAGGCTTCTGCCGGCATCTGCAGGCCATTCAGCAGTAGCGGCAGGAACAGGCTTGCGACAATCAGCGAGACGATGATTACCCCCATGGCGAGAAAGATCGCGAGGTCGCGTGCCGGAAACGGCGTGCCGTCGTTCAGCATCAGCGGCAGTGTCAGCACGCCGGCAAGCGTGATGGCGCCACGCACGCCGGCAAACGACATCGCCGCAACGATCCGCCAGGGCGGCGTCACCTTGCGGTGTCCGGTGCGAAACAGCGTCAGCTTGAAAGACACCCAGACCCAGATGAACCGCAGCGCCGCCAGCCCGACATTGATGCCAATCACATAGACGACCAGCCACCACGGCTGCTGATGGCCTGTCAACCGCACTGTTTCTGCCGCGCCCTGCAGAATCGATGGCAACTGTTCGCCGAGCAGCACGAAGATAATGCCGTTGGCAGCAAACTGGATCGTGTCCCACACCGTGGTGCGACGAATACGGGTGCTGGCCAGCGAGCGTCCGGAGTTTTCTGCAAAGCTCATCGTTACGCCGGCGGCGACGGCGGCCAGGATGCCGGAGCAGTGAATCTTTTCGGCCAGCAGGTAGCAGGCAAACGGGATCAGCAGGCTGATCAAAATTTGCGAGCCGCTGTCTTCGCCGAAATGCCGCGACACCCAGTCCTTGATGCGGCTGATGATCCAGGTCACGGCGACGCCGACGGCAATGCCGCCGATCGAGACCCACAGGAAATTCAGCGTCGCATCATAAAGCGAGAAGGTGCCGGTGAGTGCGGCGGCAATGGCAAACCGCAGACAGACAAGGCCGGAGGCATCATTGAGCAGGGATTCGCCTTCGAGAATATGCATCATCCGCTTGGGGATCGGCACGCGCTGGGCGATGGCCGAGACTGCAATCGGATCGGTAGGCGAAACGACGGCCGCCAGCGCAAAGGACACCGCCAGCGGCATCGCCGGGATCATCCAGTGGATGATCAGGCCGACACCGAGCACGGTAAACACCACAAGTCCAAGCGCCAGCTCGAGAATCGCCGCCCTGTCCTTTAAAATTTCCTCGCGCGGAATGCGCCAGCCATCGAGAAACAACAATGGCGGCAACAACAGCAGAAAGAAAATATCCGGCTCCAGCTTGACCTGAAGATCGCCGATCAGAGCGATGGCAGCGCCAAAGGCGATCTGGACCAGCGGCCTCGGTATGGCGATCGGCAGCATGCGGGAAAAAGCTCCGCTGATGACGACGGCAAGCAGCAGGACGAGAACGACGACGATGGTTTCCAATGCAGGCAATATCCCTTTTCGCGCGGCGCTGTGAATCGACCGTCGGCTGGCCGGACCAGCCTTAGCATGGGAAAAACGCTTTCCGCGACCCTTACGTTTTCCTGGTCAGGTATTTCAGGTGCCGCCGTTTTCTGTACCAAGCAGGGGGCGGTGATGATTTCCATGCGCGTATAACGTGCCGTCAAATAGGAAACGATTTGTCGCCGGCCCGGGCAGTTTATCTCAAGCGACAATCATCTTAAGTCTCTGTGACGTCGTCATCGCGTCGGCAAAGGAGAGATTACCATGCTCGTCAACGGAAAGTGGATGTCCGACTGGCATCCGGTGCAAGCCACGGACAAGCAGGGTGGCTTCGTGCGCCAGATATCCGGCTTTCGCCATTGGGTAACGCCGGACGGGAGCGCCGGCCCGACCGGCGAGGGTGGTTTCAAAGCAGAGGTCGACCGTTATCACCTGTATGTGGCCCTGATCTGTCCCTGGGCCTCGCGCACGCTGATAGCCCACAAGCTGAAGCGGTTGGAGGAGGTTATTTCGGTATCGATTGTCGAACCGGTGCTCACGGATCAGGGCTGGCGGTTCGGTGATTTCCCCGGCGCCGACCGGGATATGTTGAACGGTGTCACCTACATGCACGAGCTCTACACCCGTGCCGATGCCGACTATACCGGTCGCGCCACGGTGCCGGTGCTCTGGGACAAGCAGACGAAGAGGATCGTCAACAACGAGTCAGCGGATATTTTGCGGATGCTGAATTCCGGCTTCGGCGCGCTGGCAGACGCAACGTTCGACCTCTATCCGGCACGTCTGCGTGCCGATATCGATGCGTTGAACGAGCAAATCTATCCGCGCCTGAACAACGGCGTCTATCGCGCCGGCTTCGCCACCACGCAGGCAGCCTATGACGGAGCTTTTGCAGACGTGTTCGAAATGCTTGACGCGCTGGAAAATCGCCTGAGCGCCACTGGCCCCTTCCTGTTCGGCGAGGCGATCACTGAGGCTGATGTTCGGCTGTTCGTCACACTGGTGCGGTTCGACGCGGCCTATCATGGGCTGTTCAAGTGCAATCTGCGCCGCATTGCCGACTATGCAAATCTGTCCGCCTATCTTGCAAAAATGCTCGATGTACCCGGCGTCCGCGATACGGTCAGCATCGCGCATATCAAGCACGGCTATTATTCGATCAAAGCCCTGAACCCGAACGGCATCGTGCCGCTCGGCCCCGATCTTCCCGGCCTTGATCCTGTCACGCTATCCGGAGCTTTCGCATGACCCACCAGCTCGTTATTCTTCTGCACGGCGTCGGCAGCAATGGCGCGGACATGGCCGCGCTTGGAAATGCCTGGAAAGGCAGTCTGGCCAAAACACTGTTCGAAGCGCCGGATGCGCCCTCCCACTTCGGGGCAGGGTTTGCCTGGTTCAGCATCGACGGCGTGACCGAAGCCAACCGGCCGCAACGGATCGAGGCGGCGCGCGCCGATTTCGACAGGGTGATCACCGCCATCATCGATCGCCACGGCTTTGCCGATAAACTCGGGCAGGTGGCCTTTGTCGGATTTTCTCAAGGTTCGATCATGGCGCTGGATGCTGTGGCCTCCGGGCGCTGGCCAGTCGGTCGCGTTCTGGCCTATTCCGGCAGGCTGGCATCCCCGCCGCCGCTGCAGCCATCGCTTTCCACGCCAGTCCTCCTCATCCACGGCAGCACCGATCCGGTCATTCCAGCGGCCGAAACAGTCAAAGCGGCAAAAATTCTTGCTGCGCTGAAAATGCAGGTCGAGAGCGTCATCCTGCCAGGTGTGGGCCACACGATTTCGGCCGAAGGCGCAGAACGCGGACGTCGTTTCTTGGCCGCCGCACCTTAATCCGGCCGATGATAATCTGGCAATAACACCGCCGTAGCGCAAGCGACCGCTCTTGCGGTGTTTTCACTTGAAGCAAGACATGCCAAGTCGTCGTCCGGCAAAGCATGACTATCTTAGATATTGAACGAAATTGCATTTCTTCGAGGTTTCGCCGGCGTCACAAGTGGCAGTCATTTTGAATGGAATTCGGCAGACTCATGAAATTTTTAATGATTCACAGGACGAATGCGCAGTTGTGTTGCCGTTTTACGACGTTGACGATGAAAGACGTCTTCACTTTTGGGGGGGCAATCTGCTAGGAAGACCTTCTTGCAGAGAGTAAGTGCCAGTTGCTGCCTCCTCTCTACGACGTCATGTCGCGACGCGCGGCACATCAAGGACAGATTATGAATACGCTAGAACTTACGCCGACCCAGATCCGCGGGCTGAAGCTCGCCAAGGAGGGAGATCTCTTTCCGCAGCCTGCGAAGAAGTGGACCCACCTGAACGCTGGCGTCACCTATGCCAAGACCGACCGATTTCAGGAGCGTCCACAGAAGGCCAAGTTTCTGACCACGACCACGCTGGAAGAGTTGAAGGAATTGAAATTCCTGGCCCGCCGCAATGTCGTTGACGATGAATCCAGCGATGCGCATGAAATCACCATGGCCGGCAAGATCTGGTTGATGACCAATAAATAATGACAGCTGCGGGATGCCCGCAGTGCCATGTCCGGCATAGGCCGCTGCTGCACATCTTTGGGAGCGCGCCATGCCGATGTCTGGTGCTGTGCGACATCGCAGGCTGGATTTTTTCAGGTGCTGCCTTCGGTCTGATTGAGATGACCAAGCGCAAATTAGCGCCGCACGAGCACGGATGATGCCGGTCGCCGGCGCTCCCACCCCAGAACCTCAAGCTCCGGGGTTTCAAGCTCCTGTTGCGGGTAGCCGAGGCAGAAATAGCCGATGAATGTCCATTCCGGGGGCGCATTGACGATACGGATGATTTCGTCCGGATTGACGATCGACACCCATCCAAGCCCCAGCCCCACGGCCCGCGCGGCAAGCCACAGCGTATGAACTGCCATCACGGTCGAATAGGCCGTGGTTTCCGGCATGGTTGCGCGTCCAAGGCCATGTCCCTGTTGGGGCTGCGTCTCACAAAAGACAGCAAGATGGCAGGGCGCTTCGTCAAGGCCCGAGAGTTTCAGCGTCGCGTAGAGACCGGCGCGTTCGGCCTCGTACCCGGCCAGGGCTTTATCGTTGCAGGCAATGAAATTCTTCCGCACGGCCGCGCGACGCGCCGCATCCTCGACCGAAACGAAGCGCCAGGGTTGGCTGAGTCCGACGGAGGGCGCGAGACATGCGGTTTCGATCAACTCATCCAGCAGGTCCGCTGCAACCGGTTCGGCCGTAAAGCGCCGGACATCGCGACGGACCTCAAACAGTCTGCGAAGATCGGTCCGAAACGCGTTGCTGAACGATGACATGGCAATTCCTTAAAGCTTGTTGCCGCATCTCTCTGCTAAAGCGGCAAACTTGTCGAAGGAAAATACCGTTGTGCTTGCCGACAGCAGGCAGCGGGATAGCCGTGTCGCAATCCCGTCCTGTCGCGCAGCTATTCCGAATGGCTTTGCTGCGTGAAACGTCAGCGCTTAAAATTTATAGAATTCTGCCGGCGTATCGACCAGGATCGCCTGGCGTTGCGGTTCGGTCGCCCAGTCGAGGAGGCTGTCGAGCAGCATGGCGTCGTCGGGATAGCGTTCGCGCGGCAGGCCGACATGCGGCCAGTTGGAGCCCCAGACGATACGGTCCGGCGCATGTGCGATGACACGCCTGGCAATGGCGCCGACATCGGCAAAGTCCGGGCCGCCTGTCAGCGTGGTTTCATAGGCGCCGGCGATCTTGAACCAGCAGTTGCCGCGGTCGATCAGTCGCAAAATTGTGTCGACGCGCGGATCGTCGGCCGGAACGGGATCAATGAACTTGCCGATATGGTCGAGCATGTAGCGGCATTCGATGCTTTCCAGCATCGGCAGATGCCGGTCAATATCGCGGCCGTTGAACTGCACCATCAGGTGCCATCCGAGATCGCGGATTTTTTCCTCGACCGGCTTCAGGCCGCTGACCGGCACGGCACCGCCTGGAAAATCCATGATGCGGGCGCCGCAGGCGCCGAGCGCATCCATTTCCTGCAGCTGCTCCGCTGTGGTTTCTGGCGAAACGGCGACAACGGCGCGCGCCTTGTCGCGACCGAGAATTTTAAGCGCTGCTAGCGTCGAGCCATTGTCGAACTGGTGCGCGTTCGACTGGGTGATGACGACGCGCTCGAGACCCAGTCGCTTTTGCACCACGGCATAATCTTCCGGCGTCGCCAATTCGGCGATTGGCGGGCCACCGGGCTGGGCTTCAAAGCCGGGCATGTAGAAATGCATGTGGCAGTCGATCGCGCCGGGCGGTGTCTTCAGCTTGGGCGCTGGACCATCGAGCGGACGGGTGTTCGGCTTGATCTCGGTCATAGAAATGTTTCCTTCAAGGCAAAGTCGGCCAGCGCCTGGCGATTGATCTCGATACCGAGCCCCGGGCCATCGGGAATGGTGACAATGCCGCGGTCATGCTCCAAAGGGTTCATGAGAACGGCCTGGCGATAGGGATTGTGCGTGCGGTCGAATTCGAGGATCGGCCGGCGCGGATCGCGGCGGACCGGATCGGGCGCTAACGCCGCCATGAATTGCAGGGCGGCAGCAATCGCCACGCCCGTGCCCCAGACATGCGGCACGACGCGCACGCCGTGCAGGGTGGCGATATCGGCGATCCGGCGCGCTTCGCTGAAGCCGCCGCAGCCGCAGATATCCGGCTGGATGATGTCGACGGCGCGGCTGGCGATCGCCTCGCGCATGCCGTGGCGGCCGTGCCAGGTTTCACCGCCGGCAACGGGGATCGGCTGGCCGGCGCGCACGGCGCGATAGGCATCCAGTTGCTCGGGGATAACCGGTTCCTCGAACCAGTCGATGCCAAGCGGCGCCACGGCCTGACCGACAGCGCAGGCCTCGATTGCGTCATAGCCGTGATTGCCATCGATCATCAGTCGCCGGTTGGGGCCGATGGTTTCGCGCACGGCGCGGATAATCTCGATATCCTTGTCGACGTCGAAGCCGATCTTGATTTTGACGGCGTGAAAACCGTCGCCGATGTAGCCGGCGGCCTCCTGGATGATGTCGGTCAGCGGATCGACGCCGTCCTTACGGAACGAGCCGGTGGCATAGGCTTTCAGCTCCTCGTTGAAGCGGCCACCCATGAGCCGCGAGATCGACGTGCCGAAATGCTTGCCCTTGATGTCCCAGAGCGCAATGTCGATTCCACTCAACGCCGTCATCGTCAGGCCGCGCTGGCCCTGGTCGCGAAAGCGGTGGTAGAGTTCCAGCCACAAAACCTCGGTCGCGAGCGGGTCGCGGCCGAGGATATGCGGTGCAAAAGCCTTGACGATGGCGGCGTTCATCACTGCCGGACCGAGGCATTCTCCCCAGCCGATCGTGCCGTCCTCGCAGACGATCTCGACCAGGCAGTGCTGGCGGCGATCGAAGCGCATCGAGGCACTTTCGAAGGCTTGATCCAGTTTGACGTCGAGAAGGTGTACGTGGACGGCGGCTATTTTCATCGGCGATAAGGCTCCGACAGGGTTGTCAGCATGACCATCTCTTCATCGGTGAGATCGGTCAAGGGCGTGCGCACCGGTCCGACGTCAAAGCCCATCAGGCGGACACCGGCTTTTACGGCGGAAACGGCATAGCCCTTCTGGCGATTGCGGATTTCCATGAACGGGTAGAAGAAGTCGATCAGAATGCGGTTGGTGGTCGCCGTGTCACCGGCACGCAGCGCCTTGTAGAATTCCTGCGCCAGAGCCGGCACGAAGTTGAACACCGCCGAGGAGTAGGTGGTCACGCCGGCGCCCAGATAGGCATCAGCAAACAGTTCGGCCGTCGGCATGCCACCGAGATAGGTCAGGCGCTCGCCGACGGTGGCAGTGATCTTTCGCACCAAAGCGATGTCGCCGGAGCCGTCTTTGAAGCCGACAAGATTCGGACAGGCATCGCACAGGCGCAGCAGGGTTTCAGCCGTCAGGATGGCGTTGTCGCGGTTGTAGACCATGACGCCGATCGAGATCGAATCGCAGACTGTCTTCACATGCCGGTACAGGCCTTCCTGGCTGGCGTCGATCAGATATTGCGGCAGCAAGAGGATGCCGTCGGCGCCGGCCTTTTCGGCGCCCTGGGCGATCGATACGGCCATCTTGGTGCCGTAGCCGCAGCCTGCAACGATCGGCGTGTTGCCGGCCGATGCCTTGGCAGCGCTGACGATCTCCGGGATTTCGTCCGGCAGCAGCGAAAACAGCTCGCCGGTGCCGCCGGCGGCAAACAGCACGCTGGCGTCGAAGCCCGACAGCCAGCCGACATGCTCTTCATAGACCTTGCGGTTGAAGCGGTCGTTCGCATCAAACGGCGTAACCGGGAAAGACAAAAGACCGGCCCCGAGGGCAGCCTTGAGAGTGATTGGGTCCATGGACATGGGGAATATTCTCCGCGCAAAAAACAACTCGATGGCGGTAGAATAGCAGAGATATGATGAGTGTCAATAACTCATCATATCTTATCACATACGCATGCTAAACGCGGCGGATGGCGCTGCGATAGCGCTGCTGGCTGCCCTTGAGATGGGTGCGCATGGCTTCGCGGGCAGCGGCTTCATCGCGGGCCGAAATGGCCTGAGCAATGCCGAGATGCTCCGTCTGGATCTGGGCCAGATAGGCTTCCAGCGAATATTCGACGCCCGTGTCGCTGAGAAGTGCGCGCGGAATCATCTGCTTGCCGATCATTTCCAGAAACTCGCGGAAGCGCGGGTTGCTGGTTGCATCGGCAATGGCCAGATGAAAGGCGCGGTCGGCGTCGCTGGTCGAGGTGTTGTCCTTCAACTGCTTGCCCATCTCGTCGAAGCGCTCGAGGATCGCCTCCTCCTGCGCCGGCGAGCGGCGTTGTGCGGCCAGCCCTGCTGCCTCGATTTCAATGGCCGCACGCAACTCCAGCATTTCGATGATCGAGGAAATTCGATTGGGGTCAGCGCTGCGCAGGGTATCCTGTAGGTTGATTGGTGGCGACAGCACGAAGACGCCGACGCCGTGGCGGGCTTCCACCAGACCGTCGGCGCGTAGCGATGCAACCGCCTCGCGGATCACCGTGCGGCTGACGCCATATTCCTGCGTCAGGCCGTTTTCGCTCGACAGTTTGTCGCCAGGTTTCAGGGTTCCGCTGGCAATTGCATCGCGCAGTCGCCGCGCCACCATCTGCACCAGACTGCCGCCAGCCTTGCGCGGTTCGACGGCAGCCAGAAGCTCGGAAGGCGTATGTGCTCGCGTCATCCTGTCATCCCCCAGGGTTGATTGGAACTCTTCCAGAGCACAGCTTGCGGGTGTCAGGCAAGAAATATGTTGAGCAGACCGACCGTTGTCGTACGACGCATTGTCGCGGTCCGACAAGGAACAGCCTCCCTCGTGCGCAGGGAGGCTATCGTTTTGACGGTCCGCTGCCGTATCGGCAATCTCTTTAATGATCCGGAATGGCGTTCAGCCCAGTGGGTTCTGTTACAGGTATAACATTGCGCTGCGAACGGAAATCCTGGGTCTGCTTGTAGGCAAGCTTGCGCATCCGCATGATGCTGCTGAGCGGCCGGTGGGCGGCAAGCGCGTTCCAAGGGCGAAACCCCATGCCGTCATCGACGGCTTTGGCACGGTCCTCGCTCCAGCTTTGCTGGGATGCCGCCGTCAGCCGTGCGACGGTGATAAACGGGCTTATCTCTTCGTCCCAGATTGCCGCTGCATCCTCGACCGGCATCTCGGCGTCGCTTGAACAGAGCTGGATCCGGAATTCCCAGATCGCCGGATGTTGGGCAAAATAGTCGCTGACAGCGTGGCGCAGGCCGTCATGATCATGATTGATGTCGAGCGGCGCGTCGGTCAGCGCTGTCAGTTCCGGCGAGACCGGGAAGACGCCGATCTTGGCGACATAATTGCCGTAGCGGATCGGCAGCTGGCCAAAAAAGCTCTCGCCGAGGATATGGGTTTCGGGATGGCCGCCCATCGATTTCAGCGTCGCGCTTTCGCCGCCAAAGATTTCCAGCACGGTCTCGATGCCGCGAAAGGCCTTGGAGGCGAGTTTCTTCAGACCCTCTGCATGATCGGTCGTGGCGGCCAGCAGTTTCAGGTTTTTCAGGAAGGCCTTGGCGGAAGAAGCATTGAACTGTTTGCCGTTGACCATCACGAAATCCTGCGAAGAGGCATCGGCACCCTCCAGTCGGTCGCCTTCGACATTCAGGATCTTCAACGCCATGCCGCGCGGGGTGGAAACGCTGTCATGCAGGATATCGCCGGGCGTCGACGACAGGCGGATGATAGCGTCATGACGGCCGGGCTGGGCAAAAAGTCCCTGCGCCAGTGGCTCCGGCAGGTTATCGAGGATCTCGAACTCCGCTTTCAGGACGCCATGGCTTTTGGCGTGCACACTGCGGATCGCATGGCCGCTGTCGCCGTAGGTCTTGTAGGCGATCGACAGCATTGTCTCTGCCAAACCGCGCGCGGTTTCAGGTTCGTCCGGTTCAATGACCTCAAGATCATCGTGGTAGGCTTGCAGTCGGGCGGGTAGCGTATTCGACATCGTGATTTGGTCCTGTAGCTGTGGTGCTGACATGTCGATCATTCCAGAATCTTATCGATGGTGATCGGCAGGTGGCGCACCCGCTTGCCGGTTGCGTGAAAAACCGCGTTGGCAATAGCAGCGCCGACGCCGACGATGCCAATTTCGCCAAGGCCCTTGATGCCGAGCGGGCTGGCTTTGTCGTCCTGCTCATCGACGAAGATCACCTCGATATCGGCGACATCCGCATGCGCCGGAATGTGGTATTCGGCAAAATTGTGGTTCATGATCCGGCCGGTGCGGTGGTCGAACATGCCTTCTTCATGCAGCGCCATGCCCATGCCCATCACCACGCCGCCGAGAATCTGGCTGCGAGCGGTTTTCGGGTTGAGAATCTTGCCGGCGGCAATCGCGCTGACCACGCGGGTGACGCGCAGCACGCCGAGCTCTTCGTCGATCTTGACCTCAACGAAGACGGCGGAATGCGTGTAGCTGATGAATTTCATCATCTGCAGCATGCTCGGGCCGGCTTTGCCCTCTTCCTCGATATAGGAAAGACCGGCCGCCATCATCACGTCCGAGATTGCCACGCCGACCTGGTCATTGGTGTCGAGCACCAACCTGCCGTCGCGGACGGTCACATCTTCGAGGGCTACTCCCTCGAGAGGCGAACTCTCCAAAGCCTGTGCATGCTTCAGCAGGGTCTTGGTAATCGCCAGGCAACCCGCTTGGACAGCCGAGCCCGTGGACGCGGCAGTCCATGAGCCGCCCTCGACAGCCGTGGTCGGCAATCGTGAATCGCCGATCTTGACGGCGACCTTGTCAATCGCCAGGTCAAAGGCTCCGGCGCCAATCTGCGCCAGAATCGTATAGGTGCCGGTGCCGATGTCCGAGGCCGCCGCCGATACGGTCATATGGCCATCATGAGTGAGGCGAACCAGAGCTTCCGCGCTCATCATGGAGGCGTCCCAAAACCCGGTCGCCATGCCCCAGCCAACCAGATCCTGGCCATCGCGCATCGAACGTGGCTCCGGATTGCGATTGTCCCAGCCAAACTTGGTCGCACCCTCGCGATAGCAGGAATGCAGTGCCTTGCTGGTCAGCTGCTTGTCGCCGTTCTGGTCAAAATGGACGAAATTTTTGATCCGCAGTTCCAGTGGATCGATCGACACGGCATAGGCCAGCTCGTCCATTGCCGATTCCAGCGCAAACAGGCCGGAAGCTGCACCTGGCGCGCGCATGTCTCCGGGGGTATCGACATCGAGCTGGGTCAGTTCGTAGTCGAGCTTGACGTTGTCGCACTTGTAGGCAAGCCCGGACCAGTTGACGACCACTTCCTGGTAATCCTCGAAGCGCGAGGTGCTGGAAACAGCCAGGTGCATCACCGACTCCAGCTTGCCGGAAGCGTCCGAGGCCAGAGAAACGGTCTGCAGCATGGACGGGCGATGGCTGAGGTAGAACATCTCCTGGCGGGTGAGCTCGACCCGCACGGAGCGTTTCAGGTGGAGACTGGCCATGACCGCCAGGATCAGCTGGTAACGCGGCTTCAGGCCGGCCCCGAAGGCGCCGCCGACATAGGCGTTGATCACCTTGACGTCGTCGCTCTTCAGCCCGAACACACCACAGACGACATCGCGCGAATTCTGCGACCCTTGTGTCTTGTCGTAAATCGTCAAGACCTTGTCGTCTTCCCACATCACGGTGGTGGCAAACATTTCCATCGGATTGTGATGTTCGGTCTCCATCACATAATCGGCGGAAATCTTGAACGGCGCATTCGCGTAGGATTCTTCCGGTGTGCCGCGTGGTTTCGGCGGTGGCGGAATGTTGTTGCGCTTCTTCGGCGGCACGTAGCTTTCCGTCAGTTTCAAGATGTCGGTCTTGGCCTCGGCCACATCATAGGAAACGCGGACGAGCCCAGCCGCATCGCGGGCAGCCTCAAAACTGTCGGCGATGACAAGCGCTATTGGCTGGCCGTCAAACAGAATGCGCTCGCTGTGCAGCGGTCGGAAGGGGTGGCCCGGGGGCGAGGTCTGGTCCTGCCACTTGGCATCGCGCCAGGCGGTGCTGCCGCGGTTTTCATGGGTAAAGATCTCGACCACGCCGGGAAAGGCGCGCGCTTCGTCGAGGTCCATGCCGGTAATCTTGCCCTTGGCGATGGTGCTCAGCACGACATAGCCATGGAGCAAACCGGCTTCGTCATATTCAGCCGAATAGGGGGCCAGCCCGCTGACCTTCCGCGGTCCGTCGACGCGCGAAACCGGCTGACCGATGTGGCGTGCTTCATTGCGTGTCATGATATGCTCCTAGCGGATGGCTTTTTCGGCCTGGATCTGTGGGGTGCCGGCAACGGCCTGGGCCAGAGCGCGCAGCACCGTCTTGCGGGCCAGCGGAATCTTGAAATCGTTGTGACCCTGACCCTTGGCACCGGACAACAGTGCACCGGCAAATGCTTCGAAATTGGCACCATCGACCGGCTGACCGACGAGCGCCTGTTCTGCCTGCTGGTTGCGCCAAGGCTTGTGGGCAACGCCGCCCATGGCAACGCTGACGCGGCGGATCGTGCCGTCCTCGATCTCGATGCCGGCGGCAACCGAAACCAGAGCAAAGGCATAGGAGAGACGATCGCGCAGTTTCAGGTAAGTATGGTTTTCGCCAAAGCCGTTGGCCGGAACGCGGACGGCGGTGACCATCTCGCCAGATGCCAAGGTGTTGTCGCGCTCGGGCGCATCGCCGGGCAAGCGATGAAAATCGGCAAAGGCGATGTCGCGGGCGCCATCCGGTCCCTGCACTTCGACCACCGCGTCGAGCGCGGCCAACGCCACGCACATATCCGAGGGATGGGTGGCAATGCAGCTGTCGCTTGCGCCGAGAATGGCATGAATGCGGTTGACACCGCCGATGGCGGAACAGCCGCTGCCGGGCTCGCGCTTGTTGCACGGCGTCGAGGGGTCGTAGAAATAATAGCAGCGGGTGCGCTGCAGCAGGTTGCCGCCCGTGGTGGCGGCGTTGCGCAACTGCGGGGAGGCGCCGGCAAGAATGGCACTCGCCAGCATCGGACAGTGCTCTTCGATCTCCTTGTTGTAGGCAATTTGCGAATTGCTCACCAGCGCGCCGATGCGAAAGCCGCCATCATCCAAAGTCTCGATGCCGCGCAGCGGCAGGCCATTGATATCGACGACCAGCGAGGGCTTCGTCACATTGTACTTCATCAGATCGACGAGATTGGTGCCGCCGGCGATGATCTGGGCGGCGGGATCGGATGCCAGCGCCGAGACAGCCTCGCCGATATTGCCGGCCTTGAGATAGGAAAAGCGGTTCATGCCTGGGGCTCCTTCGCCTGCTGTGCCATCACATCCTCAATGGCATCGGCAATGTTGACGTAGGCCCCGCATCGACAGAGATTGCCGCTCATCAGTTCTCGGATCTCTTCACGGCTATGGGCATGGCCTTCCTTTAGGAGGCCGACGGCGGAACAGATCTGGCCGGGCGTGCAGTAGCCGCACTGGAACGCATCATGATCGACGAACGCCTGCTGCATCGCACTAAGCGAACCCGGTTTGCCGAGCCCTTCGATCGTGGTGATCTCGGCGCCGTCCAATGTGATCGCCAGTTTCAGACAGGAATTCATTCGCTCGCCGTCGATCAGCACCGTGCAGGCGCCGCACTGGCCATGATCGCAGCCCTTCTTGGTACCCGTCAGAGACAGCGGTCCGCGCAGCAGATCGAGCAGACTTGTCCAGGGGGCGACTTCGATCTCGCGTTTCTCGCCATTGATGATGAGACTGACAGGATGAAGGGAAGAAATGGTCGGGGCGTGATTTTGCAGCATGGACAGGGGCCTTTCGGAAAGAGGTCCGAGGCAGAACTAATAAAGGCGCCGCTTGTTCCACGGCGCCTTTGTCGCAGGGCAACGTCCTAGCGTAGCAGTCCCTGGCCGCCATCGACCCAGATCGGACTGCCGGTCACATGTCTCGATGCGTCGGCAGCCAGAAAGGCGATGACCTCGGCCACATCCTCGCTGCTGCCGGGCCGGCCATCGGTGATCGGAATATCGCCCTGCGGCCAGACGACCGGAATTTCCGTCTCTTCCTGATGACGAACCTGGGTATTGTCGGGGATGCTGGTGTCGATCGCGCCAGGGCATACCGCGTTGACGCGGATGTGGTGCTTGCCGAGTTCCAGCGCCAGCTGCTGCACCATCGCCACCTGCGCGGCCTTGGTGGCGGTATATGCGGTCGCTCCCGGCGAGGTGAAGGTGCGCGTGCCGTTGATCGACGACACGACGATGATCGATCCGCCCCCGGCTTTCTTCAGATGCGGCACGCCGAGATGGAGGGTGAGATAAGTGCCGCGCAGATTGACGGCCATTGTCTTGTCCCACTCGTCGGGTTTCAGGTCGTCGATCGGCGCCCAGACGCCGTTGATGCCGGCATTGGCAACGATCACGTCCAAGCGGCCGAAGCGGGCCAGGGTTTGCTCGATGGCCTCGCGCATTTGATGTTCATCGGACGTGTCGGCCACCACCGCCAGCGCCTCGCCTCCAGCCGCAACGATTTCGGCCGCAGTCTTTTCGATTTCCTCGCGCGTCCGGCTCAACACAGCCACGCGTGCACCTTCGCTTGCCAGTTTCAACGCCGAAGCCTTGCCGATGCCGGAGCCGCCGCCGGTGACCAGCGCGACCTTACCGGCCAGTGTCATTTCCGCGGCGCTCACGCGTAACACCCGCGGTGAAAACACACCGTCCTATGGATCATGGAAACCTCCTAAATTCAAAATGACTAACCATCATGCTGTTGAGATCGGAACGGCATTTTGCCCGGATTGGTTCCCGACCACGGTGACCGGTGCGCATCCAAGTGGAACATTCCGGCCGACTGCCGGTTTCCGAAATTCCCAAAACAGCGAAAGGCAAGATCTCATGGTCGATCATCCGACACCTCCGTTTCCTGCCCAACAGCAGGCCGTCCCCGGGCTGACGAGCCAGATGGAGCCAAAGCCGGACCATGGCGAAACCTCTTACAAAGGCTCAGGCCGCCTTGCAGGCAAGAAAGCAATCATCACCGGCGGCGACAGTGGCATTGGTCGCGCCGTGGCGATTGCTTATGCGCGCGAGGGCGCCGATGTATTGATTTCGTACCTCAGCGAGGACGAGGATGCGGAGGAGACCAAGCGACTGGTGGAAGAGGCGGGCCGCAAAGCGGTGCTGATCGCCGGTGATATCCAGTCGGCCGAACATTGCCGGGAGATCGTCAAGAAGGCCGTGCAGGAACTGGGTGGTATCGATATCCTCGTCAACAACGCCGCGCATCAGGCGACTTTCAAGGAGATCGCCGATATTTCCGACGAGGAGTGGGAACTGACCTTTCGCGTCAACATCCACGCGATGTTCTATCTGACCAAGGCCGCCGTCGCCTATATGCGGCCGGGCGGCGCCATCATCAACACAACTTCGGTCAATGCCGATGCTCCCAACCCGACGCTGCTCGCCTATGCCACCACCAAGGGCGCGATCCAGAATTTCACCGCCGGGCTGGCGCAGTTGCTGGCCGACAAGGGCATCCGTGCCAATGCCGTGGCGCCCGGACCCATCTGGACGCCGCTGATCCCGTCCACCATGCCGGAGGACGCTGTCTCCAAATTCGGCCAGCAGGTGCCGATGAAACGTCCGGGACAGCCGGCGGAACTGGCGACCGCCTATGTGATGCTCGCCGATCCGCAGTCCAGCTACATCTCAGGCGCAACCATTGCGGTAACGGGTGGAAAGCCGATTCTCTAGCGTCCGCCCGTTAAGCGACCGATGAGATCCCCTAAATCACAGCTGGTCGTCCCTGACATAGCGGACAGCTTCCTTAAGTTGGACGAAGCCGGGACAGGTTGCCGTAAACTTGACAGACGCCTGCGACCGGCGTCCTATTTGCCGCAATATTACCGTGTCGAGGACGCAGCATGACCGATCTGCCGCCGGAAACCAAACTGACCGCAACAAAACTGCGTTGGGCGGAGGAAGGCCGGTTTATCACCGGCAGGGTCGCCCGGTCCGATTCAGAGCGTTTGCCGCCAGGCCAGCATCTGGTGAAGAACTGGCCGGTGCTCGATCTTGGGCAACAGCCGCTGGTCAAGACCGACGAGTGGCAACTGGAGGTGACCGGTGCCGTCGAACATCCGGTGACGCTCGACTGGACAGCTTTCGGCCAACTCCCAGTAAGCACAGAGACGACCGATATGCATTGCGTGACAACCTGGTCGCGTTACGACAATCGCTGGAAGGGCGTGTCCACACACGATTTCCTAGCCCTTGTTATGCCAAGCAACACGGCGCGCTACGTGATGTTGACCAGTTACGATGGCTATACCACCAATCTGCCGCTGGACGATTTTGCTGCTGCTGATGCGATACTGGCGACCCATTGGAACGGTGCGCTGCTGTCGCGCGATCACGGCGGCCCGATGCGTCTGATCGTGCCGCATCTCTATCTCTGGAAAAGCGCCAAATGGCTGCGCCGGATCGATTTTCTGACCGACGACAAGGCCGGCTTCTGGGAGGTGAACGGCTATCACATGCGCGGCGACCCGTGGCGCGAGCAACGTTATACCGACGACTGATCTCCGGTCATCAACCGTGGGGTGCGAGGCGATGCCAGGTGACGCATCATTTCTACTCCGTCCAGGTTTCCGTGCCCAGTTTCTTTGCGCCGAGATAGGTCCACACACCCTGCCAGCGATCGCCGTCGCGATACATCAGCGCCACGCCGGTATCACCCGCGCTGCTGTAGCCGAGCGAGAGCACGGTATCATCGCCGATTGCCGTGCCTTTGACGACGGCATCATTGGGCATCGTATAGGTGATCGAAAACGTATCGCCAATCTTGGCGACGAGCACCATAGCCTTGTAGGTCGTGCCATCGGGATTGACGCCGTCGACCTGATAATGGCCGGTCGGATCCGCGAAGGCGAGTGTTGCACTGGCAAGAAAGGCACAGCCGGCCAGCGTCGATGTCAGAAAATTCATAACCGGTTCCCCCTGTTTTTCATCACGAAGATTGCGCTGGGTGCGGTAGATCGTCAATTGGCCGGCATCGCAAATTCCTTGGCGGATCGGACCATTTTGGGTCAGGCGGTAAAAGCCTGGTGCCGTGGCTTGCAGCTCAGGAACATTCCCGCGATTGCGTAGTTCCTTGGTATCAACCAGAGGAGACGAACATGACCGTCGAACCCCACAAACTGCAGCAGGACCCACCCGAAGGATCTCCGGAAGTGATCGACCGCGAATTGCAACGCCAATCCGAAAAGTCCGGCAACCAACCGTCCACGCCTGAACAGGAAAACAAGAAGACGATGGACGAGGCGGCACCGCAGACCGGCGTCCGTCCCAGTCCCTGAATCGAACAGATTGATCGATGATGCCCAGATTCTATTTCAAGATAACGGATAAAGAAGGCTCACACTCGGATAGCGATGGCTTCGATTTTCCCGATAAAGACAGCGCGATTGGCGCCGCCGAGACGGCATTGGCGGAGATGGCTTTGGATGGTCTCCCCGTGTCGCCAAACGATCGCCTGTCGATTGAAGTGGAGGATGAGAAACACAAGCCCTTGCTGGCAATGCGGCTAATTCTACAGGTTGACCTTCCTCAGAATCGACGAGGAAACGATGCGTAAGATGGCCAGCCGCCGGCTGTATTGCTGGAACAAACATTAGGCTTCCAACATGTCGGCCAAGATCGATATTGTTCGGCAAGACAACTGCGGATATCTGCCGCTTTGTCTGATAGTGAACAGTTGATTCATCTTGCCTTTCTGCTAAGGGACATCAAGCACAATCGAAGGCTTCAGATGTCCTCCGTCAACATCAATTTTATCCGTTCCACGCTGATCATGCTGGCTATCGGCGCGCTGATTTTGCTTGGCATTGTCGGCTCATCGGTTTGGCTTGTCAGTCAGAACAGCATCTACTCCGAACAGGTTGCGCAGATGCGCCGCGTACGCAGCGGTTCAGCCGATCTGCTCTCTGTCCTTCAGGATGCCGAAACCGGCCAGCGCGGCTATTTGCTCGCCGCCGAAGACAGTTTTCTGCAGCCCTATGAAGCGGCGCTGGCGCGGTTGCCCGAGCGTATTGCCTACCTCGACAAGAACGTCAAAGGGCTGCCCGCTTTCGAATCGCGGGTTCCAGAGCTGGAAAAGCTGATTGCAGACAAAACCACCGAACTGAAGCGTACGGTCGACCTGACCACGGCCGGTAAGGTTACCGAAGCGCTGGCGATCGTGCGCAACAGCAGCGGCCGCCTGATGATGGATCAAATCCGCGTAATCCTCCGTTCGTTTCTCGAGCAGGCCGACAGCACATTGTCGGTGACGGTCCGCGAGCAGCTGGATGCCGCCAATTCGCTGAAATGGGTGACGATCGGCGGCGCCGTTGCCATCGTCATCGTCCTGATCGGCGCGACCCTTGTCATCGCCCAGCACGTGCGCGATCTTTCGCGCATACGCGAAGAGGTGGAGCTTTTGAACCAGGGGCTTGAGGAACGCGTCAACGAGCGCACCGAAGACCTGATGCGCGCCAACCAGGAAATCCAGAAATTCGCCTATATCGTCACGCATGATCTGCGCGCTCCGCTGGTCAACATCATGGGCTTTACGAGCGAGCTGACGACGACCCTGAAAGCGATCAACGCCTATGTGCTGGCCGACGAGAAGGTACCTACCGAAGACGTGATCCGCGAGGCGCGTCTGGCCGCCAAGGAAGATCTGCCGGAAGCCATCGATTTCATCCGCTCGTCGACCAAGAAGATGGATTCGTTGATCAACGCCATCTTGAAAATTTCCCGCGATGGCCGGCGCACGCTGGTGCCGGAGCGCATCGACCTGAAGGCGATGCTCGAGGCCACGGCCGATAGCGTTCACCACCAGATCAACGATGCCGGTGGCAAGGTTGACATCAGCGTCGCCATACAGTCTCTGACAACCGATCGGTTTTCATTGGAGCAAATCTTCGGCAACCTGTTCGACAACGCCGTCAAGTACCGGTCGCTGGATCGGCCGCTGGAGCTGGCCGTGCGGGCGGTCAAGGACAGCCGAAACTCGGTGCGCATCGAAGTCACGGACAATGGCCGCGGTATCGCGCCGGAAGATCGCGAACGGGTGTTCGAGCTGTTTCGGCGGGCCGGCCACCAGAACCAGCCGGGCGAGGGCATCGGGCTGGCGCATGTGCGCTCGCTGATCCGCAATCTGGGTGGTGATATTACCGTGGAATCAAATATCGGTGCTGGCAGCACGTTTGTCCTCAGACTGCCGTCCGATCTGGCGAAAATCGTGAGGAGTTAGGAAATGCAAGCGATGGGCAAGGAAGTCACCATTGTCATGGTGGAAGACGACGAAGGCCATGCACGTCTGATCGAAAAGAACGTGCGTCGGGCCGGAGTCAATAACGAGATCGTGCCATTCACCAGCGGCAATCTCGCTCTCGACTATATTCTCGGCGAAGACCGCAGTGGCCTGGTCAGCGCTCATCGTTATCTGCTGATCCTGCTCGATCTCAATCTGCCCGACATGTCCGGCATCGACATCCTGGAAAAGGTGAAGAGCAACCCGCATACCAAGCGGCTGCCAATCGTGATTCTCACGACCACCGACGACGAGCGCGAAATCCAGCGCTGCTACGATCTCGGCGCCAATGTCTACATTACCAAGCCCGTGGAATATGAAAGCTTTGCCAATGCGATCCGGCAGCTGGGATTGTTCTTTTCCGTGATGCAAATTCCCTGAACGGGAAAGGCAGACCCATGTCGGTTCGAGTACTCTATGTGGATGATGACCCGGCGCTGGTGCGTCTGGCCGAGCGGACGCTTGGCCGGCGCGGCTGGGAAATCGTGCACACGCCGACAATCGAGGCCGCCGTCGATGCACTGAAGACATTGTCCTTCGACGCAGTCGTGCTCGACCACTATCTGCAAAATACCACCGGACTGGAGCTGCTGGCCGATATGGCGGCCATGGGCCTTACCATTCCCGTGGTCTACGTCACCGGTTCCAGCGAAGCGCGCATCGCGATCGACGCGTTGAAAAACGGTGCTGCCGATTACGTCATAAAGTCGGTGACCGACGATTTCATTCCGTTGCTGGCCAGCGCCATCGAGCAGTCGCTGGCCAATGCCGAACTGCGACGTTCCAAGGAACGGCAGGAAGCCGAACTGCGGCGCTCGATGGAGCGGGCCGAACTGTTGCTGGCCGAAGTCAACCACCGCGTCGCCAACAGCCTGGCGCTGGTCGCCGCCACCATCCGCATGCAGATCACCAATTCGCACAATGACGTCGTCAAGCAGGCACTGATGGAAACCCAGGCCCGCATTTCGGCAATCGCCGGCATGCATCGCAGCCTCTACACCTCCGACGATGTCAGCCAGGTGGAGCTTGAAAAATATCTCGGCAATGTTCTGACCGACCTACAGGACACGCTCAGCGACAAGTTCACTGCGGTCAAGATCGTCAGCGATCTGCAGCCGCTGTCGATTTCCGCCGACCGCGCGGTTTCGGTGGGGATGATGGTCACCGAACTGGTCACCAACGCCTTCAAATATGCCTATCCGGTCGGTTCGGTCGGCGATGTCCGGGTTTCGTTGCATGTCGAGGACGGCAATGCCATTCTGTCGGTCGAGGACGACGGCGTCGGCTGGAAGGAAACCGATACGCCGAAGGGCACGGGGCTGGGAACCCGGATCGTCAAGGCCATGGCCAGCACGCTCGGCGCCAGCACGGAATTTTTAAACCGCGACGCCGGCACCCATATCCGCATTCACATCAATCTCGGGCCTGCCGAGTAGCGTGCTTCGTTGGGATGGCGCCGGGTACCGGCATTTCGATCCCTTGAAAATTGGCAGCTGCATTCGGCTTTTTAAGCCCGTCCGATCTTTTTCGCCGCCTTGTGTAACTTTCCTCTGCTTGGACTCGTAGACCCTTGTGACTGGTCCTGCTCACGCGACGCGGGCAGGGCGGTCGTTCAATTGGCCGATCGATCGGCAAACAAGGAAAATTCCAAATGGATCGCAAGTCTCTCCTCAAGAGCGCAGCCACACTCGGCATCGGCGCTCTCCTGACGATCGCAACATTGTCCGGTGCCCAGGCGCAGGATGCCAAGGCTGACAACCATGTTCGCGTTCGTGGCACCATCACAAAGATGGAAGGTGCCACATTAAGCGTCAAAACCCGCGAAGGCACCGAGGCTGACATCACGCTGAAGTCCGGCTGGAAGGTATCGACCGTGAAGAATGCAGCGATCGATGGCATCAAGGCCGGCGACTATGTCGGCATTGCCTCGCTGCCGACCGCCGATGGTGGCGATGGTGCCCTGGAAGTGCTGATTTTTCCCGCTGCCATGAAGGGCACCGGCGAGGGCAACCGCGCCTGGGATCTGAAGCCGAACAGCTCGATGACCAATGCTACCGTCGCCGATGCGGTCAAATCGGTCGATGGCCACATGATCACCGTGACCTACCAGGGCAAGGAAAAGAAGATCAAGGTTCCCGAAGGCACCCCGGTCGTAACTCTTGCGCCCGCCACCGAAGCTGACCTGAAGGCCGGTGCGCCGGTGATCGTCAATGGCGAGAAGGCCACCGACGGCACGATCTCGGCCGCCGCGGTGATCGTTGGCACCAATGGTGTCGTTCCACCGATGTGATCGAATTTCGTGCGGGCGCCGGTTTTCAACCGGCGCCCTGTTGCACAGGTGCGTGATTTTACCGGCGCCTGCGGCTTTGGGCTGTCCGCCTGAGCGGAAAATGATAGGCTGCCTTCAAATGAGACGAAGCCGGCAGCGAGTCGCTGACCGGATATGCGCAAAACAGGCTTGGCGTGCCGCTTGGAGAATCCAGGCGGCCCAGAATGAAATTCGACGATGACTATTTTTTCCGTGCGTCACATCACCCACTACCAGTACCGCAAGCCGGTGACATTTGGCGAACACAGGCTGATGTTCCGGCCGCGCGACAGCTATGACCAGCGGCTGCTGGAAGCGACGCTTCTGGTCGAGCCGCAGCCGGCACATGTGCGCTGGATCCACGATGTGTTCGGCAATTGCGTGGCCCGCGTCACCGTCGACAAGCCTGCCACCGAACTGCGGTTCGAGACCCGCATCCGTCTCGATCACACCCCTCAGGTGGCGCTTGACCTGCAGATCGATGACGAAGCCCTGCGCTATCCGTTTGCTTACGATTCCGATGAGATCGCCGACCTGCAGCGTACGATGCAGCGCCACTATCCTGATCCGGACGATGATCTGGGACGCTGGGCGCGGCAATTCGTGCGCGTCGATCAGCAGACCGATACCGGTCATCTGCTGATGACCATGTGCTTTGCCATTCACGAAGGCTTTGCCTATGCCCGGCGCTCGGAAAAGGGCACCCAGCCACCCTTGGAAACGTTGCGCCTGCGCAAGGGCACGTGCCGCGATTTTGCTCTGCTGATGATGGAGGCCGTGCGCTCCCTTGGTCTCGCCGCGCGCTTCGTCACCGGCTATGTCTACGTCGCCAGTCGCGACGGATCGGAGACGCGGGGCGGTGGCTCGACGCATGCCTGGTGTCAGGTCTATCTTCCCGGGGCCGGCTGGGTCGAATTCGATCCGACCAACGGTATCGTCGGCAACAAGGACCTCATCCGGGTCGCG